>ENA-ORTV01001849-ORTV01001849.1-human-gut-metagenome-genome-assembly--contig:-NODE-1849-length-21826-cov-3.923247_pt1 | contig 21826 bp, 21 predicted proteins | sample MGYA00241915_ERZ509194 | MGnify/ENA primary metagenome ERZ509194 (study PRJEB26280, sample SAMEA2338810) | human gut metagenome | biome: human gut; feature: human-associated habitat; material: faeces... | reverse complement strand
GGTTGTTCCGATGATGATCGACGCGATCAAGGCTGCTAAGGAAGCTAAGTAATTTTTGACTGCGAAATACCGTCGCAGCTCGTCGTCAAGCGGTTCGTTGCGTACACATGTACGCGGCATCGCCGCCTTCCTCGATCTGCTTGGTCTTTCTTGTCAAAAAGGTGACTTCGACTGGGGCTAACCCTCTCGAAAGTACATGATATGAATGTAAATCCCCTGTCCGTCTGGATGGGGGATTTTTTCGTGTCCTGTCTTTGTCATCTGTCAAATTATCAAAATCGTCCGAAAACTGTCGAACGGTATTCAAAAAAATCCGTCTCTGTGCTATAATATAAACTGCATTTCTATCGAAAAAAAGGAGGGAGCGCGATGACGGGTCCGCTCACGGTTTACCGCGGTACGGAAACGCTGCGGCGCGGCTGGACAACAGGTTCGTGCGCTGCGGCGGCATCGCAGGCGGCGGCGATCCTGCTGCTGACGGGGAGCGCACCGGCGGAAATCCGGCTGCTCACGCCGGGTGGCGTGACGTTCAACCTGCCGGTCGAGCAGGCGAGCCTGCATGACGGCGAGGCGGTCTGCGCGGTGCGCAAGGATGCGGGCGACGACCCGGACATCACGAACGGCGTGCTCATTTCGTCGGCCGTCCGTCGCGCGGACAGCGGCATCGTCATCGACGGCGGCAGCGGCGTCGGCCGTGTGACCCGTCCGGGACTCGCGGAGCCGGTCGGTGAGGCCGCCATCAATCCCGGCCCGCGTGCGCAGATCAAGGCGGCGCTCGAGCGTGCGGCACAGGAAAATGGCTATGAAGGCGGATTTTCGGTTGTGCTCTCGGTCGAAAACGGCGAAGAACTCGCGCTCCAGACCTATAACAGCCACCTCGGCATCATCGGCGGTATCTCTATTCTCGGTACCAGCGGTATCGTAGAGCCGATGAGCGAGAAAGCGCTCGTGGACACGATCTGTCTGGAAATGGACAGTCTGTACGCCGCTGGACAGCGCGTCGCGTTCCTCTGTCCGGGCAACTACGGCGCGGATTTCGCGCGCGAAACGCTCGAACTTGATCTGGAACGCGCGGTCAAGTGCTCAAATTATATCGGAGAAGCCTTCGATCATGCGGTCGTATGCGGCTATCCGGAGATCCTGCTCGTCGGCCACGCCGGAAAGCTCGTTAAGCTCGCCGCAGGCGTGATGAACACGCATTCCTCGGTCGCGGACGCGCGGCAGGAGATCTTCACCGCGCATGCGGCGCTGTGCGGGGCTGGCCGCGAGACGCTCGAGCTTCTCATGCAGGCGGTCTCGGTCGATGCGTGCATCGAGCTGCTCGACCGGGAGGGCGTGCGCGAGAGCGTGATGGCGCGCATTCAGGACGAAATGGAAAAACGCATCGCGAGACGCCTCAAGGGGCGTGCAGCGGCGGAATTTATTATGTTTACGACAAAATACGGCGTGCTTGCGCAGTCGGCAGGCGCGGCGCGGCTCTGCGAAAAACTGAGGAAGAATTTATGAAAAAGGGAAAGTTATACAGCGTCGGCGTTGGTCCGGGCGACCCGGAGCTGCTGACCGCAAAGGCCATCCGCGTCCTGTCCGAGTGCGATATCGTCGCGGTGCCGCAGTCGGACGGCGGCGGCCAGACCGCGCTCGATATTGCCGCGCAGTATATAAAAGGTAAGACCGTCCGCTCATTCGCCATGCCCATGACGCACGACAGGGCGGCGCGGGACGCGAGCCATGATGCGGCGGCGGACGCCATCTGTGCGCTCATCGGTGAGGGAAAGACTGTCGCGTTCCTCACGCTCGGTGACCCGACGGTCTATTCGACCGCGTGGTATGTGCATAAGCGCGTGGCCGCACGCGGCTGTGAGGCGGAGCTTGTCCCCGGCGTACCATCGTTCTGCGCGGCGGCAGCCAGACTCGGCCGCGCCCTGTGTGAGGATGGCGAAATGCTGCACATCATCCCGGCTTCGCACGGCAGAGAGCGCGAGGGCCTCGCCCTGCCGGGCAGCAAGGTGCTCATGAAGGCAGGACGCGGTGTGCTGCGCGTGCGCGATGAGCTGCGTGAGAGCGGCCAGCTCGAACAGGCGGCGCTCGTTGAGCGCTGCGGCATGGAGGGCGAGCGTGTAGTATACGATCTGGACGAGCTCGACGAGCCTTCCGGTTATTTTTCCATCATTCTGGTAAAGGAGGAACGCAAATGATCTACTTTGTCGGCGCCGGCTCGGGCGCGCCCGACCTCATCACTGTGCGCGGCGCGAAGCTGCTCGGCGAGGCGGATGTCATCGTTTACGCCGGTTCGCTCGTCAATCCGGCGCTGCTGGACTACGCAAAAGAGGACTGTGCGATCTACGACAGCGCGAAAATGACGCTCGAGGAGGTCATCGCGGTCATGGCGCCTGCGGCGCGTGCGGGAAAGACGGTCGTGCGCCTGCACACCGGAGACCCCTGCGTTTACGGCGCGCATCGCGAGCAGATGGACGCGCTCGACAGACTGGGGCTTGCATACGAGGTCTGCCCGGGCGTTTCGTCGTTCTGCGGCGCAGCGGCGGCGCTCAAGGCAGAATATACCCTGCCGAACGTCAGCCAGACGGTCATCCTGACGCGCATGGAGGGCCGCACGCCCGTCCCCGGGCGCGAGCAGATCGAGAGCCTTGCCGCGCACGGCGCGACCATGGTCATTTTTCTGTCGGCCGGGCAACTCGAAAAGCTGTCCGCGCGGCTTATCGAGGGCGGCTATGCGCCCGAAACGCCTGCGGCCATCGTCTACAAGGCAACGTGGCCGGACGAAAAGGTGGTGCGCACGACCGTGGGCGAGCTTGCGGCGGCAGGCGCGCGCGAGGGCATCACCAAAACCGCGCTTATCACGGTCGGCGGCTTCCTTGGCGACAGCTACGACCGCTCTAAGCTGTATGACCCGGCGTTCACCACCGGTTTCCGTGAGGCGAGCCGATGAAGCACGCGAAATTCGTCTCCTTTACCGAAATCGGTGCACAGACTGCCGCGAAAGCTGCCCGGCTGCTGCCGGATTTTCTGTGTGAGCGCTACGCGCGCACGGTCGATCTGTCGCTCTCGAACACTTCGCTCCCGCGGTTTGCACAGCAGGCGATGGTAGACTGCGACCTGATCGTTTTCGTGGGCGCGGCAGGCATCGCGGTCCGCGCGGCCGCGCCCTATCTCGCCGGAAAGGCGTATGACCCGGCGGTCGTTGTGATCGACGAGCAGGGACGGTTTGTCATCCCGCTGCTCTCCGGCCATCTCGGCGGCGCGAACGAGCTTGCCGGACGGCTCGCAGAGGGGCTGGGCGCGACGGCAGTCATCACGACTGCGACCGACGGCCGTGCGGTTTTTGCAGTCGACAGCTGGGCGAAATCGCATGAATGCGTGGTCTTCGACCCGGAAAACATCAAATACATTTCGGGTGCGCTGCTGCGCGGCGACACGGTCGGCCTGCGGTCGGCGTTTCCGGTCGACGGCCTGCTCCCGGCGCATATCGACACGAAAACAGCGGCAGAAAGCGGTTTTGTCATCGGTTTTGACACCGAAGTGCAGCCGTTCCCGCACACGCTGCATCTGGTGCCGCGCGTGATCAGCCTCGGCATCGGCTGCCGGAAGGGCATATCGGCAGGCGCGGTCGAGCAGACCGTGCGCGAGGCGCTCGGCCGGGCAGGTCTGCCGCTGGCGGCGGTGAAGGCTGTCGCGAGCATCGACATCAAGAAGGACGAGCCGGGCCTTGTGTCCTTCTGCGCCGCACACGGGCTGCCGTTTGCCGTGTATTCGGCAGAAGAACTGAACGCCGCGCCCGGCGAATTTACGGCGTCGAAGTTCGTGAAAGACACGGTGGGCGTCGACAGCGTATGCGAGCGCGCTGCCGTCGTAAATGCCGGGAACGGCACGATCATCGCGCGGAAATACGCGAAAAACGGCGTAACAGCCGCGTTTGCGGCAGGCGGATACCGCGTCTGCCTTGAAGAATAACCGAGGAGGAACAAACGTGAAACTCTGTATGGCAGGCATTGACCATGTGAGCGCAGCACTTGAGCAGCGCGAAAAGCTGTCTCTGGTGCGAGGACAGGTGCAGGCGGTTCTGCCGCGCATCGCAGAGCGGACCGGCTGCGCGGCGGTGCTGCTCGCGACATGCAGCCGCACCGAGCTGTACCTGCACGCAGAGGGGGAGCGCGTGCTGCCTGACGCGGCGGAGGTGCTGTGCGAAGCCACCGGAGCGTCGGCGTGCCGTCCGTTCCTCGTGCAGCGCGCAGGCGGCGAGGCGGTGCGTCATCTGATGCAGGTCTCGGCCGGGATGCAGTCGCAGATTTTCGGGGATGACCAGATCGTTTCGCAGGTCAAGGATGCCGCCGCACTTGCGCGGGAGCTGAAAACAGCGGACGCAGTGCTCGATACGCTGTTCCGCCGTGCCGTCACCGCAGGCAAGCGCGTGCGCACCGAAACACGGCTGACCGGGGTGCCGGCCTCGGCGGCGCAGGCCGGCGTGCGCAGGGCGGAACGCTTTTTCGGCACGCTCGCAGGAAAACGCGCGGTCGTGATCGGCAACGGCGAGATGGGGCGGCTCGCGGCGCGTGCGCTCGTGGAGGCCGGCTGCGCGGTCACGGTCACGCTCCGCACCTATCGCCACGGCGAGACCGTCGTGCCGCAGGGCTGCGCCACCGTGCCGTATGAGCGGCGCATGGAGCGCATCGAGGGCGCGGATCTCGTCGTCAGCGCCACGACCAGTCCGCATTTCACTCTGACGGCAGAGCAGACCGCTGCGCTCAGCCATCCGCCGCGGCTGCTGATCGATCTGGCCATGCCGCGCGACATCGAGAGCGCGGCGGCGAGCGGACACACGGCGCTGTTCAATCTGGATGACCTCGGTGAGCTCGGTGACGCGGATAACGCTGCGCGGGAGACTGCGCTGCGCATTCTCGACGAGGAGACGCGCGAGTTTTTCGCGTGGCTCAACTACCGCGCCGCCCTGCCGCTCATCGCGCAGCTCAAGAGCGCGGTCGCGGCTCGCGTGCGCCACATCCGGGACTATGATGCGCTCGTCGCGGACGGGGACGCGGAAACGCTCGCAGAGCTGGCCGCAAACCGCGCGGTGGAGCTTGTCCTCGGCGGCATGAAGCAGAAGATCGACGTAGAAACCATGAAAGCCTGTCTCGAACACATCGGAAAGGGGAGCGGGAGATGAAAATTTACTGTATCGGCATCGGTCCGGGCGGTGAGGAGCAGATGACGCTGCGCGCGGTGCGTGCGCTCGAAGCATGCGACTGTGTGGCCGGCTACGGCCTGTATCTCGACCTCATCGACGGCCTCATCGAAGGAAAGGAGCGCATCCAGACCGGCATGACACGCGAGGTGGACCGCTGTGCGGCGGCGCTCGAGCGCGCGAAGCAGGGCAGAACGGTCGCGGTGGTCTCGTCGGGTGACGCCGGTGTGTACGGCATGGCCGGACTGCTCATCGAGCTGGCAGCCGGAACGGGCGTCGAGGTCGAGGTCATCCCCGGCATCACGGCGGCCTGCTCGGGCGGCGCGGTGCTCGGTTCGCCGCTGACCTGCGATTTCGCGTGCATCAGCCTGTCCGACCTGCTGACACCGTGGGGCAAGATCGAGCAGCGTCTGCGCGGCGCGGCCGCAGGGGATTTCTGCATCGCGCTCTACAACCCCTCCAGCCGCAGGCGTGCGGATCATCTCGCGCGTGCGTGCGACATTCTGCTCGAGAGCGTGCCACCCGAGACCGTGTGCGGTACGGTGCGCAGTATCGGCCGTGAGGGCGAGCACTTTTCGCTCACGACGCTCGGTGCGCTGCGCGACACGCCGGGCGATATGCTCACGACGGTCTTTGTCGGCAACAGCCGCACGGTCGTCATCGACGGCCGCATGGTAACGCCCCGGGGGTACCGCGGCGTATGAGGATCTGCGTTTTTTCGGGCACGACCGAGGGGCACGAGCTCAGCCGCTTTCTCGCCGCGAACGGCGTTCCGGCGGAGGTTTTTGTCGCGACCGAGTACGGCGCGGCGGTCATGGAGCCGATGCCCGGCATCACGGTGCATGAGGGACGTCTGGACGAAAATGAGATCGCGGCGCGGCTCGATGCGGACACGCTGCTCATCGACGCGACGCACCCCTATGCCGCGCTCGTGACCGATAATCTGCGCACGGCGTGCGCGAAAACGGGGGCGCGGTACGAGCGGCTGCTCCGTCCGGCGCTGCGGCACGGCGAGGGTGAGACCGTGCCCGACACGGAGGCCGCTGTCGCGTGGCTCAGCAGACACCCCGGAAAGGTGCTGCTGACGACCGGGAGCAAGGAACTCGAGGCGTATACGGCGGTCGAAAACTTTGCGGAACGGCTGTATCCGCGCGTGCTGCCGAGCGTCGGCGTGGTACAGAAATGCGCGTCCCTCGGCTTTCCCGGCTCGCACATCATCGCGATGCAGGGGCCGTTTTCTGCCGGGATGAACGCTGCGCTCATCCGTCAGACCGGCGCGGAGATCCTTGTCACCAAGGACACAGGCGCGACAGGCGGCTTTGCGGAAAAGCTCGCGGCCGCGCGTGAGACCGGCATCAAAACGCTCATCATTGCCCGTCCACGCGAGGAGAGCGGCCGCAGCCTTGCAGAAATGCAGGCGTTTCTGCGCGAAGAGCTCGGTCTTGCGGAGGAGAAAAAGCAGACGGCGCCGCCGCGCTTTCCGCTGTTCGTGCCGCTCGAGGGCAGGCGGTGCGCGGTGTTCGGCGCAGGGAAAATCGCGGCGCGGCGTGCTGCTGTGCTGCGGCGCTTCGGCGCGTGCGTCACGGTCACAGCGCCGGAAAAACGCGCGGAAATCGAGATAAATCTGTGCCGCGGCTACGAGAAAAGCGATCTTTCGGGGGTTTTTCTGGCAGTCGCGGCGACCGATGACCGCACGGTCAACCACCGTATTGCGGAGGACTGCGCGTCTCTCGGCATTCCGGTGAGCGTTGCGGACAGCGCATCGGAGTCGACGTTCTTTTTCCCGGCAGTCTGTGAGGGCGCGGAGCTGACGGCCGGCGTGGTCTCGCGCGGCACCTCGCACGCGAAGACTGCCGAGGCGGCGCGGCGCATCCGACGGGTACTGGAGGAAATGACATGATAAAAGTTGGCAGCAGAGACAGCCGCCTTGCGGTCGTGCAGGCGGAGGAGGTCATGCACCGTCTGGGCGAGTGCGAGCTCGTGACGATGAAAACGACGGGCGATAAGATCCTTGACCGCACGCTGGACAAGGTCGGCGGCAAGGGACTGTTCGTCAAGGAACTCGACCGCGCGCTCGCCGCAGGCGAAGTCGACCTCACGGTGCACAGCCTGAAGGATGTGCCGATGGAGCAGCCGGACGGTCTGCCGCTCATCGCGTTCCCGAAGCGGGCGGACGCGAGAGACGTACTCGTGCTGCCGGAGGACGGCAGCTGGGACAGGGAAAAGCCGATCGGCTGCTCGTCCGCGCGGCGGCGCGTGCAGCTTGCACAGCTGTTTCCCGGTATCGAGGTAAAACCGGTGCGCGGAAACGTGCAGACCCGGCTTCGCAGGCTCGACAGCGGCGAATACGGCGCACTGGTGCTCGCGGCGGCCGGACTGCACCGTCTGGGACTGGAAAACCGCATCAGCCGGTATTTTTCGCCGGAGGAAATGCTCCCGGCGGCCGGGCAGGGCATCCTTGCCGTGCAGGCGCGGGAGGGCGAGTGCCGCTCGGCGGCGCAGCTGCTCGATGACGCGGAGACGCGCGTCTGCGCTCTGGCGGAACGGGCGTTCATCCGGGCGCTCGGCGGCGGCTGTTTTTCCCCGGCGGCGGCGTATGCCGTGCTCGAAAACGGGACGCTGCGCCTGCGCGGACTGTACGTCAGCGCGGATGAGCGGAGCCTGATCAGGGGAGAGCTGACAGGCGCACCGGAGACGGGCGAGCGGCTCGGCTGCATGCTCGCGGAACGCCTGCGCAGACAGGCGGAGGAGGAAACATGACGGAAACGGTAACTCTGGTCGGTGCAGGGCCGGGCGGCGCGGAGCTTTTAACGCGCGGCGGCGGCGCGGCGCTCAGACAGGCGGACGCGGTCGTATATGACCGTCTGGTGGACGAGAGCATCCTCGACCTCATCCCGAAGAGCGCGGAGCGTATCTGCGTCGGCAAGAAAATGGGGCATCACCCCGTGCCGCAGGACGAGATCAACGCCCTGCTGGTGCGCCTTGCGCGGCAGGGAAAGCGCACCGTCCGCCTCAAGGGCGGCGACTGCTATCTGTTCGGGCGCGGCGGCGAGGAGTGCGAATATCTGAAGGCGCACGGCGTGCCGTTCCGCGTGCTGCCGGGCGTGACGAGTGCGCTCGCCGCACCGGCGTTCGCCGGTATCCCGGTGACGCACCGCGATTTCTGTTCATCGGTGCACATTGTGACCGCGCACGCACGGGCGGGGAAGCCGCTTTGCATCGACTTTGAAGCGCTCGTGCGCACGGGCGGAACGCTCGTGTTCCTCATGGGGCTGACCGCGCTCCGGCAGGTAACGGACGGCCTCACGGCGGCAGGAATGCCGCCGGATATGCCGGCGGCGGTCATTGAAAACGGCGCGCGCGGCACACAGCGCAAGGTCGTTTCGACCGTGGGGGAGCTGGCGGACGCGGCAGAAAAGGCCGGGGTGCACAGCCCGGCGCTCATCGTGGTCGGGCGCGTCTGTGCGCTGAGCGGTACGCTCGACTGGTGGACGGCGCTGCCGCTCCACGGGAAAACACTTGCTGTTACGCGCCCGGAGGAACGGAACGCGGGACTGGTGGACGGTCTGCGTGCGCTCGGCGCGGAGGTCATCGCCGCGCCCTGTATCGAGCTGCATGAGCGCGGGGACACGGCTTCGCTCACAGGGGCGCTCGAGGAAAAGCATGACTGGGCGGTGTTTACCTCGCCGGCAGGCGTACAGGCTGCGGTATGCGCACTGTTTCGCGCAGGACGAGATCTGCGCGCGCTGTACGGGATGAAATTCGCCTGCATCGGCAGCGCAACGGCGGAGACGCTCGCTTCCTGCGGCATCAGCGCCGACCTCGTGCCCGAGGCTTACGACAGCGAACACCTCGCGGACGCGCTCTGCCGGGAAATGCAGGGCGGCGGCGCGGCGCTCCTGCTGCGTGCGGCCGAGGGCAGCCGCATTCTCCCCGAAAAACTGAAAAACAGCGGCATCCGTGTCACGGATGTACCGCTTTACGATACCGTGCGCTGCTGCGCGAAGGCGGATGAGCTGCGTGAGCGCATCCGGAACCGGGCGCTCGACGGCGTGACATTTACGAGCGCGTCCACCGTGCACAGCTTCGCGGAAGCTGTGGGGAGGGAAAAACTGCGCGGACTTGCCGCGCTCTGCATCGGCCCGGTCACGGCCGAAGCTGCGAAAAGCTATGAAATGAAACCATTTACCGCGCAGGAGGCGACCGAGACCGCCCTTCTCGCGCTTTGCAAAACTGTTCTGGAAGGGTGACAATATCAATGTTCAACAAGGATTTCCGACCGCGGCGGCTGCGGACGTCGGATACGCTGCGCCGCATGGTGCGCGAGACGCGCATTTCTGCGGACAGCCTGATCTGGCCGATCTTCATCATCGAGGGCGAGGGCATCTGCGACGAAATTCCGTCGCTGCCCGGACAGTATCACTATTCGCCCGATATGCTGGGCCGGGCGGTCGAGCGCATGCGCGCACACGGCGTGTCGCGTGTACTGCTGTTCGGTCTGCCGAAGCACAAGGACGAGAACGGCTCGTCCGCATGGGACTCGAACGGCGTTGTGCAGCAGGGCATCCGTGCGCTCCGCGCCATCGCGCCCGAGCTGTATATCATCACGGACGTCTGCATGTGCGAGTACACCTCGCACGGCCACTGCGGCATCCTGTGCGGTCACTATGTCGACAACGACAGGACGCTCGAGGTGCTGGCCAGGACTGCGGTCAGCCATGCGCGCGCCGGTGCGGACATGGTCGCGCCGAGCGACATGATGGACGGCCGCGTGGCGGCGATCCGCGCCGCGCTCGACGAAAACGGCTTTGTCAACACGCCGGTCATGGCGTATTCCGCGAAATTCGCGTCTACCTTCTACGGCCCGTTCCGCGACGCCGCAGGCTCTGCTCCGGCGTTCGGTGACCGCCGTTCGTATCAGATGGACCCCCATAACGGCCGTGAGGCCATGCGCGAATGCGAGCTCGATGTGCAGGAGGGCGCGGACATTCTGATGATCAAGCCTGCGATGCCGTATCTCGACCTCGTGCGCGAGTGCAGGGACAGATTTGACCTGCCCGTCGCGGCTTATCAGGTGTCCGGCGAGTACGCGATGATCAAGGCGGCGGCGAAGGCCGGTCTGATCGATGAATACGGCGTAATGTGCGAGAGCGCGGTCTCGATCTTCCGTGCCGGAGCGGATATTCTGATCACTTATTTTGCGTGTGAGCTGGCGGACGCCATTCGGAAGGGAGATATCGGCTGATATGACGAACTCAGAAAAGCTGTTTGAGCGAGGATGCAGGGTGCTGCCCGGCGGCGTCAACTCGCCTGTCCGCGCATTCCGTGCGGTCGGCGGTACGCCCCGCTTTATCGTAAAGGGCCTCGGCAGTCACATTCTGGATGCTGACGGACTGGAATATATCGACTATGTCGGCTCGTGGGGGCCGATGATCCTCGGGCACAGCCACCCCGATATCCTCAAAGCGGTGTATGACCGCATGGTCTGCGGCCTTTCCTTCGGCGCACCGACCGGCCTTGAGGTCGAAATGGCGGAGAAGATGGTCTCCATGCTGCCCGGCGTCGAGATGGTCCGCATGGTAAATTCGGGCACGGAAGCCGTCATGAGTGCGCTTCGTCTGGCGCGCGGCGCGACCGGACGAGATAAGATCATCAAGTTCGAGGGCTGCTATCACGGCCATTCGGACGCGATGCTCGTCGGCGCAGGAAGCGGTGCGCTCACGCAGGGCGAACCGGACTCCAAAGGCGTGACGAAGGGCGCAGCGCAGGACACGTTGATGGCGCAGTACAACGACCTCGCATCGGTTGAGCGCCTGCTCGAGGCGAATGACGGCGCGGTCGCGGCGGTCATCGTCGAGCCGGTTGCAGCGAACATGGGTGTCGTGCCGCCTGAGGACGGCTTTTTACAGGGTCTGCGCACGCTCTGCGACAGGCATGGCGCGCTGCTCATCTTCGATGAGGTCATCACGGGCTTCCGTCTTGCGGCAGGCGGTGCACAGGAATATTTCGGCGTGCAGGCCGACCTTGTGACCTACGGCAAGATCATCGGCGGCGGTATGCCGGTCGGTGCTTATGCCGGCAGCCGCGCCCTCATGGAGCAGGTCGCACCGACCGGACCGGTTTATCAGGCCGGCACGCTGTCGGGCAATCCGGTCGCCATGGCGGCAGGTCTCGCCCAGCTGAATATTATCACCGATCACCCGGAGATCTACACGGTCATGGAGACCTCTGCGAGCTATATCGCGAACCATCTGCGCGCAAGTGCGGAAAAGCATGGCATCGCGATGCAGGTCAACCAGATCGGCTCGCTGCTGTGTCCGTATTTCACGGAAACGCCGGTAAACTGCTATGCTGCGGCGAAGAAAAGTGACACAAAACGATATGCGGCATACTTTAACGGCATGCTGAAGCGGGGGATTTATCTCGCGCCGAGTCAGTTTGAGGCGATGTTCGTTTCGTCCGTGCATACGCAGAACGACCTCGCCTGCACGGTGCAGGCGGCAGAAGAAACACTCAGCGAGATGGCATAAAAAGGAGGGACGCGGATGCGCCAGTTCGATATCATAGGCGCCGGGATGGGCACACGGGAAATACTGACCGGCGAGGCCGCACAGGCGCTTGCCTCGGCAGAAATGGTGTTTGCGACGGAGCGCCTTGCAGAAATCTGCGAGAATGCGCAGATCTGTCTGTTTTCCGAGCTTGCGGAACGGGCGATTGCGTGCGGAGCGGACAGAGCTGCACTGCTGGTTTCGGGAGATGTTGGATTTTTCAGCGCCGCCGGAAAACTGCGGGAAAAGCTGCTCGAGCATGGCGAAGTGCGGCTGTTCTGCGGTCTGTCAAGTATGCAGTATCTGTGTGCAAAAATCGGAATCAGCTATGAAAATGCGTGCATTCGCAGCCTTCACGGCAGAAAAGGAGACCTGCTCGGCGCGGTCAGCTACCATGAGAAAACGTTCGCGCTGACAGGCGGTGACAACAATGTACAGTTCGTCTGCCGTTCGCTGGCAGACGCCGGACTCGGCGGCGTACAGGTATACATTGGAGAAAATCTCGGCTCACCCGGAGAAAGGGTGTTGAAGGGAATGGCATCGGAGCTTGCAGAAATCCCCTGCGCAGATCTTGCCGTGATGCTTGTCCTCAATCCGAATTCTGTGAATCCGTTTGAGCCTGTTCGGGACGAAATGCTGACGCGCGCGAAGGTTCCGATGACCAAAGAGGAAGTGCGATGGGTGTCGGTCGCGCGTCTCGGCGTGCAGCCGGGGGATACCGTATGGGACGTCGGCGCGGGCACAGGCGCGGTGACATTTGAGCTCGCGCGGAAAGCGATGGACGGAGCTGTCTTTGCGGTCGAACGCAACACGGAAGCAATCGAGCTTATTGCGCAGAATAGACAAAAGCTCGGAGGCTTTAATGTGCATATCGTCCAAGGACATGCGCCCGAAGTGCTTGCTGATCTTCCCAAACCGCACTGTGTTTTTGTCGGAGGAAGCGGCGGAAATATGCGTGAAATCATTGAGGCTGCATTGATGAAAAATCCGAAGGCGCGAATTGCCGTGAATTCGATTGCGCTGGAGACTTTGCAGGAAACACAGAGGCTGTTTGCAGAATTCGGTCTGCAGCAGGTCGAAATCACGCAGCTTTCTGCGGCGAGAGGGAAAAGCATCGGGTGTTACACGATGATGACGGCGAACAATCCGGTGTTTATCCTGTCGGGAAAAGGGGCTAAATATGGCGAATAATGCACCGCGGATCATGATTGCCGGAACGGGCAGCGGCTGTGGAAAAACAACGGTCGCGCTTGCCGTTCTGCGCGCGATGCAGCGAAGAAATATTCCGCTTGCAGCATTCAAGTGCGGACCGGATTATATCGATCCCATGTTTCACAAGGCAGTCCTCGGCATTCCAAGCCGAAATCTTGACCTTTTTTTCATCAGTGAGCGTGAAGTACGCGGTCAGATTGTGCGCAGCATTCCGCAAAACGGTCTCGGCGTAATCGAAGGCGTAATGGGATTCTATGATGGCGTTTCCGGCACGACCGACACGGCCTCCGCCGCGCATCTGGCGCGTGAAACAGGTACGCCTGCGATACTGGTTGTGCGTCCGAAGGGACAGTCGCTTTCTCTGGCAGCTATGCTTTCGGGGTTTCGTAATTTTGCGGAAAACACGCTGTGCGGTGTGATTTTAAATGGGATTTCGGATACAATGTATCCTTTTTATCGTGATATTGTGCAGAAATCCGGATTGAAGGTTCTGGGTTATCTTCCGTCGGTACCAGAGGCGGAAATCCCAGATAGACATTTAGGACTCGTAACCGCAGATGAATTAAAAAATTTGAATTATAGACTGGATCTGCTTGCAGATGCTGCTGAGAACAGAATTGATATTGAGCAAATATTAAAAATATCGCGCACTGCATCGCAGCTGTCAGATGATTCGGAAAAGATCAGCCCGGTGACGAAAAAGCCGGTACGTGTTGCCGTTGCGCGGGATAAGGCGTTTTGTTTCTATTATGAGGATAATTTTGAGGTATTGCGCAATTTAGGCGCTGAACTGGTTGAGTTTTCTCCGATTTCTGACAGCTGCATTCCTGAAAATACTGACGGCCTGTACCTTGGCGGCGGCTATCCGGAATTGCATATTACTGAGCTGTCAAACAATGTGAAAATGCGAAATTCGATCAAAAATGCAATCGAAAAGGGACTTCCGACGATTGCGGAGTGCGGTGGATTTCTCTATCTTCATGAGCATCTGGAAGGTGCGGAGATGGTCGGCGTTGTTCGCGGAAACGCAGTTTTGACTAAAAAATTGCAGCCGTTCGGGTATGTGACACTGACTGCACAGGATGACAATATGCTGTCCGCATGTGGAGGACAAATCCGTGCGCACGAGTTTCATTATGCCAAATCCGAGAATAATGGACATGATTTCGTGGCAGAAAAACCAAACGGGAGAAAATGGCCTTGCGTGCACACTACGAAGTCGCTTTATGCTGGCTTTCCGCATTTATTTTTACGTGCAAACATTGATTTTCCAGAAAAATTTGTTCGTGCATGCATGGAATGGAGTGAGAGAAGAAAATGACGATCGAGGAGGCTGTATCGCGCGTCAGACCGCTGGACGCAGCAGCAATGAGGGCAGCAGAAAAACGTTTTTCTGATATTGCGATGCCGCTTGGGGGACTTGGACTGTTGCAGGACACGATCATTCAGCTTGCAGGAATCCAGCGCAAACCTGTACCGATTATTCGACCGCGGGCTGCGGTTATTTTCTGTGCGGATAACGGAGTCGTAGCAGAGGGGGTGACGCAGTGCGGACAGGATGTCACGGCAACAGTCACCCGAAACATGGGACAGGGAAGGTCCACCATGTGCATGATGGCGAAATCGATTGATATGGACGTATTCCCGGTGGATATCGGAGTAGCTGAAAAATTCTCATTTAAGGGAGTTGCTGATAAAAAAATACGCAAAGGGACAGAAAATATTGCGAAAAACGCCGCTATGACAAGGGATGAAGCTATTGCGGCGGTGAAAACCGGGATTGAGCTTGCAGAGAACTGCGCGCAGCAGGGCTTCCGTCTGGTCTGTGGTGGAGAAATGGGAATTGGCAATACTACGACCAGCGCGGCAGTCACAGCAGCGCTCACGGGTGCACCGGCAGCGCGCGTTACCGGACGGGGAGCAGGACTTTCTTCAGAAGGCCTCCGCAAAAAAATGCAGGTTGTTGAAAAGTCTCTTGCAATAAATCGTCCGAATCCTGATGATCCGGTTGATGTGATCAGCAAGGTGGGCGGACTGGATATTGCCGGGCTGACAGGCTTTTATCTCGGTGCGGCGGCATGTGGTCTGCCGATTGTGCTTGACGGCGTGATTTCCTGCACTGCCGCGCTGGCCGCGGTGAGCTTGTGTCCTCTTGTCGCGGACTATTTGATCGCAGTGCATTGCTCGGAAGAGCCTGCAAGCGCTTTGCTGCTTCAAGAACTTGGCAAAAAGGCATTTATAACAGCGGGGATGCACCTGGGAGAGGGCACCGGTGCTGCGGCAGGTATCGCACTGCTTGATCTTGCGCTCGCGCCATATAGAGAAATGCCTACATTTGATGAAATCGGCGTTGAGGCATATAAACCATTGAAGTGATGCTTGAGTAAATAAACAATATGATTTCAATAATTAGAACGGCGAGGGAGGCGAGAATATGCTTGTTTTGGTGACAGGAGGAGCTGCCTCCGGAAAATCGGAACATGCCGAAAAAATCGTGTGTGCGCGAGCACACAGCAAATTGTACCTTGCGACGATGCAGCCGTTTGGTAAAAGTGCCAGAGCACGAATCGCGCGGCATCGTAAATTGCGAGAAGGAAAAGGTTTTCATACTGTAGAACGTTCACTCGATTTGAAAGGCCTGCAAATTGATCGTCATTATGACGGGATTTTACTTGAGGATTTGGGCAATCTGCTCGCTAATGAAATTTTCTCTCCGGATGGCACGGCACAAAACTGTGTGAAATCCATACTTGATGGCGTAGAAAAGTTGAAATCATATTGTGATACACTGGTGATCGTTTCCAATGAAATCTTTTCGGATGGAGGAAGTTATCCGCTGGAAACAGAAAATTATCTGCAAAAACTTGCGGAGCTTCATGAAAAAATTGCACGGGATGCAGATGCAGTTTACGAAAGCGTTTGCGGAATTTTATTGCCGATAAAGGAAGTGAAAACAAGATGAAAAGCGTAATCAGCGGTATTTTTGTAGCGTTTTCAATGTATTCTGCTATCCCTGTTCCGCAGGTGAACTGGGAAAAAAAGACGATGCGCTGGGCGCTCATTTTTCTCCCGCTTGTCGGCATCATCATTAGCACGGTATCCTGGATCTGGTTTGCTTTTTGCAGCTTTTTTCGTGCAAATTCGCTGTTTTATGCGGTTGGAGCGACACTGATACCGTTGTGCATTTCGGGCGGCATTCATCTTGACGGCCTGTGCGATACCTGCGATGCGCTTTGTTCTTTCGGAGATCGTGAAAAGCGGCTCGCTATTCTAAAAGACCCGCATGTCGGTGCATTTGGTCCGATGTGGATTTGTGCATTTTTACTTGCTGAATGTGCCTGTTTTTCGCAGATTTTTGAGTATTCCCGACTGTTTCCTCTTGTTCTGGTCGCATTCCCGGTCGCGCGCGCAATGGGCGGCCGCAAGGTGGTAGCTTCTTCCTGCGCGAAGGATAGCGGACTCGCACATATATTTGCGGAAAACAGCGATAAACGTGTGGTTTCGGTCGTTTTATTGCTGGAAACAATGGTATATTTGCTGATTTCCGGAGTGCTTCTTCTCGGCGTAACGCACGGTACGACGGCAGCGCTGATTCTGACCGTGCTCCTCATGCTGTGGTATGCCTTTCACGAAAAACTTTCAAAACAAACTTTTGGAGGGATAACGGGCGACCTGGCAGGCTTTTGTATTTCGATTTCAGAACTTTTATGCCTGGCTGTTGCAGCGTTCGGAGGACTTGTGTTATGACTGTACTTATCATCGGCGGTTCGTTTCAGGGAAAACGCGAAATTGCAGAAAAACTGTATCCTGATGAACCGAAAATCTATAATCTTCATGAAAAAGTGCGTGAAATGCTGCAAAGAGAGCAGGACCCGCTGGAACTTTCTGCAGCGCTGCGCGGCCATGTGATAACATGCGATGAAATTGGCTGCGGCGTGGTTCCGATCGAACCAAATGACGAAAACTGGCGCGAAGCCGTTGGCCGGCTGTGCTGTGCGCTTGCATCGGAAGCGGATGCGGTCATCCGTGTCTGGGCGGGCGTACCGCAGTTTATTAAAGGAGAGTTGAAATAAATGACTGTAACCTGTGCCGTCATGCTCGGCTTTGCGCTCGACGCGCTGCTCGGTGATCCAAGATGGTTCCCGCACCCGGTCTGTGCCGTAGGAAAGTTGATTTCCTGCATGGAAAAACTGCTTAGACGGCTTTTTCCGCCTCGAAAAGGCGCAATGATATTCGCAGGTGCCGTGCTTTGGATCGTTGTCTGCGGCGTCAGCTTCGCGGTTCCGTTCCTCGTCCTGCGATTTCTATCCAAAATTAATTTCTGGCTTGGATTTGCCGCGAATTCCATCCTTTGCTGGCTGATTTTTGCACGAAAAAGCCTGTCTGAAGCCGGGCAGCATGTTTACCGCGCCGTGAAGGAGTCGGTCGAGGAAGGCCGAAAGGCTGTCGCGTGGTATGTCGGCCGCGACACTGCTGCGCTTTCCGAAGAAGGCGTCATCAAGGCCGCCGTAGAGACCATTGCAGAGAACCTGACTGACGGTGTGGTTTCGCCGCTCATCTACATGCTCATCGGCGGTGCGCCGCTCGGGATGCTCTATAAGGCGGTCAACACGCTTGACTCGATGGTCGGATATCACAACGAAAAATACGAGAATTTAGGCAAGTTTTCCGCGAAAATGGACGATATTTTTAACTTCATCCCGGCACGGCTGTCAGCGCTCTGCATCATCGCCGGCGCAGGCATGCTGCGGCTCGACAACCGCAGTGCGCTGCGTATTTACCGCCGCGACCGCAATCTGCACAAGAGCCCGAACGCCGGCCAGACCGAGTCTGCGTGTGCCGGGGCGCTGCACATCCAGCTCGGCGGTGACGCGAGCTACTTCGGGAAAACCGTCAGAAAAGCGGCGTTCGGAGACCCGCTGCGCCGTGTGAACCGGATATCCTCGCGACGATCGACCTGATGAACGCCGCGAGCGTGCTCGCTCTCGCGCTGTGCTGCGCGGTCAGACTGACACTTCAGAGGTGATATAATGGCTTATTCCTACTGTCACGGCGGAGATATAGAAACTTTTGTGAGCGAATTCGGTGCGCAGCCGATCGACCTTTCCGCAAATATCAATCCGTTCGGCGTACCTGAGGCGGTCCGTGCGGCAATGCACAGGGCTGTGGATGAATGCGCGCATTACCCCGACCCGTTCTGCCGCGCGGCGCGGCAGGCTGTTGCGGAAGCGGAGGGGATTCCGGCGGACATGATTTACTGCGGAAACGGCGCGGCGGATGTGCTCGACCGGCTCGCGGCAGTGCTCAGGCCGAAGCGTGTGCTGCTCACAGCGCCGACCTTCGCGGAATACGAAAGAACGCTCACAGGCGTGGAAATCGACTTTCATATGCTCCGCGAGAGCGAGGATTTTGCGGTCACGGAGCGGCTGCTCTCTGATATTTCGTCTAAATATGACGCGGTCTATCTGTGCAATCCCAACAATCCGACCGGACGCACGGTGCAGCCGGAACTGATGCGCAGAATAGTTCAAAAATGTGCAGAAAACAGTGTTTATCTGATCGCAGACGAGTGCTTTAATGACTTTCTGCTCGATGCAGAGCAGCATTCCCTCTCCGGTCTGCTCGAAGCATTTCCCTGTCTCATCCTGCTCCGCGCCTACACGAAAATGTTCGCCGTCCCGGGCGTGCGGTTTGGCTGGTGCATGACCGCAGACAGGACGGTCATCGACGGACTTTACCGCGCCGGGCAGCCGTGGAACGTGTCGGTCATCGCGCAGGCGTGCGCGGAGGCCGCTGCGAAGCAGAACGGCTGGCGTGAGCAGACGGCACGCCGCATCGCGGAGGAACGCGCGTATCTCATGGACGGTCTGCGCTCGTGCGGCGTCAGGGTCTATCCGGGTGAGGCGAACTTTCTGCTTTTTCACTATTCGGACGAAAAACTCGATGAAAAACTGCGAAAACAGGGTATCATGATACGAAACTGCTCAAATTACCGCGGACTCGGCCCCGGCTTTTACCGGACGGCGGTCAAAACGAGAGACGCGAGCGAAAAACTGCTGCACGCTCTGCGGCAGATACAGGAAATATAGGGAAGGACGGCTGTCATGGCAAAACTCATCATGGTTCAGGGCACGTGCTCGAACGCCGGGAAAAGCCTGCTTTGCGCGGCGCTGTGCCGCATTTTCAGACAGGACGGCTACCGGGTCGCGCCGTTCAAGTCGCAGAACATGGCGCTCAACTCGTTCATCACAGCAGACGGCAGGGAAATGGGCCGTGCACAGGTCGTTCAGGCCGAGGCGGCAGGCATCGCGCCCGATGTGCGCATGAACCCGATCCTGCTCAAGCCGACGAGCGACGTCGGCTCACAGGTGATCATCATGGGCGAGGCGCGCGGAAACCGAACAGCGCGCGAATACTGGGGACACAAAAAGGCGCTCCTGCCGGTTATTAAGGAGGCGTTCGACAGCCTCGCCGCCGAGAACGACATCATTGTCATCGAGGGCGCCGGCAGCCCGGCCGAGATCAATCTCAAGCAGGACGACATCGTGAACATGGGACTTGCGAAGCTCGTGGACGCACCGGTGCTGCTCGTCGGGGACATCGACCGCGGCGGCGTGTTCGCCTCGCTCTACGGCACGGTCAAGCTGCTGGACGAGGACGAGCAGGCGCGCATCCGCGGCCTTGTCATCAACAAATTCCGCGGCGACGTGGAAATCCTCCGGCCGGGTCTGACACAGCTCGAGGAGCTGACCGGCAGGCCGGTCGTGGGCGTTGTGCCGTACGGACGGTTCGACATCGACGATGAGGACAGCCTTTCCGAGCGTCTGGAAACGAAAAGCGCACCTGCGCTCGTGAATATTGCGGTGGTCAAGTTGCCGCGGCTGTCCAATTTTACCGATTTTTCCGCACTTTCGCGTGTTCCGGGCGTTGGCGTCCGCTATGCGGACCGTCCGGCGCAGCTGGAGGGCGCGGACCTCATCATCCTGCCCGGCACCAAGTCCACGATCGCGGATCTCCGCTGGCTGCGCGAGAGCGGCATGGAGGCGGCGCTGCTCAAGGCGCACGCGGCAGGAACGCCGGTTTTCGGCATCTGCGGCGGCTATCAGATGATGGGGCGGACGGTGTCCGACCCCGAAAACACCGAGGGCGGCGGCAGTCTGCGCGGCATCGGCCTGCTTCCGGTCGAGACTGTGTTCCGCACAGCAAAGACCACGGTTCAGACGCACGGTACGGTCGCAGACACTGCGGGCGTGCTGCACGGCCTGTCCGGACTTGCGGTCGAGGGCTATGAGATCCACATGGGCGAGACCGTGCGCGACGCGGACGCGCAGCCGTTTGTCACGCTGAAGCACGGCGAACACGAAGTACCGGACGGCTGCGTGACGGAAAACGCCTGCGGCACCTACCTGCACGGCGTGTTTGATGCACCGGAGGCCGCGCAGCGGCTTGCGCAGGCGCTCGCAGACCGGAAGGGCGTGACGCTCGAGGGCGCGGCGGAGGACCCGGCAGTCTACCGGGAGCGGCAGTATGACCTGCTCGCGGCTACTGTGCGGCGCAGTCTGGATATGCAGCGGATCTACGACATTATGGAGGGAAAAGCATGAAAACTAGCGGACTGGTCCATCTGTACTGCGGCGACGGCAAGGGCAAAACGACGGCGGCCGTCGGCCTTGCGGTGCGCCACGCCGGACACGGCGGAAAGGTTGTTTTTGCGCAGTTTCTCAAGGACGGCTCATCGGGGGAGTGCCGCGTGCTCGCGAAGCTCGGCGTGACCGTGCTCGCGGCGAATCCGGCCGGCAAGTTCACCTTCCGCATGACGGACGAGGAGAAGGCAGAGACCGCCGCCGCGCTCGGCCGCACGTTCGATGCTGCGGCCGGCTATGCGGTGCGCGAGGGCGTGACGCTGCTCGTGCTCGACGAGGTATGCGCGGCAGTAAACGGCGGCTTTCTGCCCGAAAAGACGGTGACGGACTTTCTCGAAAACCGTCCGGACATGCTCGAGGTCGTGCTCACAGGCCGCAGCCCGTCGGCGGGACTGACGGCGCACGCGGATTATATCACGGAAATGCAGAAACGGCGGCACCCATATGAAAAGGGCGTCGCCGCACGGGAGGGGATTGAATTTTGAACGGATACATGAAGCCGCAGGATATTGAAAAGCGCTCGTTCGAGATCATCACGAAGGAGCTGGGCGCGCGCACGTTTCCGGACGGCATCGCCGAGGTCGTCAAGCGCGTCATCCACACGACGGCGGATTTTGATTATGCGGATAACCTCGCGTTTTCGCCGGACGTGATCGAGCAGGCCAAGGCCGCCCTGTGCAACGGCGCGACCATCGTCACAGATACGAACATGGCGCTCTCGGGCATCAGCAAGCCGTCGCTCACGAAGCTCGGCGCGAAGGCGCTCTGCCTCATGGCGGACCCGGACATCGCGCGCGAGGCAAAGGAGCGCGGCGTGACGCGGGCAGTGGTCTCGATGGAGCACGCCGCCAGACTGGACGGGCCGCTGATCTTCGCGGTCGGCAACGCGCCGACAGCGCTCATCCGACTGCACGAGCTGATCGGGAAGGACGAGGTGAAGCCGGCGCTCGTCATCGGCGTGCCGGTAGGTTTTGTCAACGTTGTCGAGGCGAAGGAGCTGTTTATCGGCGGAAAAACGCCGTATATCATTGCGCGGGGGCGCAAGGGCGGCTCGAATGTCGCGGCGGCGATCGTCAATGCGCTGCTGTACCAGCTGATCCGCCGGGAGGGCTTTTAAGGCTGCCGTTTGGCAGCCTTTTTACTTTATATCCCTCAGCAGAGGGGGAGCCTTTCCGCCGATACAGCGGCTCGCCGCTGGAGGCGACTTTACGCCCTCGGAGGGCGTG
>ENA-ORTV01001845-ORTV01001845.1-human-gut-metagenome-genome-assembly--contig:-NODE-1845-length-21855-cov-3.133761_pt1 | contig 21855 bp, 19 predicted proteins | sample MGYA00241915_ERZ509194 | MGnify/ENA primary metagenome ERZ509194 (study PRJEB26280, sample SAMEA2338810) | human gut metagenome | biome: human gut; feature: human-associated habitat; material: faeces... | reverse complement strand
AAGGTCATCGAGGTAGCGCTGGACGTGGCCGCAAAGGAGCTGGCGTAAATGCCCCGCTTCCTCTTGCCCAAAAACGACAAATGCGCTATACTATTACCATAAGACTGCACCGGTTTTCCGGTGAGAAGTGAGGGATAACACCATGAAAGTGATTCTGAAGCAGGACGTAAAGGGCATTGGCAAGAAGGATGAGATCCATGAGGTCTCCGACGGCTACGCCCGCAACTTTCTGTTCCCGCGCAAGCTGGCCGCTGTGGCCGATGCTTCTGCGGTGAATATCGCACGCGGCAAGGAGGCCGCTGCGGATTTCCACGAGGCTGAAACTGTGGCCGCCGCACAGGCTGTGGCTGCAAAGATCGAGGGCAAGACCGTGACCATCAAGGCCAAGGGCGGCGCATCCGGCCGCCTGCACGGCAAGGTCACCGGCAAGGAAGTTGCCGAGGCTCTGGCCCAGCTGGCCGGTTCTCCCATTGATAAAAAGAAGATCGAGCTGGAGACCAAGGACATCAAGGATGCCGGTGTGTTCAACGCAAAGGTGCGCCTGCATGTCGGTGTCGTGGCTTCCTTCAAGATCATGGTGGAAGTAGAACAGGCCTGATTGAAACGCCATCTGCGCCCCCTGCCTTCAGGGGGCGTTTTTGGCGTTTTTGGAAGCTGGCCCAGTATGGAGGGGGATGAACCATGCCCAACGAACAACGACATTATTCCAATGAACTGAATCTGGAGAGCGTGGGCATCAATCTGCCCTACAATATGCAGGCCGAGCAGAGCGTGCTGGGCGCGGTGCTGCTCAAGCCCGAGACCCTGACCGATCTGGTGGAGATCATCCGGCCGGAGATGTTCTACACCCGGCAGAATGCCCAGATCTATTCTGAGATGCTGCGCCTGTTTACGGCGGACCAGACCATCGACTTTGTCACCCTGCTGGATGCCGTCATCTCCGATGGCGTGTTCCCCAGTGCGGACGAGGCAAAAGTCTATCTGACCGGTCTGGCCGAGACGGTGCCCAGCATCTCCAATGTGAAGGCCTATGCCCAGATCGTGCAGGAAAAGTATCTGGTGCGCCAGCTGATGGGCGTTGCCAAGGACATTCTGCAGGACGCGGGCGATGAGCCGGACGCTGACCTGCTGCTGGAAAATGCGGAGCAGCGCATTTACGAGATCCGCTCCGGGCGGGATTCCAGCGCGTTGACCCCGCTTTCCTCCAGCATGGTGGAGACGCTGACCAACCTGCAGAAGATCAGCGGCCCGGATGCCGACAAGTACAAGGGCATCCCCACCGGCTTCCGTCTGCTGGATACCGTCCTGACCGGCCTGGGCCGCGGCGACCTCATCATTCTGGCCGCCCGCCCCGGTATGGGCAAGACCAGTTTTGCGCTGAACATTGCCACCCGCGTTGCCATGCAGCAAAAGGTGCCGGTGGCCATTTTCAGCCTGGAAATGACCAAGGAGCAGCTGACCAACCGCATCCTTTCGGCGGAAGCTGGCATCGACAGCCAGGCTTTCCGTACCGGCGCTCTTCGCAGTGAGGACTGGGAGTATCTGGCACTGGCAACGGAAAAGCTCCACGATGCCCCCATCTATATGGACGACACCTCAGGCATCACCATCACCGAGATGAAGGCGAAGATCCGCCGGGTCAATCAGGACCCCACCCGCCCCAATGTGGGCCTGATCGTCATCGACTACCTGCAGCTGATGACCACCGGCCAGCGCAGCGAGAACCGTGTGCAGGAGATCAGCTCCATCACCCGAAACCTGAAGATCATGGCTAAGGAAATGAATGTGCCCATTATCGCACTTTCTCAGCTGTCCCGTGCGGTGGAAAAGCAGGGCAACAACTCTTCTCACCGGCCCCAGCTGTCTGACCTGCGTGACTCCGGTTCTATCGAGCAGGATGCCGACTGCGTCCTCTTCCTTTACCGTGATTCCTACTACGCCAGCCAGAACCCCGATGGGGCAGAGGTGGATGCCGATACCGCGGAGTGCATCGTGGCAAAGAACCGCCACGGCGAGACCAGCACGGTGCCGCTGGGTTGGGATGGCGCACACACCCGCTTTATGGATGTGGACTTCAAACGCTGATGAACGACGAAACATCAAAATTGATCGCAAAAGTAGAACGCTTTGCCCGGCAGGAGCAGCTGTTTGCGCCTGCGGAGCCGGGCCGGGCTCTACACCTGTGCGCTGCCGTTTCGGGCGGAGCCGACAGCATGGCGCTGCTGCGGGTGCTGCTGGAACTGCGGGAAGCTTTTGGGTATACCCTTACGGCCTGCCACGTCAACCACGGCCTGCGGGGTGAGACTGCAGACCGGGACGAAGCTTTTGTCCGGGCCGAGTGTGCCCGGCTGGGGGTGCCGCTGACAGTTTTCCGCCCGGCAGATGTGGGAATGGCTGTACCGCCCCATGCCGGGGAGGACTGGGCCCGCAGACTCCGCTATGCCTGCTTTGCCCAACTGCTGGCAGGCGGGATAGACTGCATTGCAACGGCCCATACTGCTACTGACCAGGCCGAGACCCTGCTGTTCCGGCTGGCCCGGGGCACCGGGCTGCACGGGGCAGGAGGTATCCGGCCCAGGCGGCCCGGCTACTGCCGCCCGCTGTTGGGCCTGACCCGGGCCGAGACCGAAGCGCTCTGCGCCGCCTTTGAGCAGGGCTGGGTGACGGACGAGACGAACGATTCCGATGCTTACGCCCGCAACCGCCTGCGCCATGGGGCCGTTCCGGCCCTGCGCAGCGTCAACGCTGCGGCAGAGGAAAATCTGGCCCGCTTCTGTGAAAAGGCGGCCCGCGCGGATGCCTACTTTGCCAGGCAGGCAGAACAGCTGCTTTCCATCGCGCGTCTGGATGCAGCCCAGACTGCCCGCAAGGCCCCGGAAGCCAAGGCAGCAGGGCGGCTGAAGCCGCTGCAGGGCGCTGACCCGATCATTCTGGAAGCGGCGCTCCACAGCCTTGTTGCTCCGGTGCGGGATGCCGAGGAAAAATACATCCGCCTGCTGGCAGAGTTGGTGGAGCAGGGGAGCGGGGCGGTGCAATTGACCGATATGGTCCGCTTCTGCGCAGGCAGCGGGATGCTCTGGCAGGAAAAGGGCCGGCCGGAAGCGGCTGCGGCCCCTGCGTTTTCGCTGCCGTTTGCCCCTGCCGATGGGGCAGAATTTGCTCTGCCCGGGGGCCAAACCCTGAAAACACGGCTTTTTGTAAGCGGTTTTCGAGAAAAAACACAGGGTGTTCATAAAAAAGACTTAAAAAATCGGGCGGATTATGCTAGAATAACCTTGTTATATTCTGCCCTTACACTGCGCACCCGTCAACCGGGAGACCGGTTCCGGCCTGCGGGGCGGGGGCTGAGCAAGCCCCTGCGCAAATGGATGAATGAGGCAGGCATTCCTGCCGGAATACGAGAGGGCCTGCCGCTGCTGGCGGCGGGCAGTGAGATCCTGTGGGTCTGTGGGGAGGGCTTTGCCGAGGGGCTGGCCCCGGACGAGGAGACCGAACAGGTCTTGCAGCTGGAATTGGAAAATGGAGGAACAACGTATGAGCATGAATGACGATATCAAGAACAACCTGGTCAGTGAGGAAGCACTGAAAGCCAAGGTTGCCGAGCTGGGCGCACAGATCAGCAGGGATTACGAGGGCAGAAACCTTGTCCTCGTCTCCATCCTCAAGGGCTCGGTGGTCTTTATGGCCGACCTGATGCGGGCCGTGACCATCCCCTGCAACATTGATTTTATGGTCGTGTCCAGCTACGGCGGCAGCAATACCACCACCAGCGGTCTGGTCAAGATCATCAAGGATCTGGACGGCGACCTGTCCGGCAAGGACGTGCTGATCGTGGAGGACATTCTGGATACCGGTGTCACCCTTTCCAAGCTGGTGCCCATGCTCAAGATGCGCAACCCGAATTCCGTGAAGATCTGCACCATTCTCGACAAGCCCAGCCGCCGCAAGGCCGACATCCAGCCCGATTACGAGGGTTTCCAGGTGCCGGACGAGTTTGTGGTGGGCTATGGTCTGGACTACGATGAGAAATATCGCAACCTGCCCTATGTGGGTGTGCTGAAACCGGAAATCTACGCATAACAAAAACGAATTAGAACTGGAGTTGATCCCTTTTGCAACCGAAACGACCTCGCTTTAATCCCCTGATCCTGGCGCTGGCACTGGCCGGTGTCCTGATGATCTGGTCGGTGCTGGGCACCAGCGACAGCAGTACCGGCGGCTCCACCATGAGCTACTCAACTGTGGTGCACTACTTTGAGAACAATCAGGTCACAGCCTTTACGCTGGACCGCAACACCAGCATCATCACCCTGACGCTGAAGGAGGGCAAGCAGGAGCTGCCCGAAACCACAGGTGCCACCGCTGCCACACAGGCCTCCGGCGGTCTGCTGAGCAACATGTTCTCCTCCTCCGCCTCTTCCGTGGGGGCGACCAGAAACGATGACGGCACGGTGACGGTGCGCTACAAGCTGCCCTACGCCTATGTGTTCATCGAGAACGTCCAGCAGTATATCGATTCCTACGACGCAGCCAACCCGACCGCGCCCATGGAGTACGATTACACCACCCTGAAGGAGTCCATCCCCTGGATGGAGATCCTGTTCTACTTGGGAATGCTGGGCTGCACCGGCTTCCTGCTCTTCTCCATGATGCGCGGCGGCGCTGGTGGCGGCGGTATCATGAACGTGGGCAAGGCCAAGGTGAAGGACGAACACGAGAACAAAAAGACCGCGACCTTTGCCGACGTTGCCGGTGAGGACGAGGAAAAGGAAGAGCTGAAGGAGGTCGTGGAGTTCCTCAAGAGCCCCGACAAGTTCAACACGCTGGGTGCCCGCATCCCCCACGGCGTTCTGCTGGTGGGCCCTCCGGGTACCGGTAAGACCCTGCTGGCCCGTGCCTGCGCCGGTGAGGCAGGGGTGCCCTTCTACTCCATTTCCGGCTCCGATTTCGTGGAAATGTATGTCGGTGTCGGCGCGTCCCGTGTGCGTGACCTGTTTGATAAGGCCAAAAAGACCATGCCCTGCATCATCTTCATCGATGAGATCGATGCCGTGGGTCGTCAGCGCGGCGCAGGTCTGGGCGGCGGCCACGACGAGCGGGAGCAGACCCTGAACCAGCTGCTGGTCGAGATGGACGGCTTTGAGGCCAACGATGGTGTCATCGTGATGGCAGCCACCAACCGTGCCGACATTCTGGATAAGGCCCTGCTCCGTCCGGGCCGCTTTGACCGTCAGGTCTATGTTGGCCTGCCCGATGTCAAGGGCCGCGAGGAGATCCTCAAGGTCCACACCAAGAATAAGCCTCTGGCTCCCGATGTCTCCCTCAGGGTCATCGCACAGCGTACCGCAGGCTTTGCAGGTGCTGACCTGGAGAACCTGGTCAACGAGGCCGCTCTGCTGGCTGCCCGCCGCAGCCGCAAGGCCATCACCATGGAGGACATCGAGGAAGCTTCCATGAAGGTCATGGCAGGCCCTGAGAAGAAGAGCCGTGTTGTGACTGCCGAGGAAAAGAAGCTGACCGCCTACCATGAGGCGGGCCACGCGGTGGCGGGCTTCTACTGCAAGCACCACCCCCGTGTGCATGAGATCACCATCATTCCCCGCGGCCAGGCTGGCGGCTACACCATGTATCTTCCTGAAAAGGATCGCAGCTATGTGACCAAGGGTGAGATGTTCGAGGATATCGTTTCCAGCCTGGGCGGCCGTGTGGCCGAGCAGTTGATCCTGGAGGATATCTCCACCGGTGCCTCCAACGACCTGCAGCAGGCAACCAACATTGCCCGCCAGATGATCACCAAGTACGGTTTCTCCGAGCGCCTGGGCCCTGTGGTCTACGGCACCTCGCAGGAGGAGACCTTCCTGGGCCGTGATTTCACCCAGGGCAAGGGCTACAGCGAGAGCACCGCTGCCGAGATCGACGGCGAGATGCGGGATATCATCGATGAGGCTTACGAGACCTGCCGCCGCACCCTGACGGAGCACATCGACCAGCTCCATGCGCTGGCACAGGCTCTGATGGAACGCGAAAAGCTGAACGAGCAGGAGTTCAACACTGTGATGGCCGGCGGCAAGCTGCCCCCGCGTGACGGTGACGAGCCTGCACAGGAACCCGCCGCACCGGCAGCCCCTGTGGAGACCGCAGAGCCTGCCGAGAGCGCAGAGCCCGCTGAACAGGCGGAGCAGGCCGTGCTGGGCGAGGAAATGCCCGACCCGGCGCAGGATGCCCCGCAGGAAAACGAATGATCGAAGGGAGCGAGTGTCGTGGAGGAAAATTTTAACCCGGTCGCACGCACCCGGGCCAACTATTATACCCCGGGCAGCCCGGTGCAGTTCGTCTGTGTGGAGCTGCTCAAGGGCGAACTCAGCGGCGAGAACGCAGTCTGCCTGACCTTCAAGAACATCTCCAAGGTCACCCTGACTGCACTGGAGATCCACTTCAAGTGCAAGGGTGTGGACGGTATCATCCTGTGTGAGGATGCCTTTGAATACCGCGAGATCGAGGTCAAGCCCGGTGAGAGCTTTGGCATGGACGATGCCGTGTTCGTGACCCAGAAGGCCATCACCAGCGTGGATGTGGTCCTGAAGAACGTATACAGCGGCAAAAAGGTCGTGCATCTGGATGCCATCAAGCGCGTCCGTCTGCCGGCCCCGCGCCGCCTGAGTCCGGAGCTGGAAAAGGCACTGGAAAGCCGGATGAACCGCAGCGGCCTCAAGTATATGCCGCAGGTGTTCGAGAACGGCTGGTACTGTGCCTGCGGTTCCTTCCACCCGAAGGAAGAGGACACGGTCTACTGCACCGAGTGCGGCTGTGACCGCATCCTGCTGCAGAACGCCCTGAACACCCTGCTGCAGCCCGGCCAGAAGGCCGCCCCCGCAGAGCAGACCCCGGCGGCGGAGGCAACCCGCGTGGCGAGCGCCGCTCCGCAGGAAGAGCCGACCCGCATCGTGGCCAGCGCGCCGGTGCAGGCAGAACCCCCCCGGGTCATCCCGACGGCCCGCCCGGCAGAGCCTGTCGGCGCTCCGACCAGCTTTGCACCGCCGGTGGAACACACCCCTGCTCCGGAAGCAGAGCCTACCCGGGTGCTGGATGCCGCCACCCGCGCGGCGTTCCCCGGCAGCGGTGCAGCGGCTGTGGATGACGAGGGCACCCGTGTGATGCCTGCTGCTGCCCGCCGTGCCGCCCCGGCCCGCCAGCCGGAACCCGAGGTGGAGCAGTACGATGAGGAGGACGATGCGGAAGAGAGCCGTGACGGCATTGCCGAGACCCTCGTCCGCTGGGTCCCGCCCATCACCGCCATCGTCTGCGCAGGCATTGCGCTGTGGGGCTTCGTCTATTATCAGTTTATGATGTAAATGAATGACGGAGGAGGCTGCGCTTCCTCCGTTTTTTGGTTGTACGAAGGAGAAACGTTATGCCCGACGAAGCACTGCAAACCGCTTTTGAGATCAAAACTACCTGCGATGAGATCAGCCGCAAGCTAATGCGCTGGCACTGGGAGAACAAGCCCGGGGAGCACAGCCTGGGAGCCCTGCTGGATCACATCCGCACCCGCCAGCAGGAGAGCCCCGAATATTATGACCGTCTGCCCGATCTGGCGGGCCGAAACAGCTGGCAGCAGCTGGATACCACCCTGTGTATGCGGGTGCTGCTGGACCCTGAAAAGGATGCTGCCCGCCCGCTGGATCTGCTGGGCAATACGGAGCACCCCGCTGCTGCCCGCCGGGCCTGCAACGCGGTGCGCACTGCCCGCAACGAAGCGGCCCATGCTTCTGACCGCACGGCGGCTGCGCAGGCGGCGATCCTCTTCAACGAGGCCGTGGAAGCACTGGAAGAAGGCTATGCAGGCGCGCCCCTGCGCACCAGTGAGCTGGGCCAGTATTACCGGCTGGCTGAGGATTATCTGAGCCGCTGCGGGGCCAAAAAGCCCATTGCGTCGGCGGCCCCGGAGGAAAAAGCACCCCGCGCGGCAAAGTCCGGCCAGAGCACTGCGGGCAGGAAGAAAGAGGGAACTTCCGGCAGTGCTTCCCGCCGCAGCGCAAAGCAGAACACGAGCGGCCGCAGCTCCGGCGGCAGATCCCAGAACCGGAAGCAGGGCGGCAGCCGGAACAGCCGTGCCCGGGCCAGACAGAAGCAAAAACAGGCCAACCGCACCGTTCTGCTGGTGCTGCTGGCGATCCTGGCTGTGGGCCTGCTGATTCGCGGCTTTACCATGAACTGGCAGTGAAAGAGTGAGGGAACTATGAAGCAAAAACTGATTTTTCTGGATATTGACGGTACTTTGCTGCCTCCCGGTGAGATGACCGTTCCGGCCAGTGCCGTGGAGGCCATCCGGCAGGCCCGGGCCAACGGCCACAAGGTGTTTCTGTGCACCGGGCGCAACCTGCGCATGACAAAGCCGCTGCTTGCCTACGGTTTCGATGGCTTTGTCTGCTCTGCAGGCGGCTATGTAGGCTGTGATGGGAAAATTCTCGTGGATCTTCCCATGGAGCCTGCGCAGGTCGAGGGCCTGCGGGAGGTGCTGGGGCGTGCCGGTGCCGAGTGCACACTGGAAGCCCGGGATGATACTTACGGCGGCATCAGGATGATCGAGCGGTTCGCCCATTTGTTCCCACGCAAGCCGGGGCAGCTGAACAGCGAGGCCGAGCGCTGGCGCAAAACGATGGAGTATGGCTTGACCATCCGGCCCATTGAGGAATACCACGGGGAGCCGGTTTACAAGGTGGTGTTCATCGCCCCCAACGAGGCCTGCCTTGCTGAAGCAAAGCAGCTGTATGAGGATCAGTTCATCTTCTGCGAGTCCCGGCTGGGGGATACCCCGTCAGCCATCGTCAACGGAGAACTCATCAACCGCAAGTTCAACAAGGGCACCGGCATCAAGGCCATCTGTGATGATCTGGGGTGTTCGCTGACCGATACCATCGGCTTTGGCGACAGCGACAATGACCTGCAGATGACCGATGTGGTAGGCATCAGCGTCTGCATGGCCAATGGCTCTGACAACCTGAAAAAGCTCTGCGACCGCATCTGCCCGGCTGTGACGGAGGACGGCGTGGCAAGGGAGCTCAAAACTCTGGGCCTGATCTGAGAGCAGCCCTCCGCAAAAGAAGAGATGATAACAAAAAATTCCCGCTCCATCGAGCGGGAATTTTTGTTAGAGAAGGTTATTTCTGATGGACTGCCTTGTGATATACCGCGTAGGCGATCACGGCAGAGAGGGCCTCTGTGATCCAGAAGGCGTGCCAGACACCGGTGGGGCCCATGCGGCCGCACAGCACCCACGCAATGGGCATGATGAAGATGATGTAGCGGCAGAGGGAGATGACCAGCGAGGGCATGCCCTTGCCCAGACCCTCCAGTGCGCCGGAGGAGGTGGTAGACACTGCAGAGACGATGAATCCCAGGCAGATGATCCGCAGGGCGGTCTGGCCGATGGCGATGGTCTCGGGGTTAGAGGTGAACAGACCCATTAGCGGGCCTGCAATGGTCAGGCAGAGCAGGGTGCCAATGGCCATGATCCCGGCGCTCAGGCCCAGTGTCAGGTTGTAGAGCCTGGACACACGGCCATGCTCCCGGGCACCGTAGTTGTAGCCCACCAGCGGGCGCATCCCCTGCACGATGCCGTTGGCCGGCAGGTAAAGGAAGGTCTGGAGCTTGTAGTAGATGCCCAGCACCGTCACATAGCTCTGGGAGTAGACCGCCAGCAGGCCGTTCAGGAAGGTGACCAGCAGGCTGGGCAGGGCCAGATTCAGGATGGCCGGTACACCGATGGCATAGAGCTTGCCGTCCAGGGCGGCATCGAACCGCAGGCAGCGGCGGGAGAAGCGGACGGCGACTTCGGTGGTGCAGTAGACATAGAGGTAGACCACAAGGGAAACGGCCTGCCCGATGCCGGTGGCAAGGGCCGCACCGGCAATGCCCAGGGCGGGCACCGGCCCTGGGCCGAAGATGAGGACCGGGTCGAGGGCGATGTTGGTCACGCAGCCGGTGATCAGCGCCACCATGGCAACATTCATCCGGCCCACGGACTGAAAGATCTTCTCAAAGGCGAGGTCTGCCATGTTGACCAGCGAGAACAGGAACACGATGGTGGAGTAGGTCACGCCCATGTCCACCAGAGTGGGATCGGTAGTGAAGCGGCGCAGGAAGCCGGGCATGATGGCAATGCAGAGGATCATGCCCAGCACACCGTGCAGCAGGGAAAACATCATGCCGTGGGTGGCGGCCCGGTTGGCGTTCTCGTGGTCGCCTGCGCCGAGGTAGAGCGCGATCTGGGCGTTGATGCCGATGCCAAAGCCGATGGCTACGGCATTGACAAAGTTCTGGATGGGAAACACCAGCGAAAGCGCCGTCATGGCCTGCTCGCTGATCTGGGCCACAAAGAGGCTGTCCACGATGTTGTACAGGCTGTTCACCAGCATCGAGATGACGTTGGGCAGGGCCATGGAGAGCAGCAGCGGGAACACCGGTCTGGTTTTCATAAAAGTATCGTTCATTTTCATTGCTCCTGAGGGTCAGATTTGGATTTGAAGGCAAAGCAAAAGCCACACAATGGCTTTTGTACCATTGTGTGGCGAAAAGTTGCAGAATGCTGTAAAAATCCACACGATATTTTATTGGTTCAAAGATACCACATCACGGGGATACTTGTCAAGGACTTTTTAAAATAAAAGTATGACTTTTTACAGCGGGCCCTTGCCCTTGACATGGGGCGCGGCGGCGGTAAAATAAGAACAGAACGCACAAAAGGAGGATCTGCCATGAAATGGATGATCGCGTCAGACCTGCACGGGTCGGCTTACTACTGCCGCAAAATGCTGGAGGCCTTTGAGCGGGAGGGAGCCGACCGGCTGTTCCTGTTGGGCGACCTGCTCTACCACGGCCCCCGCAACGACCTGCCCCGGGAGTACGCCCCCAAGGAGGTCATCCCCCTGCTGAACGGGAAAAAGGAGAAGCTGCTCTGCGTGCGGGGCAACTGTGATGCCGAGGTGGACCAGATGGTGCTGGAATTCCCCGTGCTGGCCGATTATGCGGTGCTTCCGGTGGGGCAGCGGCTCATTTATGCGACCCACGGGCATATCTATCATGTGAAAAATCTGCCGCCGCTGGCCCCGGGAGATGTGCTGCTGCACGGGCATACCCATGTTCCGGCCTGGACAGAGTTCGGGCAGGGAAATCTTTACCTGAACCCGGGTTCTGTAAGCATCCCCAAGGAGAACAGCCCCCACAGCTACATGACCCTGGAAGGAAACACGATGCAATGGAAAGAGCTGGAAAGCAGTGCTGTTTTCCATGAACTGACCCTTTGATAAAGTTCCCCGGCCGGTTTTGCGGGCAGCTTGAAATTTGCCCACCGGTATGGTATGATAAAACTGAAAACAGATCGGCAAAGTTCCGCAGAGCAGTGCTGTGCGGGGCAGGAGCCTTTTTGTTTCTGCAATGAGTTAGCTAAAACTAACAAAATGACGAAAACAGCGGGCTGGACTTGTGCAGTTTGACAGGGGGCCCGCAGATACAGTATGGAGGGGACAACAATGGTAGAAACGATCCTGAGGGTCGATGGTATGATGTGCGGTATGTGCGAGAGCCACATCAATGATGTGGTGCGCAAGACCGCCCGGGTGAACAAGGTGACTTCTTCCCACACCAAGGGCGAAACGGTCATCGTCTCGGAGCAGCCGGTGGATGTGGAGGCGCTGAAGGCTGCCATTGCCGAAACGGGCTACACCGTGACCGGTGTGCAGACCCGGCCCTATGAGAAAAAGGGCTTCTTCTCGTTCCTGAAAAAGTAACAGCCCGGTGTTTCTGGCCGGGCTGATCATGCAAAACAGGAGGTATCTCGTTATGAGAATCTTGGTGTACGGCGCAGGCGTTCAGGGCTGTCAGTTGGCCCACAGTCTGGCACAGAACAAGAAAAATGTGGTCACCCTGCTGGCCCGGGGCGAGTGGAAGGAGGTCATTGACCAGAAGGGCCTGACCATCCGCCACATGCTCCAGAGGAAAACAACGGTGGATCGGATGCAGACGACAGATGTGCTGGCCCCCGAGGATGTGTATGACCTTGTGTTTGTCACGGTGCAGGCCGGGCAGCTGGCCGATGTGCTGCCCATCCTCAAAGCAAACCGGAGCCAGTACTTCATCTTTGTGGGCAATGATCCCTATGCGCAGGAGATGCTGCAGGCCATGCAGCGCCCGGTGGATAAGATCGCCTTTGGCTTCCAGAACAATGCGGGCCGCCGGGAGCATGACCGGCTGGTCAGTGTGCACATGGGGATGGGAATGACTGTTGGCGGTGCAACCGCTCCCCTGTCCGGCGCGTTCCGCCTGCGGCTGCAGGCTGCCTTTGAGGGGACTCATTACAAGCTGACCTATTACAGTGATATGGACGAGTGGCTCAAGAGCCACATCGCCTTTATCCTGCCCTGCGCCTATGCCTGCTATGCGGTGGATGGGGATCTTTCCCGCACCACAGTGGAACAGCGCAGGATGATCGTGGATGCCGCCTGGGAGTGCTGTGAGATGCTGAAAGCGGCAGGTGTACCCGTGAACGATGCGGAGAACACCGACCGCTACCGCGAGGGCACCAAACAGCGGAAAAAGACCGAGCGGATGGTCTACTGGATGGCGCAGACGGTCGTTGGGAAGTGGTGCATTTCGGATCACGCCATGCGTGCGGTGAGCGAGATGCAGTATCTGGATGAAGCGTTTGCCGCCCTGCGCGCCACCACATTGGTGGAGATGACTGCTTGGGATGAACTGCGCAGATCCCTGCCCAGAAAGAAGTAAGAGCCGGAAAATGTCCGGAGCATGAGAAAAAGCCTGTCGGTTTTTGCGCTGACAGGCTTTTTTCTATTGGTTCAGCGCCCAGAAGGCGGAAAGCTGCTGCTCCAGCTCTGTGGTGCTGCGCAGGTATTGGAGCTGGTGCCAGTGGCGGGGGAACAGGCGGGTGTATTCGGCGCGGGCAAAGCGGTCATCCAGCAGAAGCACCACGCCCCTGTCTTCCTGCGTGCGGATGACCCGGCCCGCCGCCTGCAGCACCTTGTTCATGCCCGGGAAACGGTAGGCGTAGTCGAAACCGGTGCCGCCCGCTTCGTCATAGTAGCGGCGCAGGATCTCCTGCCGGGGGTTCACCTGAGGCAGGCCTACCCCCACGATGGCGCACCCGATGAGCCGGTCGCCCACCAGATCCACGCCCTCGCCGAAGATGCCGCCCATGACCCCGAAGCCCAGCAGTGTTTTTGCGGGGCTTGGGCCGAACTGTTCCAGAAAGGCCGCCCGGGCCGCGTCGTCCAGACCACTCTCCTGGGCCAGCGTCCCGATGTCCGGGTAACGGGCGGTGAAGTCCTCACATACCTGCCGCAGATAGGCGTAGCTGGGAAAAAAGGCCAGATAGTTGCCCACCTTGGCCCGGGCCAGTGCGGCCAGCGCATCCGAGACGGCCTGCACACTGGCCTCCCGGTCCCGGTAGCGGGTGGAGATGCCGGGCAGGCAGTAGAGCCCCAGATGTTCGGGTGGAAACGGGCTTTCCAGAGCCACGGCCCGGGCATCGGGACAGCCCAGCACGGAGCGGTAGTAGCCCGGCGGGGTGAGTGTTGCGCTGAACAGTGCCGCAGCCCGCCCGGCGGCAAGGCTGGCATCCACAAAGGGGGCAGGGTCAAGGCAGAGCAGCTCCCATTCCAGCTCACTGCCCCGGGCTGTCAGCTGGGTGACAAAATGCGCGTCGTACCGCTCTGCTGCCCGGGTGATATCCTGCACCGCAAAGTAGAGCTCCAGCAGCTGGGCGTGGGCATCGGCCTCCGGGTTGGCCTCCAGCCAGTCCTGCAGAGGGGCCTGCAGGCTGAACAGCAGTCGGAGCAGCTCCTTCGGCAGCTCTTGCAAAAAGACCGTGCCATCCTGCGCCAGCAAAGGCTCCGGCAGCGGGAAGGCGGCTTCTGCCGGTTCGGTGTCCAGAAGGCTGGTCTGTTGGGTGAGATCCTCTGCCGGCGATTCGGTGGGCGCTGAACCCCGGCGGGGGGCCAGCTTCGTTACCGCCCGGCGCGCTTCCAGAAAGCCCCTGTCTGCCTTTGTCAACGCGGTTTTCAGTGCGCTTTTTCCTTTGCCGATGGCCCGTCTGGCATCGGTCAGGCTGCTCTTGCAGAACCGCGCCGAGTACATGGCTCTGGCCCGGTCCGGCAGGTTGTGGGCCTCGTCGATGAGAAAAATGTAGTCGCCCGCCGCATCGAAAAAGCGCCGCAGGTGCACGGTGGGGTCGAACAGATAGTTGTAGTCTCCGATGACCACATCACACCACTCGCTCAGGTCCAGCCCCAGTTCAAAGGGGCAGACCCTGTGCCGCCGGGCGGTCTCGGCCAGAACGGTACGGTCAAAAAGGCCGGTGCTGTCCAGCAAGTCGGCCAGCGCATCCTTCAGCCGCTCGTAGTAGCCGTTGGCGTAGGGGCAGGCTTCCGGCAGGCAGGTGGGATGGCCCTCAGCATCCTTGCACAGGCAGGCCTTCTCCTTGGCGGTCAGGGTCACGCTGCGCAGGGAAAGCGCCGGGTCTGCCGCCCGCAGACGGACCAGTGCATCCTCAGCAGCGGCCTGTGTCGTGTTGCGGGCGGTCAGGTAGAAGATCTTTTCCCCCTTGCCCTCGCCCATGGCTTTCAGGGCAGGGAAGAGGGCACTCATCGTTTTGCCGATGCCGGTGGGTGCCTGGCAGAACAGCCGGGTACCGCCCTTCTGCTCTGCCTTGCCCGCAGCACAGGCGCGATAGACCTCCCCGGCAAGGGCGCGCTGTCCGGGACGGTAGGCTGGAAACGGAAATTGCAGGGCCCCAAGGCTCCGGTTCCGGGCTTCCACCCAGTCCAGCTGCCGCCGTGCCCAGGGAAGATATTGCCGCAGCAGGTCGTTGAGAAACGCATCCAGCTCAGCGGCGGAGAAGTGCCGGGTATAGCGGATGATCTCATCGGTGTCGATCTGGTAATAGGTCAGCCGGACATCCAGTGTTTCCAGCTCCCGCTGCTCGGCGCAGATGGCCCCGTAGACCATGCCCTGCGCCCAGTGGCAGGGGTTCATGTCCTCCGTGATAGCATCGGTGGGCGCGGCGGTGGTCTTGATCTCGTCGATGACCACCGTGCCGTCCTCATCGGTAAAAATGCCGTCGGCACGACCCTCGATGGTGAACCCGATTCCCTCCATCGTCCGCTCTGCCGTGAGGAACACCTCGGCGGCGTAGCCTTCACCCGCCGCCTTCTGGAGCTTGCGGTGGATGCGTGCGCCCTCGTTGGCCCGGTCAAAGCCGGTAAAGCGGCTGTCGATACTGCCGGTGCGGAGCAGGAACTCCACCAGCTCCCGGACAGAGAGACGGATGGTTGGCATGGGGTTCACTTCCTTTCTCTTGAAATTCTGCGCTTCGGTCAGGTTGTACAGAGCAGGGCCTACCCGAGACCCAGGATCTTTTGACAATTTGCTGCAACAGCATTCACCTGGTCAAAATCCACGGCGGCCCGGTAATAAGTCTCCAGCTCATCATGGCAGTTCTTGGCCTGAGCCATCAGGGCGACAGCCTGGTCGATGAGCTCGGAGGCGGCACGGTCGTTGAAGCGCAGGCGGGCGCGGAAGCCGGACAGGTTCTCCCGGTCCACAAAGCGGGTGCAGCGCACGGCCTGCACGCCGGGCAGCTGGATGGGATGCCAGAGGTTGTCGGTCAAAAAAGCCAGCCGCAGGGCCGGAATGAAGATGTGGTCGATCTGATCTTCAGGGTGCATGGCGCAGGGGCAGGTGATGATGTGGTAGCCCCGGGCCAGTGCTTCAGCCCGGATGAGTTCCAGCAGCAGGCGGGAGACCGCCCCATAATCATCCCGGAATACCACATACCGGTCGGCCAGCGCTTCTACCGTGCCCCGGTAGAATACCATCCCCTTGGGGGTGATGGATGAGAGCAGCCGCAGCTCCTCGCTGGCGGTGCCCTCGGTGCGGGGAAGCAGCCGGGTGCAGAGACGCTTAACGTAGCGGCGCACCTTTTCAAAGTTGGCGCTGCAGGCCTCGGCCCGGCGGCTGTCCAGCATCAGGCTGCCCGCCGATGCGATATACCGGGCTGCCCGGCCCCGCAGAGCGGCATTCCGGGCAAACAGGGCCTTGACCTCGTCCCGGTGGGGAGCCAGCTTTCCGGCATCGATGGTGTGGTACAGGCTTACCACCAGCTCATCAGCCCCGGGCGCGTCCGGCTCCACCACATGGGGCGCGGTGGCATCGATGATGGCACGTTTCTGGTCGAGGAAGATGACCCCGTCCAGACTGTCCGGGTCGCTGGCACAGTGGATCTTTTCGATGCGCTGGCCCTGCTGCTCGGCGGCCTGGGCCAGATGCTTCATCAGGGTGGATTTGCCGCATCCCGGCCCGCTTTTGATGAGAAGTATCTGCATCCCGGGCTCCCGGCGCAGCGGCTCAAAATAACCCTTGAAGCCCGCCGGTGTGGTGGCCCCCAGAAAGAAATCGGGGGAACGGCTTTGGATCGTTTTCATATCAGAACACCTCACTTTTGCTTTAGGGTATGCAAAAATGAAGGGAGATGATACTTGGAAACGGCCTTGCCCTCTCAGTCTCGCTCCGCTCGCCAGCTCCCCCAAAGTGGGAGCCCTTGGCAGTTTTTGTGAGCTTCATCTTTCTGCCAAGGCCTCTCCCTTCGGGAGAGGTGGCATTGCGACAGCAATGACGGAGAGGGTGAGCTTGTTAATATGTGTGCCCGCACACCTCGTGGATCTTCTCCCGCAGGGCCACAAAATCCGCAAAGGCGGCGGGTTTGTTCTGCGCCTGCCGGAGCAGGGCGGCGGGATGGAAGGTGCCCATAAACCATACGCCGTTCTTTTGCACAAAGGTGCCGTGCTCCTTGGTCACGGAGAAATCGGTGCGGATCATCCGCTGAGAGGCGATGCGGCCCAGGCAGACCACGATCTTTGGCTGCAGCAGCTTGAACTGTTCCCGGAGCCATGGCATACAGGCCTCGCTCTCGGTGGGCAGCGGGTCGCGGTTCTGGGGCGGGCGGCACTTGACGATGTTGGCAATGTAGCAGTTTTTGCTCCGGTCCAGATCGATGGCAAACAGGTATTTGTCCAGCAGCTGGCCGCTGCGGCCCACAAAGGGCAGGCCCTGCTCGTCCTCGCTCTGGCCCGGGCCTTCGCCCACGAACAGCACCTCAGCAGTCTGGACACCCTGCCCGAACACCACATGGGTGCGGTCAGTGCACAGCTCACATCTGCGGCAGGCAAGGCACTCGGCCTTTAATGTATCCCAATCCATAGCAGTTTGATCTCCTTGCAGCTGAATGATAATTTCTTCACAAATAAAAATGGTTTTCTCCTAAAATAATAGCACAAAAAGCCAATTTTGTCTTGAACTTTTTGCCGGGTGTGCTAGAATAAAAGAGAAAGGCATCCTTGTGTCCAACAGGCACCCGGATGTGAATTTTGGATAGTTAATTCGGAGGTAATCAACAATGGCTGATATGTTCGCACCGCTGGTAGCACAGCTGAAGGCAAACCCCAAGACGATCGTTTTTACCGAGGGCAATGACCCCCGCATCCTGGAGGCAGCCAGCAAGCTGCTGGCCGAGGGCGTTCTGAAGGTTGTCATGGTGGGCAACGAGGCTGAGTGCAAGGCCGCTGCTGCCGCAGGCAATTTTGATATTTCCGCTGCTGAGATCATTGACCCTGAGAACTACGCAGGTTTCGACGAGATGGTGAACACCATGGTCGAGCTGCGCAAGGGCAAGCAGACCGCTGAAGAGTGTACCGCAATGCTGAAGAAGTCCAACTACTTCGGCACCATGCTGGTCAAGATGGGCAAGGCTGACTGCCTGCTGGGCGGCGCTACTTACTCCACCGCTGATACCATCCGCCCCGCTCTGCAGCTGGTCAAGACCAAGAAGGGCGCACACCTGGTGAGCTCCTGCTTCATTCTGGACCGTGACTGCGGCGAAGAGGGCCTGAAGCGCATTGCCATGGGCGATTGCGCTGTCAACATTGATTACACCGATACCGTTGATAAGGCTACCGGCGAGGTCAAGATCGCTGCATCCGCAAAGCTGGCTGAGGTGGCCGTTGAGACTGCCAAGACCGCAAAGCTGTTCGGCATCGACCCGAAGGTCGCTGTCCTGAGCTTCTCCACCAAGGGCTCCGGCAAGGGCGGCACCGTCGCTCTGAGCCACGACGCTACCATCAAGGCTCAGGAGATGGACCCCGAGCTGGCTGTGGACGGCGAGCTGCAGTTTGACGCTGCCGTTGCTCCCGAAGTTGCACAGGTCAAGTGCAAGGGCAGCAAGGTCGCTGGCCAGGCCAACACCTTCATCTTCCCCTGCATCGAGGCCGGCAACATCGGCTATAAGATCGCACAGCGTCTGGGCGGCTACGCTGCCTACGGCCCCATCCTGCAGGGCCTGAACGCTCCCATCAACGACCTGTCCCGTGGCTGCAACGCTGACGAGGTCTACAAGATGAGCCTGATCACTGCCTGCCAGTCCTGATCTCTCAGTCATGCTCTGTGTGCCGGTTTTGGCCGCACTGACCGGACCGGGTCGGCAATAACGTAAAATAGAGTGCCCCGCTGTCGAAATTCACGGCAGCGGGGCATTTTTTACTACTTGCAATGCCGCTGAAAAAATGCTATAATAATCAAGCACAAAATGTGCCATGCCGGACAGCGCCTGCTGCGTGGTTCGGCATACGGATGCGGGCCCTGTACGATGGGGCCGCTGTGAACCAGGTCAGGTGGGGAACCAAGCAGCCTTAAGCGGTGTGTCCCGTGCGTTTCAGTCAGCCTGCATCCGTATGCCGAGTTACGCAAGGCGGGGGTCAAACCCCGTCAGCGCTGCCCGGCTTTTTTGTTGAAAGGGGAGAAGCAGATGTATCGAGCCCTGTACCGCAAGTGGCGGCCCCAGCGGTTTGAGGATGTGGTGGCCCAGCGCGGCATCGTGACCGCACTGCGCAACCAGATCGCCACAGGCCGTGTGGGCCACGCTTATCTGTTTACCGGCGTGCGCGGCACCGGCAAGACCACCTGTGCCAAGATCTTTGCCAAGGCAGTCAACTGCCTGCATCCCCAGAACGGTGACCCCTGCGGTGAGTGCGAGATCTGCAGAGGCATCGACAACGGCAGCATTCTGGACGTGGTGGAGATGGACGCGGCCTCCAACAACGGCGTGGACGATATCCGTGATCTGCGTGATGAAACGGCCTACACCCCCAGCGCCTGTCATTATAAGGTATATATCATCGACGAGGTGAACATGCTCTCCACGGCAGCGTTCAATGCCCTGCTGAAAACGCTGGAGGAGCCGCCCGCCCACGTCATCTTTATTCTGGCGACCACGGAGATCCAGAAGGTTCCCGCCACCATCCTTTCCCGGTGCCAGCGGTACGATTTTACCCGCATCGGCCCCGAGGACATCGCCCAGCGTGTGGAGTACATCGCCGGGCAGGAGGGACTGGAGTTGTCCGGCGAGGGGGCGGAGCTTATCTCCCGCCTTGCCGATGGTGCCATGCGAGACGCGCTGTCCATTCTGGATACCTGTGCCGGTGTCACGGCAAAGATCGATGCGGACGTTGTCCGCCGGATGGCAGGTGTGACCGACCGGAGCTATCTGTTCCACATTTCAGATGCGCTGGAAGCGCAGGATGCCGCCGCGGCACTGGCACAGCTGGCTCAGCTGCGTCAGCAGTCGGTGGATGTGAAGCGGCTGACTGAGGAGCTCATTGCCCATTACCGTGCGCTGATGCTGGCGGCCCTGCCCGGCGGGCAGGCACTGCTCTCGGGTGTATCCCCGGAAGAGGAAAAGCTCTATCTGGAAAAAGGCCCCCGGATGGGGCAGCGGGAGGCGATCCGGGCCATCCGGGCTCTGGGCAACGCTCTGGAGCACATGACCCGTGGCAGTGACCAGCGGATAGAGCTGGAACTGGCCCTGTTCAGCCTTTCGGAGCTGCCCCAGCAGGTGGCGGTACAGGCTGTGCCCGCCGCCCGGCCTGCGGTCCCTGCACAGGAGGCCCCCAGACCGTTTGCGTCGGCACCGGTCAAACCTTTTGTATGTGCACCGGCGGCATCGGCTCCCGTGCAGGAACCTTCTGTGGAACCGGCGCCGATGCAGCAGTCTGAGCCGGAACCGGCACCTCAGCCCGTGGAACCGCCCGAGGCAGAAGCAGCAGCTTCTGCGGAAGAAGAGCTGCCGCCTCTGCCGGAGGAACCGCCGGTGACTTCGGAGGCCCCGCCCCCCTGGGACGAGCCGGCCCCGGCTGCGCCGCCGCAGAGAGAAGCGCCTCCGGCTCCCGCGCAGGAAGTGCCTGCGGCCCAGCCTCAGCCGGAGCCCAAGCCGGAATACACGGCTGACCCGGCGCTGAACAAGCCCCGCAAGGTGGCGGCAGAGGGAATCAATCCCTTCCCGCAATGGGCAGAGGTCATCAAGCTCCTGCAGGAACAGGATCCCATGCTCTACACCTACCTGAAAAAGTCCAAGGGTTACTTTGATGGTACCCGGGTGCTCATCGATGGCGGAAAGACCTTCCGGGATTTTATCCGCGCCAACAAGGAAAGCCAGAAGCTCATCAAAAAGCTGATCGCACAGGTGTCCGGTGTGGCAGTGCCCATCGGCCCCTATGAATCCAAGACAGTCAATCGCGCTTCGGCCAACGCCGAGGAATCCCTCCGCAAGCTGGAACAGCTGGGGCTGGAGGTGTCGATTGAGGATAGTGAACGCAAAAAACGATAAATAAAAGGAGAACCAACCATGAAAGCAAGAATGCCCGCAGGCTTCGGCCGCCCCGATATGAACTCCCTGATGCGTCAGGCCCAGAAGATGCAGGAAGATATGAAGGCAAAGCAGGCAGAGCTGGAAGCTGCTGAGTACACCGGCAGTGCATCCGGTGAGATGGTCACTGTGAAGATGAACGGCAAGCACGAGGTGCTGAGCATCACCATTAAGCCTGAGGCCGTGGACCCCGATGATATCGAGATGCTGGAAGACCTGGTGGCTGCTGCCGTCAATGCAACCGTCAAGCAGGTGGATGAGACTGCCGAGGCCGAAATGGGCAAACTGACCGGTGGCCTGAACATTCCCGGTCTTTGATCAAAGTGGAGGAGCACCATGGGTTATAATGCAGCCCCGCTGGAAAAGCTGATCGAAGAATTCAGCAAGTTCCCAGGCATTGGGCGGAAGGGTGCGACCCGGATGGCCTATCAGGTACTGAGCATGTCGGATCAGGATGCCGCCGCACTGGCGGGTGCGATCCAGAACGCCCACACCAAGCTCCACCGCTGCCGTGTCTGCCAGAATTATACCGAAGCCGAGCTCTGCCCCATCTGCGCCAGTGCCAAGCGGGACCGCTCTGTCATCTGTGTGGTGGAAACGCCCCGTGACGTGCAGGCGTTTGAGCGTACCCGGGAGTACCATGGAATGTACCATGTGCTCCACGGCCTCATCAGCCCCATGGATGGCATCGGTGCTGAACAGCTGACGGTCAAGGAACTGCTGGCCCGTCTGGGGGACGGTGAAGTGAAGGAAGTGATCATGGCCATGAACCCCACCGTTGAGGGCGAGGCAACGGCCATGTATCTGGCAAAGCTCATCAAGCCCCTGGGCATCAAGACCACCCGCCTGGCCTATGGTCTGCCCGTGGGTGCCAGCCTGGAGTATACCGATGAGACGACCCTGTACCGGGCGCTGTCTGGCCGGGGAGAACTGTGATCATTTGTATTTCAAAGCCCTGCGTTTGCGCGCGGGGCTTTGTGCTGTTTATGGGATAAAAAAGAAACACCCGGCCGGGGAAATGAAACAAATTCAAGAAATATAGAAAAAACTCAAAAAAGATGCAAAAAAGTGTTGACAGAAGGCTGGGG
>ENA-ORTV01001836-ORTV01001836.1-human-gut-metagenome-genome-assembly--contig:-NODE-1836-length-21924-cov-3.091316_pt1 | contig 21924 bp, 29 predicted proteins | sample MGYA00241915_ERZ509194 | MGnify/ENA primary metagenome ERZ509194 (study PRJEB26280, sample SAMEA2338810) | human gut metagenome | biome: human gut; feature: human-associated habitat; material: faeces... | reverse complement strand
AGTTCTTCTGTATTAATAACCACTTTTATCACCCCCTTTCTCTAACGGTTTAACAAATTTGAAGTTTGTGCCGCAGAGATATGGATATGATAAAAAAGGGGCGCCCTTCAAAAAAATTATACAAGAATTATTATTAAAAATCAACTGAACTATTGCTTTTTTAGAAAAAATTAATTAGAATATTCTTATGAAAGAAAGAGCAAAAAAAGAATTAGAAAAATTACTTGAGGGAAACAAAAATTTTATAAACGGGACACCCACCACAAAAAATATGAGCCTTGAAACACTACAGAAGTTTGCGTTTCATCAGGAACCTTATGCATGTGTTTTAACATGCTCAGACAGCCGCGTTGTACCTGAAATCATTTTTGACTGCGGCATCGGCGAATTGTTTGTCGTAAGAGTTGCGGGAATGACTACGGGTCCTAATATTATTGAAAGTGTTGAATATGCCGTTAAAAAACTTGAAGTACCTTTGCTTATACTTCTCGGACACGACGACTGCGGTGTAATGAAATATGCTAAAGAGCATTACCCCGAGCCTATGAAAGATTTTTCATCAATCCTTAAATGTGTGTATCCCGTGCTTAACCATAAAGAAGATATTACATGCCACAATTTTTTTGCAAAGGAACATACAAGATGGGTGGAAGATTATTTGATGAAGCATTCGGTTATTATTAACGAAGCAGTAAAAAATAACCGTTTACAAATTGCCAAATGTCATTTTGACCACTCGACAGGACGGGTAAATCTTATTGATTAAATCTTTGCTCCTGCAGCTTTATAGAGTGTTATTATATCTATAAGATAAACCGCACGTTTGTTTATGAGGCTTTTTTGAACTTCGTAAAGTCTGTTTTGGTTTTCGAGAATATCCATTTGCGATGCTGTGCCTTCTTTAAAACGTAAATTTACAAGCTTTAAATTCGAATTTTCATATTCTGTTTTTTCTTTTGAGTTAAGATATCTGATTTTATCGTTTTTAAGCATATAAAGACTGCTGTTAACTTCTTTTAAAGCCGTTAAATCCGTCTGTTTGTATTCTTCAAAAAGCTGTTCATAAACCGCTTTTTTAATCCTTAAATTCGCAATCTTTCTTCCGCCCGCAAACAAATCCGTAACAGCGGCAGCCATTATAGAGGCAATTGAAGATTCCCAGCTGAAAAACGAACCCGGGGAAATTGTATTGAATATCCAAACTCCAGTAATATTAAATCTCGGGAAAAATTCTTTTTTGGCAATACGAATATCAATTTTGGCTTTTTCTAACTTTTTTTCACACTGCCTCACATCGGGACGGGCGTAAATTACATCGGAAGAGATACTGTCAGGAGGGGAATAATTTTTAGCAAATTCATCAAACCTGCCTCTTAAAAAATTATCGGTGCAGTCCGGAGATTCACCAATCATAACGGCAAGTTCGTATAACAAATTCTGTCTGTCCCTGTCATATTCAACAAGTTCGTTTTTTGTATCGGTCAAATCTTTTTTAGCATTATTCAAATCAGTCAATGATGAAATTCCGTTATCATACCTTAATTTAGTTTTGTCATAAAGCGCATAATTATTTTTCAAGATTTTTTGCTGGAGTTCAATAAGTCTGTCAAACTTTATCAAATTTATGTAAGCGGATGCAATATCGGTAACAAGCGCAATATAAACAGTTTTTTCATAAAACTGCTCAGCCTCATAATTTTTCTTTTCGCTTCGTGTTTTATCACGGTTTTTAAGCAGAAAATCAGCTTCATAATTAGCCAGAAACGGCAAAATAAAAGCATTTGTATCAAGTTCAAAGTTATCGATTTTAGGAACCTGAGCACCGAGATACGCAGGAGCAGTCATTAAGGCGGGGAGTTCTTTGCCGAGGGATACACGGACTTTTTGTCTGTATTCTTCGACTTTCAGACCTGCCTTTTTTAAATCATGGTTATTTTCAAGTGCGCGGCTTATATAGCAATTAAGATAATCATCGCCGAAATTTTTCCAAAATTCCGTGTTAATATATTCGGCATTGTCTCGGGCAAAACAGGGTAAAGCCAAAAAAATAAAAACCAAAAAAATTTTTTTATACATAAGAAAAACATTAGTTTACTTTTTCTTCCAATACAATTAATCGGTCGTACTAAGTAAAAAAGGCGCCTTATGGCGCCTTAATTGCATGCAGATTCATCACCCCAGAGTTCATCATATTTTTCCTGATTTTTTTCATGATATCGCGGTGAAGTTTTTCTTTCCGTATTTCTGATATCTGAATTAAGCTGCTTTGCTATCAAGAGCATTTTTTCTTTTTTATCGTGTTTATTTTTTTCTTTCAGACCTTTCACGACAGAAAATACACTCGCGGCGATTAAACCTGTATAAGCTGCGATTTTAAGGATTTTTGTAATTTTTTCATTCATAATTAAAACTCCTTGGGTTTAACTTTTACAAATTCCTCATAATCTTCTACTGTCACAGTATTAGGAGCCTGCGCTTTTTCTTCAAGTCCGCGTTCAAGAAGGTCAGGTTCTTTTTTTCTTAACTTATTATCAGCGGTTACAATATCAGTATTTAACGTTGTTTTAATAAGCTGAATTGTTTGTTCCGTCGGAGCACCTTCACCGTTAACTGTCTCTTGAACATCATAGCTCGGCCAGTCTGAAGGAAGTTCATCAATTGTTGTATAGCCCATATTATCATCGTGGCGTTTATCAATTTCGTTTTCAAGAATATTTGTTACATAATCTTTCTGGGTTTCAAAGTGGCATGGAAGAACGATTTTATTACCGATAATTTCTTCAGGATCGCGGTCTTCATATTTTCTGAGTAAATCGGCAGCTACTTGCAGGTGACCGAGTTCAAAGGCAAGAAATTCTTCCCAAATCTGTTTAAGTTTATCGTTTTCTTCATCTTTGTAGCAGTTGTAATATGTACAAACTTCCGTAAATTCATGAAGAAGAAGCTTTTCATACGGTGTTTCATTCGGGTCAATTAAAGATTCATACATTGTTACGTGTTCTTCTTCAACGTCGCAGATTTCACCGAAAGTTCTTCTCAAATCATCATTCGGGTACATCATACCGTGTTCTGCATAGAAATTATGTGTCTGCTGTTCGCCAGAAACAAGAGTATAAATATTAACTTTGGTTTGAGGGGAAGCTGTTTCTCTGTCATAATGCTTACGCAGTCTTATTCTGTTATCGTTATGGTGGTTCTGTGTAGGACGGCTCAAAACAACATCGGTCATTCCCTGCAAAATACTGTCAGGATCAATACCGTCAACCATATAAGCCCATTGGCTGTATCTGTATAAGTGGTCAAAGTCCTCTAATAAACCGAAATTAAAAGTTTCCTTAACATAATCATCGGGTTCGTTTTGCGCAAGCCATGCTGTTAAATCAACTGCAACCTGTTCATATCCCAGAGTTGTTTCCAGAACTGTCTGGCAGGCAGGTGTCATCCAGTTAACGGTTGTTTGCTGCATATCTTCAATTTTGCGTGACAATGCAATAATTTTGCTGACTTCCATATCGGGACAGCATCTTGCAAAATTGTGTTTGAAGTTCCAGGCTTCAACTTCAATACCGTTCATTAAGATTTGTCGTGTTCTTGAATAACAATCAACAGTATGTTTGTCAAACGGTCTTTTAACAATATCATGCCAGCTTCTCAGCTGTTTTTCTACAGGAATTCCCTTTTCTTCAAGCGGGTTAAAACTCATAATAATTCTCCTTATACTATTTATAAATTTAGTGCATAAGCGAAAAGTTCGCCTACGCGTTTGTTGTAAAATCTTCCGTCATCTTTTGCAAAAAGATTTTCCCAATGACTTAACGCAGTTCCGTCGGTTGAATAAGACGGGTTTGTCATCATAAGGTGATGCGTACTTGTGTCGTATCTGAGCGGGAATAAATCATTCATCTGCATAAAGCTCGGCAGCTTATCGCTTGCCAGATAAAAACCGAAAAGCGCAGAATTAATTCTGTTTAATTTTTGTTCATAAGAAAGTCCGCCTTCGTTGTTGTCATTCGTAACTTCTACACCGGGAGCGTAATCTCTGTAATATTTCAGGCGTTCAGACAAATCTCTTACGGCATAGAAATTGTCACCCGTAATAAAATCCGTTCCCGCGTTTAATCCCATCATTCTGTATCGTTCGAAATCATCTGAACTTTTTTCTCCTACAAAGCTTATATCTGTTTTTCCCGTTCTTGAGCGGATTTCGTTCAAAATGTACTGCATCTGATGATATTCGGGTAAAGCTCCTACACCTGTATAATTCTGCATATCATAGCCGCCTATGTGCTTTGCGGAATCTATAAACATACATTCAAATCCCAAATTCATAAGCTTAACACATTCATTAATATAAATTTCCACATGCTCCGGATTAGACCATCTGAATATTTCATCGTCACGGTACGGGCGTACAACTTTCATCTGGTCAGCAGAAATTACATGTCTGAAACCCGCTTTTAATCCTCTGAAATGAGCTAAATCAACAAAGGCTTTAAGCTGTTCTTCCGGTGAAATTTTGTCAACAATGGAATAATCAATAATATTATCACTGTAACTCGTATTTAACCTTAGAGCATAAATTGAATTTTCTTCAAAAGGACCTTTTTCGTAAGCGTCACCGTAAATATTCTGCCATATTTGAGATAAAATAATACAATTTGACCAGCTTTTTGCAGAAGGTGGAATTGCAGGAAGAAGCTTAATACAGCTTAAAATACCTTTGCAGGTGCAGCCGTTATCCATCGTTGCTATTGCACGGTCATTTATTTCAATGTAATTCGCAAGCCTTCCCCATTTATCACCGTAAATCGGAGTGCCTATATAATCAGGAAATTCATCATAAAAAATACCGCCTTCCGATAAGGTTACAATTATTTCCACCGCTTCTTTTACCGTGAGTTGCAGCAAATCTGCGGGAACTATATTCCCGAGCCAGCGTTTTGAATAAGCACTTCCTATACCATGAAAAGATATATAATCACTATAGGAATTTCTCGTAAGTTTGGCAGTTTCACCAAGGGCTTTTAGTAATTTATTTACGGCATTTTTTTTCATAACATAATTACTTATAAGTAATTAATGAAAATTTTTCATTGCCTGAAATGATAATTTAAAAAAAATTATAGTCCGCCGTACATTCTTGAAAGAGGTTCTTTTTTATCGGGCGGTATTATCAGCATACCGCTGAAAGGATTGTTCGGATCCTGCACCATTCCTATTTTGTTTGTATAAAACTTACGGGCTTCGGGCATTGAATTTAGTCTGATATTGCCGATGCACTGAGCTTCATCGCTTCTTCTTTGTGCAATCTGCAAAAGGCGTGTTCCTACACCTTTATAGCAGTCTAATTTTTTATTCCAAAAAGGAGTATTAGGATTGGAATAATTTCTTAAATCATCCACTAAAACATGGCTCGGATCATCTTTGTACATATATTTATCATAATTAAAATACTTGTTAATTTTTGTCAGCACTTCTCCGATAATTTCATCATTGTTATCTTTTAAAAAATATCGTTCATTTCCGCAGTCAAAATTTTTGAAAACTTTCACGAATTCTTCTGTACCTTTTGTAATATTTTGCAAACTGACATGTCCGATAAATCCCTGAGGCATCATACCGATGTTCATGTGAGTAAGTCTTTGAATATTTCCTGCACCGCTAAATGACGGTTGTTTGGATTTTATGCTTCTGCTTGCCTGAGATGTTAAGCCAGAGTATTGATACAGATGATTATTTTGAATATTTATTCCCATAGTAAATTTCTTAAAGAATGTGAAGTAGTAAAATTGCCTGAAAATAAAATATTTATTAACAAAAGTTTATAAAATTATTTTTGGTGCTAGAATTATAAAAAGAAAGAGAGGCATATTATGATTAGCGAAAAATTAGAAAAAGCATTTAATGTTCAAATTAACAAAGAATTTTACTCTGAATATTTGTATCTTTCAATGCAGGCATATTTTGAAAGATTAAATCTTAAAGGCTTTGTAAACTGGATGTCAGTACAGGTTCAAGAAGAACGCGCACACGCTATGGGCATGTTTGATTACCTGAACCAGCGCGGAGGATCTGTAATTCTCGAAGCAATTGAAAAACCTGAAGTTGACTGGAAATCTCCTTTAGATGTATTCGAAAATGTTTTAAAACATGAGGAATACGTAACAGCTTCTATTAATGAACTAATGGACGCAGCGGAAGAAGTGAAAGACCGCGCCGCAATGTCATTCTTAAACTGGTATTTAAAAGAACAGGTTGAAGAAGAAGATAACGTAGGTCAGGTTCTTGCAACATTAAGACTTATCGGTGATGACAAAAAAGCCCTGTTAATGCTCGATAAAGAACTTGCAGCAAGAACATTTGTACAACCGGTTATCGAGTAATGACTGTTACATTTGAGAAAGTTGAAAATATAAAAGAACTTGCAAGTCTGGCTTCAAGCATCTGGCATGAATACTGGACTTGCATTCTTTCTGTTGAACAAATTGATTATATGGTGGAAAATTTTCAATCCGAAAAAGCAATAGCAAATCAGATTGAAAAAGAAAGCTATTCATATTATTTCATTCTGCAAAATAATGAAAAAGCAGGTTATTTCGGAATATCTTACAAAAAAAATTACCTGTTTTTGTCAAAACTTTATATAAAAAAAGAGTTCAGACATAAAGGCATCGGCACAAAAGCCTTTGAAATAATAAAAGAGCTTGCGGACGGTAAACCGATAAGGCTTACTGTCAACAAGCACAACACAAATTCCATTACTGCCTATAAAAAATGGGGATTTAAAACTGTTGATGCCGTTGTCACCGACATTGGTTCAGGTTTTGTAATGGACGATTATATTATGGAAGCAAAAACAGATACGTTTCCGCTATCTGCATTTTGATGCTTTATCCCAGCCGAGTTTTTTAGGGCAATGCAGATAATCCATGTTTTCATTATATAAAACCCATGCAGTACAGCCTCTGCCTTGCGCCGTTGCTTCTATACCCTTAGAATTTGTAATATCACAATAATCTTCAAATGAACGTAAATGCCCCTGATGACCGTATGGCTTTATCCCTGTGGGGGTTATATAAAACCAAAATGCACTTACACCAACTTTTGCCGTTTTTTCGGGCAAAAAAACTTCAATATCTCCGCATCCCGCTGCAGTTCTGCTACAGTCTTTATTAACCCATCCAATCATTATAACAGCCCCGTCTGCAGTATAAATTTTATTAGAAGTATCCTTAAGTTCAGCACTCCCGCCGGATGAATAATTTCTTCCATCAAGCGATAAATATTGTCTGAAAGTTTGGCTTGTTTTTCCTGACTGCTTAATGTATTTTTTTAAGATATCAGCAAATAATTCCTGACCCGTTGTATCCAAAACAGGTTCACCGTTTTCATCAGTTTCACCTGTTTCTGTACTGGAATATTCCCAATCTTGTATATCACCATATTCTGTTTGAGCCATTAGAAATGCTTGAGATAATACCGAATAGACCTTCTTCAGCTGTGCTACACGCTGTTTTTCACGATGTTCCTGAATAAGAGAAGGTAAAGTCATTGCTGCAACTATACCTAATACACCTAAAGTTATTAGAACCTCTGCCAGTGTAAAACCTCGAGAAGAAGCTCTTAAATTACCCCCCCCCCGACTACCTTAACACAAAAGTTGTAGAACTTTTGATGTAATGTCATCTGTCTTGCTTCATTTAGTTTCATATTTACTCCTTTCTTTCATTAGTAACTATTTTATCATATATTTTTCAAACTTTCAATCTTATGATATTCAAAATGTAAGCTCCCACTGTGAGTGAGAGCCCTTTTTTGTATAAGAAGGTGTGTAGAAAAAAATTAATTATCAGAACATTTATTGTTATTTCGATAGCCTATACCTGCCCTGTAACCCGATATAAAATACATAAAGGGAAGTGCAGGTTCAATCCACTTAAATCCCGATAAAATTCCCGCAGTTGCAATATCATCCGCGTGGAGAGCAATATCTAAAGCTTCGGGTTTACGTTCGCTGTAAATTCCTTTATCTGATTTTTTCTCCCCGAATAAAGGATTAATACATTTTTTGCTGACATAATTAGCAATATAACTTCCGCCGATAATCCCTGTTGCAGTTATACCTGTTAATATGACGGCTAGTTTTTTCATTGGAGTAAGAGGTTTAATCTTTTTAGCTTTCTCTAATCTTTCCGAAAGAAATAGGGCAGTACCGGCACCTACATTACATAGGAAGATATTTGCAAGATACTGGTACAAGCCCTCTTTGACCTTATCGGCCGTTCCTTTTCTATTGTTTGTATGTGTAGCTTTATCGGCAATTATACCGCCTGTCACTCCGCCCACGACAGGTATTAACCCTAAAAGAGATAACCGTTTAATTTCAGAAAAAATCTCCTTTGAATTTAAATTTTTCTTTTCAGGCAGGATTACGCTGAAAAGTTCTTGTTTCGCAGGAGATGTAGGAAGTTTGTTTGTTAATAATTCGATTTGTTTTGGTGAAAGTTCTTTTAATTTAACGGCTTCAAGAGCGTTAAGAATTTCTTTGTCATTAATCTTAGTTTTTTTGAGAAAATTATCGACAGCTTCGGTCTGTACTTTTTGCAGTTCTGTAAAATGAACCCGTTCCATCAATCCGTTAAATATTTTCTTACCGCCGATTTTCAAACCTCTTGTACCAAGTAAAGATGCACCTATTGTGCTTGAAATTACAATTGCATTTTGAACAAATTTTTCTTTCGCATGTTTTCTGTCCTTTTTCGAGTGTCTTAAAGAGTCGGCAAGCCCGTAAGTTCCGCCCGCTCCTATCAGAAGGGCAGGCATTTTCTGGTCAAGCTTATTTAAAATCATTGGCTGGTCAACGTATTTACAGATAGTTGATATTTTCATGCGTTTCCTTATTTGTTAGCTCAACCTAACTTTATACTAAAGAAAATTTTTTGTCAAGGGGGTAATTTTATATTTTGTTAAAATTTTAAACAGAGAACATCTAATTTATCACGAATTTTTAAAGATTGATTTAATATTGAACAGTTTAAAGACATTAAATGTGCATTGCTTTTACCTTCGCTGATACAGTAATTGTAGGCATCTGAAAATGTCTGTATCAGTATACAAAGCTTGTTTGTATCACAGAGCAGATTATGCAAATCTTTATTCATATTATTCTCCTTTATTCTTACTTTATTCAATATTTTGTCTTGTTTATTAGACTACAAAGTTAAAATACTACGTAGACAATTTTCTGTCAATAGTCTAATATTATAGACATAATGAAGAAAGTAATAAACAATTTCTCTAAAAAAGTCGGTCATAAAATCAAAGTAGAAAGAACAAAAAAAGACTTAACACAAGAAGAGTTAGCTTATGCGGCGAACATAAGCCGTTCATCAATGGGACTTATTGAAAGGGGTGAAAGTTCTCCGACTATTGAAACCGTAAAACTTATTGCAGATGCCCTGAAAATCGACGTTTATAAATTGTTTATCTTTGATTAGTATAATTTTTTTATCTTATCTTTTAAATCTGATTTTACATATTCGGTAAGTTTTACCATATTATCAAAAAGTTTATCAGATACAATATGTTCCATTTTGCAGGCTGTTTCAACAGCTTCTTCGCGCTCAATCCCTAAAACTTCCATGAAAAACTCCGACAAATTTTCATGTTTTGTCAAAATATCTTTTGCTATTTTTTCGCCTTCCGGTGTAAGTGTAATCGGCGAATAGGGCGCATAGTTAATAAGTTTCTTTTCGGACAAAATATTCAATGCTCCGGTCACAGAAGCTTTTTTGACCTTTAATGTTCCGGCAATTGCAGTAACTTTTGCCTGACCGTTTTTTAATACCTGATTATAAATTTCTTCAATATAATCTTCCAGGCTTACAGAAAGTTTTTCCATTTACATACTCCTTATTACGCTGATTATATCACAAGGATTGTCAATAATATAGTCAGCTCCTTGAAGGTCATTTTTATTACGAAACCCCCACGTCACGCCTATGCACGGAAGTCCAGAATTTTTCGCGGTCTGAACATCAACTTCCGAATCCCCTATATATACCGTAGAATTTTTATCGGCACCGAGTTCTTTCATTGCTTTAAGAACTCCGTCCGGAGCCGGTTTTTTAGGTACATCATCAGACTGACCGACTGCAATATCAACAAGATTTCCGAAATATTTTTTACACAATTCTTTAACGGCAGAATCGAATTTATTAGACACAACACCGATTTTAACCCCATTGTCCTGTAAATCTTTCAGTATCTTTAAGATACCATTATAGGGAACAGTATTGTTACACATATTTTCAGAATAATTTTTCTTAAAAATGCAAAGACATTCATCAATATTTTCACAGGCTTCGGGCACTGCACGTTCAATAAGTTTTCTCACTCCGTTTCCGACAAAACATCTTATTTCCTCAAGAGAGCGTTTAGGGTAGCCGAATTCGGAAAGAGCAAAATTTGCAGCATCCTTCAAATCCTCTAAAGTGTTAAGAAGTGTTCCGTCTAAATCAAAGATAACAGTTTTTATCATAAACAAATTTTATCACAGAAAACAAATTATTGACCTTTAACTTATAGAATGATATATTTAACATATGGTGATGAAAAAGATTATTACGGCATTTTTGCTGTCAAATTTATTATTAAACGGTGCTTTTGCGGCTGATGTAATGCCGAATGTTAAAACGGAAATGATTGAGCTCACTAAAAAAGAGTACAAACATAAAACCGTATTAAAACATTACACCCCATATACGCTGAAACTAAAAAATACCAACAGCAAACCGATTTTACTTTCGGCAAATACGGAAGTAGATATCGTAACTCTTGACGGAAAAGTTATAAAATCAGACAGCAGACGCACACAGTACAGAAAATCAAGAAAGCGTGATATGGGAAGATATTACGGTCTTGCACTTCCCGGAGCAATAATCGCAGGGGGCGTAACAGGGATTACGCTGTTTATAGGTGCTCCTATAGGAGCCGCAATTTATGTAGGAATGGCTGCTCCAACAGACAAAGCTGTCAGAGGAAACGTTAAAATCAGTCAGGACTTATACGCTAAATATGACATGCCTGTCAGAATTGAGCCAAACACAGACTATGAAGTAAGACTGCTTTTGCCTAACGATGTAAGAGTTAAAGAATTAAAAATTACAAACACATCTTTTGATTTGAAAAAAATGTACGATTTAACAATACCTGTTGAGGAATTATGAAAAAAGCTTTAAAGTTATTATTTGTTTTAAGTCTTATGGTGTCAGCCACAGGCTGCAACCAGTATATAAGAACACAAAATACATCAGACGGTCATATCTATTACGGTGCGTATAACCGCCGTGATATGATACATGCAGATGTAAAACTTTTTCAAAAAGGTACCAAAAAAGAATGTGACGGAGTTGTATTTTTGAATGCGCCTTCAAGAAGCATTACCCTTAAAAATGACAGAGTAAGCGCAAAGATGAAACTCGGCTGTAATGACGGAAGCTTAATGGATATTGACTGGCAGTTAAGAAAAGGCTCATTTAAAGACGGTTTTGGCGAAGGAAAAGATCAGCTTAACAATGTTTATAAATTTACGACTATGCCGAAAAGCGAATTTAATATTCTTAATGAAGGACATAAAATCGAATTTGCAAAAGAAAATTCTCTGCTTAAATATTAAAAAAGTCATAAAAATGATAGAATTGCAAAGGATATTTTTTTGTTAAGTCCTCAAGAAATTCTACATATTGTTTTTCGAGCTGTTGAAGCTTTTCTTTTCGTTTTCCTTCAAATTCAAACTTTTTCAAATGAATTTTATATTTACCGCCTTTTTCTGCCGTACAAACAATAAAATAAACAGGTGCCCCGAGAATTAATGCAAATTTGAACGCCCCGAGCGGAAAAGAAACATTATGTCCAAGAAAATTATGCTTAAACACAGCATCTTTATTATGGGCAGAAACTCTGTCGCCTGCGATAAAAAGAATTTCACCGCTGTCAAGTTTATCTTTCAGTTCAATAGATGTTGTAACGTCAATATTTTCTACGGGATAGGCTGTTATCGGATTATCAGATGATATCTTATTGATAAAATCTTTAAAAATTTTACACTGATTAGCTTCCAAAAACAGGTTTACTTTAATATCATCTATGACTTCTCCCGAGCGGAAAAAAGTTCTCATGGCATTAATATTCCCTAGATGCGAGCAGAGAAAATAAATCCCTTTCTTTTTCAGTAAATCATCATAGAGCATTTTTTTCACATCTTCATCAGCAAACGAGATGTTTTTGAAACTGAATTTATCCGTAAACATTTCCATCTTGTCGACAAGTCCGTAGGAGTAATTCAGGAAATGTCTGAAAGACTGAAATACAGTTCCTTTGCCCGCTGCAATATTTAAGTATTTTTGTGAACATTTTCTGATTTTCGGTGCCCAGAGAAAAGCAAAAAGCGTTACAAAAAATACAATAAATTTTACGGCATTTTTGCCGGCGATATTATAAATATACCAGAGGAGCATTAATCTTTTATGTCCCGCTGCCTGTTCTTTAACCTCGTACCATTTCAACATTTTGCAAAACCTACTTGGCTGTGTGCGCAGCATTCAAGAAGCGTATAGTCATGAACTCCGACATTTTCATGTTTTTTACTGACTTTCAAACCTGCTTTTTCAATCATTTCAATCATGCGTTTTTCGGTTTCGGCAGTATATTTTGACACATTACAGTTTTCAATAATCTGTTGAACATCAGAAGGATTTTCGTCTAAAAATTCAAGAATACCGAATTTAAGCATAGCGGCAACTGCCTGAAAAGTTAAAGGCGCAAACGCAATTTTCTGCGCATCAGCCAGTGCCTTAATCTGCGGTGATATGTGTCTTTTAATCCGTCTGTATTTCATAATAATTTTCCCGTAACTAATCCTTATTTATAAATATTAAACTAAAAATATAAGAACTCAAAAGCCCGAGCGCAAGAACAGTCCCCAGAGAACTTATGAGTTTAAATCCCGCAAACGCAAGAAGCGTAAATGAAAATACGCTTGTTAAACAGGACATTAATACAGCATCAGCGCATTTTCTCGCACCGTTAAATCTGAACACCGAATAATCAAGCCCGAAACCGATTATCAAAAATACAGCGAGAAGATGAAAGAGGTTAAGGGGAATATTAAATATTCCGAGTATCCCGAAAACAAACCCGACTGCCGCAATTGACGGAAGTATAATTGTTAAACCCGCTTTAAAATCATATATTTTTGCAAGCAAAAGATACAAAAGTCCGAAAATCGGCAGCAGCAAGCTTAAACATATTTTCCTGCATTTTCTGATTTGTGCCGAAATATCTTTTTGAAAATTTATAACACGCGCACCGTTAATCTCATCGCCGTCATAGTCATAGACTACCATAATTGAAGTGTTTTTATCGATTAAAAAGTTCTTTTTCAAAAATTCAAAATCATTATTTAGTTTCAAAAATCCTTCATATTTTTGGTGCATTAATCTTAAACGCTGTGATGCGGGTAGAAATACCGCATATTCATTTAACTTATCCTTATACAATTGTTTTCTTAAAATCTGATTGCTTTTCTGGCGTTTGACAGATGGCATATAAAGACTTAAAGCCTGATATTCGATATTTTCTCCGGTAAGCTTATCTGCTATTGCTTCTTCTTTTTGTAATATATCTTCCAAATTTTCGCCTTTAACAACAAAAATTGAAGTGTCGCCGTTAGTTCTCGCAAGCTCGCCGAAAAGCTTTTCGGAATTCAAAAGATTTCTCGGAGGAATATACATATTTTTTATGTTATCATCAAAATGGGTTCTGAAAAGTCCTGCCAATGCAATAACACAGACTGCGTAAGCCGCAATTTTTCCGTATTTTTCGGGAATTACAAAATGTTTCAGCGTTCGTTTTTCAAAAATTATTTTTTCAGAGATTAAAGGATAAAAAAGTATTACAAACAGATAAACAACAGTTAAGCCGGTAATTGTAAAAACAGAAATTTGTCTTAACAGTACAAAATCAGCAAACAGTAGAATTGCAAAGGCACTCACTGTTGTAAGAAGGCTTACCGAAAGACTTTTAAAAATTTCTTTAACCGTATCTCCGCCATCATCCGACACAAAATAATGAAGAGAATAATCAACACAAATTCCGATTAAGGTCGTCGAAAAAACGAACGTAAGAATATGAATATCTTTAAATATCAGAGATGTAACACAGTATCCCGCAAAAATTCCCAGTCCTATGCTTGTCACAACAGGAAAAAGCGGTTTTAAAGATTTAAAATACCAGAATACAAGACCTATAATAAAAAGAGTTGATAATATACAAATAAGATTAATTTCAAAAATAGAATGGCTGCTTGCAAAATACGAATGTACAGGCGCGCCTGTTAAATAAATTTTTACATCTTTTCCGCTCAATTCTTTTTGCAAATCAACGAGTTTTTTTACTTCATCATTCAAAACCGTAGGTGCAAGTGCTATATCGCTGTCAATATTAAGCATTATAAGACTGTAAAATTTTCCGTTGTATTCGAAAGGCGTGAAATCGGTTACCTGTTTATTTGCAGACAAACTCATTACATAATCCGTCAAAAGAAGAAACGGATCCTGCTCAATTGAGCCTACAGGCGGCATTATAGGATTATATAAGGCTTCAAGAGCATTTTCTTCTGCTATGTCATACTGCCTGCTTTGTAAAAGCCTGCGCATATTGGAGGATAAAAGATTATTATGATATTTTTCATAATCATTTAAAACTTTTGAAATATCCGCATCAGATGTATGCATTTTATCTTTATCGAGTTTACTGTAAAGTATAATTGCGGTTTCCTGAGATTTTTCGGGATTGTCACTTTCAACAATTACATTTATTTTTGAAGAAAATTTACTGCTCAAATCAACTAGAATATTATCCTGAGTTGATGAAAATATAGCTTTCAAAATATTAGTTTCCGTATGTGCAGGTTTCAATAAAACCGTTACTGCAAGAGTAACAAGAATTAACACAAATAATATTCTGAAAATATTTATTAATTTGTTCCGCATCTAAAAGAAATATCCGTAACCCCGTTTTTAACCGTATTAATTTTTATATTATCAATATCACCTCTGCCTTTAATAATAATATCATGTAATTGCGACGCCGCAACCGAACCTTTTTTGGGTTTCAAACCCACAGTCCAGTCTGCATTTTCACGTTTATAATAAAGGTCAAAATTCTTATCAAGATATGAATAATTTTTATTGGAAATCGCAACTATAACATCATTCATCTGCTTGTTTTGCGAAGACGTATAAGAAACAGTTGATTTTATAGGGTATAAAGTTTCAAAAATCGCACCCTTTTTTTTAATAAATTGAAAATTCCCGCCTGATTTCAGAACTGTGCTGCCTATATATTTTTCCTGTGTAAATTTACAGGAAACATCTTTAAGTTCCGGCATCTGCCGGGCAATATATCTGCTTGTATTCGGATGACTAAATATATCATCTGATGCGATACACAAATTAATTCCCGAAATAATGACAATTAACAATAATAAAAACTTACGCATAAGCCTCCAGTTTTTTTACAAAGTTTAAAGGCGCCGTGTATACACTTTCACGTGTGTTTATATCAACGCAAATCTGCATACTTTTAGCCTTAAAAATTTTTTCACCTGTCCTTGCATCAAAAATTTCATACTTAATATTTAAAGCAGGTTCATAATCAATAATTTCCGATACAACTTTCAATTTCTGCGAAAACACAGCCGGTTTAATAAACTTCAAATCCATTGTTGTAACAGGATAAGCAACACCATCCGCTCTCATATCGTTATAAGTATACCCTATTTTGGAAAGTAAATCACATCTTGCCACCTCAAGATATTTAATATAGTTCCCGTGCCAGACAACATCCATGGAATCCAAATCATAAAAAGGCACTTCAATAAAAGTTTCAGTAAAAATCTTTTTCATAACATTATTATAAAACAAAAGTCCCCGAAGAAAAAACTGTTTCACCTTTTGTAAACTTATAATCAACGGATTTTTCTGTTTTAACAAGGTTTAAGCGTACTTTTTCATCAGGTCTTATAATTGAAGAAAATTTAACTTTTTTAACCTTTTGCGGTACAAAATCAAGATTAAACGCATCCTTTATAAATTCTTTTACAAAAAACAACTGAACAACACCCGGCAAAATAGGCATTTCCGTGAAATGTCCTTCAAAAAAGCTGCTGTTTTGGGGGAAAATCAAATCAAAATAAGCACTGTTTGTACTTACGTTAAAATCAATTATGTAAGGATAGGTTACGTTTGTGTTAAAAATCTCCCTGATCCTTTCTCCGTTGATTTTTCCGCGCTCGTTTACGGGAAGTTCATGCAGAAAACGCCATTTCTTGCAGCGTGCCGCTGTAACCGCCGTATTAGATTTTATAGTTTTTACAAGTTCAAGTTTTCCGTTTTTTTCTAAAATTTGTCTGCCATTTTCATTCAATACAACTGCCGCACAAAGTTTGTCATCCAGCTTCAGGCAATATGACTTTTCAATTAAATCGGATGAATTTAAATCATTTTCGACTTCCGCTAAAGAAATACGTTTTTCCTGAATTTTTACAATCCTGTCATTTCGCCCTTTAACCCTGAAACCATTCCCGAAAAATTCAAGCTCATCACTTAATTCTAATTCATTTTCATCAAAATAAGGCGAGCAGATTTTCCCCTCATTATAACGGACATTTTCAAAAAATCTAAGGTTATCTTTTGCAGACTGTCTGAACGCAATAACACCTGCCTCGGTACTTCCGTAAATCTCTGTTACACCCTGCGAAATCCCTTCCAGATATTCAAAAACTCCGTCATCAAGCTTTGCTCCCGCGGAAATTATCATTAAAGGCTTATTTTTAAAATTAAACTTGTATTTTGCAAGCTTTTCAAGAAAAGAAGGTGTTGAAACAAATACGTATTTTTCATAATCCTTCATATCTTCCGGATAAACAACCCTGTCTGCATCCACCCTGCATCCCAGAACTTCCGGTAACATAACAGTAAACGTTGTCCCATACATATATTCAGAGTTCACAGTAGATACAAAGACAGTATCTTTTGAAAATTTAAAAAAATCAGCTAAATCCTGCCCCTCTTGCAAAACGCATTCATAACTTTTTTTTACAACTTTAGGCTCTCCTGTTGAACCCGATGTATAGAATATAAAAGGTTTATTTTCTGTCATATTTTGCTCTCAAAATAATTCTTACGATATATTCTACCCCGAACATCACACCGAGTGCAATATATGAAATGCAAACGTTATACAATGTCCAAATTTTTGCAGACATAAAAACGGTTGCAAAAGATATCGAAAGGTTTATAAACAAAAATACACACCAAACATAAGTGAGTTTTCTTGTGTAATTTCGTGAAAAATCCGTTAATTCACCGTCCATTTTTTTTGCAATTTTTTGAATAACGGTTTCTTTACAAAAAAGCGATGAGAAAAAAACGCAAAATATAAAAGAATTAACGATTACAGGATAAAACTTAAGAGCATATATTTTGCTGAAATGAAAAAGCAAAACAACTAATATTGTCCCTATAAGCGGTAAAATTCTTATCATAACAATTCTTCAACCGCAGATACAACATCATCAATTGTTCTTATCTGCTTAAAGTTTTCGGGAGAAATTTTCTTTTCGGTAAATTCCTGTAATTTAACAGCCAGATCAACCGCGTCAATACTGTCGAGTTCCAAATCTTCAAATAAATTTGCTTCCAAAACAAGTTTTTCAGGCTCAATTTCAAAATCATCAGCCAGAATTTCTTTTAATCTATCAAAAATCTGTTCTCTCGTATATTGTTTACTCAATTTTACCTCTTATAAAATCTGCAATTGTTTTAACAGAATAAAAATGCTTTTTATTTTCTTCTTTATTGTCGCTCAAATCAATATGATATTTTTTCTTCAAAGCCATACCGAGTTCTAAAGCGTCAATGCTATCAAGACCAAGACCGCTGATAAACAACGGCTCATCATCTTTAATATCATCGGCTGTTATATCCTCTAATTCAAGCGATTCAATGATTAGAGTTTTAATTTCTTTTTCCAAACACATCTTAATCCACCTGATAATATTTATAACTTAATTAATGAGTAAAGTCAAATTCAAAATCAACATAGATTAAATAGCAGGCCCGCCGTATTCATTATAAAGCTTCATAACATCATCAGGGATTTGGTCTTTACCGCCTAATGCATTGTTAATCAATTTTCGATAAGTTTCTGCTACAAATTCCGCAGGTGATTTAGCAGCATAATTAGAAGCTCTATTAGCAATTTGTTGTTTTTCTTTACTGTTTACAAAATCATTTGTAATATCTGATACTTTACCAAAACGTTTAATGCATTCTTCTGGTTTACCCATAGATAAAAATTTATCTTTACCTATTTTAATAAGGTGCTCTAAATGCCCGTTTTCATGATAAATAATACTAAATTTATTTCCTGAAGGATAATCTACATAAATTCTATCACCTGAATTTAGGCAAGTATTTACTAAATCTACAAGTACATTTCTTTGTCGTCCTGTTGATAATTTTTCTAATTGTTTTAAATCAGGCAATTTTGAATGTGCTGATAAAATCTCCTGTACATCTTCATTTTTCAACAATTGTTGTATTTTTGAATAAGGAGCATTATAAAAAGCATTGGTTACATTTAACATTGAAGCAAAATCTTCATACAATTTGACTTTATCTATCAATGAAAAACTTTCAGGATTTTCATTGAATTTATTTAAAGTTTTCAATAAATTGTCAGAAACTTCCCCACAATGATAAAATGGATATAAATCAAGTTTTCCGTCTTTATTTTTATATAAAACTTTTTTGTTCAGAAGTGTTTGAATATCAGTTTTTACATATTCACCCAGATTTTCAAAAGTTTTTTTATTTACATTTAAAATAGCTCCAAATTTAGGATTAGTAATATCAGTTATCATAAAGGCTAAATCCCTGTCATCGTGAGCTACATACCCTATTGTATCAAATAATTTAGCTTTGCCTTTTCGCACGTTATTGATATTTGTAAGCCCCTCATTTACCCAGTTCATTACATCCAAAGGCATACTATCATCATAATTTTTTACACCCAATTTTGTTTTCGCAAATTCAATTGCTTCCTTAGCCGTCTTAGCAGGAGTAAAGTCAATATGTTCTGCAATCTTTACAACTTCTTCTTGAGCGGCACCAGCTTTTCCGCGAAGCAACAATGCCGTTGCTGTAAGAGCAGCAGCAATTCCGACACCAATTCCCCATTTTTGTCCGTTTGACAAACCTTTTTTCTTGCCGTTAATCTCAACACTATCTTGGGCATAGGACTGTGTTGTATTATTAGGATTTATATTTTTGGTATTTTGATTACCAAAATTTATATTAGTTAAATTATTTGCATTTGCAAAACTAACAGGTTGTATAGACACAAAAATACCTTTCCACCTTGATATATTTATAAAAACACAAAGATAAAAATAATTGCCAGTTAATTAGTAAAGTCAAATTTGATTTTTTCAGAAATAGCTTTTCTCAGCTTTATTTCTGATTTTTCATCAAAGTCAGACAATTTTATCGTATCAAGCTGACTGATTGTGTATGTAATTAATCTGTCAGACGCATCATATATCGGATTGCCTTTCTGTAAAAACGGATAATCACATTCAAGTTTAATCGGAATAATATCAGCACCTGATGCGATTTGCAAAGCCGCAGCACCTTTGTGTATCTTTAAATTCTCGCCTTCAACAGTTCTTGTTCCTGTCGGAAAAATTATAATGTTATAACCGTCATTCAACGCCTCAATAGAAATTCTTTTAAATTCCTCCAATTCAACATTATTTGGAATATACACATTTTTTATAATATTTTTCAGAAAAATATTGTTTAAAAGTTCTTTTTTAGCAAGGCACAAAGAATAGTCATACAAACCTATTAATATCATAATATCAATAAAAGTAGGATGAGTAGAAACTATGATTTTACCTCTTGTCTGTTCAAAATTCTTGACATCTATTTTTATTAATTTAAGCAACACAAAAAGGTTTGTATAAAATTTCCATAACTTATGAATTAGATGGCTGAAACATTCACGCTTGTTTTTGACAAAAAATCCCAGAACAGGCAGAATAACAAGACCCAGAAAAAGCGAGCACACTCCAAATATTGCAAATAACAAAACAACAAGAAAACCTCGCAAGTATCTCATACTCTCTCCAAAATATACAAAGGACAAATATATCGCCCGCCTTTTATAAATTCCATAAAGCTGTTTGGCTCAAGATTTTCCGTATTATCAAAAATTCTTACACGCTCACCCTCTTTTTCATCTATCAAAACTGAAACACTTTCATATCTGTCAACGGATTCAGCATAACAAAAAAGAGTTTTTTCTCTGTTAAGAACAGCATCCAAAAGCCCGCTTGAAAAAGTATCTTCCCCACCAGCAATCGAATTATAAGGAATATGCAAATTCTTTATAAGAGAAAATAAGCCAACAGTTGAATTATGAACAGAAAAACTAAACCCCGCTGGTGAAATTGCATTTTCTTCATGCTCCTGTCTTATAAGCTTTACAACCCGTTCTAATTCTCCGTAACGTGAGGCGCAGCAAAGTTTTTTTATCCCGCCTTCATAACATTCCGTCATTGTACTCAATGCAATTTTACCGGCAGGAGAAAGTTTTCTTCTCATAAGCATCGGTACTTGTGATAAATCAATATTTTCACCCGTTGAATATGAAATCCTTTTTATGTAAAATTCCAAACTATTCATGGTAACATATTATCATGAACGAGATTTTTATTACAGATGCCTGTGCACTCTTCGCTGACAAGCTTACACCTGACGATAAAATTGTTAAGGGCAGCAGATTTTATTTCGGTAAAATTGAAAAAGATTTTGAGCCTATTAATGACCCGAAGTTTGATTTACGGTGCAACAGAGTTTTAAAATATCTTGTTGATCAATTAGATTTAACAGAGTTTAAAAAAGATGAAATCGGCATTGTAATAGGAACAACAAATTCGGGCATTGAAGAATTTGAAACAACAGAAAACAAACATCACGCAGAACTTGGCAATCCTGCTGAATTTTTAAAATGGTATTTAGGAACAACAAATTATGCCGCAAGCGTTTCTACAGCCTGCACATCAGGAATAAAAGCTTTTTCAACAGCCGTAAAGCTTCTTGAAAACAATGTCTGCAAAGCAGTAATCACAGGCGGAATAGATACTATTGCACGTATGCCGACTTACGGTTTTCATGCACTGGAAGTTCTTTCGCATGAAAAAACAAATCCGTTTTCCAAAAATCGCAGAGGAATAAGCATAGGCGAAGGCGGCGCATTATTTCTCCTGACAAAAAATTCAGGTGATGTGAAAATTTTAGGAATTGGCGAGACATCTGATGCTTATCATTCAGCTACTCCCGATCCCGAAGGCACACAGGCTGTAAAAGCAATTCAAACAGCTCTTGATGAAGCAAAATTGCCGCCTTATAGTATAGATTACATAAATCTTCACGGCACAGGCACAATTTCAAATGACTTAATGGAAGCCAATGCGATTTATAAAGTTTTTGGAAATAAAGTTCCTGCAAGTTCGACCAAACCGATTACAGGTCATTGCCTCGGAGCGGCTGCCGCAGTTGAAACTTATATCTGCTATGAAATTTTAAAAGGAAAACGAAACTTGCCAATCCACAATTTTGACGGCGAATATGATGAAAGCCTGCCTAAAATACAATTAGTTGATAAAAATATTTCACCTGCCAATATAAAAACTTGTATGTGTACATCTTTTGGTTTTGGCGGAACTAATGCAGTTTTGATTTTGGGGAAATGATATGGAAAAAGATTTGTCAAAAATTTTGCCGCACGATAAAC
>ENA-ORTV01001832-ORTV01001832.1-human-gut-metagenome-genome-assembly--contig:-NODE-1832-length-21968-cov-7.897504_pt1 | contig 21968 bp, 10 predicted proteins | sample MGYA00241915_ERZ509194 | MGnify/ENA primary metagenome ERZ509194 (study PRJEB26280, sample SAMEA2338810) | human gut metagenome | biome: human gut; feature: human-associated habitat; material: faeces... | reverse complement strand
GGAAGAGCACCGGTTGCCGGTAGATGCTGGCGGCTGGGATGAGGTGGAGGCCCGGATGAACCGAAGAGCGAGATCACGGGGTTGGTTGTGGACGAGAGGCTTGGCCGCCGCCGCAGTGCTGGCCTTGGTTATTTGGCTGCTACCTTCCCCGGAGAAGATGCCATTGGAGGAATTGAGCCCCTTTCAGAAAGAGATATCGGAGAAAGCGGAGGAAATGAATATTCTTCCGGAGCATCCCGTTTTACCTGTAGAGCCTGTAAAGAAACGTATAGCGAAAGTGCTGAAATGGGAAAAAAAGGCTAAGCTTTCCGCTATTGTCGGGGAAAAGGAAACGATCCGGGAGGATGAGAAGTGTGAGACTATCGAGATTATTGAGAAGGATGCGATTGCGGCTATCGTAGAAGAACCGTCTGCGAAGGAGGATGCGTCCGAGGATTCGACGGACATAGTCGTTAAGCGAGGTGACTCTACGGTTCCTCTACCGGAAGGCGAACGGAGTCCCCGACGAAAAGCCTCTTTGAAAAAGAAAGCCAAGAAGAGTAAACGGAATAAGTGGTTATTGGCCGCCGCCGTTGGCTCTAGTGGTTATGTAGATAGCTTTTTAAATACGGATATGAGTTATGGTGATGTTTCTTCTCCGGGAGATATGAATGTTCCTTCCCAAGATCCTGATCCGGATAAGCCGGATAAAGACGATGATGAGAAGGAGAATGGCAATACGCCTTCCCAAACGGTCTCATTTCGTAATGCCCCGGTATTACGGAGTTCTAAGGTGGATGAGAACTTCTTGGATAATCGTTCGTTCGAATCTTATCCGGACGTTAGCTATTCCCTTCCGATATCTTTCGGTTTTACGGTACGGAAGGATTTGAGCAGGCGTATAGCCGTGGAAAGTGGATTGATGTATACGTATTTATCCACTACATTCAAGAGGGGAGGGGATTGCCCGTCGGAGGTGAAATCGTCTTTGCATTATCTGGGTATTCCTTTGAATCTGGTGGTTTATGTATGGAAGAATCAGCGATGGAATGTCTATCTCTCCGGAGGCTTTATGATGGAGAAGGGTTTGCAGGCCGTGTATAGCGGTTATATCGCCGGAAACGGAACGACTATCTCTAAGAGCAAAAAGGAGGGCATCCACGGTATGCAATGGTCCGTGAATGCCTCGGTCGGTGCTGCTTATCGTTTTTATGGGGATTGGAGCCTCTATTTCGAGCCTCGCTTCTCCCATTATTTCGACTGTGATCAACCGGCTAGTATTCGTACGGACAAGCCGTTGGGATTTGGGTTGAGCGCAGGTATACGATATGCTTTTTAATGATTAAATCTATTATAATTATGCGGAAACTTTTTTATTGGGCGTTTGCCTTTAGCCTTTGCGTCTTAATGGGATGCAAGGATGATGGAGTGAGAGTGGAGGTCGTGCGGTATGCTATCAACGAACCGGTATTCATGTCGATCTCCGAGTTTCGGAATTCAGTGAAGGTGACGGATGAGGTGGTGCCAATCACCAAGCGGGGAAAGATCTGTTTCTATAAGGATTACCTGTATATTTCTTCCCCGGATAAGGGCATCCATATCGTGGATAACAGGAATCCGGCATCTCCCCGGATAGTGGGCTTTGTAGAGTTGATCGGTAACGAGGATCTCTCGATCAAGGATGATAAATTGTATGCGGATTCGTATGTGGATCTGGTCTGGTTCGATATCTCCGATCCGGAGAGACCTGAATTGGAAGGTCGTGTGGAGAACGCTTTCCGTTATGCGCTTCCGACCATAGAGAATGGCTATGGGTTCGATTATAATATGTGTTATTCGGAGGAAGCGAGAGCGAAAGGTGTCGTGGTCGGTTGGGAACCGAAGGAACGGGAGGAAACTATTTACCATTATCCGAGTTATGGCGGTGATCTGATGGCGAACGATGCGGCGCCGGGTACTTCCACGCAGGGAGTGAACGGATCTATGGCTCGTTTTTCTATTTATGGTAAGTACTTATATACGGTAGAACAGAATATCATGTGTGTTTTCGACCTGTCTGGAGACAAGCCTGTCTTGACGACAAACGACATTTGGTTGCAACGTGATGTCGAGACTCTTTTCAACTATAAAGATAAGATGTTCATGGGAACTCCGACCGGCATGTTGATCTATTCGCTGGAAGATCCGTTAGCGCCTAAGTATTGTTCTTCCGTAAGTCATGTCTTTGGTTGTGATCCGGTTGTCGTGGAGGATGACTTAGCGTATGTGACCGTGCATTCCGGAAATACTTGCGGGCAAAATACCAATGAACTGATGCTCATAGACGTAAGTGATGTGGACCAACCGAACCTGCTGGTTGCTTATGGCATGAAATGTCCGAAAGGATTAGGTATCGATAACGGTACTTTATTCCTCTGTGACGAAGGGTTAAAGGTCTTCAATGCGAAAGATCCTATGACCTTGCTGGCTAATCAGCTTGTTCATTATGCAGGTATGGAGGGTTACGATGTAATCCCTTTTAAGAACACCTTGATGATGATCGCCGATGATGGCCTTTACCAATACGATTATTCCAATTTACAGGCGATATCTCAGTTAAGTAAATTGCCAATGGGCGAATAGAGTTTAATATTCCTCTTCGCTATTCGCTTCGCAAGGTGTTTACCGGATTGCGGGATGCCGCCTTATAACTATGCCTGCTTACGGTCAGTAGCGTAACCATCAGTACGATACCGCCGGATAGCAGGCTTGTTTCTATGGAGTACGTTCACGAAAATTCGCTACTTTTTATGTGTTATTTATACGAGAATGTAAATAAAATGAGCTTCCTACTTTGATGTTATAATATTTATTCTGATCTTGCGGATGTTATTGTGTTTGATAAATTAAAATCTAAAACTATTATTATGAATCTTTTTGACAATATGCACGGACTAAAAGGATGCATTCGTTGTTTGACTTTTAAAAACGTGCTTTTAGCTCATTTTTTATTGGCTTTTTCAGTGGCAGGTAGTGTTTCTGCCGAGGCTTTGCCTACTTCTTATTTAAATGGCATTGAACAACAATCCCGGAAAGTTGCAGGACGTGTTTTGCAAAGAGTTGATAACGAGCCGGTCATTGGTGCTAATATTGTTGTGACAGGTACAACAATCGGTACAATTACAGATGTGGAGGGACGTTTCTCATTGGACAACTTGCCGGCAAATGCCCGTACGCTTACCGTATCTTTTGTTGGCATGACTTCGCAAACGCTTCCGATCAAATCAGAGATGATGATACTTCTGGAGGATGATTCGGAAACATTGGATGAGGTGATGGTCGTGGCCTATGGTACGGCTAAGAAAAGTACGTTTACTGGATCTGCCAGTTTGCTGAAGTCAGAGAAGATAGAGGCTCGCCCTGTTACATCGGCAACTTCAGCCTTACTAGGATCTACGCCGGGTGTGCAAGTAGCCTCAGCCAGTGGTCAGCCCGGTTCAGATTCGGATATCTATATTCGCGGATTGGGCTCTATTTCTGCGACGAATACCCCTTTGATTATACTTAACGGTATGCCCTACGATCAGAGTATCAGTAGTATCAATCCCAATGATATAGAGAGTATGTCTGTTTTGAAAGATGCCTCATCTGCAGCTCTGTACGGCGCACGAGGTGGTAATGGTGTTATCTTGATAACCACCAAGACGGGTAGTAAGGATCGTATGTCGGTGAATGTGAAAATCAACCAAGGATTCACGAATCGGCAAAGTCAGGATTATGAACGATTGGGCGTGAATGATTATTTGAAAGTATATTGGGAGAGCGCACGCAACCAGTTGATAAGTGGTGGTGCGTCACCAGAGCAAGCGGGAATGGCAGCCGCTCAAAACTTGATTTCAGGAACGCTGGGCTTCAATCCGTTTAACGTGCCGGACGATCAGGTCGTGGATGCGAACGGTGTGCTTAACCCGAACGCTACGTTCATGTGGGCGGATGATACCGATTGGGAAGACGCTATCCAGCGCACGGGCAGCCGTACGGATATAGGCGTGAGCGTGAGCGGAGGTAATAATAAGTCGGATTATTATCTTTCCGCCGGTTATCTGACGGAAGGTGGTTATATCATCGGATCGAAGTTTGACCGATATACCTTGAATACGAATGTTAACTCGCAGATCACCTCGTTCTTGAAGATTGGCGGTACGCTCTCTGGGAATATCAGCAAGGCGGAAGGGCAGCAGTCGCAAGCTTCGGGAAATAACAACAACCCTTTCCGATTCACTCGCTATATCGGACCGATCTATCCGATCCATGTACACGATCCTCGTACCAAAGAATATGTGCTGGATGCCAATGGTAATAAAGTGTACGACTTCGGTCAGGCCTATACGATCGAGGAGGGTGTGGAAGCGCCTTCGCGTGCGTATATCTCTGGTAATAACCCGGCTATTGAGTTGCAAAATATCAGCAACGGATACAAGCGGAATCAATTGAACGCGAAATTGTATGCGGAGATCCGTTTCTTGAATGATTTCAAGTTTACGGTGAACGGAGCCGTGGGAACAAGCTCTCGTTTAGGGCATTCGGCCAGTATCTATTATCCGGAGAAGACTGAGGTGGGGTCAAGCACGAAGACCGTTTCGTTTGAGACAACTTGGACGTTCAACCAATTGCTCTCCTATACAAAGAATTTCGGCAATCACCATGTCGATGTCTTATTAGGACATGAGAGTTATGATTATGAGTACAATTACCTGAAAGGCTCCATGCAAAACCAGACCATCCATAATGGCAACTTTGAGTTCAGCAATTATTCGGTGCCGGACGAGCAAGACTCTTATACGAATACCTACAAGACGGAGGGATTCCTTGCCCGTGCGAACTATGACTATAACAGCCGTTATTTCCTTTCTGCATCCGTGCGCCGCGACGGATCCTCCCGCTTTTACAAGGATTCCCGTTGGGGTACATTCTTCTCGGTAGGAGCTGGTTGGCGTATTGACGAGGAGCGTTTCATGGAAGATCTTGATTTCATCGATTTGCTGAAGTTGCGTGTCGCTTACGGTGAGGTGGGTAATGATGCCATCGGTAGCTACTATGCGTGGCAAGCGGCTTACGAGCAGGCCATGAACGGATTGGAGGCCGGTTATATCCAGCAACGTGTCGTTCGTAATAAGGATTTGCAATGGGAGGTGTCTCGCAATGGCGATGTGGCGTTAGAGTTTGAGTTGTTTAAAAGCCGTTTGTCGGGTAGTGTAGAGTATTTCGATCGCCGTTCCAGCAACTTATTGTTCTCGATCCCGCAAGCACCGGATACGGGTACTACCAGCGCATATAAGAATGCAGGTACGATGTACAATCGAGGTGTGGAAGTTGATTTGAACGGAAGAATCATCCAGACGAAGGATTGGACGTGGTCTGTGGGAATTAACGCTACATGGTTGAAAAATCGGATTACCTCTTTGCCGGTAGAACCTTATAACAGCGGAGTACATCGGGTGGAAGAGGGACATTCGCGCTATGAGTTTTATCTTCGCCAGTGGGCGGGAGTAGATCCTGCTACCGGAAACTCTATCTATGTGCCGGATCCGGAACTGACGGTGGAGTCTGTCGACCTGGTAGAGGTGGATGGAAAAACATATACGACTAACGTGAATGAGGCCATTTATGATTGGGCCGGAGAATCTACACCGAAGGTATCGGGAGGTCTTAATACGAACGTATCTTGGAAGAATCTTTCTTTAAGCCTGTTGTTTAACTTCCAGCTAGGTGGCAAGATGTATGATGTAGGATATTCTGATTTGATGACACAGCCTTCAGGATCCGCATCCTTGACTTCCAACAAGCATGTGGATATCTTGAATCGTTGGCAGAAACCGGGCGATGTCACGAATGTGCCTCGCATCGAGGATTTCGCAGATACGAATATGAATGCGGGAACTTCTACTCGTTGGTTGATCAGCTCGAATATGTTGGAGTTGGCTTCCGCTACTTTGAGCTATGATCTGCCGAAGCAATGGCTGGAGAAGGTTTCCATGCAAGGACTCCGGGTATATGCGTCAGGAGAGAATCTATTCTTGCTGACGAAACGAAAAGGTATTTTCCCTCGTTCAAACATATTCTCAGGATATAGTGGTAATGCGGATGTTTATTTGCCTGCGAGAGTATTTACTTTTGGTTTGAATCTTACTTTTTAAATCATGTTCAATATGAAAAATATATATATAGTAGTGTTGCTATCTCTTGTGGTATTATTCAATGGCTGCAAGGAGGATTTTTTGGAGACAACTTCCACACAAACGGTGGATGAGCAAGCAGTGTTCAATGATACCCAATCGGCTATGTTGGCTGTAAATGGCTTGCATAAATTGATGTGGACGGGTGATCTGTCTAGTTCGGCTTTTTATGGCGGTTACGATATGTTGATGATTTGGTATGAGGTGATGGGGGATGATTTGGTATATACGTACAGCAATGCGCAGTTCCAAAAGCAGGCTCAATGGTCGAGCCATCGGAATGCGACGATCGGTAGCGCGACCCATTTTTATCGCTTGTTGCAATATTTTATCTCTAACAGTAGTATGATTATCGATAATATCGATGCTGCGGAAGGTTTGGAGAGCGAGAGGAATTATATCAAGGGGCAAGCCCATTTTTACCGGGCTTTCGCCTATTTCACGATGGTACAGATGTATGGCGGCCGTTATAAGGCAGAGGGCGATAACACGCAATTGGGTGTGGTAATTCGTAACGATAACTCAACGGAGCCGAGAGCGAGAGCTTCTGTAGAGGAGGTGTATACGCAGATCAATGAGGATATCGACTTGGCGATCCAATTATTGGGTGCTACGGAGGAGAAACGGACTAATAAGTCGCATATTGATTTGCACGTGGCTCGCGGTTTGAAGGCTCGTATCTTATTGACGCAAGGTAAATGGTTGGAAGCGGCTGAAATGGCTAAATTGGTCGTTGATCTATCAGGAGCCAAATTGCAAGATGATACCTATACGACATTGAATGATCGTTTTAGCGATCAATCAAATACAGAATGGTTGTGGGGATCGAATCCTTTGTTGCAGCAAGCTCCGAACTTGACTCACTTCCATGGATATATGTCGAATGAGATCATTTCGTATAATGGCAATACCCCTCGTGCGATTTATAATAAGTTATACGACAAGATCAGTGATACCGATGTGCGTAAAGGAATTTGGTTTCCGAGGGCGACCGATCCCAATACTCTTCCGCGACCGATCCGGGCGGAGTGTAACAGTAAAGCGTATGCTAATTATATGGCCAATAAGTTTATCGTATCGGATCCTACGACGAAAGGTGGCCGGGATGTTCCTTTCATGCGCTTGCCGGAGATGATGTTGATCATGGCGGAGGGATATGCACGTGCTGGGGAGCCAGGCAAAGCGGCTCAGGCTCTTTATCCGCTGGCAAGTCATCGGGATCCGGAGTATACATTGTCTACGAAAACGGGCGAAAACTTGATAGAAGAGGTGATGACTCAACGTCGCATAGAGCTTTGGGGGGAAGGTTTCCGTTGGTTCGACTTGAAACGTTTGAATATGGATTTGGACCGTGGACCGGCTCCTCGTCCTGAGGTTTTCCCGAATGGTTTGATTGAATATTGGAACAAAGACGCAATGCCTAAAGTGGTGGATCCAGAAGCTTCTAATTACAATATGTATGGAGATGGAACGGTGACGGGTAACGGGAACAGATATCGTCCGGCCGGACATAGGGATTGGCAATGGGCTATTCCTGATAAGGAGACTCAACTGAATCCGCTTTGCGAACCGAATCCATAAAGTAAATAAATAGTTATGAGAAGATTTTTTTTAATGTGCCTGTTGCCAATCTTCTTGGCGACAGGTGTTTTTGCTCAACCACAAGCGGATGAGTATCCGTATGATTTAACGTATTTCTTGCCGGAAGGTTCTCAGGTTTATGACCCTCAGGTTCCTACCCCGGAAAAAATCTTGGGATTCCAGCTTGGAGAACAACATGCCGGATGGGATCAAGTAGTGGAATATATGAGAACATTGGCGCGATGCAGCGACCGTGTCACGATTAGGGAGACGGGGCGTACCTATCAGCACCGTCCTTTTATAGAGGTCGTGTTTACTTCGGCCGAGAACCAAAAGAATATAGATCGACTGAAGGAGGAGCACTTAAAGTTGAGCGACGTGGCGAAATCGAGAAGCATAGTGATAGACGACATGCCTGTGATCGTAAGCTTGATTTATAGCATTCATGGAAATGAGGCATCGGGTGTGAACGCTTCGTTGGCTGTTGCCTATCATTTGGCGGCGGCACAAGGGCCTGAGATCGAGGAATTACTAGACCAAGAGATTGTCGTGATGACTCCTGGAGCCAATCCGGATGGAATCAATCGGTTTGCGTCGTGGGTGAATTCCTCTAGAAGTTTCACGAATGTTAGCGATATAAAATCACGTGAGTTTACCGAGCCTTGGCCTTCCAGTCGTACGAACCATTATTGGATCGATTGTAATCGCGACTTGCTTATGGCACAACATCCCGAGGGGATCAATGGCTTAAATGGATATTTTGAATGGTTGCCCAATGTGGTCGTGGATCAACATGAGCAAGGGGCGTTACGTCCTTATTATTTCAGTCCGGGACATCCTAAGCGTACCCATCCGTTTACTCCCCAGCTTAATCAAGACTTGACAGCCGAGATTTCTTCTTATACGGCAAAGGCACTCGATCGGATTGGGACGACTTATTATTCGAAGGAGGGTTATGATGACTTCTATTACGGAAAAGGGGCTGCTTATGGAGATGCGCATGGATCCGTTTGCCTGCTATATGAGCAAGGTTCCACGCGCGGACATTTGCGTAATACCCCGAGCGGGGAATGGACCTTTGGCTGGACGATCCGGAATCAGGCATTAGCCTCTTGCGCTACGCTGGAAGCGGCCAAGGCGATGCGTACCCGTTTGCTGGCTTATCAGAAGGAATATTATGAACGTACGGCTTCTGAGGTGCGGAAGGAGGCGGTACAGGGCTATGTGTTCGATACACGCGGATCTAAGTCTGTCGCTTTTCATTTCTTGGAGAATATGGCCCGTCATCATATCGAGGTCTATCAGTTGGCGAAGGACTATCAAGCCGCAGGTAACAAGGAGTTCCAAAAAGGTTCAGCCTATGTCATTCCGGTGGCGCAAAAATACAGTACGATGGTTAAGGTGCTTATGGAGGATTGTTTAGAATATACGGATAGTACTTTCTATGATATCTCTACATGGACGTTCCCGCATGCGTTTAACTTGGAGTGTGCTCCGGTGAAGAGTGTCGCCGGATTGATGGGTGATCGGATTGAGCGAAATGATTTTCCGCAAGGACGGCTCATCGGCGGGGAAAGCCGGGTGGGGTATGTGTTTGAGAACCGGGAGTTTTATGCGCCTAAGGTTGTCTATGAGTTGCAGCGTAAGGGGATTCGGGTCAGTGCGACCAACCGTCCGTTCCAATTTAAGAACGAAGAGGGAGAATGGACGATGGGCTATGGTACCTACCAGGTATTGACGCATAATCAGCCGCTTCCTTCGGATGTGCTCTATGCGACATTGGATGAGTTGGCGGAAAATACAGGAGTGGATATCTATTCGGCCAACACGGGATTGATGGCTGATGTGGATTTTGGCAGCCCGGCTTTTAAACCATTGGAGCAGCCGAAAGTGGCTATGTTGGTAGGACGTGGCGTAAGTATCCCGGAATCGGGTGAGATTTGGTTCTTGTTGGATAAGCGTTTTCAGATGCGTCCGGTATTGATAGAGAACCCGTCTTTGACAGGCAAGGACTTGAAGGCTTACAATGTTATCATTTTGGCTAATGGTGTTCCAAATCTAACTAAGGGTACCGAGACTGCCTTGAAGGAGTGGGTTGCTGCCGGAGGAGTGTTGATCGCTACCGGAAAGGCTAGCGCATGGGCTAGCAAACAAGGGCTTATCTCTTTAAAGACAAAGGAAACATTGCTTGAAAAGGCGGACAGCTTATCGGTTTATCGTTCTTTTGCGGATAAGGCGGAAGCAAAAGCCGGAAAGTTGATCAAAGGGGTAATTTTGAATTGTCATTTGGATAAGACGCATCCGCTAGCTTGGGGACTTGATCAAGATGAGATCGCTGTTATAAAAACGAATGATATCATTTTCCAGAAAGATAGGGATCCATATATTTCGCCTTTATATTATACCAAAAAGCCCTTGTTGTCGGGATTCTTGTCGGCGGATAATGCGAACCTATTGAGAGAGGAGCCTGCTATAATGGTGAAACCTTATAGAAGCGGTAAGGTGATTGTTTTTGCTGATGATATGAATTTCCGTTCTTACTTCTTTGGAACTAGTAAGTTGTTCATGAATGCGTTGTTTTATAACAAATGTATGTAGTTGTCGGATGAGTACGCAACGAAATATATTGTGTCTCATGGCTCTTGTTTTATCAGGAGCCATGGAATTTGCCAATGCTTGCACGTCGGCTATCATTTCTGGCAAGGTAACACCTGACGGACGTCCGATTATGTGGAAAAATCGCGATGCGGAAAACTTGAAGAATTGTGTGCGGTCCCATTTATCTCGCTCATTCCATAATCCTTTGATGGGTATCGACTTGAAAGATGGAAAACATAATAAGCCAGAGACTTCCGGTTGGTTTGCGGAGCAGGATTTTATCGCTCGTAGAAGTACCTCTTGCGCTGTGGCTATTCAAGGTGTACGGCCGGACGAGGATGCTTCGTTCACTACGATGTGGACGGTTATCGGTTACCCACCGGTTACTCCTGCGGTTCCGGCTTGGTTGAAAGGCGCCGATAAGAAGTTGCCCAAGGCGTTAACTGTCGATCAAATAAACATGCTCCGTTATGTGACGCGTCGAACATGCTTCGGGATAAGATTTACAGTTATCATCGGGGGACGAATACGGAAAGTTATTTCCATTGGGAATTACTTTTCAATCTAAGCGGCAATGGGTATATGCAGCAAACCGAGCGATTGGAGGAGGAGTTATTCGAACGTTTTTATTCCTCCATCGAAACGTGGCGATCAAGGTCGGTAATTCCCGAGGAATTAGTTTTCAATTTGTATGATGATTGTGATGCATTCCTTGATGAGAAGACACTGAGGTGAGTATCCAAAATATTCCTTTTCGCTATTCGCTCTGTAAGGCATTTACGGGATTACGGGATGCCGCCTTATAACTATGCCTGCTTACGGTCAGTAGCGTAACCATCAATACGATACCGCCGGACAGCAGGCATGTTCCTATGGATATGTCCACCCGATATACGAAATTCTCCAGCCAACAACTCAGCGAATACCACGTGATAGGAACGGCAATCGCGAAAGCGATCCCTACCCAGCCGATAAACCGACGATTTAATAGATACAAGATCTCCCCGGCCGTAGCCCCGTTTACCTTACGGATACCGATTTCTTTCGTACGCTGCTGGATGGCATAGAGAGCCATGCCGAATAATCCGAAGGCGGTTAGCAGGAGGCTGATGATCGAGTACATGATGAGCAAATGTGCCAGTTCGATCGTTTTTCGGTTAGATAACATAAATTCCTCGTATATATCTTGGTATTCGAAAGGTACGTTGGGATTGATCTTTTCCCATGTTTGTTGCAGTAAAGCTAGAGCCTCGGCTCTGTGCTCTTTTTTCAGTCGGACTTGGACGAGGTTATAGGGGGGAGTATGCGTTAGGTAGGTCAAGCTAGGGTAAACCTCTTGTCGTAAGGTTCCTGTATATAGATTCTCCACGATCCCTGCTATAATCGCTATCGGTTCTCCCTCCTTTTCCATCTTCCCGAATTCAGTGTCGTAAAGGCGGACAGGCTTACCCACGGGATTCTCGCCTTTGGGCACGAGCAAACGTGCGTATTGTTCGTTAATATAGACGGGTGTGCTGTATTGTTTTAGAGCCTCTCGCTCTGAGAGTCCTTGAAGAATGTTTATCTTCATAACCTTTAGGAAAGTACTATCACCTTCGTATTGGCCTAGCGTATAATTTAGTTCGTTTCCGTTTTCGTCTTTCAAGACCATTGTCCGCAAGTTGAACTGTATGATCCCGCTTTTCGAAAGGCACATCTCTTCTATGGAAGGATAACGCCGGATCTCTTCAGAGAAGGTCTGTATATGGTTCCCACTCCAGTCGGCTATTTCGATGAGGTCCCGGTAACGTTCACCGTTTGTCTGAGTGAGCGTTAGTTGCTGCCGTACGGTTAGCGTGGCGAATACCAGAGCTATTGAGATGGCGAATTGTAAGATGGAGAGCCCGCCTATGATTGTCCGCTTCCGGGTACCGGTGGTGAATGATTTATACTCGGAATGGGAAAGGGAGTTGATCTTATGGCTCATATATAATGAGGGGATAATGGATAGAGCTAGGATGAGTGCCACGATCACAGGTAAGACCTGTCCACTAAAGAAAAATCCCAAGGAGATACGTCCGGAAACGATCCGGTTGAAAGCCGGCAGGAAATCTAGTGTAAGTAACAAGGATAAAAAGAAAGCGATCAGCACGGTAAGGAAAGTATCCAAGAATAGCTGGCGATGGATTTGCCCAGCCGATGCTCCCATCACCTTCTGGGTGTAGATCATCCTTACCTGTTGCAAAATGCGGGAGAAACTTAGGTTGGCATAATTGAAACAGGCGATCACGAGGATTAGGATGGCTGAGAACAAACCAACGTACAGTAAGTCTTTCTGGTTTCGGTGGATATAGGGGATGTATTCTTGTGTATAGGTTTGCTCTTGGAAATAACTCTCTTGGAGGGTATAGAAATAATACTGTCCGGTTCCGTTGAAAGTAGGTACCTTATCATCCTTTAGTTTTTGAGTGAACGTATCAATGTTGAAGAGATCGTTTACCAGTAATAAGGTAGGGCCGCCATTGAATTGGGAGGTAGTACCTGCCAATGCGTTGAACTTCAAGAATGATTGAGGGTACTCTTTGATAACGGCGGCGACCTCGTAGGTAATCGTCTCGTTCTCATAAGCGTACTTTGCCGAGAAGGTTTTACCGATAGGATCCTCGTTCCCGAAGAATATCTTCGCTTGGTATTCGGTCAACGCAATTGCGTTTGGTTGGGTTAATGCCTTGTTTATATCTCCTGCCACTACCTTGTAAGGGAAAAAGCGAGGAAAGGAGGGATCTGCTCTGACGATCGAGATTGGGTTGAAGCGCTTTTCTTCTATCGTGATGGAGGCGGCATTGTCTATGTTCAGTCGTAAATAATCCTCAACTTCAGGGTATTGGTCTTTTAGCTGCACAGGGATCTTCCCTTTAATAAAAGATACTTTCTCTCCGGAGGTCAAGGGAGAGTCTTGTGCCATATAGATGATATGCGACTTATTGGGATTATGGGCTTCTATCCTAGATTCATAAATGACGTATGAGATCAGTAGGTTGGTACAAGTGATGCCTGCCGCCAGACTCAATAAGGAAATGACGGCGAACGTCTTGTTTCGCCACCAGCTACGGAATATAAGTTTTAGAGATATGGATTCCATGGTTTTATCTGTTTGTTGGTTCAAAGCTATCCGGTTGCGTGGAATATGGCAAATAAAATCGGAGGAAACGTTTGTAAAGGACTGGATTTGTCTAAATATTGGACACTGAGAGCTGGGAAAAGATCGTATCTTTGCGTGCGAAAAAAAGAGGAGGCTTCATGCGTAACGCGAAGATTATAGTCGTAGATGACAATGAGGCGGTATTGAGAAGTCTGCGGACGATCCTGTCCCATGAGTTTAAGACGATCGTTACCGTATCATCTCCCGTATTATTGCCTGCCCTTTTGCGGAATGGAGATGTGGATTTGGTTTTACTGGATATGAACTTCGGCGCTGGAAAGCAAAGCGGTGGGGAAGGGCTTTTCTGGTTGGATCGTATTTTGGAGCTTAAGAATCCTCCGGCCGTTATCTTGATAACCGCTTTTGGGGATATCGAGTTGGCTGTATCTTCCCTTAAAAGGGGAGCCTCGGACTTTATCGTGAAACCTTGGGATAACGAGAAACTTATTCAAACCCTTGTCCATGTGTGGGAACACCGTATGGAATCAAATACAGATAAGGTTTCATCTGTGGCCGAATCTCTTATTAATGCATTGCTAAAGAAATATACGGAGGCTTATGCGAAACCATTGCCTCGTCTGACAGCGGAGGCGGTCGTTAAGTTATCCGATATGGCCGGACGGGGTGATTTGGCCTTGTTGCAGCAAATCGTCGAACGTACGGTCTTACTTGTGGATAAATGCCGTTTGGATGCCGATGATTTCTATGTGGAGGAGCTTGCAGAAGCCTCTCATCCTTGTACGTTGGAGGATATGGAGCGGCAGTTTATCGCCGAGGTATTGAAAGAAAAGAAAGGGAACCTGACGCTTGCGGCTCAACAATTGGATATTAGCCGCCAGACCCTTTATAATAAGATGCGGAAATACGGATTGTAGATTATAAGGAGAGTAGCTATGGTTAACCGGAGTTTATACTTGAAGATTATAGGAATCGTCTCCTTGATCGTGTTTCTTGCGTTACTTGGGTCCGTATTGTTGATAACCGGTACCTCTTACTTCTTATCCTTTGTATGTCTGTGTATTATCCTGTTGATAACTCTGTTACTAATCCGGTGGATGAACGGTATAAACCGTAAGATAGCTACCTTCTTTGAGTCGGTTCGTAATGGGGATACAGCTTTGCGGTACCCAGATAAAACGAATGATCCTTTTGTAAAGGATTTGTATACGAAAATGAACCGGATTATCCTCCTATTCAGTCAAAACCAGAGTGAGATGGAAGAGAAGCGTTTATATTACGAGAGTATCTTGCGGGTACTGACGCATGAGATTCGTAATTCGATTACGCCAATCCGTTCCTTGTCTGCTGACCTATTGAAATATTCCGATACATATACTCCGGAGCAATTACGGGAGGGTTTGGAGGTTATTCATGGGCAAGCGCAAAATTTATCCGCCTTCTTGGATTCTTACCATCGTCTGACGCATCTCCCGGAGCCGGAAAGAACCGAGGTGTCTATAATCTTTTTATTTCGGAAGATGGAACGGTTGTTGTGTGCCGAGCCGGGTAGCGACCGTATTTGTTTCTCCTCTGCGGAAGCTTTAACGGTACGTGTGGACCAAAACTTGATCGTGTTGGCTCTGATTAATTTGATCCGTAACGCATTACAGGCGATAGAGGGGCAAGCGGATGGTATCGTCTCCGTAGAAGCCTTGAAGACAGATGGTAGGGTATATATAACTATAACAGACAATGGCCCCGGTATTTCTCCTGAACTATTGTCTGCTATCTTTACGCCTTTCTTCTCTACGAAGTCCGGTGGTAGCGGCATCGGCCTCAGTATCTCCCACCGCATAATGCGCTTGCATGGCGGCGATTTAACCGTTGATTCCTTACCCGGTGTCCGTACCGAGTTTCGTATGAAGCTGTAATTGTCTGATCAATACCCCAACTCAAACGGTTGCTCTACGGCAGGTACGCCCTCGGACATCCATTTAGGCATCTTCTGGTTCTTCAGGTAATGGTTGAAGAATTGGAACATGCGGCGTTGGAAGTCGATACGGTTCGCCATGTTCGTGGGCCAGTGCGGTTCGCCAGTATAGTTCAATAACCAGCAAGGTTTGCCTAGCCTCTTCATGGCAACGAAATACTCGATACCTTGGTACCAAGGCACATGGCCGTCGGCGTCGTTGTGCATGATCAATATCGGGGTCTGTACCTTATCCATCGTAAACAACGGGGAATTCTCCAGATAACGAAGCGGAGAACTCCATGGCGTAGCGGCCAGACGGCTTTGTGTATGCTCGTATTGGAAAGAGCGGGCCATACCCGATCCCCAGCGGATACCACCATATGCGCTGAACATATTTACGACAGGCGCCCCGGACTCGATAGCGGAGAATAGGTCTGTGCGAGTCGCCAGATAAGCCACTTGGTAACCACCCCAGCTATGTCCTTGCGCACCGATCGCTTTCTCGTCGATATATCCCTTGGCGATCATCATGGTGACACCCGGCATCAGGCAATTGTAACAGCTTTCTCCCGGATAACCATCTACATAGCGAATGTCCGGGTTGAAGATGATATATTCGTTGCTATTGTATAAATGATAATCGATCGTAGAACGATGCGGTTCCGGCATGCGGTAATTATATAAAGTCTCCGAATTCCGCTCGTAGAAGTTTACCATCATCGGGTACTTCTTGTTCGGATCAAAATTCGCCGGCTTATAAACGACACCTTCCAGTGGACGGCCGTCCAAGGAAATCCATGATACCAACTCGGCGGTACCCCAGATAAAACCTTCCTGCTGCTTGTCTCCATGTGTCAATTGCACGGATTTCTTGAACGCCAAGGTAGAATAGTGGATATCCGGATATTGCTGGAAGGTTTCCATCGTATAGATCACGTCGTCCGTATTCTTCGCCTTGTTGATAGATCGCAACATATAGTTGCCTGCCAGCAAGGTCTTCGGGGCTGCTGGAGCGGAGAGGCGTGCGTTATAGAATCCGTATCCTTTCGTGGTCTCGTTGAATCCTTTTAATAATTGCGGTTTTCCGAGGTCGATAAAGCGAGCCTCTTTATCCAGTTGTTCCAAGCGGTAGGACAGTTTCTCCTTCCTTCCGTTCACGGTCAGGTTGATCGGTGAGGTAGCTGCGGTCGGATCGAATTTCCAGATGTCGTAACGATCATAGATCAAGAGACTTTGATCGTTCGCGGTCCAGCCGGCGGCTCCATGCGCATAAGGATAATCAGGTACGTCGTTCTCCTCGTCCCAAGCCGGGAAACTCTCCGGGGTGGTTAGGCGATATAGCTTACCTTCCGCCAAGGCGATCGTGTACCAGCAACTATCCGTCTCGCCATACCAATACGCATATTTACCTTGTGGGGAGAGGCGGAAACGGCCATAATCCGCTTTGGCGATTTGCTTACGTTCTCCGTTATCCAGCGATACGGTATAATAGTCGCTGCGTGTGCGGGCCTCCCACATGGAAGACAAAGAATAGGGACGGGAAGTGGAAAGGAGCGCCAAGGCTGCGTCACCCTCGTTACCCAATTGGATATTCGGTAATTCCTCATTCGCCAATTGGAAGATAGAGCCGTTGCCCAGATTATAAACCGCTTGATAGCTTTTCTTTAAGTCTTTTTCCTTGTTATAATTCTGTACGGTATATTGTACGGGCTCATCCCAACTCCAAACCTGTACGTTCGGACGATTCTCGGCTAGTTGGGTCGTGTCTTTTTGCCTCGGCTCCGGTGAGGTACCGAAGAACAGACGGGAAGCAGATTTCGAGAATTGAAGCATCCCGTTCTCATTGATTACCCATTCAGCGGGGAAAGCCTTGTTTCCACGGGTGGCGATTTCTTTTGCGGGAGCGTTATGCTCGGATAACCATAAGCTTAACGCTTTGTAAGAAGAATCTTTGTCGGCGCAATATAAGAAAGCTAGCCGTTCCCCTTTCTCGTCGAACGTGGTTTGTTTGAATACGCCTTTTCCCTCTTTGATGAGCGCCGGACTTCCTTTCTCCGGGTTCAAGGTGAATATACCTGCTTCTCCTTCCGCTGCGCTCGTGTAATATAGCATACCGCTTTTCTTGGCGAATTGGAAATCCGTTACGGTCGGGAACTGGAAGGTCTTGCTTCCATCCAGCGAACGGACGTACAACGTGGAGTCCTTCCGGCCTCTTTGATAAGCGATCCAATCCGCCTCGTCCGCTAATTTGAAGGTTTTGAGGGAGTCTATCGTCTCCTTTTTACCGGCGACGGAATAGATTACCAAGGTGTTCATCGGCATCTTGTCCTCTTTCGTCTTCAATACTTTCAGGGAATCTACCGTGGACTTTCCGGGTGTTTGCGTGACAACCAGATAACCCGAGGAAGCGGAGAATGCGAACTTATCGGCCGGAGAAAAAGTGGCGGTCTCTTGCCCTTGGGCCGCATACAAATAAACGGTAGCGTCACCTTCCCAAGGTTCCATCTTGCAAGCTACCCATTTTCCGTTGTCCGAGATCTCCCGGTCCGTGATTCGTTGCCAAGTGATCAGGTCATCAACTGTTAGGCTTTTAGAGGCGTTTTGCGCAAAGGCTGGGGAAAGACTTCCCAGACATGCTACAAAAGCCAAGTACTTTAAGTGTCTCATCGTGGTTGTATATTGATTTTGAAGCAAAGATAATGGCTTTATCAGAATCTTTGTTGCTTTTGACCGGAATTTGCTTCTGGAAAAACACGTACGTGTTTCCGAGAAAACATGTACGTGTTTTTTGTAAAAGTCGTACGTGTTTTCTGGATAAGGTAATGGCGTTTTTAATGTGTTGATTATCAGTGTTCTTTTTGAGCGTTCTAATGATCGCAGTTATAAGCAGCTTACAATGGGCATTATAAAGGTGTTACAATGCCTATTGTAAAGACCTTATAATGGGCATTGTGGTGATAGGAAATTCCTTTGGTCAACGGTAGGAAAAAAGGTTTGTAAGTGGTTAGTTATTCACTTCCCAAGCCGTAAGTTATCCACTAGGTATAGCCGTTAGTTATTCACTCGACAAGCCGTAAGTTATTCACTTCCGAGGCCCAAAACAGGGGAGTTTATATTGAATATGTTATTTATTGCAAGGAGATATTTTAGTACGCTATTATAATGTACGCATGTACATTATATTATATATATGAAAATGATTGGTGAAAACGATCGTTATAATTAGTCATTTGCAAAGGTACGCGTTTCTTTGACTTCTGCAACCCTTCCGAGCTATTTTTTTGTTCCCTTATTCGCTTTCTTATCAATAGGATAGCCTATCCTTTACGAAACAACCGATTCCGTAAACGAACCTCCCGTTTTTCTTCTTAAAAAACGCAAGATCTAAACGATCGTTTAGACTAGTCGTTTTCGAATAGGAGGTGATCGGTTAATATGTTGAATGATATTTAATTAACACTATTATTAATATTTAAATTAGAGATTATGAACAAGAGAATTTCTACGTTGATGACAATGGGCTTGCTGACCGCAGGTGCATTGTTTACTACTGCGAATGCTCAAACAACCAAAGAAGCGGCAGATACCCAATTCAATGGCAGCAAGTATTATTATCTTGCGAATGAGAATGGCGGAACTTACAGCTACATTGGTGGACAGAGCGTGAAAAAAGGTACTGCGGAGCAATACACCGCATTGAATACTACGGCGGAAACTGATAAGGATGTAGTTAGTGGCGATGGTGCGTATTTATGGGCTATTTCTCATGTAACTCGTAATGGTAAATCCTATTTTACGTTTAAGAACAAGGAAACAGGTACTTTATTGTCTTTTGCCACGGATGGTACAATCACTACGACGGTGGATGCAGGCAAGGCTAATGAGTTGACATGGTTGGACGCAAACAAGTATATTCAAGCAGGTAAGGCTATCCAAGCCGTTGACGCTTCTCACCAAATCGGGCTTTCGGGTACAACTTGGTCAATGAACTCTAGCGGAGTAAATATTCAAGTTTTCGTACAGGATGCAGCTCCTGTTTCTGTTGATGACTTAAATGCGGCTTTAGGTAATGGTTTCGCTTTGAGTTTTCCGGCGATTAATCCACAGCCGAAGGAGAATATCTTCGATCAGAAGATTAGGGCTTATAACTTTGCTGGAGAGACTTGGGCTACAAACTTGTCTTTACCGTCAGGAACTTATTTCGCCGTATCTGCTCCGAAAGGTGGTATTGTAGATGAGGCAACTTTCAAGGCTTCTACCTTTATCGCTGTAGACCCGGTAAACCATTTTGGTATCAATGCGCTGAAGAGAGCGGATGGCGTTGGTTTCGCTTTCAAGTTGGTATCCGGAGAGAATTTGGTAATGACTGCAAACACGTCTAAGGAGCAAGTTTACGCCGGTAACGCTGCGTTTACGGTATCAGAGATGGATAACGTAAACAAACCGGGTGAATATACATTGAAACTGTCTTCCGTACGTGTGAAGAAAGATGCGGCTAAAGACGATCAAACTACAGTTCCTGATGTTTATGTAGACGCTATTACCTCTACAGGCACTACTTATGTAACAACGACTAGCAAGTCGACTACCGCAAAATGTACGATTAGCACTTCCAATATGCTGAAAGCTTCTGAATTGTTGAGTAAGGATGCGCCGTCCGTATTTAATGTATTGTTCGTAAGCAATGAGAAGAATGTGACTAAATCCGGTTCTTCCGAATACGGTAAGTACTTAGGTTTAAAAGTAGGAACGAGCGATTATGAGTTGTTCGCTCAAGGCCCGGATTATGTAAACTTGAACGCTCCGCAGAATCAGTGGGTAGTAACTAAGATTGACGGGCAGAAGTTCACGTTCACGAACCGTGAGGTAAATACCTATAATACTTCTACGGGTGCTGCCACAGGCCTTTCATTCACGGCTTCTTTACGTAAGACCGATGAGGCTAATGTTTACGAAGTAAATGCGGAGTCTAAGACATTCACTTATGCTTATGTTGCAAATAACTCATATACGATTTCTAATGACAAAGATTTGGCAACAGTAGATGGCTTGAAGATCAAATTGATCCCTGCTACGGTAACTCCTTCCGCAGGTTACGCTGATTATTCAGACGCTGAGCTTGCTGAGTTAGCTAGACTGAAATTTACGGTTGGATCGAATGTTCTTTATAAGGATTTGTACTTGAAAGCTAAATATACAGGCTCTACTCCTTCTTCTGTAGAGGCTACTCAAGAAGCGTTGGATGCCGCTGAATGGGAAATCATCAAGTTCGATTGCAGTGCCGCTGAAAGCGACGTGGCTAAATCCGATACGATCTATGGATCTACAAAATACGCTTATATCGTAAAAGACGAAGAGACTAAGACGAAAGACGTGAAAGATATCGCTATCGTATCTTACGCATTCAAATTGCATATGGACGGTAAGGCTTTCTATTTGAATGAAACTCGTGGAAGCTATTCACTTATTCAAGAAGATGACGTGGAAGACGCTCCTAGATTTATCGTGAAGGAGAACAAGAACGGTTCCGCTTATTTAATTAAGGCTGGTACAGAACGTAAATACACAGAGATCATTAATAAGAATACGCAAGGTTTGGCTTTGAGTAGTACGGATGGCAAGTTGACGCAGGAAAGTATTTATGCGACAGCAAAAGACGTAAAAGCTAGTTTCTTCGTAGTGAGAGATATCACGACTCCTTCCTTGCCTTCTGTTCTTAGACATGCTTCTTTCCAAGCATTGGAAGGTGGTTTCGTGGCTGTAGGCGAGGCTAACGACGCTGTTATCGCTCCGACAAGCGCAGATGCGGAGAACTTGACATTCTGGTTGGATACTGCTGATACGAAAGCTTATACTCCTTCATTCTATATCTCTAAGGGTGTTGATACGACAGCCAACGCTCCGAGAATGTTCTTGTATAACGCTAAGGATTCCGCTTCTTATTACAACCCGGGTTCTGCTAGCCTAGTAACAGACGATAGCTATAAGTTGGTGGATCGCACCTCTATCAAGGCTATTTTCCGCCCGGCTACTTTGGTAGGTATCGATACTTTGTCTACTACTGTAAAAGGTAAGGAAACAGAGGTGACCGCTAAGAATGGCTTGAACAACTTTAAGTTCCAGATCGTATTGAAAGATGCTACTGTAGAAGGTGAGTATATCATCAAGAGTTTATCTAGTTCAAACTATATCTTCAACTTGAACGGTAAACTTGGATTCACGAACGATAAATCAGAGGCTTTGGTCGTAAGCGTTGAGAACGGTATCATCCCGACCGGTAACGAGTCTATCGACAGCTCCGCCTCTTCTATCGTAGTGATCGGCAACGCCGGTTCCGTAACGATCCAAGGCGCTCAAGGCGAGACGGCTTATGTTCGTAACCTGTTGGGTATGCCATTGGCTGAGACAGTGGTTACTTCCGATAACGCTACGATCGCTGTTCCCGCAGGAATCGTTCTTGTAACGGTTGGCGACGAGACTGTAAAGGTGGTCGTTAAATAAG
>ENA-ORTV01001820-ORTV01001820.1-human-gut-metagenome-genome-assembly--contig:-NODE-1820-length-22083-cov-2.687625_pt1 | contig 22083 bp, 24 predicted proteins | sample MGYA00241915_ERZ509194 | MGnify/ENA primary metagenome ERZ509194 (study PRJEB26280, sample SAMEA2338810) | human gut metagenome | biome: human gut; feature: human-associated habitat; material: faeces... | reverse complement strand
ACTATTCAGCCCCTAAGCAGAAAGCTGCCCCCAAGAGCCTCGACGAGGTTGATCCCGAACTGCTTGATACTTATGCCAAACTCGGCATTCCCCTTAAAGAGCAGGAAGTTTTGGCCGGCGTGGTTGCCGTAGACGCGGTTTTTGACAGCGTTTCGGTGGCGACGACCTATCGTCAGAAACTTGCCGAACAGGGGATTATTTTCTGTTCGATTTCCGAGGCGGTTCGCGATCATCCCGATTTGGTAAAGAAGTATCTCGGTTCGGTGGTGCCCTACACCGACAATTATTTTGCCTGCCTCAATTCAGCGGTCTTTACCGACGGTTCTTTTGTTTATATTCCCAAAGGCATTCGCTGCCCGATGGAATTGTCGACTTATTTCCGGATTAATGCCAAAAATACCGGCCAGTTTGAACGCACCCTGATTATTGCCGATGATGAAAGTTATGTCAGCTATCTTGAGGGCTGTACCGCGCCGCAGCGTGATGAAAATCAGCTCCATGCCGCAATTGTCGAAATTGTCGTTTTGAAAAATGCCGAAGTAAAATATTCGACGGTGCAGAACTGGTATCCCGGCGACAAAGACGGTAAGGGCGGGGTCTACAACTTTGTGACCAAACGCGCGGCCTGCCGCGGCGATAATGCCAAAATTTCCTGGACGCAGGTTGAAACCGGTTCGGCGGTAACCTGGAAATATCCTTCCTGCGTGCTGCAAGGCAATAATTCGGTCGGCGAATTTTATTCGGTTGCGATAACCAATAACCGGCAGCAGGCCGATACCGGCACCAAGATGATTCATATCGGTAAAAATACCCGTTCCAAAATCATTTCCAAAGGTATTTCCGCCGGATTTTCCAACCAGACTTACCGCGGGTTGGTCAGGGTTGCGCCGGGAGCTTCCTGCGCCCGCAATTATTCGCAGTGCGACAGTCTGTTGATCGGCAGAAACTGCGGGTCGCATACCGTCCCTTATATCGAAAACCGCAATAAAAGCGCGCGGATAGAGCATGAGGCCACCACCTCGAAAATCAGCGACGAACAGCTGTTTTACTGCCTGCAGCGCGGCATTGCCCCCGAGGAAGCTGTCAGTCTGATTGTCAACGGCTTTTGTAAAGAGGTTATGCAGCAGCTGCCGATGGAATTTGCCATTGAAGCGGCAAAATTAATTAATATCAGTCTTGAAGGGAGTGTCGGATAATGGTTAACGAACAAGACTTTTACCGGCTGGCGCTGCAAGTTCACGGAATTGACCGCCAGCAGCTGCAATGCGTTGAAGAAATGGCAGAACTGACCAAAGAGCTGATAAAAAACACTAACCGCCGTTTTGATAATCTGGACGCAATTATTGAAGAAATTGCCGATGTTGAGATTATGCTCGCGCAGCTGAAAATGCATTATAATATTGAAACCGAAGTGGCTGAATCCAAACAGAAGAAATTCATTCGGGTCATGCCCTATTTGCAACAGGAAAAAGCCGCAGGCTGAAAGAGGAAAAAAGAATGAGTACACCGTTGCTGGAAATTGAAGATTTGCAGGCCAGAGTCTGCGACAGGGAAATTATCAAGGGGTTTAACCTGACAATTAACGAAGGCGAAGTTCACGCCGTGATGGGGCCGAACGGCGCCGGAAAATCGACTTTGTCCAATGTTATCTGCGGCAAACCCGGATATGAAGTTACCGGCGGTTCAATTCGTTTCAAAGGCAAAAATCTGCTCGCGCTCAGCCCTGAAGAACGCGCCCGCGAGGGAATCTTTCTCTGCATGCAGTACCCGGTCGAAATTCCCGGCGTCCCGACCGCGACGTTTCTCAAACATGCCGTCAACGCCATTCGCAAACATCATGAACTTCCCGAACTTGATACGATGGAATTTGTCAAAATGCTGCGCGAAGAGGGTAAAAAACTCGGTATTGATAACGAAATGATCAAGCGTCCGGTTAATGTCGGTTTTTCCGGCGGTGAGAAAAAACGTCTGGAAACATTGCAGATGTCGATTTTAAAACCGGCGTTATCGATTTTGGACGAAGCCGATTCCGGTTTGGATATTGACGCTCTGAAAGTCGTGGCCGACGGGGTTAACGCTCTGCGCGACGGACACCGCTCCATGCTGGTGATTACCCATTATCAACGGCTGCTGAACTATATTGTTCCCGACTTCGTGCATATTTTCGCCGACGGTCATATCGTAAAATCCGGCGACAAAAATCTGGCGCTGGAATTGGAAGAAAAAGGCTATGCCGAATTTGTGAAAGAGAAATAACCATGGCCGGATTACTGCAAAACAAGCCGCTGCTCTGCGATAATATTCCCTGGGTGGAAGCGCTGCGCCAAAAAGGCCGCCGGGCTTTTGAGGAACAGGGGCTGCCGACCGCCAAAACCGAATATTGGCAATATACCAAACCCCGCGATTTAAATGCCGATGATTTTGTCATGCAGAATTCCGAAGATTATGAATTCCTGACCCGGGATGAACATCATCGCTGCGACTGCGGCGGAAATTGCGGCTGCGGTCATCATCACGAAACCGGAGGGATTGATTTAAATAACCGGCTGCTGCCTTTTGACGCTTACTATCTTTATTTTGCCAACGGTATGTTTATTCCGATGTATCCCGCGCTTCCCGCCGGCGTTGAACTCAAGCCGCTGGCCGAAGCTCTGGCCGACGGCGAGGCCAAACCTTACCTCGGCAAGCTGGCCGATATCGAAAAACATCCTTTCGCGGCGCTTAATACCGCCTATCTGGAGGAAGGGGTTTTTCTGCGGATTCAGGCCGGCGTAAAGCTCAAAAAGCCGCTGGTCATCTGGAATCATACCGAAGTTGATGACGAAAACGTATTTTATAATCTGCGTCATCTGATTATTTTAGAAACCGGCGCCGAAGCCGAAATTTTTGAATATTCCGATTACTGCGGCGCAGAAAAATCACGTTATTTTGCCAACAGCGTCAGTGAGATTTTTTTAAGCGCCGATGCGGTTCTGCGGCATTATAAATTACAGGACGAAGCTTATAAGGCCAATCACGTCGCATTAACGGCGGTTCGCGCCAAAGCCGCGGCCCGTTATCATAATTTCTGTTTTCAGCGCGGCGCCAATATCGGCCGCAATGAAGTGATTGCCAATCTTTGTGAGGAACAGGCAGCTGCCGAAGTTAACGCCGCCTATAAAATGTCAGGCTGGGCCACGCTGGATTTTACGACCGATATCGAACATCTGGCGCCGGCGACTTTTTCCGATCAGCTGGTTAAAGGCGTGGTAGACGGCGATGCCCGCGGCGTTTTTCAGGGAAAAATCGAAATTCATCCTGATTGCGTCGCCACTGAGGGACACCAGCTGCACCGGGCGATTTTGCTGTCCGATACCGCCGAGGTAGATGTCAAGCCGGAGCTGAAAATTTATGCCGACGATGTTAAATGCTCGCATGGCGCGGCCACCGGAGAACTCGACGAGGATCAGCTGTTTTATATGCAGTCGCGCGGCATTGACGTTGACGAAGCGCGTCGGATTCTGGTTGAGGCCTTTCTTGATGACGTTTTGCTGAAAATTGAAAATGAAGCAATCAGAGCTTATGTTAAAAGCCGGGTATAAGGCAGCAATAAGGTAAAAAAATGTATGATGTTTATCAAATCCGCCGGGATTTTCCGGTTTTAAATCAGGCCGTTAACGGCAAATACAATGCCTATCTTGATACCGGGGCTTCGGCACAGAAGCCGCGGGCGGTAATTGAAGCCATGCGTCGTATTTATGAAAATGAATACGCCAATGTTCATCGCGGCGCCTATCATTTGTCGGAGCTGATTACCGCCGATTATGAACGGGCGCGCGAAACGGTGCGCGGTTTTATTAATGCCGCCGACAGCCGCGAAATCGTCTTTACCCGCAATGCGACTGAAAGCATTAATCTGGTTGCCGCAGCCTGGGGACGGCAAAATCTCAAGGCCGGTGATGAAATCCTGATTTCCGAAGCCGAACATCATGCCAATCTGGTGCCCTGGCAGCTGCTTTGTGAAGAAAAAGGCTGTAAACTGCAGGTTTTTAAGCTTGCCGAAAACGGCGCTTTCGTTTGGGAAAATTTTGCCGCGCTGCTGAATGATAAGACCAAATTGGTGGCGGTAACCGCAATGTCAAATGTCCTGGGAACGGTCTATCCGGTAAAAGAAATCGCCGCGACGGCGCATCGGGTCGGAGCCAAAGTTTTGATTGATGCCTGCCAGCTGGCGGTTCATCATCAAATCGACGTCCGCGATATTGACTGCGATTTTCTGGCTTTTTCCGGACATAAGGTCTACGGCCCGACCGGGATCGGTGTTTTATACGGAAAGCTGGATATTCTGCAAACGATGCCGCCTTATCAGTCCGGCGGCGATATGGTTGCCAATGTCACCTTTGCCAAAACCACCTTTGACGAACCGCCGGCGCGTTTTGAAGCCGGAACCCCGGCTTTTGTTCAGGCAATAGGCCTGGGAGCGGCTTTGAATTATATGCAGAATCTCGGTCTTGAGAATATTACGGCTCATGAAACGGAGCTGACCGCTTATGCGATTGAGGCTTTCAAAACGCTGAAAGGTATAACTTTGGTCGGTACGGCGCCGGATAAAGGCGGGGTTTTTGCTTTCAATGTTGACGGCATTCACCCGCAGGATTTATGTTTTATTCTTGATAAAGAGGGGGTTTCAATCCGTACCGGGCATTTCTGCGCCCAGCCGATTGTCAACCGTTTCGGCTATGAGTCGCTGGCCCGCGCTTCTTTGGGGCTTTATTCAACCCGCGAGGATATTGACGCGCTGGTTGCCGCTATTCGCAAAGCTCAGACTTTCTTTTGATGAAATATTGACTTTTAATTCCGCGGCCTTATAAAAAAATAACAAAAGGAGATAACTTTGCAGAACTATTGGTGGCTTCTGGCTCTTGCCCTCAGTCTTTTAACTTCGGCTTATGTCTATGCAAACCAGCTGATTAAAATCAAGGGATCGCTGTTGATGATTTATCGCGGTCTGGGAACCGGTTTGGTCTTGCTGCCGTTTTGTTATTTTTTTGCGCCGATTCATAACTGGGCTTTTTACGGGCTGTGTATCGCCCAGGGTTTGGTAATTTCCTACGGCGACAACCGGATTCTTAATTCTTCCAAAACTTTCGGCGCCGAAGTAACCAGTCTGATTCATCCGCTCAGTATCTTTTTTATCTTTCTGTTCTGGATTATTCTCCATCCGTCCGAATTTGCCGCTTTTACCGATCACCCGCTGAAATTTGCGCTGATTATCTTCTGCCTGCTCGGCGTTATGCTGGCAATTATCCGTATCCTTCGCGCCCGCGGCAGCAGAAAAGCGCTCGGTTTCTTGCTGGCCGGAATGTTTTGTGAGATTTTTATTGACGTCACCAATAAGGAAACAACCCATCTCGGTGCCGAAAATATCGTTTCGGCCATTTATTACTACACGCTGATAACTTCGCTGGTGGCTGGCAGCTGCAATCTGAGCGCCCACTTCCTGCATAACCGCGGCTTTTCTGAAATTCTGGCGCTGAAGAATCTGAAATTTGCCTGGTTTTTCGTTTTCTATGCCGCCGTTCACAGCGCGCTCAAAACTTATACGATGTATCTGACGCCGAACCCCGCCTATGTTGCGGCAATCGTTCATGCTTATCCGGTTTGGATTCTGCTGGCCGAAAATATCCGCCAACGGTTCTGTCCCCGGCAGGGAAGGCGCTTGGTGAAAGTCAGTCCGCTCTGGCTCGGCCTGCTGCTGGTTTCGATTGTCGGTCTGATTTTTGTGGTTGAATAGAGAGGAAAAATGACTGAAGAATTAAACCAAATTCAGGACTATGTTGCCACGGCCGGCGCGCCGAAACCGGCCGAGGAAAAAACCGCCTCCCGCGAAGATGTGATTGAAGCGTTGAAAACCGTCTCTGACCCCGAAATTATGATTAATATTTATGATATGGGTTTGGTTTATAATATTGATATCAAAGAAAACGGCGACGTCTTTATCGAAATGACCGTTACCGCCCCGACTTGTCCGGTGGCCGGTGTCTTGCCGCAGCAGGCTGCCGACGCTGTGGCGCTGGTCGAAGGAACCGGCCGGGTCGAAGTTAAGATCGTCTGGGAACCGGCCTGGAGTTTTGAACGGATGAGCGACGAAGCCCGCGCAATGATAGAGCTGTTTTAATGAACGAAAATCTGATCGAGATCAAACCGTCTTCCTGTCTGCGGATTAATCTGATGTATGCCGGTACCCGCAATATGTTCCGCCGCGCTTTTTATAAGGAGCTGGGGCTGGACAAATGCTATGCCCACCGCGATATGCTGCCTTATCTCGACCGGCTGCAAAAACTGTTAAGCGCCGAAAACCTGATTTTGGAAATCCGCGATTGTTATCGTCCGCTGAAAGTGCAGGCTCTGATGTGGGAATATCTGCCCGATGACCGCTATCTGGCGCCGCCGTCCCGCGGCTCCAAACACAACAAAGGCACGGCGGTTGACTGTACCCTGCTTGACGCGGACGGAAAGGAACTGGAATTTCCGACCGAGGTTGACGGTTATCGTGAAGATTTGATAGATGATTTTCTCGGCGGCAACATGGCGCCGGTTTTACAACATCTTGCCAAAGCCGCGCACGGCTATACAGAGCCGGGACAAGAAACGGCCGCGGCCAACCGCCGCAGGCTCAAAACCCTGATGGAACAGGCCGGTTTCGTCAGCCTTGAAGAAGAATGGTGGCATTACGAACTGCCGAATGCCGGTAATTATCCGTTGATAACGGAGCTTCCCCGATAATCACGGGTCGGACAGCGCGCCGACCCGCAACTATCTCTTTAAAAAAATAAACCCGGCTTGCGGGGCCGGACATTCTTACTTGATAATTCTGATGTTTTTAGCGCATCTGCGATGTTTTTCATCATAAGCCAGATCAAAACTGACCGACTGATTTTGAATTAACCGACAGACGTTTGAACCTGTTACATCTGTAATATGAGCGTAAACATCTCCTTCAATTTCATCCGAAATAATAAAGCCATATCCGGTATTCGCATTAAAGGAGCGAATAGTTCCATAAAACATTAATTATCCTTTCTTTTAAAATTTTAAGATTCAAAAATGTTATTCTTGCAAATAACAAGTGCGAGCATATAAGTATTTTGTCCAAATGTCAACAATTTTTATATAGGCATATAATGTTATGGAGTCGAAGCGGCGTTGAACTTCGAACTTATTGAAATTGAATTGTTTTATTTTTGTCCCTGTGAGGCGGTAACTCCTTTTTGAAAATTATTTTGCACTATGAAAAAACGGAATAAATACCCTCATTACGGCAAATTTTGTTCATTTTGCGAATCCGACTCGACTTTTAATAATGCACAGATTTGAATAAAACGCCATAAAGGCAGAGCAGATTGTCCGCATTCATACCTTTTCAGTTGCCTGGGGCTGATTTCCATAGTTGACGCCAGAGCGGAAACGGACTTGTAAAATTTTCCCTGTTGACGCCATTGGCGAATAATCCGCCCCAGACTTCGGTTAAATTTTTTTTGACTTTCCATATTAAAATGTGCCGCCATCACCTCTGTCCCCGGCGGCCGTAATAATCATTAAGAGAACCTAACAGCTGGTGTAGAGCCTCCTCCTGAATTTCCAACTCGCCAGCTTCAAACTGTTCCAAAGCTTCAGCGTCCAGACCGCAGATTTGCGCAATATCATTAAAGGAAAAATTATTTTCGTCTCTGATAGCTTTGAGGATAAGTCGACATATCGGTTGAGAAAGATAGTAACCGGGTTCGCCTTGTTCGTTAAAAATAAGCGGAAGAGGAGTGGTAACTTTCATGTCTGGTCTCCAGTGTTTTCGTTCATACCGAAATTCGGGCCAGAAAAACCGCCTTTAAAGGCGACCGGGGAGTGTGAAGTTACCATACACGAGACTGGCATCCCGAGCAAGAAACCCGGGCTCTCCCCGGTCTTGAGAAACCCAACACCGGGGAATATAATCCTAACTGCGAAAAAAGTCCACAGCTAAGTTACAGCGCTATATTCGAACACTGCTCGCGTAAAGGACAGACTTCACTCCGTCCCGGACTATATTAGCCCTTCGATAGCCGGTATGACACGGCTATTGATTTTTTAACCGTAATTAAACTTTTACGTTAATGCGGATACTATAATATTCTATTCTTCTTTGTCAAGTTATTTTATATTAATTTTCATGAATAAACGCGAAGCACAAAAACTCAGTGATGAAATTGTAACGCTTGTCTTTAAAGAAAGTGAAAAATTAAATATAACTTCCTATAAAATAGGGAAAGATACCGGTTTGAGTAAAGATTCTATCGGTAATATTAAAAAATTTAAACAAAAGCCGACTTTGTTTACATTAATGATCATTGCCGATTATTTGCAGGTTGATTTAGGCAAAATTATTTCCGAAGTAATGGATAAGTCGCGTTAAAGAGATATTTTGATAAAAAAGCGCCGCATATTTCGACAATATGCGGCGCTTATATGTTAGCGGAGATTAGTCGTTATCTTTAACTCGGACGATATCGGCGCCGACCCCGCGCAGTTTTTCTTCCAATTTTTCATAACCGCGGTCAAGGTGGTAAACACGATTGATGGTTGTTTCGCCTTCGGCAGCCAATCCGGCCAGAATCAGCGCGAAAGAAGCGCGCAGATCGGTAGCCATAACCGGAGCGCCGTAAAGCTTGTCGACACTGCGGACAATGGCCGAAGCATGGCCGTGAACATTAATGTTTGCTCCCATGCGCAAAAGTTCGGGAATATGCATAAAACGGTTTTCAAAAATGGTTTCCGTAATCATGCTGGCACCTTCGGCGGTTAACATCAGAGCCAAAAACTGCGCCTGCAAATCGGTCGGAAACCCCGGGTAATAATCGGTCATTATATCGCGGCCGGTTAATTTTGCATTGCGGGCATCAACAATAATTCCGTTTTCTTTTTCTTCAATTTTAACCCCCATGCTGCGTAGAATGTCTAAAGGCGTCTGCAGCAGTGACGGCTGGGCATTTATCAGCTCGATTCGGCCGCGGGTTATTGCTGCGGCTACGGCATAGGAACCGGCTTCAATACGGTCGGAGATAACCTTGTGTATCGCGCCGTGCAGTTCATCAACGCCCTCAATTGTCAGAATAGAGGTGTTGATGCCGCTGATTCTGGCGCCCATCTCATTCAATAAGGTAATCAAATCGCCGACTTCCGGTTCTTTGGCGGCGTTTTCGATAACGGTTGTCCCTTCGGCAAGCGTTGCCGCCATCAGCAGGTTACAAGTGGCGCCGACTGAAGCCAGGCGGAAGATAATATGCGCGCCTTTCAGTTTTCCCTCGCTGGAGGCATAAACATATCCGTTGCGGATTTCAATTTTCGCGCCCATTTTTTCCAGCGCTTCAAGGTGAATGTCCATCGGGCGGGCGCCGATGGCGCAGCCGCCCGGCAGTGACAATTCGACTTTGCCGAATCTGGCCAGCAGGGGGCCGAGCACATAATAAGAGGCGCGCATTTTGCGGACAAAGTCATAAGGCGCTACCAGATTGTCAATATTTTTGCTGCGATAGGAATAGGTTTTGGTTTCGTGTCCGTCAATAAAATCGTTAAAGCTGTCGATTTTGGTGCCGAGTTGTTCCAGCAGCGAATTCATGGCGCGGATATCCGAAAGCATCGGCATATTGGTCAGCGTGACAGTATCTTTAGTCAGCAGGCTGGCGCAGATGAGGGGGAGGGCGGCATTTTTGGCGCCGCTGATAAAGATTTTACCGTCGAGAGGTTTTCCGCCGATGATTTTAATTTTATCCATAATATCGAGTCCTTATTTATTATCAGTGTTAGAGTCGTGATTTTTCTGAGCGGCCTGCTTCAGTTTTTGCCGTTCTTCTTGTTGTTTTTTGCGTTTTTCCAGATTTTTTTGCAGGGCCTTTGCTTCCTTCTGAAAGCGGATTTCCTGCGGTTTCAGCTTCTTTTCCATTAACTTATCCTCAAAAAATTAAAAAAATATTGAAAATAGCTTAAAACATACTTGATTTTATTTAAATGCTTATGTATGTTTCATTCACAAGCAGCGATTCGGATAGAAAAACTGCGGAAAGAAGTCATTATTATGCCGCTATAGCTCAGTGGTAGCGCTAAGTAAAATTGATACATTGTATCAATTTTGTCTGCAAGCTCTTTGGAACATCTTTGCGAAGAAGGGCAGCGAAGCAACCAAAGTGAGCTTAGATGCCAAAGGCACAGCCTTGAAGGGTGTGCTCGCGGAAAGAAGTCATTATTATGCCGCTATAGCTCAGTGGTAGAGCACACCCTTGGTAAGGGTGGGGTCGTAAGTCCGATTCTTACTAGCGGCACCATTAAAAAAGCCTCCTTATGGAGGCTTTTTTAATGGTTGTTTTGAGGTTAGAAGCGGACTTACGAAGTAAGTGCGGAGCGGGTAGTTGGTGAAAACGAGTGTTGAACTTAGCGAATAGCTTAGTGAAATACGAAGTTTGAACCTTACGACGCGAGGAGGACCCGCTTGCGGGAGTACCCATTCTTGACTGCGGCACCATTTATCAAAAAGCACCTATCAGGGTGCTTTTTTGTTATGTAAACCAAGCTCCCGTCGGGTTCGATACTTAATCAGACTAAATCTCTGTCCGAAAAAATTAATATTTTATTTTTTGTAAATATATGATATTCTTTTTTTTATAGAGGCAAGGAGATTTTTGATGTTAGATGCAAAAGAATTTAATCTGCCAAAGCATTTGAATGCACTGGGAAATAAATATTTTCAAAATTTTCCTAAAAATGATCATTTATCAATAACATCAAAAATACTTAAAGAAGAAGGACACTCCGATAACGTATATAATTTAGATGACCTCGCTTGGTGGCCTACAAAAGAAGATATGAAAAAAAAGTGTCCTGAAGAAATTCAAGACCCAAACAAGATAAATGTTATAAAAAAATTCTTAAATGATTTTTCCGGTAATGATTCTGCAATTAGCAAAGATTTGAAAGAAATACTTGATAATACGAATTTTACAATAGCCATACGTCCTAAAGATCAGCAACCGAAACCAAATGGAGGTGCCGTATTTAAAAAAGGGAATAATGGCGAAAAAAACGAAGCTGTACTTATGGTTAGCGAAGTTTTATTTGAAGAAGAGAATAAAAATATATTACCCGGATTATTAGCTCATGAAATGGGACACTTTATAGATTTTTATAATCGTCCGCAGGATGATGCTGTAAAATTAAAGTATATGGACGGAGCAGAAACATTTGCTGACACAATTGGAGTTATGATTGCAAAAAATGCCGGATATGACTGTGATGGTTGGGCAAACTTTCTTCAAACAGAATCTGAAAAGGGGACAAATCCGCCTCATACACATTCTGGCATACACCGGGCAAAAGCTATTTATGAATGCTCTGATGCTTATGACAAGACTAACAAAATACAGCAATTACGAGGTATTTCTTCTGCTGTTAATACCCCTTGTAAACCGCAAAAAATAAATCATAATTCTGCCTTACATTTTTATCAAAATAAAAAACAGAGTAGCAGATGATTAAGTTGTCTACTTGGTTTTCTAAAATCTCGTATATTTTTAGCCTGACACTCACACAATTCTGCGGCTGTCAAGCAGATAACGGCAAAACTGAACTGCAATTTTTTCCCAAAAACAATAAAACATCATTTAATCAAACATTTACTTTAAGTTAAGAAAAAGCAGATAATATAAGTGCAAGTGAAAATACAGGCGGAAAATAATGAATATTTAAAAGTTACGCTGAGATTTTTAATTCTAAAGGACTTTCATGATATGAAAAAAGAAGCCTCTTTGTCAATTATAGAAGATGTAGCCAATCAAAAGTTCTTAATGATCAGGCATCATCGCGGCATTAATGAAGGGTGTGTCAATTTTCCCGGCGGTAAAAAAGAGCCGGGGGAGACCATGGAAGAATGTGTGGTGCGTGAAACCTATGAAGAGACCGGTTTAAAAATAGAAAATCCGGTAAAGGTCGGCTATATTGAGTTTCCTACTAAAAATTTTTACGTCCATGTTTTCAAAAGCACTTGCTTCAGCGGAACAATAAATGAGAAAAAAGACGAAGTAAATGCTTTTTGGGTAGAAAAAGACAAGATACCTTATGAGCAAATGCGCGAAGCCGACCAAAATTTCCTGCCGGAAATCATTGCGGGAAAATATGTCAAACGGCAGTTTATATACGATGATGACTTTCATGTTATTGATATAATTGATTTATAGATCTCAGGAATATGACAAAACAGTTTGATGCCATAGCATTAAAAAACGCCGGCCGGAATGACGGAGGTTGCCTTCTGTGCTGCTCTAGTGATGAAATCGGCTGTGCGTCTGCCAGAGCCGAAATCTGCAAGACAGGAAGCTCTGTAGTTTGGCACAGTTTTCGGAGTATTCCCCGGGAATGGAATTTGGGATTGACCTTTGAATTTGCGGTGAAAGAATACGATACTTTCATTCAGGAGCTGAGAGATGCCTATTAATTCTCTTGCTCAAAGGCCGTGAGATAGGCGATCCATTCCCGCAAACCTTGTTCCCGAAAAAATTCATAAAGAAACTTCACCATTGTCTTATGCCTTTTTTGCGCTTCCGTTCTTCCGGTTTCTGTCTGCATGGCATTCTTTAACTTTAGCAGTTTATCGAAAAAATGGTTAATGCTGTTGTTTTCCTTTCGGCTTAGATCTTTATATTCCTCTGCCGTCAGGTCTTTTTTAGGAAAACAGTCTGCTTCGAACAAGGGTCTTTGCACCCAGGATCCGAATAATACGGCCCGGCAGATTCCGATAGCTCCGATGGCGTCCAGTTTATCGGAATCAAACAAGAGTTTCATCTCGATCGTTTTCAGCCGGGGGTGGCTCCCTGTCGTCGCAAAATCAATAGAAGCTATTGTTTCGATAATTGTATTGACGGCTTTTTCATCTAAACCGAGTTCTCTGAGAAACATCTCGGCTTTATTGCCGCCGGGATTTAATTTGCGGTCGTCAATATCATGAAGCAGCGCGCTCATCTCAACGATAAACTTATCTGCTTGAGGTTCTTTTTTTAATAATGTCTTTGCATTGGCAAAAACCCGTTTAATATGCTCAAAGTCGTGGCCGGATTTTTCCCCTTGATGCTGCTGCTTGGCAAATTCATATGCTTTGGCGATTAATTCTTTTTCGTTTTTTCTCATAATACCCTTGCTGCGGATTGTTAATGTCGGGCATATTATAAAACATTCATTCTCAATAGTAAATGGTACATAATAATGTTTTCCGTAAAAGGCAATTAGATGATAAAAAGCATGTGCTTATTAAAGCCGTTATCTGCAAAGTTTCTTTTCCTGCTGTAACAAAAAAGTAATTTTTATTTAGTCGGAAATATGCTATATTATACAAAAATAAGGATAATCGGCAATGACGGACGATAAGGTTTTAGATGAGCTGAAACAACAGTTTATAAGCAGAGATAAAACGGAAAGAGAAAAATTTTTTTCTGCGGCTTCTCAGGCTGCGGAATTCACTAACAGCCAGCTGTTTTTTTTCAAATTTGCCCAAAACCGATACCGCCTTCACAGCGACGGGGAATTTGACAGGTTGTGCGCGGATATGGAAGCTTGTTTGGGAAAAGAACTGTATACTGAGTTAATGACTGATTTAACCAGGCTGAGGGATAAAAAGGTACAGGAAATAAAAAATAATGCTCCCGAATTCCTGACGCATATTTCCAATATTTCGCCCCGGGAAATGGGAAAAACTCTAACTCCGAAAAATAATCTCAACCAATTCGGTGAAAAACGGGATAATTTTGTGTTTGCAACGGACAGTGAACTTGAAAGAGATTTTTATGCCTTAAGAATCAACGATAAAAAAGGTAAAAACATAAATTGGCAAAAACGCGCCAATATTGACGGTAAAGAAAAATATGTTTTTATCATGGAAAAAATAAACGATGACAGTTACACTTATTTTGTTCCCAAAGAAAAATTTTCCCCGGTTGTCTGTTTAGACGGTCGCTGGGATCATGAATGGACAGCCAGCGAAGAGGTGCCGTATTCCGCCTGCGAAAAGAATGATATTGAAGAAATAAAAAACAGAAACATTATTAAAATAGTCGATCGGGATAAATTTTATTCACAAGATGCTGAGTTTTATAGAAAACTGAACAATCCCGATTTGGTTCTTGACACCCTTGATAATTCCGGAGTTTTAAACAGTAATTATCAAAAAATATCCGAGTTAAAAAAACGTCTTGGTATACAAACAGACAGTAAATCTCTTTCGAATTTATCAAAAAACGATTCCGCGGCGATGAAGCTGTATCAAAATAAAAGACAAAACGGAAAAGTTTAATTGTCTGAACCCTCCTCATAATAAAGTAATTTTTTTGTTATTTTTTCATTGGTAAATATATTTATTTGCTTAGAATGTTCGGAAATTTTGTCAAAATCAGTTTGGCGCCTTCGGCTGCATCTGATACTATAACCTTAGAGTATTTATATAATTCAGGTTCGGAGTTTGGGGTTATGGCAGACAATAAAAATGATTTTTCGGATAGCAATACGACCTATGTACCGGAAGAAAACCGCGGCACATTGCGTGATTCTATTCAGCAGATGGTAGATGCCAATATGGGGCGCAGACATCGTTATCTTAATAAAGAAGAACAGCGTGAGTTTGAAAGAGTCCGTAATCGCGAGCTGTTTGAACGACTGATTGCCGGACTGACCGCTGAGGAACAACATATGATGAGGGGGCAATACGGATATGCTCCCGACCCCGTGCAAGGAATGTATAAAGATAATGTTTTTATTGCTCCCAAACAGAAGATTATCACCGAAGAACAACTGGACGAAATCGAAAAAATTACGACAAGTTTGCCTGAATTATCGGATAAACGGCAGCCGAATGCCGCGAGTGAAACCATCAGCAGAGAGATTTCCCAACATCCTCGCGCCGTTATGGACCGGATAAATGCAAACGCCGCATATATGGAGGAGGTGGCAGCTTTTGATCCCTTTACCCTTAATGAAGACGGTACTCTCAAATATCCCGAGTTCAAAGAAGAATATATCCTTTTTCAAAGCCTGTTTTTTACGGATGATAACGGAAAGCGGTTACCGGCAGCGGAAGCCCGAGAACTCAGGGATACTTTAAAAAGAACAGCTCTTTACGATACGGAAATGTCTTTCCGGGCAGATACTTCTTACACTGAACTCGGTAAGGAAGAGAGATATCGGCAGACATTAAAGGATGCTTTAAGCCGGGCAGCCTATGCCGTAGAGTATGGCAGTAATGTTAACGGCAATAATTTATCAACCCTGGGATCAAATATTGTAATGCGCGGTATGCCGCAGCGCCGGGCCAATCGTTCCGAAGTCATAAATTATGCCGGTATTGTTAACGGTGAAGCCCAGAATCGTTATGACAGACTGGCACCGCAGTATTTGCAGTTTTGCCGTCCCGCTTTTGAAGCAATGGCGCAAAAGATGCAAAAATTTGATAAACATATGTCAGAAAAGTATCCCAAAGTATGGAATGTCAGCAAGCGTCTGGGAAAAGTTTTGGCCAAAAGAGTCAGAAGCGTGGCGCTCTATACGGCTGTCGGAGCGGTTGCCGGACCGGCCGGTTTGGGGATCGTGGCCGTTAAAAGTGCTTATGACGCCTACAAAAATATACAGAAAAAATCCCGACAGGAAAATATGAGCGTAAAAGACTGGATTAAAACGCATAAATCGGAAGCGGCGCTGGCCTTTACAACCACCGGTCTGTCGGTGGCGGCAAGTTCTCTGGGGTTAGGGGTGGGCAGTGAAGAAATGGCTCAGGCTGTTTCGCCGGCACTCCGGACCGCAACCCGTGTTTTAGCCGTTGCTCCCCAAATGTTAAAATCTGCAAAACATGGATTAAAAGCCTTTCTGAGTAAAGTCGGTCTGAGAAAAGACAATGTAGAAGAGGAGATGCGCCTGGCTCGCGAAGCCTTGGCCCAATCTTCGGAAGCTGCTCTCGGTATGGTTTTGGGAGCCGGCGTCAGCGAAGTCATCAATGAAGCGGCTGCCGGAGTTACGCCGCCGCCTCATGACGCCGGGAATGAAATGTCAAATTCTGCAACGGCTTATGAAACAAATATCCATGGTGATTTGCCTGATCAGGATATTCAGCAGAATATAAGCGGTATTGTCGCCGCGCAACAGGAAAGTTTAGACGCCAGGATTGCCGGCGGCGAGGGGAGTTTTGAACAAACAAATACCCGCGGCCTTAATATTGAACGTTATAATTTCGGTGATGAAGAATATGTCATTACCCGGGACGACGGAGCCAATGCCGACGGTCGTGTCACCGTTACCCATACCAATTACGGTATTACCGAAACGACGGTTTATAATCCTGACGGTAGCTCGTTTACGCAAACCGACAACGAAAGTCAGAATACTTCGGTAACGGAACATCGTGATAAAGACGGCAATCTTCTGTCTCAGGAAGCCCGGCAAGCCGACAGCGGAGAAATTTTTAAGATTGAGGGAGAGTGGAATAATTTCGGCGGCGTTTGGGAAACAGATGTTAACGGTAATCTCCTTAATCAGGAAATTCAGCAAAATATTGTCAATAATGCTCTGGCCGTCAGAGAAAATCTTGAAGCCTTGAAACTCGAAAACAACGGGTTGGCTGTCTATGGAGATCAGGCTAACGGTATTTGCGCCGACCATTATCAGATCGGAGATGATCACTACATCATCGCTCGCGATAACGGCCATAACGCTGACGGCAGTCTCAGAATTTCGCATATCAACGAAACCGACGGAACCGATCTTTCCGTAACTTTTGGGGCCGATGGCCGCATCAGCGGAGATACCGAACTGCTGGAGCAATTTAATTTGAATGCTCGGCAGGGACAGCAGATGAATGCTGCCCCGCAGGAAGTCAATATTGAACCGCAAAAAAATGACTTTCAGACGAATATGACATCGGGGACAATTGCAGGAAATAAAGAAGATATCTCTCCCGTCCGGCAGACTTTTGAGCAGGAGGTCGTTAACCCGCTGCATGAACAGTTTGAAAAGGAAAGCAACGCCCTGAAACAGGAATTCAATGATTATACAATAGAAAGCATTGCGAACCTTAAACCGGAGCAAACTCTTGAAATGACAGCCGTCCGGACTGATTCTAAAGAAGAATATGTATCAAATCAGGTTGTCAACGGCAGCTATCAGACCGAAGCCGATAAATTGACAATTTCTGCCGGTGAAAACCGTATGACGGTTGAACAAAATCACCTTGAAACCGATTCTTCTCACCCGGTCAGGCATGAAGAAAATGCGCCGCGGGAAAGTCTGACGGATAAATTAAACCGTCTGAGAGGGCGTAATTTCCCGGACGAAGTAAGACGAGAAGCCGTGAATCATATAAAACAAAATAATCTGAATATGATCCGCAATATTCAGGGAAGGGATGTATAAATAATTATTTCTTATCAATGAATATTTTTTCGAGAGAGTTAAAATAAAATTTAATTGCATTCAGCTTTGAATCTCGTTATTTTATGATTATATTAAATCATAATTGCGATAACCAAGGAGAAAACAATGAAAAAACTGCTGACCGCTGCATTTGCGTTGGTTTTGCTTGCCGCTTGTTCCAAGGCATCTGACAGCTTTTCTGGAAAAGAATATAAACTTACCGACGCTTCGGATAATGCCGAAATCACCATTGCATTTGATAAGGACGGCAGCCGATTCTACGGCCAGTCGGCAGTTAACCGTTATTTCGGCAGTTATAAAAAAGACGGCAATAAACTGACGCTGGGGCCGATCGGCTCGACCATGATGGCCGGTCCCGAAAACATGATGAAAGCCGAAAGCGCATACCTGCAGTTTCTGCCGGAAGTGGTCAGTTATAAATTAGACGGCAAAAAACTGGTCTTATCCGATGCCAAAGGTAAAGAACTGGTTTTTGAGGAAATCGGCCAGACCCCCAAAGAAGCCGATTAGCCATAGGCTTGCCCGTTTGCATACGCTGCCGTGTCCGGAAGGATTCGGCAGTGTTTTTGTAAAGATGATAATTGACAGAGGCAGATATTCTGTTATCATCGGCAAAGAATTTTAAAAGGAGAAAAAAAGTGCACGATGTTTTAATTCAAAATAGTTTAACGCGTAAGACCGACAAGATTGTACCGATTGAAAACAATGAGGTAAAAATCTACTGTTGCGGCCCGACCGTTTATAACTATGCGCACATCGGCAACCTCCGTACCTATGTATTTGAGGACATTTTGGTAAAGACCTTAAAAGCCGCCGGCTATAAGGTTAAGCATGTCATGAATATAACAGATGTCGGACATCTGACCGGCGATGGCGATGACGGCGACGATAAAATGCTGCTCGCGGCCGAAAAAGAACATGCCGGGGTTTTAGATATTGCCCGCAAATATGAAAAAATCTTTTTTGAACATACTCATGCGCTGGGCTTGGCGCGTCCCGACGTTGTCTGCCGCGCTACCGAACATGTTCAGGAGATGATAGATTTCGTCAAAGGGCTTGAGGAAAAAGGCTATGCTTATTTTGCCGGCGGCAATGTTTATTTTGACACCGCCAAGTTCAAAGATTACGGCAAATTATCCGGCCAGAAACGCGAAGATCTGCGCCACGGCGCCCGTGTCGATCAGGATACCAATAAGCGGAATCCGTCGGATTTTGTTCTTTGGTTTACGACCTCAAAATTTGAAAATCAGATTCTGCAGTGGGATTCTCCCTGGGGCCGCGGATATCCCGGCTGGCATATTGAATGCTCGGCCATGGCAATGAAATATCTCGGCGACAGAGTTGATATTCACTGCGGCGGAATTGACCATATTCCGGTTCACCATGAAAATGAAATTGCCCAGAGTGAAGGATATCTCGGGCATCACTGGGTCAATAACTGGGTGCATTCCGAGTTTTTACAGGTTAAAGACGGAAAAATGAGTAAATCGGCCGGTAATTTTCTGACGCTTGATGTCTTGACCGAAAAAGGCTATCGTCCCGAACATTATAAATATTTCTGCCTCGGGGCGCATTATAAATCACAGCTGTTGTTCAGTTTTGACAGTATGGACGCCGCCAAAAGCGCTTATGAAAATCTGTTGAAAAAAATTGCCCTCTGGAAGGAAAATCAACAGCAGCCCGACGCCGCCGCGCAAAAAGTCAGCCAAGCCAAGTTATCGGAATATATCAATAATTTTGATAACTTTATGTTTGATGACTTAAAAACCCCGCAAGCTTTGTCGGTTGTTTGGACTTTGGTAAAGGATAACGATGTCGTTAACGCTGATAAACTGAAGTTTATTGAGCATATTGACGCTGTGTTCAGCCTTAATCTGTTGACAAATAAGCCGGAAGAACAGGACGTTGAAATCACCCCCGAAGTTTCGGCGATTGTTGAGGAACGCAGACAGGCGCGCCTTAATAAGAATTGGGCGAAATCCGACGAACTCCGCGATAAGCTAAAAGCGATGGGATACGGCATCAAGGATATTGCCGGTAACGAAGTTGAAATCACTAAGCTTTAATCTTTACCGAAAATCCCCGTTGCAAACGGGGATTTTTTTATCAGTTGATTTTCTTCAGAAAGAGCTCTTTGGCCCGGTCGGTTATCGTATCGTCCTGAGACAATTCGTTAAAGGCCTGAGTAGGCGCCACCGGTATCGGCGTCGTCGGCGTATTGCTGATGTAATTGATATCGGGCTTTTTGCGAATATGTCTGAATGTAAAGGCAACAAAGCCGATACTGACGATTGAGAAAGAAAATGCGAACATGGAGGCGCCGATATACTGCATGGCGAGAGAAACAATAATCGGCCCGATAATCAGTCCCAGATACTGAGCCAGAATTAACATGCCGCTGGCATGAAGCCGCTCGTCATCCGAAATCAAATCATTCACATGCGAAACCGAAATCGGATAAAGCGTAAAAATGCAGCTTCCGAGCAACATGGTCGAAATAATCAGGCTGGCGTTTCCGCCGTTAATCATAAAATGTATAAACGGTGCCAGAAAGACTAATACTGCGCAGATTCCGGTCAAAACATAACGGCGGTCCATCCGGTCAGAAAGTTTGCCGAGCGGATACTGAGCCACCAGGCCGCCGAAAACGCCAAAGAACATGAACATCGAGACATCTTGAATTGCCAGTCCCATATCGGTGGCATAAATGGTTCCCAGAGTATAGAAAGTACCGATAAGAATACCGCTGGTAATGCAGCAGACAAAACCGACCGGAGAAGCCTCATAAGCTTTGCGATAAGACATCGATTTATAATTTTGAATCTTCGGCACTCTGAGCGCTGTCATCGAAACCGGAAGCAGGGCGATTGAAAACAGAATGGAAATCATGATATAAAGCATATAACCCGAGGGATCGGGAATTATCAAAAACAACTGTCCGAGGCTGGCGCCGAGATAGGTCGTAATCATGTAGACGGCCATAATCAAGCCGCGGTTGCTGTTATTGGCTCGGGTATTAATCCAGCTTTCCAGACACATGGTAATTGTTCCGATACAATAACCTTCGCCGAGCCGCAGCAATGCCCAGTAGAGATGATTCGGAGAAAAGGCGTGCGCCAGAACCAAAGCGGACAACAGCGACGCAAAAGCCGAAAAGACTCTGATATGGCCGACTTTGTTGATAAAATGCGAGGCTGAAACCGCCGCCAAAACGCTGCCGAGATAATACATTGCCAAAATGATACCGGCAATGCTGGTCGGTGTTTCGCTCTGGTTCAGCTTCATTGCGAAAATAGAGCTCAAAGAAGCATATCCGCAGCAGACAAAAGCCGTGCCCAGAAACAAAGCTGTCAACGGAGAAATAATTGCCCGCAAAGAAGCAAGGGAAGATTTAATGATATCCATGATAAAAACTCGCAGCGCTGATATTGATTTAACTGACCTGCGACTAATATCCGAATACTTTTAAGATTCCCTTAAAATTAACGCTGCCCGGCAAAATATTTTTTTAATTCGGCGGTAATCGGTAAATCTGCCGGTGCAAAAGTATATTTATCAAGATCGGCAGGATCGATCCATTCCACTCGCGGATGGACATTCAGGATCAGTTCCTGAGCGGTGTCAATTTCTGCAAAATAGACGCTGAGGGCAATCTCGCCGAAATCATATTTATAAACCGATTCCATAAAAAAATTTCCGATTTGCGCGTCAATTCCCAGCTCTTCTTTAAGCTCGCGTTTCAGGCATTCCGGCATAGTTTCGCCTTCTTCGAGCTTTCCGCCGGGAAACTCCCAATAGCCGGCCAGCGTTTTGCCTTCGGGGCGCTGGCAGATCAGCATTTTTCCGTTGCGGCAGATAATGCCGGCCGAAACTTTTTTCATTTGTTTTCTCCCGTCTCAGTTTGTTTCCATAACCTTATTTGTCTTTCCGCTGATTCCATTACAGAATATATTTACGCAGTGCACCGGTAAATTCATCGATCCGCTGCTGCGCCAGTTCTTCTAATGTAATGTTCTTCATGCTCTCCACATATCCCTGTTCCTGACGATACAGCCATTTTGTATCTGCCGGACGGATCTTTTCATAATGGTTTGCATGGAGCCAGTCTTCGTAACTGATTGGAAGTTCATAACCGAGTTTTTCTTCCAGTAAAGTTCCAAAATCAATCTGACCGGCGCGCTCTTTGATCCCGTTCCAGAACTCCAGCACTTCTTCTACATGCTCATGGATCTCATAACGTCTTGCACCACCATCGTAGATGATACATTTTTCAAAAAGAGGACTGCACATGGAAAGTGTCTCTCTTCTGAATTCAGGCGCAACGATACCACCCTTCCAGTAGAAATCCACGTCCGGAAGGTTGATCCCGGAAACACCCTTGTCCTGATAGGTACTGAAGATTCCTTCATAATAAACAGTGATAAAGCCTTCGAACTCCGGCCAGAATTCACGGATCTCTGCAGTAAGCTTCTCAAGGATATCGATTCCCTTGGTTCCGCCGATTGTAAAAATAATGATATTACGGAGTCTTGCGCCATGATCTCTGTAAAAATCAGTCACATAGCGAAGACAGTGGATCAGAGTCTCTCCACTTGCAATGATGTCACCGATCATCAG
>ENA-ORTV01001813-ORTV01001813.1-human-gut-metagenome-genome-assembly--contig:-NODE-1813-length-22224-cov-9.272813_pt1 | contig 22224 bp, 22 predicted proteins | sample MGYA00241915_ERZ509194 | MGnify/ENA primary metagenome ERZ509194 (study PRJEB26280, sample SAMEA2338810) | human gut metagenome | biome: human gut; feature: human-associated habitat; material: faeces... | reverse complement strand
CCGCCACAGCCACTCGCCGGCGCCGTTGTGCATCAAAAGCCCGTCGCTGTCGTGCACTTCGGGACGATAGTCGTCAAAGCGATTCTTGGTATTTTCGCCGAACAGGTACATCGAGGTCAGCGGCGCGATGCCGAGCTTCTCCACCGGCTTGCGGAAATAAAGCGCCGCATCGACGTCCATTACCGTATCCTTGCCCGGTTTGAGCGTAAAACGGTACGCCCCCGCCGCGCTCGGGCTGTCCAGCACCGCAAAAATCTTTATCTCGCGGGCATTGCGGCGCGGCTTCTGGATATAGAACTCCGTAAACGCCGGAAACTCCTCGCCTTTCATCGACGCCGTGTTAATCGCCAGCCCGCGGGCGGAAAGCCCGTACTTGTGCCCCTGCCCCAGCGCGCGGAAATAGCTCGCGCCCAGAAAAGAAACCACTTCGTCAAGATACGTCAGGCTGTTCAGCGGATAATGCAGGCGGAACCCGGCATAGCCGCCGCCCCGGACTTCCTCAAAATCCTTGGGCGAAATCTCGTTCTTGCCGTAGTCGAAAAATTCCGGATGATATGTCAGCGGCACCGCCTTGCGGTCGATAATCTCGTTAACCGCCACCGGCGCCGTAAACATCCCGCCGACATGGAACAGCTGCAGGTCAAACTTCAGCTTGTTCTTTGCCCACGGCCCGTCCGCGGGTTTGAAGCGGATGTCGCGGTATTCGTCATAGTCGAGCCCGCGGAATTTTCCCGACGGCAGTTCTGCCGGCTTTTGGTACGGGGTTGCCGCCATCGCCTGCGCTTTCTGCCGCAGTTTCTTAAACGAAAATTCCCCCGGCGCGGTAACTTCTTCTTCCGCCTCGATTAAAGCTTTTCTCCCCTGCGCGCGGTCATAGGCGTAATATCCCGCCGCGGCCAGACACGCAGCCACTGCAATGCCGAAAATAAGATTCCGTTTCATCATATCTCCCTCATATTCCAATTTATGGTATTTGCCAATACCTTACCGGTATTTACCTGATGGCAGAATATTCGCCCGCAAACGGTTGTCAAGCCCTTTAAACTGCCTTTCAACCGGATTTTGCCGTTCTCCCGGCCATTTCTGCACCGCGGTAATCCCCGGCTGCCGCCTGCCGTCCGCTCTGTTTGCCCCCGTTCGCTCACTCTGCCAACCACCTGTCGTCCGCTCTGCCCGCCGCCTGTCCGGCCGCACGGTTCGCCACCTGTCCGGCCGCACAGTTCGCCGCCAGTCGTCCGCCTCAGATAAAATATTCCAGATACAGAAACACCCCGGCCATCGCCACGCTCAAAAGCATCACCGGCACCGACCAGATGAGGAACCGGAGAAAGCTTATCGGATGCCCCTCACGCGCCGCAATCCCCGCAACGATAACGTTCGCCGACGCGCCGATAAGCGTCCCGTTGCCGCCCAGGCACGCCCCGAGCGACAGCGCCCACCACACCGGCATCATCGCCTCTCGCCCGCCCAGCGCTTCTTCCATCGCCTTCAGCGTCGGAATCATCGTCGCCACAAACGGGATGTTGTCCACCACTGCCGATGCCGCCGCCGATACGCCGAGAATGACATACACGCTCTTTTTGATGCTTCCGCCGGTTACCCCGACGAAATAGTCGCCCATTTTTTTCAGAAATCCGCTTTCGTCCAGCGCCCCGACAATGACGAACAGCCCCACAAAAAAGAACACCGTCGTCCAGTCCACGCGCCGCAGCACGTCCTCCACCTTTTCGTCGCTCTGCGTATGCGGCAGCCCCATCGTATACAGAAGCAGCATCACCGCCGCCCCGGCCAGCGCGATAAACCCGTTTTCAAACCCGATGTCGTGCGCGACCACAAACGCCGCCATCACCATGCCCAGCACCCACAGCGCCTTTTTCAAAAGCTTAAAGTCGGTAATTGCGTCTTTTTCGTTAATGTTCATCACCAGCGCGCGGTTTTTGAGCGATGTCGTCAGGCTGTCTTTCCAAAAATAGACAAACATGCCGACCACTGCCGCCATAATCGTCAGCACCACCGGCGTCAGATGGAACAGAAAATCCGTAAACGAAAGCTCCAGCGCCGACCCGATGAGGATGTTCGGCGGGTCGCCGATAAGTGTTGCCGTACCGCCGATATTGGATGCGAAAATATTGATAAGCAGGTACGGATACGGGTTGACCTCAAGCTTGTTGGCAATCTGCATCGTTACCGGCACAACCAGCAGCACCGTCGTTACGTTGTCCAGAAATGCCGAAAACACCGCCGTCACAAAGCCCATGACAATCAAGATGCCCAGCGGGTGCGCGCGCACTTTTTTCGCCCCCCACACTGCAACGTACTGAAACATGCCGGTTCTCTCCGCGATATTGATGATAATCATCATTCCCGTCAAAAGCGAAATCGTGTTAAAGTCAATCGCCGCAATTGCCGCCTCCTGCGATACCGCGCCGCACAGCACCAGCCCCGCCCCGACCAGCAGCGTAACCACTGCCCGGTTCAGCTTTTCCGTAAACAAAAGAAAGTAGCACAGCCCCATCGCCGCCAGCGCGACTGTCTGGTGGGTAAAGCCGAAAATCAAGTCCGTCGTCTGCATCCGTCAAATCCCTTAAAGCTCATATCCGTCCTGTCTCCTCATCCTCTCGTCATTCGCTCTTTTCGCCATTACTCCTTCGCCCGGTAATTCCGCCGCTCCCCGCGCCATCTCACCGCCCCGGTACATGTTCGCACCGCCGTTGCCCGCCGTACCATTGCTCCGCTGTCCCTCTTGCCAACCGTTGCTCTCCGCATAATTGCTCCGCTGTCCCTCTCGCCAACCGTTGCTCTCCGCATAATTGCTCCTTCGTCCGGAACTTCCGCCGCTCCCCGCGCCTTTTCTCCCCCTGCCGTATAAAGCGTACCATTTCTTCTCCCTCTACATAAAGTGCACAACATAAAGGTAAGCGCTCGATATGGCAATAGAAATAAGCATTACCGGCAGCGACCACAGCAGAAATTTAAGAAAGTTCAGCGCATGCCCCTCGCGCGCCGCAATTCCCGCGACGATAACGTTTGCCGAAGCCGCAATCAGCGATCCGTTGCCGCCGAAGCACGACCCGACGGACAGCGCCCACCATACCGGCATCATCGCCTCGCGCCCGCCCAGCGCCTCTTCCATCGTTTTCAAAAGCGGAATCATCGTCGCCACGAACGGAATGTTGTCAATCGCCGCCGACAGCACCGCCGACGACCACAAAATCAGAAACGTCGCTTTCTGAATACTTCCGTCCACCAGGAGCAGCGCCTTGTGCCCGAGCATTTCCAGCACGCCGGTAACTTCCAGCCCGTACACCAGCGCAAACAGCCCCGTAAAGAAGAAAATCGTCGTCCAGTCCACAAGCGAAAACGCGTCTTCCACCCGTTTGTCGCGCTCCTGATGCGGCAGCCCCAGCGTATACAGCATCATTAAAAGCGCCGCTCCGAACAGAGCGATTGTGCCGTTGGCGATATGCAGGTGCTCGCCGGCGATAAAGCCGAGAATAACCAGCCCCAGCACCGCCGCCGACTTTATCAGAAGCCCCGCGTCGGTAATCGTATCGCGCTCGTTAATGCTCATAACCTCGTTGCGCGCCGCCGCCGTCGCCGTCATCTTCCGCCCGAAAAAGAAGTCAAACGCCGCCACCAGCAGCGCCAGGTTAATCGCCACCAGCAGCGACAGCTCTTTAAGAAAATCCGTAAACGACAGCCCTATGGCGCCGCCGATAAGAATATTCGGCGGGTCGCCGATAAGCGTTGCCGTACCGCCGATGTTTGAGGAGAAAATCTCCATTAAAAGAAACGGATACGGGTTTAATTTCAGCTTACGGGTGATTTCTATCGTTACCGGCACAATCAGCAGCACCGTCGTTACGTTGTCCAGAAACGCCGATAGCACCGCAGTTACCATGCCGAGCACTGCAAGGATGCCGCGCGGATTCGCCTTCACCAGCTTCGCCGACTTGACCGCCGCATACTGGAACGCGCCGGATTTTTCCATAATCCCGACCATAATCATCATGCCGATAAGCAGCGCAATGGTGTTAAAATCAATGCCTTTCAGCGCCTGATCGTAGCTCAAAACGCCGAGCAGCACCATCGCCGCCGCGCCAAGCATAACCGCTACCGCCCGGTTCAGCTTTTCTGAAAACAGAACCGCGTAGCTCAAAATCAGGATAACGCTGGCAATCACCGCCGCCGGAACGCCGAAAATCATCGCGCCCCTCCCGCAGAACCCTCACTCCAAACGTTCTCAACCTTCGCCGGCTCCTCATTTCCCGTTGCTCCTCGCACTGTTGCCGCCCCGTTTCCCGCCGGCCGAACCGCCGCCCTTTCGCCGGCAGCAGCATTCATCATGCCAACCATCGCGCTCACACTGCCTGCCGCCGCGCTCACACCGCCAGCCATCGCGCTCACACCGCCTGCAGCCGTCCTCTCTCCCGCCGCTCTCAATCTCATATATGCCTCCCGAATAAATCTACGGGACTGAATATAAACATAAGTTATTAAAAAATAAATACCAAACCGCAAAATCTTTAACAAAAAAGTATGTATCGCCCCGCTGCCTTCCCGCTCCGCCCGCTCTCCCCGCCCTCCGTCTCCCCCGTCGGCCGCACAAACTTTTCGCTCCGCCTGCCCCTTCTTAACCGTATATTAACATTTTATCCCTAAACTGCCGTTTATCGGATACACGGGTATCCGCAGTGCCTGAAAAAGAGGTGCGGAGCTTTGAACGGCTCTTTATATGCTTCGGTGTTGATATAGCACCGTCAACAAATATATCCCCGACAACGGCCGGGGAGCTTTCAGCGTATGTCCAAGGATATTTCTGTCTCTGAAATAATATCCCAAAGGCTGGAAGAGTCATCTAAGCATATATGATTGTTCAACTCCCTGACCACCTCTCTTTTAGGGTGGTTTATTTTTTAGGGAAACAACAATATGAAAAACGACAATCCGGCTGCCCGCACACAACATCAGCGCCCAAACCGCCCCGCTGCGGCAGTAGCGGCCGGCAAATGCTCCGCGGCAGGGCGCAGCATGATTGAAATGCTCGGCGTATTGTCAATCGTCGGCATCCTGTCCGTCGGCGGCATATACCATTTGGGACGGATTTTAACCGAGCTCCGGCAAATACGGATAGCCGAAGAATACGCCTGGCTGGTGCAAAATGTCGTGGCAGATTTTAACGCGCTGCGCCTCCCCAAAGACCAGCGCAACATCAGCAGCGACATAGCCAAATCGCCGTTGATGCCGGCCGGCTGGAAATACAAAGCGGGCTATCTGCAAAACGATATGGGGCAGGTGCTTTTTCTGCAGGACAACGGCAGCCGTAAACTTCAGATAAATTTTGAAATGGGCAGAAAACAGGGGATGACATACAATCAGAAAGGGCTCTGCCGCATTCTGTTCAACAACGTGCTCCGCCCGCTCGCCTCTGAAATCTATATGGCCGCAAACTACTGGGGAAATGACTATGTACAGCATTTTTACGGCACGAATTACTGCAACAACGGAAATTTAAAATGCCTGTCGCGGATTTCCGTGGAGGAAATAGAGGAGCAATGCGCCTTGTGTCTCGGGGAAAAGGGGGAATACAGAACCAACTGCGCCGTCGTTATGTTCTTTAAGATATAAGGCGGCGCCTCTCCGCTCGCCGGCCCTTCCCCCGTCACCGTCACACTGCCGCCCTCGCCGCCGTCTTCCCGCTCCGCCCGCTCTCCTTTCTTGCCTGTCGCCTATGCGCCGCCCCCGCGCCTTCTCCCCGCATGCCCTCTTTTCCGCCTTCTCCCCGCACGCTCTTTCCCGGCTTCTACTTCCACACGCCGGTCTTAAGCAGCTGCGCAATCCGTTTCGCCCGTTTCGGCGTCTGCTGCGCGTATTTGGAAGTCAGACACTCAAACGCCGCCAGTTCAAAGTTCCGCTGCTCTACGGCTTTCAACAGGCGCTTAAAGCGTCTGAACCCCCTCACTCCCATTTGGAAACACATATCCAAAAGCGCATACTGCCGCTCTTCGTCCAGCTCTTCAAACCCTTCGACTATCCGTTTCAACGCCTCAAAGCAGCGCGCGATATCGTTCCGAAGCAGCATCTTCGCCGCGTTTTCGGTAATGCCGTGCATATAGTCGCCCAGCGCCCGCGCCTCCTCCGGCGTCGGCGGATTATCCTCCAGATTGCGCCCGACGCCGATAGTCAGCTTCCCCGCCGTGCAGCGGTATGGCATCAGTTTCATTCCCTCATGCGCGATTAGCCGGTCGCACCATTTACTCAAATCATACATAAAATTTCCTCCGTAAAAAAACAGCCGGACGCCTCGCGGCTCCGGCCCGAAATTGACACAAAAAAACCGGCGCCCCCAAACGAAAGCCCGGTATATGCAAATAAAAAAGCGCCCTAAAGCGCCGATGCCCGCCCAATGCGGCAATATACAAAAAAAGCGCCCGCAACTGCCGACGCCCATTTGTCCATTGTGATGCTATTTAAACAGAGCCATGACACAAAGTCAAGCATTTTTCCGCCCCTCCGGCAAAAAACATCTTCCGTGCCGTATTCTGCCCGCTCCGCAAAATTCCCTCCCGCCCCGTTCGTCCCCGTATCTTTCGCAAAAAATCCCCCGGAATCAAAAATTTTTCTTGCCAATGCCGAAAAAACGCATTATAAATACGCCTGATGTTTTTAATCCGGATTTCCCAAGCATCGGTGGCTTAAATGATAGCTTAGAGTTTTACCGCCCTGCCTTGCGGAAAGGCGCCGTTTAGCATAACCGGCAGCCTGTCGGCGGCATTCAGCCCGCCTGCGGTGTTAAAGGCATCCGGCCGGCAAGGCCTCCCCCGCGGCACCTAATCAACAACAAAAACCCCCGCGGACAAGCCGTCTTTGCCGCCGCAGCAGCGGATTGCGGCACACTCTGCCGCCCGGAAATGACCCAATCGTATCGCCCGGACATAAGCGGCGCGATAATTATTAGTTAGGAAACAGAATATATGAAAAGAATGTTGATTGATGACACTCAGCCTGAGGAAACCCGCGTCGTAATCGTTGACGGCAACAAGGTTGAGGATGTAGAATTTGAATCGAGTCTCCGTAAACAGATAAAAGGAAATATCTTCACCGCCAAAGTCGTGCGGATTGAACCGTCGCTGCAGGCGGCTTTTGTTGATTACGGCGGCAACCGCCACGGCTTTCTGGCCTTTGGCGAAATCCACCCCGACTACTACAACGTTTCCGATGAGATAAAGGCGGAAGTGGAAAAGGAAGTCGACGAGATTATCGAAAAGAAGCGCCAATTTCAGGCCGAACGCAAGGCCGAACAGGAGCGCCGCCGCCTTGAACGCGAGCAGAAACGCGCAGAATACGAGGCAAAGAAACTGGCCGAAGCGGAATCTGAAGCTGCGGCCGCTGCAAACGCCGCCTCTGACACGGCCGAAATGACATCGGAAACCCCGGCTTCAACCGAAAACGCTTCCACTGCCGGAACGGAAACCCCGGCTTCGTCCGAAACTGCCCCCGGCGCAGAAACGGAAAATGCCGAAGACGAAACCACCGCCGACGGCTGCGGCTGTTCGGCAAATTGTGCCTGCCGTGCTGAAGACGGACATTGCCATTGCGAAGAAAACGGCGTCTGCACCTGCGATGAAGAATGCCATTGCAGCGCCTGCCGGAAAGAGGCAGCATCTGCCGCAGGCAACACATCCGACAGCACGACAGCATCTGACACCCGGTCCGGCGGCGATGCATCCGACAGCGCGGCAACATCTGACACCCGGTCCGGCGACGATACATCCGACAGCGCGGCAACATCTGACACCCGGTCCGGCGACGATGCTTCCGACAGCGCGGCAGCATCCGGTGAAGCCTCAGCCGAAACGGAAGACAAACCGGCCCGTCGTACCCGCCGCCGCGGCACGCGCTTTTTAGGCCGCCGTTCGTCCGGCAAATCCGCCGCCAAAGTCGAAACCAAAGACGGCTACAAAGTCTCGGCCGAAACCGCCGGCATTGAACGCGGTGAAAGCGTTGCCGAAGAAATCGGCAAAGAAGACGAAACCGATATGGATGAAGCCTGCGCCGCTCCGGTTCAATCCGCCGATGACGACGATGTCAACGCCGCTGCGGCTTCGCGTGCTGATGACGACGATGATGATTTCGGCTCCGGCAGCAGCAAAGAATTCGACAACGACGATGACGACGCCGATTCCGAATACTATCTCGAAATCCAGCGCAAGCTGATTTTCGCACGCAAGCTGTATCACCGCTCAGCGATTCAGGACGTTATCCGCGAAGGGCAGACCCTGCTTATTCAGATTGTCAAGGAAGAACGCGGCAACAAAGGCGCCGCCTGCACGACCTACCTGTCGCTCGCCGGCCGCTACTGCGTCTTAATGCCCAACCGCATCAAATCCGGCGGCGTTTCCCGCAAAATCACCTCGGCCAACGACCGCAAACGCCTTAAAGACATTATGCGCGAATTGCCGCTGAACGACGATATGTCGCTGATTATCCGCACTGCCGGCGAAGACAAACAGAAGAGCGACATCGTCCGCGACTACAATTATCTTATCCGCACCTGGAACCACATCCGCCACTCGGCGTTGAGCACCCAGGCGCCGGCACTGATTTATGAAGAGGGCAACCTGATTAAGCGTGCCCTGCGCGATATGTACACCAAAGATATCGGCGAAGTTGTCATCGACGGCGACAATGCCTATAAGACCGCCAAGGAATTCAGCAAGATTCTCTCGCCGAACATGGGACGCAAGATAAAATGCCGCAAACCGGGCGAAATCCCCGTCTTCCAGCATTATCAGGTCGAAAAGGAGCTGGACAAGCTGCACAATCCGGTAGTTCAGCTCGCATCCGGCGGCTATCTTGTGATTAACCCGACCGAAGCGCTGGTATCCATAGACGTCAACTCCGGCCGCGCCACCCGCGAAATGGACATTGAGGAAACCGCGCTGAAAACCAATCTGGAAGCTGCCGACGAAATCGCCAAGCAGCTGCGGATGCGCAACCTCGCCGGGCTGGTCGTCGTTGACTTTATCGACATGGAAGAGCCGGCCAACAACCATGCGGTCGAAAAGCGGATGAAAGAAGCGATGAAACCTGACCGCGCGCGGGTGCAGATTGCCAAAATGAGCATCTTCGGGCTGTTGGAAATCTCGCGTCAGCGAATGCACTCGTCGTTTGTCGAAAGCAACTATGTAACCTGTCCGTATTGCCGCGGCCAGGGCGTCCTGCGCTCGACCGAGTCCGGAGCCATGCTGGTTCTGCGCGCGATTGAGGAAGAAGGCATCAAAGGCGCATACAACCGCCTGGAAGTCCGCCTCCCGCAGGATACCGCGATTTATATCCTAAACCACAAGCGCCGCATTTTAGCCGATATGGAAGAAAAATACGGTCTGGAAATCATCATCTCCGCCGACGGCTCAATTAAAAACATCTGCGATTACAAGATTGAAAAGAGCCGGCAGCCGAAAGCGAAACCGGAAACCGTTGCCGCGGCCACCGCGTATGCCGCCGCAGGTTATGCCGAGGATGACGATGACACTGCAGACGATGACGAAAACGAAGGCAACGACTGCACACCCGCCGATACCGAAAACGGCAGCGGTAACGAAAACAGCACCGAAGAAGAAACCGGCAGACGTTCCCGTGGCCGGGGACGCAACGACCGCCGCCGCAGAGGACATCGCGGCGGGCGCGGCCGCAACAAGTCCACGACGCCCGGCAATGCAGCGCCCAGCACGCCGGCGGCGGAATAAAAGCCAAAACAGGTGCATACCGATCCGGTATGCACCTGTTTTTTTGCGCTGTCTGGTTCAGATCAGCAGTCCGCCGTCCACGCCGAACACCTGTCCGGTCACGAAGCGGGCGCGCTCGCTTGCCAGCAGCGCGATCGCATCGCCCACATCTTCTGCCGTGCCCATGCGGCACAGGGCGGTGCTGTCGGCCAGCTCCGCCTTGTCCTCGGGGCTGAGGTTTGCGATCATGTCCGTGTCGATGCAGCCGGGGGCGACGCAGTTGACGCGGATGCCGGACGGGCCGAGCTCCTTTGCCAGCGCCTTCGTGAACGCGACGACCGCGCCCTTCGTGGCCGAGTAGGCCACCTCGCACGAGGCGCCGTTCGTGCCGAGGATGGAGGCGAGGTTGATGATGTGTCCGGCCTTTTCATGTACCATCGGCGGGATCGCGCAGCGGCAGCAGTTATACATACCCGTGACATTCACGTCAAACAGCCGCTGCCAGACGGCCGGGTCGAGATCCGTCAGCAGCCCGTAGACCGCGACGCCGGCGTTGTTCACCAGCAGGTCCACAGGTTCAATTTTCTCGAACATGGCTTCGACAGCCTGTCCGTCGCTCACATCGGCGCAGATGGCCATGCCGCCGGTCTGCGCGGCGACCGCCTCGGCGGCCGCGCGGGATTGAATATAGTTCACGTGTACCGTCCAGCCGTCGCGGGCCAGCGCCAGCGCGGCTGCCTTGCCGATGCCGCGGGACGCTCCGGTCACGAGTGCGATTTTTTTCATGTCAAGATCCTCCCAGAAACGAACATTTGTCAAAACGCTGCGTCTATGTTATTATATACTTGTTTCTTTGAAATTGCTATCCATCCTGTCGATCCCGGAGGAAAAAATATGAGCAGACAGACAACCACACGCCGCCGTCACGGCGTCCGGCGCATGAGCGAGCGCAAACGGCTGACGATCACGGCGATCTCGGCGGTGCTCGCCCTGGTCACGGTCGTGATCTGTGCGCTGACCGGCGTGTTCAATTTTCATAAAGGCAATGAGCGCATCCTGCCGAACCTCGTCGGCCAGACGGAGGAATCAGCCAAGGCGCAGCTTGCGGAGCTGGACGCCGAGCCGAGCATTACCTATGAAAACAGCGACGAGACCAAGGGCATCGTCATCCGGCAGGACGTCAATGAGGGCACGCAGCTCAAGCACCGGCAGACGGTCGCGTTCGTTGTCTCGCTCGGCCCGAAGGAGCAGCCCACGGCGCCGGAGGACACCCCGGTCGCCATTCCGAGCTTCGTCGGCCTGACGCTCGAGCAGGCGCAGGCGACGGCCAAGAGCCTCGGCGTCACCATCGAGGAGAGCGGCACGGTCTATGACGACAACGTGCGCAAGGGCTCCGTTGCACGCCAGAACCCGGTCGGCGGCACGATGGTCAAGCCGGGCACGACGATCCAGGTCTCCATCTCGGCCGGCCAGGAGAAGAAGGAGCACACCGTCACCGTTACGTGCGGCGCGGGCGGCAGCGTCAGCCCGAGCGGCAATCAGAAGGTGGCCGAGGGCGGCAGCGTGTCATTTACGATCACGCCGAAGGACGGCTACGAGGTCGCAACGCTGGTCATCGACGGCACCACAGTCTTGCCCCTGACGAGCTATTCCTTCATGAACGTGGACAGCAACCACACGCTCTACGTGACGTTCCGCGAAAAGTAAACACGGCACAGAATGCGCCCCCGGCGACTGCCGGGGGCGTATATTTTATGCTTTATGCTTCCGGAATGGCGTGGATGCCGACGGTACGGATCGCGCCGTTTTCCGTCTCGATGCAGGCGTACGTGCAGAGCGCTCCAACGCCCGCCGTGCCGGGGTTGACGACGTACAGCCCCTGCATGGTCTCGCTCATGGCACGGTGCGTGTGCCCGAAGAGCACCATATCCGCGCCCGCAAAATAGGCGGCATTGAGCAGGGCGTCGAGCGTATACTTCACGCTGTATCGGTGTCCGTGCGTGAGGAAGAACTTCACGCCGTCGAGCGTGAGCTGCAGCACCTCGGGGTTGACCGGCTCGCGGTCGCAGTTGCCGCACACGCGGTACAGCGGCAGGTCCGGAAACTCTTTTTCCAGCCGCTGTGTATCGCGCTCGCAGTCGCCGAGATGGAACACGGCGTCCGGCTGCTGCTGCCGGATGGCGCGCACCATGCCGAGCGTCCGGCCGTGAGAATCGGAAAAAACAAGGATCTTCGTGGCAAGTCACCTCTGCATTGCTCATAGAATACAATAAAAGCAGGATACCCGGCACGGCCGGGCCATCCGCATTATACGGGACACGGCCTGCAAAGTCAAGCCGCCCCGAATGGAGCGTGACCGATATGAAGGACTTGGATGCGCTGAAAAACCAGCTCGCGCGCGACGGACGCCTGCAGCGCCTGCAGGAGATCGCCGACTCGACCGACGGGCAGAAGCTGGCCGGTGCGCTCGATGCGCAGAAGATCGAGCAGGCGGCGCGCGCGGGGGACACCGAGACGCTGCGGCAGATCCTCACGCAGGTGCTCAGCACGGACACCGGGCAGCGTCTGGCCGGAAAAGTAAAGGACGCGATGCAGGATGGATGAGATCGGGGAGAAGCTCGACGCGCTGCTCAATGATCCGAAGCAGTTCGGCAAGATCGCGCAGTTGGCATCCTCAATCCTGGGCGACGGCGGCGGCAAGCAAGCGCCGCCGTCCGCGCCGGAGCCGGAGCTCGACGTCGATATGGGGCAGCTGCGCCGGATGATGTCGGCGCTGCGCGGCGGCGGGCACGACTCCGCCAACCGCCACCTGCTCGAGGCCATGAAGCCCTATCTGGCTGAGAAGCGCCGGCGCAAGATCGACCGCGCCATGAAGCTCGCGCGGCTTGCGTCGCTTGCCGAGCTTGCCGCCGAGGACTTGGAGGGGGACGACCATGTATAATCGCTATCAGGGCAACAGCGGCCGGGTCGAGCGCGTGCCGGATGCGCCGCAGCCGTCTATCCGTCCGCGCCCGCCCGCGCCGCCTGCCGGAAACAACAAGCCGCCGCCGGGCTTGCCCGGCGGCGGCTTGCAGCAGTTGCTGCAGAAATTTTCGCTCGCAGACCTCGAAAGCGAGGATCTGCTGCTGATCCTGGTGTTATACCTCATGTACCGCGAGAGCGGCGACAAGGAGCTGCTGTTCATCCTCGGCGGGATGCTGTTTCTTTAGTGCGCGGGCACAAACGGCTCGGGCGGCTGTGCGCCGAGAAAATGGCTCAGGATCGCCTGCGCGATGCGCGGGCAGGCCCGCCCGTCGCCATAGGGGTTGACGGCCTTGGCCATCCGGTCATAGGCGGCCGGATCGTCCAGCAGCTCGGCAGCCAGACGGTAGATCTCCTCCGTGTCCGTGCCGGCGAGCTTGACGGTGCCGGCAGTGACGGCCTCCGGCCGCTCCGTCTCGCGCCGGAGCACGAGCACGGGTTTTCCGAGTGCGGGTGCTTCCTCCTGAATGCCGCCGGAATCGGTCATGACCATGTAACTGCGCGCGATGAGCCGGTGCATGTCCACGGCGTCAAGCGGCGCGATGAGCCGGATGTTCGGCACGCCGCCGAGCAGCTCCTCCGCCGTGCTGCGCACGACCGGGCTCAGGTGCACGGGATAGACGATCTCGACATCCGGATAGTTGAGCGCCAGGCGGCGCACGGCGGTGAAGATGTTGCGCATGGGCTGGCCGTAGTTCTCGCGCCGATGGCAGGTCATGGCGATGACCCGGCGCGAAAAATCGACCTGCCGCAGTTCGTCCGAGACGAACTGCTCCCCGCGGACGGTGTAGGCCATGGCGTCGATCACGGTGTTGCCGGTGACGAAAATGTCGCCCTCCACGGCCTCGCGCTCGAGGTTGTGGGCGTTGTTTGCGGTCGGTGCGAAGTGCAGCGTGGCAATGCGGCCGACGAGCGAGCGGTTCATCTCCTCCGGGAAGGGAGACCAGCGGTCGTACGTGCGCAGACCGGCCTCGACATGGCCGACGGGGATCTTGGCGTAAAACGCGGCGAGCGCGCCGGCAAACGTCGTCGTGGTGTCGCCGTGGACAAGCACGATGTCCGGCTGCACCTCACCGAGCACTTCGCGCATCCGCTCAAGCACGCGCGTTGTGATCGCGGTCAGATCCTGCCCCTGCTGCATGATGTTGAGATCGTAGTCGGCACGAATGCCAAAACAGTCCATGACGGAGTCGAGCATTTCCCGGTGCTGCGCCGTAATGCACACGATGCTCTCGATCTCGGGATGCTTTTGCAGCTCCAGCACGAGCGGCGCCATTTTGATCGCTTCCGGCCGCGTGCCGAAAACGGACATGACTTTAATGCGTTTGCTCATCGTTGACCTCCTGTGCAGGTGCTTCGGCGGCATCGGCGTTGTTTGCCTGTTCGGCTGCTTCGGCTGCTTCGGCCGCTTCGGCCGCTTCGGCCGCTTCCTGCGCCTCCTGCAGCTCCACGTCAATGTGGTGCTTGTGCACGCTCTTGCGGATGAAGGCGCACACGACAAAGCCGATCAGCAGCGCGAGGACGAGCAGTGCGATGCGGATGGAGCCCTTCGTCGTGAGCACGACGGCGGCGAGGCCGAGCGTGGCGCTGATGGCGTAGAGGATCGCGACGGCCTGCTTCTGGTTCAGACCGAGATCCATGAGCTTGTGGTGGAAGTGACCGCGGTCGGCGTGAAACGGGCTCTGTCCGTGCAGGATGCGGCGGCAGAACGCGAAGAGCGTGTCCGATAGCGGCACGGCCAGCGCGAGCACCGGCACGACAAACGTGACGATCGCGTAGAACTTGAACAATCCGAGCACCGACACCGTTGCCAGCACGTAGCCGAGCAGCAGGGAACCGGTGTCGCCCATGAAAATGCGGGCGGGGTTGAGGTTGTAGGGCATGAAGCCGATGCACGCGCCGGCGAGTGCCGCGACGATGAGCGCCACGTTCGGCTCCGACACGAGCAGCGCCACGACCAGAATGGTCACGCAGCTGATGGTCGACACGCCGACGGCCAGACCGTCCAGCCCGTCGATCAGGTTGACGGAGTTCGTGATGCCGACGATCCACAGCACGGTCAGCGGAATGGCGAGCCATCCAAGGACGATGGCCTCCTGACTGCTGAACACGTTCGGGTTCGACACGACGTTGATGACCACGCCGTGCAGCACGGCGATGACGGCGGAGAGGATCTGGATCAGAAACTTCGTCCACGCACGCAGGGAGATGATGTCGTCGATCACGCCGGTGATGACGATGATGATCGACCCGAGCAGAATGCCGCGCACCTCCTGCGTGATGTCCACGAACAGGAGCATCGACACGATGAAGCCCAGAAAGATGGCCAGACCGCCCATGCGGGGGATGGGGTGATCGTGCACGCGCCGGGCCTCGCCCGGTACATCCATGGCGCCAACTTTTTGCGCCAGGATCTTGACGACCGGCGTCAGCGCAAAGCTGACCACGAACGCGATGAGGATCGCTAGCATGACTTTGATCCAGACAGCAGTGTTAAGAAACATGAGAACCGATCTCCAATAATGTAAGTATTATTTGGCGACGAAGCCGACCTTCTTATAGACTTTGCGCAGCGTTTTGTTGGCAATGTAGGACGCCTTTTCCGCGCCGGCCTTGTAGACGCTCTCGAGGTAGGCCTTGTCCTTGAGCAGACGCTCGCTCTCCTCGCGGATGGGGCGCAGCGTCTCGACGACTGCCTCGCCGACGGCGGGCTTGAACGCGCCGTAGCCCTTGCCGTCAAATTCCGCCTCGATCTCCTCGAAGGTCTTGCCGGTGCAGGCGGAGTAGATGCTCATGAGGTTGGACACGCCGGGCTTGTTCGCCAGGTCATAGCGCACGCAGCGCTCGGTGTCGGAGTCCGTGACGGCCTTTTTGAACTTGCGCATGATATCCTCCGGACGGTCGAGCAGGTACACGGTACCGTTGGGGTCTTTGTCAGATTTGGACATTTTGTTTTCCGGCGAGACGAGACTCATGACGCGCGCGCCGATCTTCGGAATGTACGGCTCGGGGATCTTGAACACGTCGCCGTAGATGTTGTTGAAGCGGGTGGCCACGTCGCGGCAGAGCTCGACGTGCTGCTTCTGGTCGCTGCCGACGGGAACGTAGTCCGGCTGATAGAGCAGAATGTCCGCCGCCATCAGGGCGGGGTAGGTGAACAGGCCGCCGTTGATATTCTCGGCGTTTTTGGCGCTCTTGTCCTTGAACTGCGTCATACGCGAGAGCTCGCCGAACATGGTGTAGCAGTTGAGCACCCAGCCGAGCTGGGTGTGCGCGGGCACATGGCTCTGGATGAAGAGCGTGTTCTTTTCCGGGTCGAGACCGCAGGCGATGTATTGCGCGAGCTGCTCGATGGTGCGGCGGCGCAGGTCGGCGGGGTTCTGCCGCACGGTGATCGAGTGCAGGTCGGCCATGAAATAATAGCAGTCAAAGATCTCGGCGCGCTCGCTCCAGTTTTTGATCGCGCCCAAATAAGACCCGAGCGTCAGATCACCGGAGGGCTGGATGCCGGAGAGCATCACTTTTTTTGCTGTTTTTTCTTCCATTTTGATTACTTCCTTAACTGTTGTGCTGAAAATTCGTATTTGTTCGAATATTGTACCACAACCTGTGGTGGAATACAACACAGAAAGTTCCTTGACAATCCATGCGATGTAAAATAAGATATAAATAATTATGGTTTATCTATCCGGAGGATACAGAGAATATGAAAGATCAAAAGTGGTTTGAAGACATGGAGCAGCGCATCCCGCACGGCGAGGTGCGCACCCGCTTTGCACCGAGCCCGACGGGCTATATGCACGTCGGCAATCTGCGCACGGCGCTGTATACGTACCTGATCGCGCGGCACGCCGGCGGTAAGTTCATCCTGCGCATTGAGGACACCGATCAGGGACGCTATGTCGAGGGCGCGGTCGATGTCATTTACAGCACCATGCGCGCCTGCGGCCTGACGCATGACGAAGGCCCGGATGTCGGCGGCCCGGTCGGCCCGTATGTCCAGACCGAGCGGCGGGGACTCTATAAAGAATATGCCGAGCTGCTCATCGCGCGCGGCCACGCCTACCGCTGTTTCTGCGATAAGGACGATGCCGCCGAAGAAAATGTTTCCGACGGCGCGGTCATCCACAAATATGACGGCCGCTGCTCGCGCCTGAGCGAGGAAGAGATCGCGGCCAATCTCGCGGCCGGCAAGCCCTATGTCATCCGTCAGAAGATCCCGCGCGAGGGCAAGACCACGTTCCATGATGAGATCTTCGGCGACATCACGGTCGATAACGACACGCTCGACGATCAGGTGCTCATCAAGCGCGACGGTCTGCCGACGTATAACTTTGCCAACGTCATCGACGACCATCTCATGGGCATCACGCACGTTGTGCGCGGGTCGGAGTACCTGTCGTCCACGCCGAAATATAACCTGCTCTATGAGGGCTTCGGCTGGGAGATCCCGAAGTATATCCACTGCTCGCCGGTCATGCGCGACCAGCACAACAAGATGTCCAAGCGCCACGGCGACCCGTCGTATGAGGATCTGATCGCGCAGGGCTACCTGTCGGAGGCCGTGGTCAACTATGTGGCACTGCTCGGCTGGGCGCCCGGCGGCGAGCGGGAGATCTATTCGCTGCCCGAGCTCGTGGAGGCGTTCGACATCAAGGGCATCTCCAAGTCTCCGGCCATCTTCGATATCGACAAGCTCAAGTACTTCAACAGCGCGTATATCCGCGCCATGACGCCGGAGCAGTTCGCCGCCGTGGCCGCGCCCTATATCCGCCAGACGGTGAAAAACCCCACCATCGACCCCGCGCAGATCGCGCCGCTGCTGCAGCAGCGCTGCGAGGTGCTTACGGACATTCCGGAGAAGGTGGATTTCTTCGACGCGCTGCCGGAGTATGACATCACGCTCTATACCAATAAGAAGTCCAAGACCGACCCCGCCGTCTCGCTCGAGATGCTCAAAACGGTGCGCCCGCTGCTCGCCGAGCTCCCGGCGTGGGATGATGAGACGCTGCTTGCGGCCATGAAGGATCTGGCCGAGCGGCTGGAAGTAAAAAACGCGAAGGTAATGTGGCCGGTGCGCATTGCGGTGTCCGGCCGCGCGGTGACGCCCGGCGGCGCGGTGGAGATCTGCCGCATCCTCGGCCGGGACGAGACCCTGCGCCGGATCGACGCCGGCATCGCCAAACTGGAAGGGTGAGCGGCATGAAAAAACGCACGGGCGTGGAGCGGGCGGTCATCGTCATGGCCGTCGTGGTCGTGCTGCTTGCGATCGCGCTGATCGTGGTCAACGCAGCCGGCATCCGCATCCACAAGTCTGCACCGGAGGCACCGGCCGCGACAAATCTGCCGCAGTTTCCGTTTTCCGACGAGCCGGAGCTGATCCTTGGCAGTGGACAGACCCCGTCGCGGGACGCCCAGCAGGCAGTTTCCGTCGGCGGCGAGGATAAGACTATGCAGCTCGTGACCGGCTCGTTTGCCCAGCGTGGCGGCCCGGATTTCTCGCTGTATCTGGATACTTCCGTGTTTCTGAGCACGGAAATGGACGGCAAGTGCTGCTTTGCCCGCGCGGATGATGCGAGCATGGACGCCTATCTGGAGATCGGTTATCACCCGGGCGCGGACGCACAGACGCTTGCGGGTACGATTCTCAATGACTACGGCACGATCGCAACGACGGAGTCGCTCGGTCAGGTCAAGCTTGGAGATCTGAATGCCTACGGCGTCAACGGCGCCACGGTGCAAAGGCAGCTCGAGGCATACCTGATCCCGACGGCGTGTGGCTGCATTTCGGTCGTGCTCTGCCGGGCGGGAACGGCGCCGGCGGGCTGGTATGAGAGCCTGCTTGCCTCGGCGCAGACGCTGCAGATCGCCGACTGAGAAAAATTGCACATCAAAACCACCCTTTCCGGCAACACTAGTCCGGAAGGGGTGTTTTGCTATGAAGAAAAAAACGCGCGTGCTCATCATTTCCTACACGGCGGCGCTCGTCGCGGCGCTTGCGGTCGGCCTGATCGCCTGCCGCACGGATGCCAACCGCCGCCAGACGGCCATGGATGCCAACTACCGCCACGCTTACGGCGAGGTGCTCAACGCCGTGCAGGAGCTCGACAGCTCGCTGCAAAAGAGCCTGTATGCAACGACGGCGGCCATGGAGTGCACGGTCTGCACGGATATCTATAGCAATGCGCAGACGGCGGAGATGGCGCTTGGTGTGCTGCCGGTCAATTCGCATGCGCTCGAGCGCATCGCGCGCAACATCGCCCTTGCCGGGGACTACGCGCGCACGCTCTCGCGCAATGCGGCGGAGGGCAGAACGTTCACATCCGAGGAGCTGGAGCATCTGCGCGCCTTTTCCGATGCAACAAAGCAGCTGAGCACACAGCTCGCGGCGCTTGGCCAGTCGCTTTATGACGGCGCGGTCACGACGACGGCGCACGTGCGCAGCACGGAGTCACTGGAAAACCTGGGATCGGAGGCGGACCTGTCCGATACGCTCGAGGCGGAGCTTGCGGCGCTGGCCGATTCGTTTGAGGAGCTGCCGCTCCCGATCGCGGACGGCAGCTATCAGGTGCGCACGGCGGCGGACTATGCCATGCTGGCGGGCCACGACGAGGTCACGGAGGAGCAGGCGCAGGCTGCGGCCGCGGCCTTTCTGGATCTGGATGCGGCGCGCCTGCAGGCGACCGGCCGCTCGGAGGGCGCCGTACCGTGCTGGAACTTTGACATCGACGACGGGGACGATACGTCCTATATCGCGGTCACGGTCTCCGGCGGGGAAGTGCTGCGCTATTACTCCTCCTGTGCCGGCGGCGAACCGGTGCTTTCGACCGATGAGGCGGCAGAAGCGGCCGCGGCGTTTTTGCGCGCGCGCGGCTATGACGGCATGCGCCTGATCGACACGGAGGACGCGGGGCAGTCACTCATCTGCACGTTCTGCTATGTGCAGGACGGTGTTCTGTGCACGGCGGATCAGCTGCGCGTGCGCGTCCGGCTCGACGACGGGACGGTCTGCGGCTTCTCGTCGGCATCGTATCTGGACACGCACCGGGCGCGCACGCTCTCGGCCGATACGATCGGCGCGGAAGCGGGACAGGCGGCCGTGCCCGGCGCGCTGCAGGTCGTGGACACGCGCACGGCATTTCTCCGGCTCTACGGCGCGCGGGAGACGCTGTGCTATGAGTACCTGTGCGAAACGGACGATGGGCAGCGCTGCGTCATCGCCGTCAATGCCCGCACCGGGCAGCAGGAACGCATCCAGACATCGGACGTGTCCGGCGGGGTGCAGATGCAGTTTTGATGCGCCGCGCAAGAGGGGGGAGCGGCAGGCTCTCCCTCTTGACGAAAAAAACCGAACAGTGTATGATAGGGAAAACAAATGCGTATCAAATCTTTACATATTGGAGGCTTCTCATGAGCGTCATTCCCAAGATCACCTGCCGGCGCTGCGGGCGCGAGTATTCCGGCCTGCGCAGCCGCTGTCCATATTGCGGTACGGGACGCAGCAAATCCGCAGAGCGCATACCGCTGCGCACGTCCAGTGAAAATGCGGGCACGCCGGCGGCGGAGCACGCTGCGGTCAATACGAAGTGGCAGATGCTGTTCGGCGGCATTTTGCTCCTCGCGGTCGTGGCTGCCGTCATCGTGCTCATCACCGTGAGCCTGAACGCCAGTCAAAATACCCCGAGCGTTGCCGAGCCGACCCCGCCGGCGACGGTTTCCAGTGCCGCGCCGGTCGCCACGCCGACACCCACACCGGAGCCGACCCCGACTCCGACGCCGACTCCGTCGGTCACGAGCATCACCATCACGTTCCTCGGCAGCAAGCGCACGGAGTTCGCGGCCAAGGTCGGCGATGAGGTGCCGCTGAGCACGACGATCTATCCGGCCGGCGGCAATCAGACTGTCACGTGGTCGAGTAAGGACGAATCCATTGCCACCGTCAGCGACAAGGGCGTCGTGACCGGCGTGGGCAAAGGCACGACGACGATCACGGCCGAGTGCGGCGGCGTGAAGGCCGACTGCACGGTCTATATCACGGCGAAGTAAAGCGCCCCATGTTCGACGGCTCCGAAAATAATCGGGGCCGTCGAAAAAAGGGGTTGACAAAAGGATGCAGATGCGTTAGAATAACCAACGCTGACACGGACGATTAGCTCAGCTGGTATGAGCATCCGCTTGACGTGCGGAGGGTCACAGGTTCGAGTCCTGTATCGTCCACCATAAAAATGCCGCGACAAACGTCGCGGCATTTTTATATTTTCGCAGCATTGAAAGAAAGAAAAAAGGAGACTGGCAGCAGTGCACAGTCTCCAAGGATGTAGTCAGCAAAGTTTGCAAGACAGGGCTGACCGCAGTGGTTTTATTATAGTGGGATTCCGGAATGCTGTCAAGATGAAAATAACAGAAAGAAACATTTCTTCCGAAAACAAGAATCGACAAATTTCGCATATTTCTCTGTAAAAATGAGAATTGATACTTGACAACCGTGTGCGTTATCATTATAATGAAAAAGCTGCATCGGGGTGTAGCGCAGATGGTAGCGCGCATGGTTCGGGACCATGAGGCCGCGAGTTCAAGTCTCGCCACTCCGACCATAATGTGGAGGCAAAAAAGATGTCTCCTGCGAAAAGCCCGAATATATCGGGCTTTTTTGCTACCCAAACGGCGATTTTTCTCTGTACCAAAACACAGATGTAAAATCGCCGTTTTCCCTTTGTGGATAGACTTGAATTCCCGAAAAGTAAATATCAGATACACAGGCAGATAGAAAGCAAAAATCTATCTGCCTTTTTTATTACCCTAAAAAGGAGAAATCAGATATGCGGTCCTTTATTTCTCTGCACAAGGAAAATTGGCGCAGTCACAGCTACGCTGCCGCCCGCTGTGTCGGGGATCAGGTGCTGTTTCAAATGCTGAAAGCGAATTCCAATATCGACACCGTCTATCTCTGCATGGACAACGATGTCGCAGGTCAGGCGGCGAACAAAAGGATATCCGACAAACTCTTTAGCAAAACGAATAGTGCGGAGTTTGCGACGACGAAGTGACAGGTGCCACCTGTCATGACGGAAGGAGAAAGTGAACTTACCCAACTGAAAAATAACTACAGCAGAAAGGAAAGACAAATAACTCTATCAAGGCAGAGTATAAGATGGAATCAGTTCGACTTGTGCAGGTCAAAGACCGCCCTTTTTCTCTGTTGTGGGTAAAAAGTGTGGCTTTTGTGCAAAGCCTTATAAGAGGCAGTTGAGAAACAGACGGATTTATGCTATAGATTAATTTGAAAAGGTATACCCAAGGAAAAACAAAAACGAATGAAGGCGAAATGGGGTCTGTTTATGACCGAACAGAAAAAGAATACTATCATAACAAGCGGCATCGCTGTACTTGCCGTGATACTGGCATATTGCTTCCGAATTGTAGGCAGGGGCAGCTTCTACCCGATGCTGTTTTCCTATCTGCGCAGCTTTATCTA
>ENA-ORTV01001805-ORTV01001805.1-human-gut-metagenome-genome-assembly--contig:-NODE-1805-length-22276-cov-4.271005_pt1 | contig 22276 bp, 13 predicted proteins | sample MGYA00241915_ERZ509194 | MGnify/ENA primary metagenome ERZ509194 (study PRJEB26280, sample SAMEA2338810) | human gut metagenome | biome: human gut; feature: human-associated habitat; material: faeces... | reverse complement strand
TCTGGTTCTGAACGCCGGTTCCACCACCGTAAAATTCCAGCTGTTTGAGATGGAGCAAGGTTTTCATCGGGTTCTGGCAAAAGGTATGGTCGACCGTATCGGGCTGCCCGGTTCCAAAATTGTCGTCCGCGCCGATAACGGATATGAGTTCTCCTGCGAATGTTCGGTAACGGATCATAAAGACGCTATAAAAGCCATATTGGACTATCTCTCCCACCGTTTTCTGAAAAATGCCGCCGAATTGTCGGCCGTGGGGCATCGTATGGGACATGGCGGCGAATATTTCGACCGTTCGGTGATTATCGATGATGACGTTATGGCAAAAATCTATGACACGCTGCCGCTGCTGCCTTTGCACGGGCCTGCGTTTGTGCACGGCGTTGAGGCGATGACCGAACTTCTGCCCGGCGTTTTGCAGGTGGCAACGTTTGACAGCGCTTTCCATCAAAGCGTGGAAAAGCCTGCGTTTACTTATGCCATTCCTCGCGAATATTATGAAAAGGAACGTATCCGCCGTTACGGTTTTCACGGTACGTCGCACAATTACGCCGCGCAAAAAGCGGCGGAATTGTTTGGGCGTGCGGGGCGCTTTATCTGCTGCCACCTCGGCGGCGGCGCGTCCGTAACCGCGATTAAAGACGGCAAAAGCGTTGACACCACGATGGGATATACGCCGTCTGCCGGGATTATGATGGCGACCCGCGCCGGCGATATGGATCCGTATATTCCGTTGCACATTATGAAAACGCAGGGCAAAACCGCTGACGAGGTAAACGCGATGTTTAACAAACAGAGCGGTTTATACGGGCTTTCCTGCGGGCATTCTGATATGCGCGATATTATTGAAAATGCCGCCAAAGGCGATGAAAACTGCGCTTTTGCGATAGATGCGTTTGTTTATTCCCTGCTCAAAACCATCGGGTCTTACGTGGCGGTTCTGGGCGGCGTGGACGCCCTGATATTCACCGCCGGCATCGGTGAAAACGCTTCGCTTGTCCGTGAAAAGCTCTGCGCCCGTCTGGCGTATCTTGGTATAGAGCTTGACGGGGAAAAGAACAGAGCCCGCCCTGCGCCGGCGGAAATTTCCGCTCCGCAGAGCAAAGTCAAAGTATATGTCATTCCCGCCAACGAAGAGCTGATGATAGCGTCCGAAACGTTTGCGCTGCTGGATGAACTGGCGGAAACCGAACCTTTGGCGGTTTAAAGATTGGATAGTCGGAGATGGACTGATGTTGAAAGTGTTGATGCCCTCGCTTAATCAGCTTATAAATGCCGATTACAAAGCGGTAAAAACGCCCGAAACAGAGGCTTTGATAAAGCAGAGCCTGCAGGGGCTTGTCCCCTCGGCTCAGCCGGAATTGCGGCAGATATCCGGAATCCCCGGTTCCGGCAAAAGCACGTTTTGTGCCGCGCATTTGCCGCAGAATTTCCTGTTTCTTAGTTTTGACAAGATTATGGTTTCTCTGCCGGCATATCAGCGGGATTTGGCATTGTACGGCAATGTCGTTGCGTTTAAAAACCATGAAATGACCGCGCGGATTATCGGCTACGAACTGCTGCGCCGTGCCGTCAACCTGCACCTGAATATCATGTTTGAGCACAGCGGTACCAATGCCGCCCATCTTGAGCTGTTTAAGAATATCCGCCGCAAAGGCTACCGCACCGCCGTCGACTTTATCGTCTGCGATACAAAGCTTGCGATAAACCGTGCCGCCGAACGCGCCAAAAAGATAAACCGTTTTGTGCCCGAACAGCTGATTTTGGAACGAGCCGCGGGGCTTAAGCAATATGCCGCCGCATATCAAAAATTGACTCCCTCCGTAACATTCTTCGACGGCGCAAATAATTTCCGCCCGTTAAAGAAAATTTAAGATTATCCGTGCAAATATTTCCTTATGGAAGACTAATTTTATAAGGTTTTTGCCGATGAAAAAATATCTGCTTTTATTTTCCGTTTCGCTGGCTGCCGCGTCTGCGGGACAGGCGCAGGCGCTGACTGCGGCCGAACAGCTGCAGGCGACCAAAGCCATTTTTGTAGCCGATTTTCATAAGATGGATGACAACAAGGACGGTAAGCTGTCGTTGGAAGAATATTTGAGCCACCAGTTTGAAAATTTCCGTGCCAATATCATTGAGGCGGAAGGGTTTGATGCCGCGGTCGCGGATAAAAAACTTCCGGCCCGGGCCTCGGCCGCTCCGGCAGATACAGCCCCCGATGATAAGGGCAAAGAGCCCCGTGACGAGTTGAAGTCATTGAGCGATGTAAACAGCGCCTTGCAGGAAATGGCAAATTATGAGCTGGATTTTGATGATGATTTTACTTTTGATGACAGCTTTTCCGGCTTGGATGAAGAACCGAAAAAGCTGACCCGGGAAGATGTAATGCCTGCGGCTGACGTTTTATCTCCGGATAAAATGGCCTCGGATACGGACTTACCGTCGTCCGGTTCCTCTTTAACCAAAGAAGATGCCGCTGCACCCGCATCGGATACTGTTGCACCGGCACTGGATACTTCAGTGCCTGCATCAGATACTCCAGCCCCGGCGTCGGCTGCTTCAACAAAGAACGAGGCCTCAGCCGTTTCCGAAGGGGCGGCGCACTCTGCTGAGACGGATTTGTCTGTTTCTGGGGAACCGGAGCTTCCCGCTGAATTGGACTTGTCCGTTTCCGAAGATGAAAGCCTGAAAAGTCTGCTGGCGGAAATAAACGAAACGCCGGAAGAAAAAGCTGCCAAAAAGGCCGCAGCCGAAGCAGAAGCCAAGGCAAAGGCCGATGCCGCAGCAGCTGCAGAACAGGAGAAAAATGCTGCCGTCGAGCGTGAAAAGCAGATTGGCTTTATGCTGGATACGATAAAGAAAACCCTGCCGAAGAAAATCGACGAGGCGACGACTTGGACGGACATTGAATACAGGGACAAAGCCATTGCCTATATCTATGAAGCCGATATCGATATGGCGGCAATGTCAGCCAAAGAAAAAACGGCTTTGCAAAACAGCATAAAAACCGAAGCCTGCGGCAAAGCCTATCAGGAGATGTGTCCCAGACTCAAGCCGATGTTTATTAATGACGGGATTAACGTCCGCATCCGTTATCTGGACAAAGGCAAGAATGAACTCGGCATTTGTGAATTTAACCATGACACCTGCAGGTAGCGGCATGCGCCGGTCATAGCCGCTCCGCGGCGGGAAAACCGGAAAAAAGCCATTAAAAAGCCGTTATCCGGCAAAAGATTTAACCCAACAAACCGTAAGGTTAGTTAATTTTAGAGAGGGAAAAACATGAGAAAAATTAAATTATTGTCAGCAACGGCTCTGTCGGTAATGCTTGCATTTTCCGCCAATGCCGTCGCAGCGGGAAGTTTTGACGACGCGTCGGAAGAAGAAATTGCCAAAGCTGTTGTCAGCGTTTTGAAGAAAAATCCGCAGATAGCGTATGATGCTTTGGTCAAATTCCGTGCCGATGCCGATACGAAAAAGGCCGAAAGCGAAAAGGAACTGACTCCGCTGGAACAGAAGGTTGCAGACGTTTTGATGGACAATCCTCCGATTATCGTCGGGGCGCTGCAAATCTATCAGCAGCAGGAAGAACAGAAAAAGCTTTTGGCACAGGCGGAAACCTATCAGAAATACGCCGAAGACATCAACCGTGCCGAACTGTATGCCGGCAACCCGAAGGGGAAGTTTACGCTGGTCGAGTTCTTTGACTTCTCCTGCGGCTACTGCCGCCAAATGGCGCCGCGCATTGAAAATATCATTAAGAAAAATCCGGACGTAAAAGTCGTTTTCAAACCGGTGTCTTTCCTGTCGCCGAATTCGGAACTGGCAGCCAAAGCCGCCGTTGCCGCGCATAATCAGGGCAAGTTTTTGGAAATGTATTCCGGCCTGATGGCGGAACGGGTTGTCAACGAACCGGTGATCGACAAGCTTGCGCGCAACTTAAAGCTGGATATGGCAAAGTTTAAAAAAGACTATGCTTCTGACGAAACTAAAAATATCCTGCAGAGCATAAAAGCGACTGCCGACAAAATCGGCATGAAGAGCGTTCCGACCTTGGTACTGAACGGCATGCCGCTATACGCAGTTGAAGAAATCCAGCTGCAGCGGGCAATAGACGTTCTGCGCGACGGCGAAAAATAATCGCGTCCCGTTTGCTTGCCGACGCCTTCTGTATTTGGCGGGGCAGCCGCAAAACCGGGGTTGTCGCACGATTACAAAAAAAGGTTCTCTGTGCAGACGCACAGGGAACCTTTCTAACAGGGATAAGGGTTATTTGCCAAGCAAATCTCCAAGATCCATCATCGGAGTAACGTTTCCGCCACCGTAGACCTTCGGGAAATTCTTCGCCAAAACTTCCTTGATAAGTTCAGGATGGGCTTTGAGGATTTCTCCCAGCTTTTCCCGTACTTCGTTCTCGGAAGCCCCCTTCAGTTTCATAGCTTCAGCCTCAGCTTCTGCCATCTTACGAACGTAAGCGGCTTCACCGTCTGCCTGCATTTCGCGGGCTTCTGCCTGAGCTTTTGTTGAGATTTTCAGCTGTTCGGCCTTTTCCTCAACAATTTTTCTCTGCATTTCGACCTTAGCCATTTCGCTGACGGCATCTTCGTAATCTTTGTCAAATTGAACATTGATAATGTTCAGTTCAACATTTTCAAACAAAGAATGGTCATAGCGCGGTTCGAAATTGGCCTTGACTTCTGATGACAACTCGGCGAGTTTACCGTTAATGTCTTCATAAGTTTTTTCGGCAACCACTTCGGTAAAAGCGGCATCAAGCTGCGGGCATAATGCCTTACTAATGTAGTCATTCTCTCCGATTGTAGCGTGGAGAGTATGTACATTGTCAGGGCACACGTTCCATGTAAGAACATAAGTCAACGCGATATCGCGTCTTTCTTTGTTCTTCATTTTATTTGTGTCCTCGTGACGCTGGCGGGTGATGTCCACTTCACTCATTGAAGAGATAAACGGAATCATCCAGCCGAAACCGGCAGAAAAACTTTTGCTTGCCATGGCTCCCAAGGTAATCTTGTAACCCGCATGTCCCGGCATGATAACATACATACCGTTAATAAAGGTTACAAATACCAAAAGTATGGCAGCCACCAGCCAAAAACCCCAACCGAGGAAAAAGGCTGCGACAATACTCAAAACTGTTACAATCAATAACGGTTTTGTCAGTTTTTCCCGCATACTCAAGATCATGCTTGTAAAATCTGTTGTCATATATCTAGATTTTAGAAAACAAAGCACTTGTCAGCTCTTCAAAACTTATTTTAACTCATAAAACCCAGGTCATCTCTCCGCGTAGGAGCATCAGCGCAAGCTAACCGCCTTCTAAACCGAATTTTAATAAGTGAACCTGCAAAAACCGTAAACAACCCATTGCTTGAGCCGTAAACAATCCCTGCGCGTCCTAAATCTCTCCAAACTAACAGTAATCCCTGTTATTTTTATTAATAATTTCCAAACTAATCAACATCACAATATTCATCACGCTTTTAATATACCATATTTTTCGCCCTTGGTCAATCATAAAATACGGCACAGCGTCAGTCTTTCTCTGCCGGTTTTTAATTTCAGTTTCTGCAATTTGCGGTCGTCTTTTCCTGGAAATCAGCTTTCAGTGCCTTTCCGGTTATCTTCCGGCTTTATCCTAAATGGACAATGTTTTTGCCGAATTTTTCTTCCAGTTCATCCAGAATGCTCCCCAGCCGGTCGTCGCTTTTTTTCGCCGGTTGAAACAGGTCAAGCTGTTCGCGTTCTCCGTAAACCAGTCCCGTCAGGGTAATTCCCGTGCTGCGCCAGACGACAGCCGGCGTGAACAGCTGCGTCAGCAGCCGCAGGGCAGGGGGCGTGATTTCCGTTTCCTGATTGCTGGCAAAGTCAAGTTTTGCGCGTGCCGTTACCACCTTAAAATCTTTGGTTCGGAGCATGACTTCAATGGCGGCGGCCTTGGCGCCTTCGCTGCGGGCTTTGCGGCAGGCGGTATGGATATGGCGGCACAAATCCGTTTTCAGGACGGCAATGTCGCTGCTGAATTCCCTGAGGGCGGAAGTTTGCTGAATGGAAAGCGGAGCCTTGTCGTCCGGTTCCACCTTAAACAGGGGAATTCCCGACAGTTCCGCTTTCAAATCCGCCCCATGCGTTCCGAACCTCGCCTTAACCCAGTAATCCGGGCGCATTACAAAGTCCAAAGCGGTAAAAATGCACTCTTCCCGCATTTTCAAAAGCAGCTTTCTCCCCACGCCGGAAACGTCCGCAATCAGCGTCTGCGCCAGAATCTTATTTCGTTCCGCCGACCCGATGGCAAAAACGCCGCCTGCATTTTTGGCTTTGTCGCTGGCAAGTTTGGCCAGAGTTTTTGTCGTCGACAGGCCGATGGAAACCGGAATGTGCAGTTCATCCCACACCGCCTGCCTGATCATTTGTGCCGTTTTGATGTAATTCTGCCGGTAAAGCAGCTTAGTTCCGGTCAGGTCAAGATAAGCTTCGTCCACCGAACAGACTTCGACGTCCGGCGTAAACGATTTGAACTTAGCCATGACTTTTGCCGAAATGCTGCGGTAAAGATCGTGATTGGCACGGACATACAAAACCTGCGGCAGGCGTTTCTTGGCCATAAAATAAGGTTCGCCCATCTTCAACCCCAGCGCTTTGGCTTCTCTCGACCGCGAAATGACGCAGCCGTCGTTGTTGGAAAGAACCGCCACCGCCCGCCCGTCAAGCCGCGGATTGAAAGCCCGCTCCGCCGAAACGAAAAAACAGTCGCAGTCTGCAAGGGCAATATAGTGTTTCATCATAGCCTCGGAATATGTGCCAGCCGTATAGTTTCAAAATCTTGTTTCATAGTCATCTTAGTATTGCCGAACCTCTTTGTCAATAAAAATGTTCTAATTATGTTCTGTTTGTTGAAAAAAGAGTGCGATGTAAACATCCGGCCAATAATGTTCTGTTTTTAAGGAGTGCGAGGCAAACCTCCTGCCCATAATATTTTTTAAGGAGCACGACGCAAATCTCCTGCAAAAAAAAACGCCCCGTTTAAGGGGCGTTTAGGAAAAGAACGGCGGCAAAAGCGTCAGTGCTTATGAATGCGTCAGTGTTTGTTCAGGCAAATGTCTTCAGCCGATACGTGATAGGCTGCCGGCATACCGTTTTGAGCAAGGCAACACTTGAAAAGCGTTGAGCCTGCTTCATTCTGACAAAGCAGAAACCTTCCGCTTGTTTTATCCGCCTTGTCAGCAGAAAGCTCGGGCAGGCCTGACGGCGAAATTTCCTGAAAAACAACGCTTCCGGGTTTGCAGGACAAATCCGGGTCAACGCTGAAAGTAACGGTTTCAACAGGGAACATAACTGTGCCGTGGAAAAAAATCAGAAGGTTTTTTCCGGCCGCTATCCGTTCGGCAAAAACATAATTGCAGAGTTTCCGTCCCAGAAAACGCCCGTCTTCAAATCCGTTGCAGACAACGGCCCATGTAGCGGGATAAGGCTTAGCCAGAAAAATGCCGTAGCGGCACAGGCTGTCGTCATATCCGAACACTTCGCTGTCCGGCCATACCGTTTCGCAAAAACCGTCGGCGTGGCATGCGATAGTTCTGATGATGAAGCGTTTGCGTTTGCTGTCTTTCCTGTGCCGTCTGGCAAAGTCGGAAGCATAAATTGCAATAAAGAGCGTTTTGTCCTCCATCTGCAGGGTATAGGTCTTTTCCGGAAAGATGATAAGATGTACCATAAACAGAAAAACGAACAACGCCACAAATCCTGCCGTTGCAAACCAGCCGGTAAGCAGAAACAGCAAAACGGCTATGGCTCCGCCGACAATCTGATGATTAACGGCGGCACAAATCCAACACTGCGGGCGCAACAAGGCCCCAAACCAAATTCTTTTTACAAAATTATTCATAAAAATGTATTTAAGTGAAACAATAATTGATTTTTAAACGCATCATAAAGAATAAATGAGGAAAAAGCAAGCATTTTTCTTGTCAAGCCGTCGGTAGGCCGCCATAATTGCCGCAAATTTAGACGTGCGGAAACGCCATAGCTGCCGGTTTTCCGGCATCAGGGCGCTACAATCGCTGCAATTCCGCCGCCACGGGAAGTTTGCCGGTGCAGTTCCCGTTCCGGCTTTGTTTTGATAAACTGTACTAAGGAGAAAAATATGCCCCGTATAGCCGAATTTGCCAAAGTCAGTTTCAATCAGTTTGAAACGGCATGGAAAAACACTTTTCTGACAGATGACGCTGAAATCCGGCGCATATATGACAGTATCCGGCTTCCCTCCCGGGCAACGTCCGGTTCTGCCGGATACGATTTTTACACGCCGGTAGATATCTCCCTGAAACCGAAGGAGAATTTTCTATTGCCGACGGGAATACGCGTCAGAATGGAAGACGGCTGGTTTTTGGGCGTTATGCCCAAATCCGGGTTGGGTTTTAAATACCGCCTGCAAATGGACAATACGATTGGGATAATTGATGGCGATTATTATTACTCGGACAATGAAGGGCATATTTTTGTAAAGATGACCAACGATTGCAATGGCGGTAAGGTTCTGGAGCTGAAAGCCGGCGCCTCGGTCTGTCAGGGGATTTTTCTGCCTTTCGGCATCACATTTGACGATAACGCTACGGCAAGACGCAACGGCGGTTTGGGATCGACATCGAAATAAGGCCTGTGCGCAAGAAGATAGTGCACAAGAAGATAGCAGTACACAAGAATAAAGCAGTGCACAAGAATATAAGGTCTGCCTGCAAGAATTTTTTTATGTTGCGGTTGTATTCTAAACGAAAGGCACAAAAAAGGGCGGTAGTTCCGCCCTTTCTCATAAAATCTCCGTTTTATGTCCCCGACAGTTCAAATGTATCTCTCCAACAGCTCCGAGTTTCGTCAGTCTATAACCTCGCAGCTTTCAGCGTTTGGGTTTGAACTGAATGATTTTCGGTTTCCCGTTCGCCGTATCGGTCTGCATTTTTACGGTTGCAAATCCGTTTCCGGCAGCAGCTCTGGTTTCCTTTTGTACATTGTTGCCGTTTACGGAACCGCCGCTTTTCTGTGAAAATCCGCTCATTGCCGTCTTTTGGCATCCGGGCTGCCGGTGTTGTCCGGGAATAATGCGGAATTTCTCGCCGACTGCGGTTTTCAGGGCATTTTGCTGCGCCGAAACTTTTTCAAAGTGTTTTCCTTCAGCCGCATTATAACAGAGCTTAAACAGCTTGCCGCCGATAGTCGCCGTTTCGCCGAGTTCTACCGGATATTCGGTGAGAGTGTCTCCGTCAAAAGCGTCCAGCAGCTTTTCGTCGTCTTTGCAAACCGGATGCCAGACAACGTCATCAGTGTCCTTTTCCTTTTGTTCAATCGACCAGCAGATACAGGCGAATTTCTCCTGTTGCAGCGAATAAAGCTCCACCGGATAAACGTCTTCCGCCTCAAAAGCCCCTTCAAGCCTGAGGATATTGAGCATATCTGCTTCAGACAAAACCGCCCGGACTTTCTTTATCGCAACTTCTCCGGCAGAGGTAAACACCGTAGAATACAGCGTCTCCCGCCAAAACAGAAAGATTTCGTTAGTCAGCGGCAGAAGTTTGGTAAATTCGCATTCATGAAAAACTTCCGGATTGTCCAGCTTAAACACCGGTGCTAATGAGCGGATGTCCTGGGCGTCCAGGTCAAAATACACCCATACCAGCATATTGGAGCAAGCCAGGTTGTTGAGTGATATGCTTGCCAGAAGCACGACGCCGTTGCCGCCGTAAAAGTCCTGAAAAAATTCCAGTGCGTCAATCGAATTGTCAAAAATCACTTCGTCTCCCGCCGGAGCATACTGCTCAGGATTGGGAATAAAACCTAATTTATCCATATTTATAAAATTTTAGTGAAACATATGCTTATTTTATCATCTTTAGCCTACACCCGGAAATAAAATTATGTCAACAGTTTTGTCAAGTGTTGCGCATTTTTATTGTATATGTTTGTTTTTGCGGCGGATACGGGACGAAATGCCACGGAATTTTGCCCCGCCGGTATCAGTCCTCATACACAGCAGCAATCCGCCCCAACAGTGCTAACGCCAGTCCGCTCCAACAGTGCCAATCCTCATAAACAGCGCCAGTCAGCCCCAATAATACCCAATCCGCCTCAGGAGAACCATCTGCCCCAGGATATCCGATTTACCCCGGTAGCATCGCTTCTCCCGAATGATGTACAAAAAAGGCAGAGAGTCCGCTGTACTCTCTGCCTTTTCCCTTAGATGAGGAGTGGGAAGTTTAGAACTTGTATTTGGCGTTCAACATACCCGTATGGTTCTGATAATCCTCACGGAAACCGCCTTCGTAAGCGAGGGAGATTTCCCAGTTGTCAGAAACATCGGTAGCAACTTTTGCGCCGAGTTCAAATCCCAAACGGTTCAGCTTTTCGCCGTTGACGCGATAGGCAACGCCGTTAGCCAAAACCACGTTGGAATTGTTGGCGTCGTCAACCAAATCATAAGTAACGGCGGCTCTCAATTCCGGACGGATAATGGTATCGCTGTCCAAAGCATAATCCTTGGCAACTTTCGCCCCGACGATTGCGGTCAGAATGTCGCTGTCATTGGCGGCAACGGACGTTCCGAGAGCGTCGGTATATCCGTCTTGCGAGATATGGGCGTAGCGCAGTCCGGCTTCCGGCGTAACGTCATAGCCGTTCAGTTGCATTTCATATCCGTACAAAGACTGGACAGCCCAGGATTCGACGTCATAATCAGCGTTTGCGTTAAATCCGAGCGCAGCTTTCTTTTCGCTGTAATCAGACCAGTTATAAGCAACAACGGTGTTGATGTACCAGTTTGCCGGCTTATACTGCCCGTAAACAAACGCGGTATGCGTATCAACGTCCGTATCGCGAATACCCGAGGAAATATCCGTGCTGCTGTAAGCATAGCCAAGGCCGACTTTCGTCCTGTTGTCAAGCTGCTTGTCGATACCCATGGCGACGCCGTCGCTGTTCGTGTCAAAACCGCTGGCTTTTGACGTCGATTCGTGGTCGGAGTGGCTGAACAATGCTCTTATCCAGGCTTTAACCTGCTTAAAGGCATCGCCGGAAGATTTTCCTTCGGCCATGGCTGCGGAAGTTCCGTTCAGTTCATCAGAAACAGCCGAGAATACCATATTATGAATACCGGTTTCAACCGATCTGATAACCGGATTGGCGTCTGCGGTCAGCAAATCCGCTGCGCCGGTACCGTTGGAAACCTGCGCCTTGTCGGCAGATTGCAGATGCTGGTTCAACGCTTCTCTGAAACTGTTAAAGTTGGCGTTGTCAGAAGAACCGCCTGAAATTGCGCCCAAAACGGCTTCTGCCTGTGAACCGGAGAGCCCCAGAGAGGCAGCCGCTTCGTCGGCGGATTTCTGTTCCATGGTAACTTTTCCGTCATCGCCAACAATCGCATTATACAAAGCGTTGTCAGCCAGTGTGAAGCCGTTTTCGCCCAGCAGCTTGCTCGTGTCAAACTCTGCGGATTCTTCACCGCTGTCGACAATCAGGCCCAGTTCGGTGTTTTCACCGATAGTGATTGCGACATCATTGCCAAACGTTGTGTTTTCAGTAATATTGAGCTTCGTATTATCCGCAAAAGAAGTTGTGCCTTCGCCGGAAATGCCTCCGTCAAGCGTCAGCGTGCCGCTGACGTCTACCTTGGCCTGACCGTTGTTCTGATTCAGGTTAATATCGTTCAGTTTATCGCCGACTTTATTGCCGGAGAAGGTGTTTTCGCCGCTCAATTCAACCGTTCCGTCAACGTTAATTGCGCCGCCGCCTGTTGATGCGGAATTGTTCTCAAACGTGGCGTTGGCAATATTAACGACACCGCTGGTGGAGATAGCTCCGCCGCTGCCGTTTGCCGCCTGGTTGCCGATAAACTGGACATTGTCGAGTGTGATGTTGGCTGCTGTCGTGCCGCCGTTAAAAATGGCGCCACCGTTTCCTTTTTCCGCAATATTGCCTTCAAAAACAGTATTGCTGATTTCGGCAATCTCACCGCCCTTGTTATAAATCGCAGCACCGCCGCCGTTCGTGGAAGTGTTGTTTTTGAAGATGCTGTTTGTAATAGAGGCAATTGTGCCGCCGTTGGAGTTCAAAATCGCGCCGCCGTTTGTTTCGGCAGTGTTGTCTTCAAAGGTAACGCCATCCAGAGTGCCGAGGTTTCCTTTGTTATAAATCGCCCCGCCGAGCTTTGCGGAATTGCTTTTGAAGACGGCTCCGGAAGCAATTTCCATGGAACTGCTGGCATCAGCTACAAAAATAGCGCCGCCGGCATTTCCTGCTTCGTTTCCGGAAAATACCACCGTTCCGGACAGTTCTGCATTGGTGTTAGCATCGTTAAAGATGGCTCCGCCGTTGGTTGAAGCTTTATTGCCGTCAAACGTAACATCGGCAAATTTGATGTCTCCGCCTTTGTCGGTTTCCTGCGCCTGATTATTCGTATTGTAAAGGGATTGGTTGTAAACCGCCCCGCCGTTGATTGCTTCGTTCTTTTCAAAAACGGTATTGCTGATTTGGGTGTTGTTAAAGGAGTTGGCGATTGCGCCGCCGTTGCCGCCCTGAAGTTCATTGTCGGCTCGGTCTGTGGTCGTTCCGGTCGCTTTGTTTCCGATAAAGGCGGAATCAGATATAATCAGACTGTGATTTTCATGCGAACCATTGGTAATATCCCCGTTGTTGATAGTACGTCTGGTCCCGATGGCGCCGCCGTTGAAACCGGTTTCATTATTGACAAACTTTGTGTTCTTGATTGTCGTTTTAGAATCAATGCCTAATGAGATGGCTCCGCCGCCGACAGGTTGGCTGTCTGTTGTTTCGGTTTGGGATTTGTTCGCTTCAAATGTAGCGCCGTCAATGTCTAAAACGCCAAAGTTGGCAATTGCGCCGCCATCATATTTTGCCGTATTGTTTTTAAATACTGTTCCTGATTTGACGATAAGCGTACCAGGATTTTCAACTCCATTTTTCGGCTTGCTTGTAGAAAGGGCTCCGCCGATACCATCGGCGTTGTTTGTAATATTTTCAACCAAAGAATTTTCTTCTAAAACAAGGGTTTCTCCTTGGGGTATGAGATAACTTGTTTTCCCGTCCCATTCTTCGGCAGCCATTGTCGGCATTGCGAATGCGACGCCGACTAAAGCCGTAGTCAATAAAAGTTTGTTTTTCATAAAGTAACTCCTAGAAAAGTTTCTATGCAAACGTCCTGAAAAATGTGTTGAAAAAATATGAACGTTAAAAATCATCAATTCAGTTAAAACAAAATGTTACTTTTTTAAAAAGGCGAAAAAATAAAAAAACATTACGGATTAATGATTTAAACTTGACATACGGCGTTCGTTACGACTAAAATCCGGATAAACGTTTTAGAAAAAATTGCTGAATTAAATCGTTCGTTTAAAGTCATCAACTTTTGTTTTAATGACTTTGCAAAAAATCAGAACATTATATCCACAGGCAGATGCTGAAAAAATAGGAACCTTTTTTTGCCGCATGCCGCAGCTCCGCTTCAATTCAATCCCCTTTTTGTCAATCTACATCAAATGGATTTTGCGCAGCAGGACAAAGACGGCAATAACTTCCAGCCTCCCCAAAACCATGACAAACGACAGGATATATTTTACAAAAGGCGTAAATCCGGCAAAACTACCGGCCGGTCCGGTTGCCTCGGTCAGGCCCAGGCCGGAGTTGGTTATATTGCCCGCAACCGCGCCGAGCGCCGTAACAAAGTCTACTCCCGTCATGGAAATAATCAGCGTAAACAGCATAATGGCAAGCAAAAAGCCGAATGCCATGACGAACACCGAAGAAACGATATTGTCGTCGATGACCTTTCCGCCGGCTTTCATAACCGTTACCTGGCTTGGCGAGAGGGAGTTGGTTGCGTTCTTCTTGAAAAAGGCCATAATAACCTGCCAGCGGAAAATTTTAATTGAACCGGTTGTCGAACCCGTACAGCCGCCGTGCAGGAATAAAATGAAGAAAACGGCGACAGCCCATGTACCCCACTGGATAAAATCATATGAGGAAAAGCCGGTTGTCGTCATAGCCGAAATCATATTAAAAGAGGCTCTCCGGAATGCCGTAACAAACGGAATGTCTGAGGTATAGGCATAAAATGCGCTGATAATCAGGATATACCAGAAAACCAGTTTCAAAAACGTATTGACCTGATTGTTTTCAATAACGGAAGCAAAGCTTCGCTTTTTCGCAATTAAAACAAAATAGGTCATCGGCAGCGACCCCAGCAGCATAAAAATGCCGATAATGGTTTCAATCATCGGGCTGTCAAAATAAGCGACGGAATTGTTTTTTGTAGAAAGTCCGCCCGTGCACAGCGTCGCCAGCGCATGGCATATTGCGTCAAACCAGTTCATGCCCGCCCATTTCAGCAAAACTGCGCAAATGATGTTCAGCAAGACATATACCAGAATAATGTCCTTGGCGATATAGCGGATTTTGGGCAGGAATTTTTCTTCAATGTCAGAGTTTTCCTTGTTGAAGATGTGCATGCCGCCGATTCCCAGAAAAGGCATCAGCGCGACCGCAAAAATGACGATGCCGACGCCGCTGATGCCGTTAAGCACGGCGCGCCAGAACAAGACGGATTTTGGCTGCGCCTCAACATTGCTTAAAATGGTCGAACCTGTGGTCGTCAGGCCGGATGTCGCTTCAAACAAAGCGTCGGCGTAAGTTTGAATGTCTCCGTTGCCGTAAAGGGGGAGGGCACAGATAAGCGGGCAGGCAAACCAGCATATAACGGTAATCAGATATCCTTGGAGGATAGAGATGTTTTTTATTTTGCCGTAATTTGCCAGAAACAGCGACCCGCCGATAAACATCGTCAGAATGCTGTTTTGGATAAAAATGGCATCAAACGAACCGGTGTAGTATTTCAATGCCGCTGCCGGCAGCAGCATCAATGCTCCCAAAACGAAAATGATAAACCCGTTAATCATCAAAACCGGCTGCCACATTGCTGTCTGAACCCTTATATTGTTAAAATCGTTGCCCAATTCCGCATCATAATATAGCCCTGCGCAAAAACTTTCAATGCTGCCGGCAGGTTATCCACCTCAGCTGCTGTTCTCCTCCCGCCCGGACGCCGTTGTCCACTTTCCCCATCCGCGCGCGCACAGCCTTTCTCCGGTTTCTCCACTTTTCCCATCCGCACGCCGCACAGCCTTCCTCCGGTTTCTCCACTTTCCCCGTCCGCGCGCGCACAGCCTTTCTCCGATTTCTCAGCTTTTCCCGTCCGGCTGGCCCTCGCCGTTTCCCGTTTTCCGGTCTGACTCTCTTACGTCCATAAAAAAAGCTCCCCGCAGGGAGCCGAAAATCAAAACCTTACTCAAAATAGCGCGCATCAGGCGTATTTTGCAAAAAGTTTCTGAATTTTCCGTGTGAACACGGAGTATACGCACCGCCGATAAAATCGGCATACGCACCGAGCAGGGAGGTAATTCCTCTGTCATACTCTTCCGGCGTATATGATGCGCGTGCGAACAAATCTGACAGGATAATGTTGGCAACAGCTTCTTCATGGTCAATGCCGTACAGGATTTCCTGATAGTTCGGCCACCCCATGTTGGAGTAGTTGACGATAATATCCCGGAACTTTTCCCAGTCCGCTCCGAAAACGCCGGGCATGGCATAACGCTCCGGCTTTGCGGATTTGGTAACGCCGTTGAAGCGTACCGTATCCTTCTTAAGAGGGCCGAGGCTGGCAGCGATATAGCCGAGGTAAATCTCGGATATTTTCGCTTCCGGCACTGCCGCTAAGGTTTTCAGCAGGAAAATCGGGCAATGCGCCAACACGAGGTTGACTTTGACTGCGGCAAATTTTTCCTGCTTCAGCTGCCACATCCACTCCGCCAGCAATCGTTTGTCATAGAACGGATTGCCCGAACAGATGACGAACGTTACTTCTTTCAGCCCCTGAGATACCGCAAAATTGTATATCTCAATCAGGTTGCCTTCGGAATCGTCGTCTTCGCACGGGGTATAATTCCTGTATGCATACTGCGTGCCGGTCAAAAGGCTCATCAGTTTGTAATACGTATCATACTCCGTTTTGCGGATAAGCCCTTCTTCACGGTAAAAAAGCTTCTGGAACAAGCCCTTGTTACCTTCTTTTCCGGAAGAAAGGAACGGCAGCACGCGTCCTGTCTGCTTTGTATAAAAGCGTAAGATTTCAAACGCAAACAGCGGCGCCGTCATCATTCCGCTGAAACAATACAGGAACGGATGTATCATATTCTTCGGCAGGTCATACAATGAGCATACGACCGCTTTGGAAGTTCCGCCCTGCGCATTCGGGTATTTAAATTCCGACCCGGGTTTCAATCCGCCGATTTCTTCCGCATAGCGTAAAGTGTCCATATCAACGGTTACCGGACGGGATTTTGATACCTTGACGCGTTCAGCCATAAATCTGCGGCCTGCGGCGTTGCATTTAAATTCATTACTCTTTAATAAAGCCATAAACTGCTCGCGGTTCGTGTCCACGAATTCATAAAAATTTTTCATAATCCTTAATTTTAAATTATACTTAATTAGGCCTTAAGAATACCATATTTTAAAGGTTTTGTCAAACATATTTCTGCCGGCTTTTTTCCTTCCGCCGGTTTCCGCCCGGCTGTTCGTCGCCCCGTTTCCCGCCGCCTCAGAATGAAATCCGCCACCAGACGAACGCCGAAAGAAACGCAAACACCGCAATTAGCGCCAGCCCTGCACCGCAGGCAAAAGTTTTCCCCGTCCGCCGTCCGGCATTAGAGAGTTTGTCAAAAAATTGTGCCAGCAGCAGCGCAACCGGCAGCGTGATAATTGCGACATAGCGAAAATCCTGATTACACATATACGGGTGCTTAAGGCCGAACATAATCTGCCCGGCGATAACCCCCGCCAGTAAAATCATTGTCAGCCAGAATGCCTGTGTTTGCCGTTTCTTGACGCCCAGATAAGCGGCCGCAACAACCGCCAAAACCAGCAAGGCTTTATAAATCAGAACCAGCGCCGTAATCAGCCCCATAATGTCCGCCCCGCGCATAGAGAAGTCCCATTGCCCGAACAGCGCTGTTTTTGTCATCGTCTCCCACAGGTTAATGCCGAAATCATTATAAAACATTTGCGGATAAAACAGGGCGCCGAGCGGGTTAAACCGCTGCCACAAGCCATAGCTTTTAAGCGACAGATGTTCCTGCGGCGGCACAAAGTCAAACCCGACGTTGAGGAAATAGTGCTGATACAATGGCCAAATGCTCAGCCCGGCAACGAGCAGTATGCTGAAAACCGCGGCTTCCGCCAGCTGCCGCTTGTTCTCCGCTCCGCTTTTCAGCTGCTTGTGTATTGTCAGCAGCAGTTTGTCCTCCGTATCGTTTTTCTGCGGCTTGTTTTTTGTCTGTGTCAGCCGCCGCCCGTTTTCCGGTTTTTTTCGCTGCTGCCACAGCCGGAGGGCGATAGCCGCACCGGTCAGCGGCAGGACGATAATGCCCGAGAGTTTGGTCAACGCTGCCGCGGTGGCAAACAGCAGGATACGTGCCAGATTTTTCCGCCCGCCGTCACGGTAATAGAGCAGGGAGTAATAGACGGTTCCCGCCTGTAACGGCAGCAACAGGCAGTCGTTGTTGAAAAATCCCGCGATGGCGTTGTACGCCGGGAAGAAGCAGATAAAAGCCAGCCCGCCGAGGTATGCCGCCCGGGAAAGCCGGAAGAAACGCAAAATTTTTCCGGCCAGAAAATAATACCACAGCATATAGAAGCAAAAACAGACCTGTGTCGCTTCCGCCGCCAGCTGCATATTGGCACCGGCGCCCATTGCAGGCAATTCCGCGTTCAACATTCCGGTTTCCAGAACCGTCGCCAGCCGCATTTCTCCCGCTGCCAGCAGAAAATGCAAAATCGGGTGGTAGGTCGAATAGCTCGGGCGGGTCAATAGCGGATTTTCCTGCCAGAACAGAAAGTTGTTTTCCAAAATATATTCGATATAGTTAAAACACGATGCAAAGTCGTATTGTACGTCGGTATGTCCGGTATTGGTGATGAATGAGAGGTTGAAATACGCTGCCGTCAAAATAATCAGCCGTCCGTATTCGGTTGCCTTCTCATTGCCTGAGTTGCCGTTTTTTGCCTCATTGTTAGGCATCCCGTCGTTGCCGTAAAGTCGTTTCAGCAGTCCGCCCGCTGCGAGAAAAGCCGCAAATATCCAGACGCTCCATATTTGCGCCGGAAGAGCAAACGCGCCTGCCGCGGCAATACCGGCGCACAGTCCCCAGGCCGCTGTCCTTTTTCCATTAAGCCCGAGCGGGTTTAACGCCATGGTCAGCCCGAGCGCCAGCCATAAGTTCAGCTTAGACGCGCTAAATCCGTATATGCCGGCTGTCAGCGTGGCCGTGAAAAACAGCGCCGCCGCCCCCAAAAAACTCAAAACCGGAAATTTCAGCATTTGTCTCTCTCCGAAAAACGGCCTTTCGCAGTAACGCGTCTCAACCAGAAAGTTGAGAGTTGCTCCAAAGCCGGAAATCATTTAAAATCAGATAACAGCCTTTTAAACCTCAAGTCAAGTCTGAAGATAAAACACACACACGCCGCTTTGATTTTTGTTTTACAGGGATTTATGCTGTTTGCCTGCCATGTGCATGCTGATTTTTTCTCGCCGCGGGCGCGCTAAAAAAATCTTGCTAAGCCCCGAAAAGTATGCTAAAGTATATTAAATTATGTAAAAAAAAAGCCTGAAAGAGGTCTGCTATGGGGATAAAGGATATTTTGCAAGAGCAGGACAAAGAAGCCGCCGATGCCGTTATGGATTGAAAAGCACTCCGTCATTACCGCCGTACACTACCGGCGCGAAGCCGGCGTCCGCCATATCAAAGACATTGTTAAAAATCCGCTGAACCGCCTGCGGATAGAATTTTCCGAAAAATTCCTCGGCGCCAAAAGTAAAGAAGATATAAGCGAAGAATATGTCCGTGATTTGCAGAACCGGCTGGAGCCGATGTTTCAGGACAGTGAGGATAAGAAAGCCGTATTCGCGTCCCATCGCGAGAATTTTGAGCATTTTCTGCAAACCGGCGACCTTAAAACGCCGTTGAACCTGAAAGACGAAGAATCGCAGTTTTTCTGGGGAACGGCTTTGGCGTTATATGCCGCCCGTCCTGAAATGCAGGAAAAGTGGGACCGGCGCAATCAGGCAGACCGTATTTCGCACAGTACAATCTGGCGTCGCATCGCTTCGTCGTCATATATGCAGCAGGAACTGCAGCGCCATGCACATATTGTCGAAAGCGCGGTGGAAAATCAGGATACCAGGCTGGTATGGAGCGAAAACGGCTACCCGAATATCAGCTATTGTTTTGTTCCCGAACAAAATCTTATCATTGATGATATGTTATGGACGCTTGTTGCCGGCGTTGATGCGGCCGCAACGGCTATGAATCACGAAATAGCCCATTCCAAAGGGACGCAGTTTACCAATTCTCCGCGGATGGAGGAAATTCAAAAACAGCAGGAAGCTTTGGTTAAGGAAATGGAAGAAGCCGCGGCGCGCAACGATATGCCGGCATGGAAGGCCTCGGCAAAAAAGGCGGCGCGCCTGAAAGCCGAGTATACTTACCGTTTTTACTTTTTTGACGAACTGGAAAATATGTATGCCAACCGTTATGCGGTCAATTTCGGCGGCGATTTTGACCGGGCGCATTTAAACGAGCTTGAGGCGGATATCAATGTCGGCCGTAAATATGTGGCACCGTTGAAAATGGAAGATGCCGAAAAGGAAATGGCCGCCAGCGCCGAAAAACGCATTGCTCACGTCAAGGCCATTGCCCGCAACAGTTTTTTTGCCAATAACGGTCTGATAGAAAACCACAAAATGGAAGATTGGCACAGCCTGAACCTGTATCCGGAACTTTTGAGCGGCATAGATGCCGACGGCCGCAAAATGGGAGCCGCCGAATGTTTTGAACGCATCCGCGAAATCTGCGATAAGTTTGAAACCTCTCAGCCGAACAAGGGGTTGAAAATCCTGAATGAAACGATTTATAACAAACGGATGACGGCAATGAGCCGCCGCCGTGTCGCCATGACGGATGAGTTTTTTGACCTGTTTGTCGCTCCGCACATGGAAGATATATATAAAGCGGCGGAGAAACAGCTGGAAGATCAGGTCAGCCGGATGCAGAATCAGCAGCAGTCCGGTCAGAATGGTTCGTCTTCTCAGCAGGGAGAACAGAGTGAAGGGCAAGGCACCTCAAACCGGCAGCAAGGCAGTGCTCAAAACCAGCAACAGGAGAACTCGGGGCAACAACAGAACAGTTCCTCCGCACAGCCGAACCAGTCTCAGGGCGGACAGGAACAAGGGTCGCCTCAGCAGTCGCAAAGCGGGCAGGGGCAGTCTCAGTCAGGGCAGGGTGCCGGTAGCGGAATGCCCGGTATGCCGCCTTTGCCGACTCCGCCGATGGGAAACCAAAATCAGCAAGGCAGGGGTTCCGGCAATGAAACAGGACAGCAGCAAAGCAACACCGGTCAGCAGCAGTCAGATAACGGCCAGTCCGGCTCTCCGCAGTCCTCCGGCAACTCCAATCAATCGCAGCAGCACGGTAACTCCGGCAGTCGGTCTGCCGATAGCCAATCCGACGCTCAGCACTCTTCCGACAACACGCAGCAGGGTTCCTCCGGTGCTCGGCAATCCTCGTCCGGCTCTCCGCAGTCCTCCGGCAACTCCGGCCAATCGCAGCAGCACGGTAACTCCGGCTTTCCCGATACCGGTCAGTTCCGCCTGCCGAATACCGACATTTATCAGCCGCGCCTCAGCGACGGGCAGATAAAAGAGTTGCTGGAAAAGGCAGAGAGCATCCGCGAATTGAAAAGGCAGGCCGGCGAAAACGGCATGAAGGCCAATGATTTGCCCAATCGCGGCGACAATGCTGATAGTCGCGGTGCGCCGCAGGAAAGCGGTGCGTCAGACAGTCAGCAACACGGGCGCAGTGAAAACAGCCTGGAGGATTATCTGCCGCAAAACGATATGCCGAGCCTGATTTCGATTGATGATATGGTCAAGCTCAGCGAAGACAATATGCAGGCTGCACGCTTTTACCGCGAAGGCAATTGGGACGAATATCAGAAATATATCGCGCAGTATTCCAACGAAATAGCCCAGGCGAAAAAGCTTATCGGCGAAATCATCAAACAAAACAAGTTTGACAGCGTCCGCCGCGGCCACGAACGGACCAAGGAAAAAATGACCCAAATTCCGGTTCAGGGCGGTCGCACCATAGATTTGCAGCGCCACGTCGCCCTCCAGCAGAAGCTTCGCCGCGGCGACCCGAACATCGGCAAAAAGGATTTGGAGCGTTTCCGCACCCGTTATAAATACTCTGAAGACGAGAAAATCAAAGAAGTACAGCTTCCGCAGTCTAATTTCGGAATCCTCATTGACGGTTCCGGTTCCATGACCGGCAGGCCGTTTGACAACGCTTTGGCCATCTCCTGCATTTTGTATGAAGCCGCGCGCAGTTTTAAGGAAATCAACGTCTATATTTATATGATGGGCGAGCCTTACCCGCTGACTGTAGCGCTCCCCGACGACAAAACCAAAGAGATTGCGAAACGTCTGGAAAGCGTTCGCCGGGGGCAGGGCGGCTGCAACGACTTTTTGATTCCGGCGGTAAAGGAGTTTTTGAAGGATGTTTCCTCGGATATGGCAAAACACCCTCATGTCAAGAGCGGCTTTACCCATATCTTTTCCGTAACTGACGGCGGCAACAACGACTACGGTTCGACCGATGTCAACGGCTGTCTGAAAACCATGCTGGAGAAAAACGAACAGCTGACGTTCGACAGTTTCTTTATGGATCAGGGGGAAAGCAATTATACCAAGCCGCTGGTCAGGGAAATGCAGGCTAAGGGCTGCGACCGGATAGATTATGTCGACGGCATCGTTTCCGGCGACCAGATACCCGGAAAAATTATGGAGATGTTGAAAAAAAGGATGAAACACAGTCAGATAAAAGAGCCGATGACCAACGGCGTTAAGGAAAAACTAATAATTGAAACCTTAAAATCCCTGAAAAGGCGCTGATATTTGGATTTAAGCCGCGGCAGCCGCGTTTCTGCTCTTGCCCGGCAGCAAAAAATATGTTAAAATAAAACAATGGGCAGCCATGATAATTAAAGGAGAAAAGTAATGGCGAAAATTTATAAGCATAAATTCGGTACCGAGGAATTTCCCGTTCCCATCGCCGACAAAATTACCGGAAAGATTACCTGGCTG
>ENA-ORTV01001792-ORTV01001792.1-human-gut-metagenome-genome-assembly--contig:-NODE-1792-length-22413-cov-3.600367_pt1 | contig 22413 bp, 17 predicted proteins | sample MGYA00241915_ERZ509194 | MGnify/ENA primary metagenome ERZ509194 (study PRJEB26280, sample SAMEA2338810) | human gut metagenome | biome: human gut; feature: human-associated habitat; material: faeces... | reverse complement strand
TCTGGATACCTTACGTCAGGCATTGAAAGATGCAGATCCGGACAACAGACTTTGTCCGATTTTGATGGATCGGATTTATATTCAGAAAGAGGCCATTGAATTATTGCCGGAAATTATCAAAGAACATTCCAAAGGAAATAAAGTCCGGCGCATCTACATCCCACAGTCACTCCGAACCGATACCCTCAAATGGCTTTCCTTTCTCCACAAATCCCACGGTCCCATCTTCCTCAACCGCTTCGGTTCCCCCATCTCTCCAGGCGGCATCCGCAGCCAGCTCAAAACCATCGCCCTCTCCTACCACATGACACCGGAAATGGTACATCCACATGCATTCCGCCACCGGTTTGCCAAGAGTTTTATCGAAAAATGCGGCGATATTTCCCTGCTGGCGGATCTGTTAGGACACGACAGCATCGAAACAACCCGGATTTACCTGATGAAATCGAGTCAGGAACAGCAGACGGTGATTGACCGGGTGGTGACGTGGTAGGCACAGGCGTGTGAAAACCATAAAAGGGGAAAGAACTGCCATTTTCCACAATTCTTTCCCCTTTATTATAGATTTATTTTTTCTCTGCTTCCACAATCACGAGCTCATATGGCAGTGCTTCCTCAGCGCTATCGGTAATGTTTTTAACTGACCATTCTACCGCATTCTCTTTTTTCTCCTGCTTCCCACTATCCAGCTTTTCTTGGAGTGCATCTGTATTTTCTTTCTCTTCTTTCTGCTTATCCTCCTTCTCCTTCATTTTTTCCGTATCCGACGTCTCTTCCAGCTTTGTCTCAGCATTCTGTTCCGCCTTCTTTTCAGAATCTTCCTCCCTCTTCTCTGTTTTAGCCTCCGTTTCCTGCTCCATCTCTTTTTCTGTTTTCTGCTGTTCTACTAATAAGACGATGGAAGATTTCATTTGGTTTTACATATTTACAATTTTTTTAACAACTTTTCTTTCCAAATAAACATTTTTCAAAACGGAAGTTAGAAGAACCAGATGAATAATAGAAAACGCATAAAGATATTACAGGCATAAAAAAAGCCCGGCAGAAAGAAAATGTTCTATGACATTCTCTCCCTACCGGACTTTTCCTAATATTAAATTTCCTTACAGCACCTTACTCAAAAATGCCTTCAATCTTTCGCTCTTTGGATGCTCAAAGAACTCCTTCGGTTCGTTTTCTTCGATGAAGTTGCCGCCCTCCATGAACATGACGCGGGTTGCCACCTCGCGGGCGAAGCCCATCTCATGGGTGACCACGACCATCGTCATGTGTTCCTCGGCAAGCTGGCGCATTACGTTTAATACCTCGCCTACCATCTCCGGGTCAAGCGCAGAGGTTGGCTCGTCAAAGAGCATCACATCCGGATGCATTGCCAGGGCGCGGACGATCGCCACGCGCTGTTTCTGACCGCCGGAAAGCTGTCCCGGATAGGCGGATGCCTTTTCCTTTAATCCGACACGCTCCAGAAGTTTCAATGCCTCCGTCTCCGCCTCGTCCTTCGGGCGTCCGAGCAGTTTCATCGGTGCCAGCGTCATATTATCAAGAATCGTCATATGCGGGAACAGGTTGAACTGCTGGAATACCATTCCCATTTTCTGACGGAGTTTGTCAATGTTTGTCTTCGGATCCGTGATATCCGTTCCCTCAAAATAGATGTGTCCGCCGGTCGGAGTTTCCAGCAGGTTCATGCAGCGCAGAAATGTGGATTTACCAGAACCGGATGGTCCGATCACGCAGACAACATCCCCCTTGCGTATCTGGGTGGAAATATTGGTCAGGACCTTTAAATCACCGAACGCCTTGGAAAGGTCATTGATGTCAATTATCACTTCTCCGTTTTGTACGTTATCGTTCATTCTTTCTCAGGCTCCTTTCCAGATTCTGTGCAAAGTGGTTGAAGATCATCGTCAGCGCCAGATAAACAGCTGCCACGATCAGAAGCGGTGTCCACGCGTCATACGTTCTGGAACGGATGATATCGCCGCCCTTTGTCAGATCCTGCACCGCCACGTAACCGGCTACCGAAGTCTCTTTCAGAAGAACAACAAACTCATTGCAGAGCGCCGGAAGTACGTTTTTAAACGCCTGCGGCATAATGATATAACGCATCGTCTGGACATAGTTAAAGCCAAGGCTTCGACCTGCCTCCATCTGTCCCTCGTCGATCGACATGATACCGGAACGGAAAATCTCCGCTACATATGCCGCCGAGTTAAGACCAAACGCGATCACACCGACAAAGACGCCGGCAAATACACGCGATACAAAAATACAGTAATAGAAAATCATCAACTGGATGACAACCGGCGTTCCCCGGATGACCGTCAGATATACCTGGCAGACACCATTTAAAAATTTCATTTTACCGGTTTTGTCGTGAGTCGCACGGACAATCGCAATCAGCAGACCAAGGGCAATGCCGATCAGGGTCGCAAATAACGTGATGATCAGGGTATTTTTTAGGCCCCCTGTCAAATACTGCCACCTGTCATCCTTGATCAGGTTTAAATATAAGGCCTGCTTGAGTTTCTCCAATCCGTTTTCCTCCTTGTAAGATGATATAGACCCGAAAAAGGGCTGCTGCCGAATTTCATCTTTTTCATTCTGCAGCAACCTTTTTCTTAATCAAACAGATGTAGCTTTTTCTGTCAAATTATTCAGCGGTAATGTATTTTGCAACGATCTCGTCCAGTTTTCCAGACTCTTTCAGGTTTGCGATGGATGCGTTGATAGCGTCCAGAAGCTCTGTATTGCCCTTCTTAACTGCGATTGCGTACTCTTCTTCTGCGTACGGTGTTTCCAGAAGCTTTAAGCCTTCATTCTCGTCTACAAATACCTGTGCCGGTTTGTTGTCAATGATAACTGCATCGATCTTGCCAGTAGACAGTGCCTGTACTGCATCTGCGCCCTTGGAAAATCTCTGTACGCTCTCCTCGCCGAAATCATCGGTGGAGTACAGGTCTCCGGTGGTACCCTGCTGAACGCCGATCTGCTTGCCCTTTAAATCATCCAAGGATGCGATGTCGCTGTCCTCTGTTACGATAACAGACTGAACGCCGGTTGCGTAAGTGTCAGAAAAATCCACCTGAGTCTGACGGTCCTCGGTAACAGTCATGCCTGCTGCTGCGAAATCAGCTTTGCCGGACTGAACCTCCGGAATGATAGAATCGAACGCTACGTCGGTGATTTCCAGAGATGCTCCCATATCCTCGCAGATAGCGTTTGCAATATCTACGTCGATACCTACGATATCATTTCCATCGTGGTACTCATACGGTGCGAACTCAGCGTTGGTGGACATGATCAGAGTTTTTCCTGCAAATGCGCTGTCGCCAGCTTCTGCTGCCTCGCTGCCCTCTGCTGCCTCTGCGGTTGTCTCCTCATTCTCCTCTGCGGCTGCGGTTGTCTCTGCCGGTTTGGAAGAGCATGCTGCTAACGATGCTGCCATAGCAGTTGCCATAGCGATTGCTGCTAATTTCTTTTTCATAATAAATTCCTCCTCATTTCTATTCGCTGCTTTTGTATTTTTATGCAGTAAATACGAATATTCTTACTTTTATTATTGTATCTAGGAATACATTATACCGCATTTTTATAAATAATCAAGCCTGAATTCCTGTTTTTTACAGGGTTTTGTATGATTATGCATTCTTTTCCAATTTGTACGGTTCCAGTTACGGACAGATCTTGTTGTTAATTCTTGGCACGGGAGTTTAATAGTTGCATAATCAGGTTAGTGAAATTTTGAAAGTAAATGAAAGCAGATGACAGCTCGAAGAATGTTTCCGGTTTCCGAACGGATTATCAATTCATAACGAACAGTAAAATGAGAACAATTCCAAAAATGGACAAGGAAGAAAAAAATACTATAGTCTGCAACAGCAACAAAAATCGCTGCACCCCAGCAAATACAAGGGTTACAGCGATTTTATTTTCACTCAACTGCCAAAGACTGGATATATTTTTTTCAATAATCCAAATTTTTGTTTTTTCTGTGTTTCCTGTTTTCAAACTTCACGTTCTCTCCACAGGCAATATCATTTACTTAGAGAATTTCTTTGAAAAAAATTTCCTTTTTTCTACCAATAACTCAACAAGCACTTGACAACACCTTGATAGTTCAGCGCCTCAGCTAAAAAAACGCATAAAAGCAATCCATTCGTTATAATAGCGTTGACTAGAAACTATAAAACAAGCCCGGCAACCAGGTTGATACGACAGGAACAAACGATACCAGCAGCAAAATAGGTAATGCACCAAAAAGCAAAAATGGAAGAATAGGTTTAATAAGTTTATGAATCGGAACATCACAAACTCTGGAACATGCCATCAGACAAGTAGCCATTGGCGGTGTAATTGAGCCAATACCTATCGAAACAAAAACGATTACTGCTAACTGAATTGTATCTATTCCACATGCAGTAGCAATCGGTGTAAGAAGTGGCACCAGCGTCAAAATAATAACATTTCCATCCAAGAAAAAACCTATAAAAAACAGCAGAAGATCTATTAACAGGATAAGACCAATACGATTATTGGTAATTCCCAACATTAACTCTGCCACCAACTCAGGAATATGGTTAAGTGTCATCAAACGACTGAAAATCAAAGTCATTGGAAACATTATAACCAATGCCGAAACATCCTTGACTCCCTTAGAAAAAACGCCCATCAATTGAACCAGAGAAAGCTTTTTATAAACTACCACTCCCATGATCGCTCCATATAAACAGGTAATTGCACCTGCTTCTGTCGCTGTAAAAATGCCTCCATAGATACCCCCTAACACAATTATCGGCATTAAAACTGCTACAACAAGCTCTAAAAAAAATCTATTCCGGCTTATAGTCTCACGCGCATTTTTTTCTGATTCTTCTTTAGGCTCATTATCTTCAGTACATGCAGAAACGGATGCAACTGTTTTACCCGCATATTCTGGATGATAATATTTTATATAAATAATCCGATTAATGATCAAATAGAGTCCTGCCCATATTAATCCCGGCACAATCGTAGCCATAAATAAAGCACCAACCGATGCCGAGGACACGGATGCAAAAATAATAGCATTTACATTTGGTGGAATCATAAAGCCAAAAGGACTGGAAGCTGCAATTAATGCCGCTAAATATGCTTTATCATATCCTTTCTTTTCCAATTCTGGCACCATAGCTGTTGACAGTGTATTAGCCGTTGCCAATGCTGAACCGCAAAGGGCTCCAAAAAAGCAGGAAACTACTGGAATTGTGGCCGTCAATCCTCCCTTTACATTATGTAGCATCTTATCCGCTACCCGAATCAGCACATTTGCAATTCCGCTTCGCTCAATCAAAGAACCGCCTACTATAAAAAGTGGAATCGCCAACATAGAAATAGAGTTCAAAATGTAAAACGCATTCGTTGCAAACGTTCCTGTACTTCCAAGCCCCATATATGCCACAAAAAAGGAGCCGCCCAAAAATGCTAACGGAACTGCAACGCCGGAAAAAATCATGAGTAAAATTAATACTGCAGCTATTCCAAATATCATAATGTGCGTAACCTCCTTATAGATTTACAAACATTCACCACATAATAAACCATCATCCCCAAAGCTCCTAAAAATACAGAAGCATATACCCACCACATGCTAAATCCAACAGCCGGAGACACCGTATTACGTTCAATATGTGTCATCATTAAATTAAATGTTAATGGCATAAATAATCCACATATTATAGTAGAAATAATCAAACTAAACAAATGAAGTGCTTCTTTTGACTTTTCCGTCTTACACAGATTCAAGAAGAAATCGACTTTTAGCATATTGTCATCACGCACAACCAGTATTACTCCAAGCCATACAAATACAATAAATAGAATTGTTGGCAATTCCTCATAGCCGTGCATATTAATATTAAATACCCAACGACTGAAGATTGTCAGATTAACCATAATCATCATCACAATCAACAAAATGCCCGCTAAATTTCCAACCACAAATTCAACTATATGATCTAATTTTTTTAAAAATTTCACCACGTTCCTCCTCTCTTTAACGGTAACAAAAAAAGCAGGGGATACTACAAACATAGATATCAATCCACTTGCAGCATCCCCCATACCATTAATAATTAAACAGCTCAGATACCTGATTGTATAATTCTTCTCCAATCAGTTCTCTCCACTTATCCGACAGAGAAGCCGCATACTCTTTCCATTGATTCAATTCCTCATCTGTTGGCTGATAATATGTAATTCCTTTTTCATCAAAGAATTTTTCTGCGTCTGCTTTCATATCTTTATAAGATTCATATTCAGCCTCTGAACACGCCCAGGCAGCATCCACAAATATCTTTTGATCCTCTTCGCTATACTGATTAAACTTATCTAAATTCATCATCAAACTATACGAAGTCCACTGAGCTCCAACATATGAATAAAATGGTGCTACTTCATAATAATTTTCAATAATATATGAAGGTATCTGCTGATCCGTAGCCGTAATCAAACCATTCTGCAGCGATGTATATAACTCTCCGTATGGCATAATTGCGATATTTCCCAAACCGCCATAAAATTCGTTAACAATAGCATCTTCATATGTTCGAAACGTTTCATTCGCCAGATCCTTCGGCACTTTAATCAATTTATCTGTCGAAAAGATGTGGCGCTGTAAGCCACTGTTTTGTGCCAAAAGTTTAATTCCATTTTCTTCATAAAGCTTTGTATTAATAGCAAATCCTTCTGCATTCGGATTAGCAAGCTTTTCCCTCACTGTGTCTAAATCAGGTAATAAAAATGGAATTCTTTGCCATACAAATCTCTTATCTACATTAGACATTCCGGCACCAAAGTTAAAATCCGTCTCCCCATCCTGAATCATCTGAAAGGATTCCGCATCGCTGGCATAACTGGAATACCAATAAATATCTACTACATAACGGCCATTACTATTTTTCTCTACCTCTTCTTTAAATTTCAGTAGTCCATCAGCCCAGGGATTATAATCTGGGGCAACCTCTGGATCTAACGCTGATGTTGTCAAAATAAGATGCGTTGCATCTGAATCTGCTTTCGTAGTTTCTGCCGTTTTATCGTTCTGCAGTGCAACTGTATTATTACCTCCACATCCAACTATAGTTAATGCCATCATTGCTGCCATTGCCGTTGCAATTAATTTTTTCATTGTAGCCCTCCTTTTCAACATCCACCATATTCTTTTTCTGCTCGTTCCTGGCTGATCAAACCATCTTTCACATCACACTTTAATGCTTTTTTATCTCTCTCAAGCGGATTACCCCAACCTCCGCCGCCACTCGTCTGAATATAGAGTCTATCTTTCTTATAAAAACGTACCCTTGCTTTCGAAGGCAAATGTTCTTCCGTTCCATCCGCTCTCTTTACGGTAAAACGTGCTCCTAATGCTGCTTTTCCACCATTCAATCCCCACGGTGCCGTATTAACACGATCAGAGGCAATAAAGCAGTCCACCTCATCTGTCTGGAATTCCAGGACTCGCTCAATTCCAAATCCACCCCTGTGCTTACCAGGTCCTTCAGAATTTGGAGCTAAACCATATCGTATTACCTTAACCGGCATGATTCTTTCAAGAACTTCTACTGGTGTATTTCTGGTATTAGTCATATGCGTATTAACTCCACTGGTTCCGTCTTGATCGCACATTCCACCATATCCTCCTCCAACAGTTTCACCATTAGCAAAGAACGAATGTGTTTCTGGATTATAACCACCCAGCTGAATTCCATTCATAGATCCACAAGCAGCCGCACATACTTTTTCTGGAACCACTTGAGCCAGTGCGCCAAGCAGTACATCTACCAAACGCTGACACGTAATAGAATTTCCAGAACCGGTAGCTGCTGGATATACCGCATTTACCAAGGAGCCTTCCGGTGTTATAACCTCAAAGCGGCGATATGTTCCAGAATTCGGTGGAATCGTGGGATCCGTCACTGCTCGAATAACATAATAAATGCAAGCCAAAGCCATCGGACGAACACAATTCAAAGGTCCTCTTACCTGAGGGCATGTTCCCGTAAAATCAATTTTAATATGTGGACCTCCTGTAGTAATTGTTACCTTGATTTTTAATGGATCTGTTGTAGTAATTCCATCTCCCTCTAAGAAATCCTCAAATTCAAATGTCCCTTTCGGAAGTTTTTCTAACTCTGCTCCCATTCGCCGGTCACAGTAGTTCTCTAACTCTGCAATTGCCTCAAGAACTACTTCTACGCCCATCTCATCACATAATTCCTCAAACCGCTTTTCTCCTACATTATTTGCTGCAATCTGAGCCATCAAATCTCCGCTACTTTCGTATTTTGTTCGGATATTAGAGCGAAACATAGCAAAAATCTCAGGATCTACTTTTCCTTCTTTTTTTATCTTTACTGGTGGGAAGCAAATCCCTTCATGGAAAATTTCCGTTGCATCTGGTGTTAACGAACCCGGAACCTTTCCTCCCACATCTACATGATGCGCCAGATTTCCTACAAAAGCTACTAGCTCTCCTTTAAAAAAGATCGGAGAAAAGATAATAATATCTGGCAAATGAGTTCCACCAATGAATGGATCATTGTGCATGATAGCATCTCCAGGTTTCAGTTCTTTTTTGTTAATATGCTTTAAAGCTCCCTTTACTCCCCAAGGCAACACTCCTGAATGAACAGGTATATGCTCTGCCTGTGCAATCGTCTCTCCATTTACATCAAATAACGCACACGAACAATCTCTTCTATCTTTAATATTTGTGGAATAGGCTGTCCGAATTAATGCTGCTCCCATCTCTTCTGTAATTGCAAAAAAGCGATTTTGCATAACTTCCAATGTGATTGCATCCATCTTTTCATTCCTCCTTTTAGTTCTCTTCTAATGCTTCCATCTTCCCAGTCTCATGATTTGCAATCTTCACAACCAAATTCATTCTCTCATCTACTGTCACCTTATCGCCAGGCCCTACTACGGACGTAGCTCCTGTTTCCTCTATGATTGCCGGACCGATAAAGCTGTTACCTGCTTTTAAAGCATCTCGCTTATATACGGCTGTATCCAGCCACTCTCCCATAAAATAAGCTTTTCGAATTTCTTCTGGTTTTGGAAGTTCCTTGCTAATTTCTCCTTTTGAATACAAGTTACTTTTGTCCATTTCCCCAACTACAGAAAGACGCAAACTAACCAACTCCATGGGATCATTCTTCTTAAATCCATAAGAACGCTCATGTGCATCACTGAAATCATTCACAAGCTTATCCCAAACCAGCTGATTCACCGGGCTATTGGGTACCGAAATCGTTAATTCGTAGGCCTGACCAAAATAGCGGATATCTATTTTTCTCTCAAAACTTACGCTACTCTCTGATACGCCATCTCGAGCCATTTCTTTTCTTGCTTCAGCCTCTAATTTTTCAAATTTTTCTTCCATATGGTTGAAAGAAACATCTTTTTCATGTTTATGATACGTGCATACTTCATCATATCTAATTGGTGCAACTAATAATCCAAAAGCAGAAAAGTTTCCAGGTGCGATAGGAATAACAACTGTTCCTATATCCAGAGTTCTTGCCAGTTCAACCGCATGAAGTGCTCCCGCTCCTCCATATGGCAGAAGCACAAACTTTCTCGGATCGATTCCTCTTTCTACCGTCATAACTCTAATTGCTCTGACCATGTTGGAATTCGCTACACGAAGAATTCCCTCTGCTACTTCCTCCACTGTCATATTTAATTTTACGGCCAATTTTTCTTCTATCGCTTTCCGTGCAGCCGCCACATCCAGGTGCATTTTTCCACCTAGCAATTTTTCACCCACACGACCTAACACAGCATGAGCATCTGTTACTGTTGGTTCTGTTCCTCCTTTGCTATAACAAACCGGTCCCGGTACTGCTCCTGCACTGCGAGGACCAACCCGAAGCGCTCCACCAGCATCCAGCCATGCTATAGAGCCTCCTCCTGCTCCAATCGTAGTAATATCTATATGTGGGAATTTTACCGGAAATCCCTCAATCACTCCTTCACCTGTGATACCAATAGAACCATTCTGCACAATTCCTACATCAAATGACGTTCCTCCAAGATCTCCAGTAATAATATTATGATAATCCGTAATCTTGGAAAGAAATTCGGCAGCCAAAACACCTCCAGCCGGACCAGATAATAACGTATTCACACTCTTCTGAGCTGCAATCTGATCGGTCATCATACCTCCAGAAGATTGCATAATAGTCAATGGAGAATTAATCCCATTTTCATCTAATCGTCTACGCAACTGGGATACATATTTCTGCATTCTTGGCTGAACATATGCATTCATAACGGTTGTATTCATTCGTTCAAATTCACGAAACTCCGGCAAAATTTCGCTAGATACAGACACTGGAAAATCTGGTGCGATTTCACGAATAACTTCCAACGCTTTTTTCTCATTTTCATCATTCGCATAAGAATGAAGAAAACAGATTGCAATGGATTCCGCTCCCTCTTCCATTAATTCATGAATCGTTTTCTTTAATTCCTCCATATCCAACTGCACCAATACAGTTCCCGTATAATCCATTCTTTCGTCTGCCTCCCGACGAAGATATCGTGGAATTAATGAAGCTGGTTTTCTAGCATGTAAATCATAAAGTTCTAGTCTGCTCTGGCGACCAATATCTAAAACATCTCTAAATCCTTTTGTTGTTATTAATGCTGTTACAGCGCCGTTTCGTTCCAAAAGTGTATTTGTAGCCACTGTCGTTCCATGTGCAACACCCGTCACACAATCTGGTGCTACTCCCAACTCTTCTAAAAGTGCTCTAATTCCGTTCAGAACACCTATACTTTGATCTTCAGGTGTAGAAGGCGTTTTTGCAAAATACACCTTACCATCTTCATTTATTCCGACTACATCGGTAAACGTTCCTCCTACATCTACACCTAATTTCAATTTAGCCATTTTTCATCCTCCTTTATCTCTATCCCTGGTAATAATTTACTTTCGGCATATATTTACTTCCTAGCATCTTATGAAATTCTGGGTATCTTGATTGTTCCGGGTGACGTCCTTTCTTTTCTGTTACATCATTAGCCAGCCATTGTAATGGAATAATGTAAAATAATGGAGTTAAAATTTCATCCATTCCTCCTGGAAGCGAGATAAAACGACCTTTTATTTCAATCTCTTTTTCAAAGCCCTCGTAACCAATAACAGTCACGTGATCCGAATGTTCCTGAGCAAATTGAATCATTCTCTTTATTCGCTCTACTCCAGGTCCCTCGTTTACCAAAAAAATCAAATATGACCACTTTTCAAGACAATGATACGGACCATGCATGTACTCTTCCACATCATATACCTCTACCGGGATTCGCACTCCTTCTAATACCTTAAGAGCCCCTTCTTTAGCTGCAGCTGTTAAAGTACCACCTCCGATAATTGTCACAGATGGAGCAGATTTATACTCCTCCGCAAAATCTTCAATTTCTTCAGATGTACATCTCAAACTTTGCTCCATCCATTTTGGAACTAACGAAATGTCTAATTCCTTACCAGCTAATCCCGCAGCATATAAATACAACATTGCTATAGTCGAAGTAAATCCCTTCGTTTTGGCCCCTACCAGTTCTTCTCCTGTACATGTATCCAAAATTGCCTCAGCACTTTTTCCACCAGGATTATCAGGCTCGGCTGTTACCATAACGGTTCTAGCCCCATACTCTCTTCCTTTTTCCAAACAATGTATCGTCCCAATACTACGTGCCGTCTGTGAAATTCCTAAAATCAGCGTTTTCTCATCTAGTCGATAATGTGGATAGTAATACAAAAAATCAAATGGGGTAAACACCTGGACCTCTGCATTGAACCATTTTGTAAATGCATATTTAGCCGCAATTGCTGTATGAAGTGAGGTTCCAGAACCAATTAAATAGATTTTGTCAAATGGACCTTTTCCCACTATAGAATACACACTATCACACACTTTTTCTGCATTTTGGCAAACTCTTCTAATTGTGTCTGGCTGTTCCAATATACAGCTCTTCATGGTTTGCTTCATTCTATGTATGCCTCCCAACTCTTGTATTTTTCTCTATTTTATTTTTTTACCTGTATGTCCTGCTCTTCGATTTTTTTTGAAGCAAAATTAATTGCTCCTAGAGCTCCTGCTTTTCCTCCCAAGTTTGCCAAACAAATATCCGCCTGAATTGGCGTAAGCCTGCCAACCTCCTCTCGAATCCGCTGAATCACAGATCCCATAGAATCAGAAACTCCACCGCCTATTACAACCTTCTCTGGATTTAAAAGACTAATCGTATTGGCTATCGCAACTGAAAAATCACGAACAAATTTGTCTATTACCGGTATTACTGAGGTATCTCCTCGGCTATATGCTGCAAATAATGCTTCTGCCGAACCAACAATTTGATCCAGTGCCGAGCCAGAACATTTTTTTTCTAAAATTCCCTGTTGTCCTAATTTATTAATTTCTCCTTTTTCCACATCAGAACTATCTAAATAATATCCCAATTCTCCTGCTCTTCCTTGAGCTCCCAATACCAACTGTCCACCACATACTAATGCTCCGCCAATACCTGTTCCCAATGCAATAAACAACATATCGTCCGTCTGTTCGCCTGAACCTATCCAACGTTCACCTAATGCTGCCAGATTCACATCATTTCCGACATACACTGGAAATGAAAAATATTCATTCATTAAACTTTGCAAAGGAAATTGATTCCACGATAATGCTTTGGCACGCACCACTGTTCCATCTGAATCCACCGTTCCCGGGACTCCAATTCCCATGCCAAATATCATTTCTCGTTTAATTCCTGCTGCTTCTAATGACTCCTCTACAATCTGGACTAATTCCTCAAACTGATTTTTGGTTGGTAATTTTTTTTCGTACACAATATTACCCACCAAATCTGTTATCAAAAACAAAAGTTTTGTTCCGCCAATATCTATGCCAATACAATACGCAGATTTTGGATTAAATCCCAGCATAGTAGATGGACGTCCAACCCCTGAGGGAGACATACAATCTCCATACTCAACTAGGAGCTTTTTCTTAATTAATTCATCTACAATCGCACTAACTGTTGTTTTACTCAAATTTAATGCCTTTGATATCTGTGCACGGCTAATCGGCTGTTTCTCCTTGACCATATTTAGAATCAATGTCCGATTAATTTTTCGTATTAATTCTAAATGCCCTAAATTTCCATTCTTCTCCATATTACACCCCTTACTCACTTAATTAGTTCAGTGCACTTACTAATTCTTTTAAAAATTACCTCTCGTATCAAGCAAGAGGATTTATATATAAAATACACTTTTATTATTCTGTTTTCAATAGGATTTTTCAACAAAATATCTTTATATTTTCGTAAAAATCGCCAAAACGCGTTTCACATAATTTGTTTATTTAGAAAACTAAATGTCATTTTCAAGATACACGCCCATATATGCTGAACTCTTTTTGCAATGCAATTGATAATTCATAAAATCAATTATATCTAACAAAAATGCAATTACAAACCAAGGATGACAGTAACTGTCAACCTGTAACGAATCAACAATTTCAAGAATGTTTTTACTAACCTTCTATATGGTTCCACACATACCCATGCAGTAGAACTTTCAACATTTCCTTATCTCGCTCTTCCCAGGCGGCTTGTACATTCTCCATATCGAACATGGGCATTCTTCGTAAATCTGATATGCTGAAATCTCCCAAGAGCAGGCGTGGCAAAGGCAACTGAAAGAAACGATAGCAACAAAAAACAGGTCCGGACGCACGGAGAGTAATCAGTGTATCTGAACCTGGCTTTTCTATGGTCTTTCCGATGAATAGCTTGGCTGGCTTTTCATTGAAATTTCTTATGCTTTTTTTCGTTGACATTTAATACTGTTCAATGTATCATATAATCAAGAAATGGGTTTGTTACCGTACAGCTATTGCTTAAGCGGGGTGCTCGTTTCTTTTTTGTGTTTACCATGTCGTCCTGTCATTATTCAAGAATGCCTCGGTGCTCTTGTAGCAAAAAGCAGACGCACCCTTTCTTACGTCCTCGAACATTTTTCCGCATCGATCGCCAGCACAAACATTAATGCATCCAGTGCATATTCCGGCTCATTTACCTGAATCACATACGTGTCCGTCATATGGAACAGCTCTTTGCTGACACTGGCAACCGAATATCCCCTTTGATCGAGGATATTATAATCCCATTCCATAATCGAACCGTCGATATGCCAGCCATTGTAATCAATATTGTAATGCGGCATCAGGAAAGAGAATTCTTTACTCAAGCATCCGATATAGGTGCCGTTTTTATATATCTCAAATTTTGGCAGAAATGTCAGTACACGCTGAACAACCATTCCAATTTCATTGCCGTCTGCATCATATATCACCAACTTATGGCCCCAGGACAACTGGCCTTTTACCACATATACTGTATTGCCAAACTCATCATAAATATCATAACTGTCAAACCACGAAAATAACCGCTGTTTAAATAAAAGCTTCATAAAATCACCTCAAATATCATAATCCGTTCTCTTTTGTCCTCGCCCGGAAACAAATCCGATGTGTCGATCTCATCATAAAACATTAGCTGTTCCTCCGTCATCAGACAACTGATATATTCCTCCGATGGATAATAAAAAAACAGCAGTATCTCTCTCGGATTTTCGTAATAGGACTCATATATCCTGGCAAGAACAGAGTGCAATATCTCTACCGAAAATGGATTGAAAAAATAACACCGGTCCACTTCTGGAGGAAGCTCATAGTTCTCCGCACTGCTTAAGATAAAGGAAGTACGGTTTCCGGACACTGCCGTCTCCTTATTTTCTGCTGCCCCCTGATAAATACGTTCATCGTATTCGATTCCGATTGTTTTACTCCTTGTCTGATAGGACAAGTAAAAACAGACTCTTCCCTTGCCGGTCCCATAGTCCAATACGGTATTATTCTTCCGGATTAATCCGCTGTTCGCCAACCGTTCCAGGACCACGTATGCCGTCGGTTCGTATGGGTATCGGTATTGATCCGCATGCGAATCGTCTCTGCCGCTTGTTCGGATTTTCAGGAATCTATCCCATTGGGTTTCATTTTGGTTCATGGTATATCTCCCGTATCATTTACTCGATTCTTATATCTACAGAATATAGGAAATTGGCAGCGCTTGTCAACTTGCAGCTTTGGAAAGAAAAAAATTGCAAATATGTAAATCTCCCATCGTCTTATTATGGACAGATCTTGTTGTTAATTCTTGGCAAATCTAATATTTCGTACTATAACTATTCTGTACCGTTTTCTCTGTACTGGGCATCGGCTTCGCATTTTTTGTTTCATAGGACACAGTTTCCCATGAAACAAAGAAATCACACCTGATTCACAAGATACGGAACCATTCCTTAGGTTTTATTACGAAAGAAGGCTTTTTATGATTTCCCGTCTACTTACCTTAACTGCCTGGTCCATGACGCCGCCCGCAGTCTGGTCTCCCTTTCATTTAGTATTTATGCTGATCGGCATCCCGCTCGCCGCCTTTGCCGCATGGAAATTGCGGACGCGCTCCGAAGCGTTCCGTCTGCATCTGCTCTTTGCCTGCGGTGTTTTTCTGGCATTTTCCGAGGTCTACAAACAGCTTTTTCTCTATTACATAGAAAACAACCGGCACTACGACTGGTGGTATTTTCCATTCCAGCTCTGCAGCCTGCCGATGTACCTCTGCCTGCTGCTGCCCTTTGTTCCGCATAAATATCAACGTATTTTTTGCACTTTTATGTATAATTACAACCTGCTCGGTGCCGTCATGGTGTTCGTCGATCCGTCCGGTCTGATGCACCCGTACTGGACGCTGACCCTGCATGGATTTATCTGGCATATCCTTCTGATCTTCATCGGACTGCTCATCGCCTTTTCCCGCATGGTGCTGCCAACCGCCAAAGGATTCTGGCAGTCTACAGCTGTATTTGCAGTCGGATGTGTCATCGCAACTATCATCAATGTTACCTCGCATCCGTATGGAAACGCGGATATGTTTTATATCACGCCGTACTACGCGACCACGCAGATTGTGTACTCCCAGATCGCTGCTAAATTTGGAATTTTTGCCGGAAACACGGTGTATGTGCTTTCAATCATTTTGGGCGCATGGCTGCTGCATCTCGTATTTCAAGTCGAACGTCCGTGAGACTTGGCGCGTGATTCTGGTCAGCAAAGCTGACATATTCGTTGCTACTCACTCATTCCGTGCACATCAACGGGATTTTACCGATGCTTCGCATTTCAAATCGGCAAAATCTGCTATCGATATGATATCATACGGAATTTTCAGTTCAGAAAATTCCTAATCTGCAATTAAAAGAGCGCCAGCCCCGCATTCACAGCCGGGCAGACGCTCTTTTCTATAACAGCTCAATTAATTCACTGTCACGGTAAAATCCACTGAAACGACTTTGTAACAATGGATTTTATCCTTTTATTTTTATTTACTGAATCTCGCTATGGAACTCCTGCAGGGACTTAACCTCCAGATGTCCGTTCTTCTTGATACTTCTCAGAGCCTGTACGGTAGCCTTTGCTGCTGCCATGTTGGTGAAGTACGGAATCTTCGCCTTTACAGCTGCCTTACGGATGTAGCTGTCATCGCCTCTGCCCTTCTTATCGTTCGGGGTATTGATGATGATTGCCACTTCTCCGTTGGTAATCTTATCTAAAATGTTCGGACGACCTTCGTTGATCTTGCATACCTTCTCAGCCGGAAGTCCTGCTGCTACCATCACATCACAGGTTCTGCCTGTACCCATCAGGGTAAAGCCACACTCGTAGAAGCCTCTTGCAACCTCGATAAGCTCTATCTTATCCTTGTCATTGACACTCAGGAGGACAGTTCCGGAAGAAGGAAGACGTGTCTGGGTTGCTTCCTGTGCCTTGTAGATAGCCTCACCAACGCTGGTGGACATACCAAGAACCTCACCGGTGGAACGCATCTCCGGTCCAAGTACCGGGTCAACCTCCGGGAACATCTTGAACGGGAATACCGGCATCTTAACACCGTAGTGCGGAATCTTCTTCTCTTTCAGTGCCGGAACCGGTGACGGACGGCCTGTTAAGTAGGAAGTCATGATATCCGTTGCCAGTTTTACCATCTTGATGTTGCATACTTTAGATACCAGCGGCACGGTACGGGATGCTCTCGGGTTTGCCTCCAGCACGTATACTTCGCCGTCCTCGATTGCATACTGCATGTTCATCAGACCTACTACGTGCATCTCTTTTGCGATACGGCTTGTGTAATCGCGGATTGTCTCTACCTGATCCTTGGTCAGATTTCTGGACGGAAGGATACAAGCGGAGTCTCCGGAATGGATACCTGCCAGCTCGATATGCTCCATAACTGCCGGAACAAATACGTTCTCGCCATCGCTGATCGCATCTGCTTCACACTCGGTTGCATGATGCAGGAAACGGTCAATCAGGATCGGACGGTCCGGAGTTACGCCGACAGCTGCTCTCATATAGAAGGTCATCGCTTCATCGTCATGAACAACCTCCATGCCGCGGCCGCCAAGTACATAGGACGGACGAACCATAACCGGATAACCGATCTTATTAGCAATCTCCAATGCATCTTCTACAGTAACTGCCATGCCTGACTCCGGCATCGGAATCTGCAGTTTATCCATCATCGCACGGAACAGGTCACGATCCTCTGCCATGTCGATGGTTTCCGGAGTTGTACCCAGAATGTTGACACCATATTTCTTCAGGTCTGCTGCCAGGTTCAGCGGTGTCTGGCCACCAAACTGTGCGATAACTCCCAGCGGTTTCTCCTTGTGATAGATGCTTAATACATCTTCCAGAGTCAGCGGCTCGAAATACAGTTTATCGGAGGTATCATAGTCTGTAGATACGGTCTCTGGGTTGCAGTTAACGATAATTGTCTCAAATCCAAGCTCTTTCAGTGCGATAGCTGCATGTACGCAGCAATAGTCAAACTCAATACCCTGACCGATACGGTTCGGACCGCCGCCCAGAATCATGATCTTCTTGTTGTCGCTGCACGGACTCTGATCCTTGATATGGTAGCTTGAGAAGTAGTATGCGGAATCCGGTGTGCCACTTACGTGTACGCCCTCCCAGCCTTCTACGATACCCTCTTTGGTTCTTGCATCGCGGATCTCTTCCTCAGTAACGCCTAACAGCTCGCTTAAATATTTATCTGCAAAACCGTCCAGCTTCGCCTGGCGGAGAACCTCAACCGGCGGAACCTCGCCCTTATACTGCATCAGGCTTTCTTCCTCTTCTACCAGTTCTTTCATCTGCTGGATGAAGTAATGTTTAATCTTGGTTAATTCGAACAGCTCGTCTACGGTAGCGCCCTTACGAAGTGCCTCGTACATAATAAACTGACGTTCGCTGCTCGGAACATGCAGCATCGCAAGCAGTTCTTTTTTTGTCTTCTTATCGAAGTCTTTCGCATGACCAAGACCGTAGCGGCCTCTCTCCAGGCTTCGGATCGCCTTCTGGAATGCCTCTTTGTAGGTCTTTCCGATACTCATAACCTCGCCGACTGCCTTCATCTGGGTTCCCAGCTTGTCCTCTGCGCCTTTGAACTTCTCAAATGCCCAGCGTGCAAACTTGATAACAATATAGTCGCCGGACGGAACATACTGATCCAGAGTGCCGCTCTTGCCGCATGGAATCTCATCCAGAGTCATACCGGTTGCCAGCATCGCTGATACCAGTGCAATCGGGAAACCAGTTGCCTTGGATGCCAGTGCGGACGAACGGGAGGTTCTCGGGTTGATCTCGATAACAATATCACGGTCTGTCTTCGGATCGTGTGCCCACTGTACGTTGGTACCGCCGATTACCTGGATTGCTTCTACGATCTTGTAGGATTTCTCCTGCAGACGTTTCTGCACTTCTTCCGAAATGGTTAACATCGGAGCAGAACAGAAGGAATCTCCGGTGTGTACGCCCAGCGGATCAATATTTTCAATAAAGCAGACAGTGATCATGTTGTTCTTCGCATCGCGGACAACTTCCAGCTCAAGCTCTTCCCATCCAAGGATAGACTCCTCTACCAGAACCTGACCAACCATGCTGGCCTGCAGGCCTCTTGCACACACGGTCTTCAGTTCTTCTACGTTATATACAAGACCGCCGCCTTCGCCGCCCATGGTGTAAGCCGGACGAAGAACAACCGGATAACCCAGTTTATCTGCGATTGCCAGTGCATCCTCAACGCTGTAGGCAACCTCACTTCTAGCCATCTCGATGCCCAGGCTTTCCATTGTATGCTTAAACTCGATACGGTCCTCACCACGCTCGATAGCATCAACCTGAACGCCGATTACTTTAACATCATATTTATCCAGAACACCTGCTGCTGCCAATTCGGAGCAGAGGTTCAGTCCGGACTGTCCACCCAGGTTCGGGAGCAGCGCATCCGGGCGCTCTTTTTCAATGATCTGAGTCAGACGGTCTACGTTCAGCGGCTCAATATAAGTCACATCTGCTGTCTCCGGATCCGTCATAATCGTAGCCGGATTGGAATTGACCAGCACAATCTCATAGCCGAGTTTTCTCAGTGCCTTGCACGCCTGTGTTCCCGAATAATCGAACTCACACGCCTGTCCGATAATGATTGGACCGGAACCGATAATCAATACTTTGTGAATGTCATTTCTCCTCATGTTTTCTCCCTCTCATTGTCTGCTGTTTTTTGGCTTTAAAAAAGCGGCCTCCCGGATCAACTAAAAATCAAGCACCTCCGCGGTGCCTTCACGCGCGTCTGTCTGATCTTCCGTCATCCTGACAGCCTCCGCCAATCGCAGCTCTGCCAGACCCCAGTTAGCCATTATCAGCATTATAATAGAAAGCGCTTTATTTGTAAACAAAAAATTTTACAAAAATCGATCTTTTTCGCTTTTCAAATTTGATCTTCTATGATATTATAGGAAAGATATACTGGGGTGTTTATTTTGTCAAAAAGGCAGATTTAGACCCTCTTATTTTCGTTCCTGCGCGAGAATGTGCCAAGGCACATTCTTTTTTATTATCTTGTCCTACGAAAATCCTACGAAAAGGAAAGGGGTTATCCATTATGAAAAAAGTTGTCATCATCGACGGTCAGGGCGGACGCATGGGGCGCGCCCTCGTAGAAGAAATCCATAAACTCTGTCCCGGACAGCCGCTTCTCGCGCTCGGTGCCAACACCACTGCCACTGCCGCGATGATGAAAGCCGGAGCTGCCATGGGCGCCACCGGAGAAAACCCCGTTCTCGTCGCCTGCCGCGATGCCGACCTAATCATCGGACCAATCGGCATCGTCATTGCAGACTCCCTCTTAGGAGAAATCACCCCCGCCATGGCAGCCGCCATCGGACAAAGCCGCGCCCAGAAAATCCTGATTCCTGTCAGTGGAAGCTCCTATTGCCGCCATATTTTAGTAGGAACACAGAATTTACCGATGAATGAATATATCCATTTGGCGGCAGAGGAAGCAGCTGCCTACCTGAATCATATTTAAAAAATGCACGAAGCTGAACTCTCATCGTTCCGCTCCGTGCATTTTTCTCCCGGTCTCTTTATCCTTCAAAACCTGCATCTTCAACTCATCCACCCCGGAAAATTTCATCTCCGGCCGCATAAAATCTAAAAAATGAACCTCTATCTTTTTCCCATACAGGTTTTCATCCAGATCATAGATATATGTCTCCGCCCCCGCTGGTCGTTCTCCGGCAATCGTCGGTTTTTTTCCAATATTCGTGATACTTCCATAAGAAGCACCATCAATCACCGTCCGGGAGAGATATACCCCGAACGCCGGAAGATGTTTCTGGATTCCCGGCAGGATATTCGCCGTCGGAAAACCTAGGGTGGAACCTAAATGCTCCCCGTGTACCACCTGTCCGCTGATCCGGTACTCGTATCCCAACAGTTCATTCGCCTTGCGGATATTTCCCTTCGCCAGCTCTTCCCGGATATAGGTGCTGCTGATCTCGCGATCGCCGTCCATCGCCTTTTCAACGATCGACACCTCATATCCATATTTCGGTGCCAGTTTCCGAAGCAGTTCAGCATCGCCCTTCCGCTGGTAGCCAAAATGGCAGTCCGGACCGGACACGATCGCCTTTGCGCCCATCTTGCCGACCAGAATCTCGGCAACAAACTGTTCCGGGTCCATATGTGCGACTTCCTGGTTGAACGGATATTCCACCAGATACTCCACCCCCGCCTCGCGCAGGTTCTCCTCGCGCTCCTCGTTGGTCGTGATCATCGTCTGCAGCTTTCCCCGGATCAAGGTTCCCGGTGCCGTCTCAAAGGTAAACACCGCTGGTTTATATCCTTTTTCCCGATACCGCATCACTTCCCGCAGCAGCTTCTGATGCCCTCTGTGAAGACCGTCAAACTTACCGATCGTGACCGCAGTCGGCTCTTTTATCTGAAATTCTCTGGTTCCGGCAAAATACTGCATCTTACTCTCCTCCCAGAAAGATCTTACGTGGTTTCCATTGTTTCTTCTCCGGCTGATAGGCATAGAGACCGATAAACTGGTTTGCGCTGTCATAGACGCGGATGATTCCAGAATCCGGAAGTACCATCTCTGAGTTTCCATCCGCAGAAACCTGGTGTTCAGCCAAACTGCTTCCGATCTGCACTAAGCAGCCGTCTCTCGGTCCCAGCCCTTTCGGGAATGGATTTCCATTCTGCAGAAGCTTATCCAGAACTTCGCTCTCCGATACATACGCCGGGCAGTCCTCAAACATTCCATCCACCGGCACGATCCTATCCTCGATCTGACCGGCTTTCGCCAGCGCTTCCACCTCGGACAGGCGCAGGCTGTCCCCGATCGCAAATCGATCGACGCGGGTGCGGATCAGTTTTTCCATACAGCCGCCGCATCCCAGCTTTTCACCGATGTCATGGCACAGGGTACGGATGTAGGTTCCCTTGGAACAGGTCACGGTCATCGTCACACGCGGCAGTTCCACCGCATCTATCTGAAGATCATAGATTTCCACCGGACGCGCTGCCCGCTCTACCTCTTTTCCGGCTCTCGCCAGCTCGTAGAGCTTCTTTCCGTTGACCTTGAGCGCCGAATACATCGGCGGTACCTGCATATACGGACCAACAAAGCTCTCCGCCGCCCCGCGGACTGCCGGTTCTGTCAGCTGTTCCGTCGGTTTCTCCGAAAGAATCGTTCCTGTCATATCCTGCGTATCGGTTTCGGTTCCCAGCAAAAGAACTGCCTGATACGTCTTCCTCTTATCCGTCAAAAGGTCGCACAGCTTCGTGCCCTTCCCCAGACATACAGGGAGTACGCCCTCCGCTGCCGGATCGAGCGTACCCGTATGACCGATCTTTTTCTGTCTCAAAATGCCCCGGAGCTTCGCCACCA
>ENA-ORTV01001784-ORTV01001784.1-human-gut-metagenome-genome-assembly--contig:-NODE-1784-length-22463-cov-2.926232_pt1 | contig 22463 bp, 19 predicted proteins | sample MGYA00241915_ERZ509194 | MGnify/ENA primary metagenome ERZ509194 (study PRJEB26280, sample SAMEA2338810) | human gut metagenome | biome: human gut; feature: human-associated habitat; material: faeces... | reverse complement strand
ACTGCGATTGTGGCTGTCATGATCACGATCATGAGCACCATCATCATGACCATGATGACGAGTGTGGCTGTGGCTGCCATGACCACCACCACGATCACGAAGGACACCATCATGCAGATGATGTATTTACAAGCTGGGGCTTGGAGAACGTCGGCGTGATGAAGAAAGAAGATCTGCAGAAGATTCTGGATGATCTGGCTTATGGTGATAAATACGGCGAGGTTCTGCGTGCGAAAGGCATGGTTCCGAGTGAAGAAAAGGGCGTATGGCTGCATTTTGATATGGTTCCGGAGCAGGCTGAGATCCGTGAGGGAGCACCGGATTTTACCGGAAAGGTGTGCGTGATCGGTGCCGAGCTGGACGAAGAGGGTCTGAAGGCAGCGTTCAACGCGTAAATACAAGGAGAATGAACTATGAATGAAGATAAGATGCCGTTGTTTCTCATCAATGGTTTTCTGGAAGCTGGAAAAACCCAGTTTATTAAATTTACAATGCAGCAGGATTATTTCCAGACCGAAGGAAAAACACTTCTGATTGTCTGCGAAGAGGGCGAGGAAGAGTATGATGAGGAGCTTTTAAAGCAGACTCATACAGCGGTTGTCTATATAGAGGAAGCGGAAAAGCTGACGCCGGAATACCTACAGGATCTGGAGCTTCTTTACAATCCGGAGCGAGTTCTGATGGAGTGGAACGGTATGTGGAATCTGGATGCCCTGAAACTTCCGAACGATTGGGATCTGTATCAGCAGATCACGATCATCGATGGTTCCACATTTGATTTATACCTGCAGAACATGAAACCATTGATTGGTGCCATGGTCCGCAACACGGAAATGATTATTATGAACCGTTGCGACGAGATCGAGGATCTGGATGTATACCGCCGTACTTTAAAGGGCATGAACCCGCAGGTTCAGATCGTATTTGAGGACGCAGAGGGCGAAATTGAGGAAGTGACCGAAGCGGATCTTCCATTTGATGTCAATGCCGAAGTGATCGAGATTCCGCCGGAGGCATATGGTATCTGGTATATTGATGCGATGGATAAACCGGACCGTTACCGTGGAAAGACCGTTGAATTTACCGGCATGGTACTGAAAACCCCGGATTTCCCGAAGAACAACTTTGTTCCTGGACGTATGGCGATGACCTGCTGCGAGGCAGATATGACGTTCTTAGGTTTCATGTGCAAGGCAAAAAATGCCCGTCTGCTTGAGACGAAAGACTGGGTCAAAGTACGTGCCCGCGTAGAATATGAGTATATGCCGGAGTATGAGGGCGAAGGTCCGATGCTTTATGCAGATTATGTGGAAAAGGCAGAGCCGATTGAGGAGATTGTGCAGTTCTAAGATTTGCAACGGAAAGCTGTGCTTGAAAGAAAAGGTGTGCCCCGGAGTGTGGAAGACTCCGGGGTTTTTAAAAAAGAAAGAGAAATCGAACAAATGCTCGATTTCTCTTTCTTTTATTTAAAATTGGATTACAGCTTTATCTTACTCCGTCATCTTCGGCACCGGAGTAGGTCTTGACCGGTCAAATACCGCGTTGACATCAAACAGGTCACTCAAATGGTCGCCGCCGACTCCACTTTCCGGAAGGTCATAATACATCCGGTAGCCGTCGAGATTCCGGCGCCCCTGTCGCATATAATCGTCGCCGATCTGGACGAAATACTGGGAGGAATCTACGTTACAGAAGTAACGGAATCCCTTGTTGTACAGGTACTGGAAGCGCTCGCTGCTTGTATCATACGGATGCCAGTCCCCAATATCGCTTCCAAACGGGAAGAGGATGATATCACACGGACCGGTCAGCGTTTCGACTTCATTTGCCCATTTATCGGTATCTTCACGGAATTTATCCATTGGGATCGTACCCATGTTGCGGTGTCCCCAGCTGTGGGAGGCAATTTCAAAACCGTCGTCGCGCAGGCACTGGACGACTTTTGCTGCGTTGGCGCGTTCTTCCTCAAAGTTGAAATCCGGGTGTTCCGCTTTGTACTCGTCAGTATTGTAGGCGGAATCGGTGCGGTAGCCCAGGATGCCATTGTAACCGGTAAAAGCAATGCACGCTTTTGCGCCGCGGTAGGAGAAATCCGGGTGCTCTTTGATGAAATCATCCAGTAACGGCACCAGATCATAGGAACCGACGGAAACAGAACCGTCGTCCATCTTCATCTCGTTCGTTGGCTTGCCATCCTCGCCGATAATCATACGGGAGGCAAAGCCATCTCCATCCATGTATTCGTAGTAGCAGACATCATCCTGTGACATGACGAACGGCTTCTTACCTTCCGGAAGCATGATATCGCCCTCCTGGAAATGCCTGGAACCGTCCTCTGCGGTCACCTCATATGCTACATCGTGCAGACGTACCAGAACGAAACCGCGCTCATACATCGACTGGAGAATCTTCATAAATTCATCCTTGGTCGTCATGACCTGATTATAACCCTTTTCGCGGCTGTCGCCGTCAAATGCTTTCGAGGTATCCATAATCAGTGTATGGAAGAATACATGCGTTACCTTGTGCGGATCAGCGCGCACCAGTGTTTCTTTGGTGGCGTTGTATTCGTCGATCGCTGCCGTCACGGACTCGTCAGATGCGTATGTACTGCTGGACAGGAGATTGATTGCCCCGTCATAGTCATAACCGTCTGCCAGAAGCTTTGCCTGAGCGATGACACCCTCGAGGCTGTCATCAGCAGGTGCAGATGCATTATCAAGGGAAATTACTCCATTTTCAGAATCCGTTTCGGTTGCCGCTGGAACCGAAGATACATGTTCTGCCGGAGAGCGGCGCACCCAGAGGAACGCGGCAATTCCAAGCAGTACAATCAGAATGCCGATTAAAATTAAATACGGAAGTTTGGAGGAACCGCCGTGCCGTCGCCTGGAACGTCCGCCACGTGCAGAAAATCCAACGCTTCCAAGGGAGGAATTTCTTCTCATCATAGTTTTCACCTTTTGTTTATTCATATTTATCTGTCGTTTTTTGCGTCAGATAGTAATAACAGGCCGAGAAAGTTTGCTACCGACTCGACACAGCAAGAAAGAGAGCGGAAAACGTTTTTATAAGCCTGTCTGTGTTCTTATAGTATACCATAAAAAGGAAAGGTGGTCTATGACAGTTTCTTACAATTCTCTTTGGCATAGGGACGGGCGGATATGCCATATCTTGAGAAGAGAGTATGTGCAGACGGAGGAAGATATGAATGAAAAATGTATCATGCAGGGAGAGGCGTGGTATTTGAAATGGAAGCGTGTGGAAAAATGGTGTTGGTTTGTGAAAAAGGAGCTGTTTCGGGAAAAAGAATGTATGTGTTGGGACGAAGATGGCAGAGACAGAAGAAGAGAGTATTTAAACAAAAATGCTTGGAGAGGGCTGGCAGCGATTGGTGTAGCGGTTGTGCTTACGATGGGAGAATGTGTGTCAGGCATACAGCTTGGAATTGGTAAATTGGGGGGAAGTGGTATGCTCACATCTTACGCGGAGGAACTGTGGATTCCCGTTTCAGTAACCGCAGAGACAGCGCAGGCAGCAGAAAATGCCGCTGAGCTTCCCGTCCAGGCACCGGAGGCGATCCTTATGGAGGCCTCCACCGGAACTATTTTGTACGAAAAAAATGCGGACGAGGCGCGAAATCCAGCCAGCGTGACGAAGATTATGACGCTGCTTCTGATTTTTGATGCGTTACATTCGGGAAAAATTCATTTGCAAGATGAGGTCACGACCAGCGCGCATGCGAAATCCATGGGGGGATCCCAGGTGTTTTTGGAAGAAGGGGAGGTACAGACGGTCGAAACACTGATCAAGTGCATTGTCATTGCATCGGGAAATGATGCCAGTGTGGCAATGGCAGAGTATATCGGCGGCAGTGAGGAGGCATTTGTTGCGATGATGAACGAGCGAGCGAAAGGGCTTGGAATGGAGACAGCAAAGTTTGAGGATTGCTGCGGTCTGACGGCGTCTACGACGCACGCGATGTCGGCGCGCGACATTGCCCTCATGTCGCGGGAATTGATCACGAAGTATCCGGAAATTTTTCAGTATTCAACGATCTGGATGGAAAATATAACGCACCGGACCAAGCAGGGAGAGAAAGAATTTGGACTTTCCAATACGAATAAGCTGCTGAAAATGGTGACAAATTTTGAGGTGACGGGACTGAAAACAGGTTCTACATCGCTGGCAAAATATTGCCTGTCCGCAACCGGGCGGAAAGATGGCGTTGATCTGATTGCCGTCATCCTGGCAGCACCGGATTATAAGGCGCGGTTTGCGGATGCGGTCACATTATTAAATTATGGGTTTGCAAATTGTCATCTTTACAAAGATGAAAATCCGGGGGCTGTGCCGGAAACGACGGTGGCAGGCGGCATCCAGGAACAGGTTGCAGGGCGTCTGCGGGGAACCTTTTCTTACCTTTCGATGGGAGGAGAGAATCTGGATGGAATCGAAAAAGAGTGGATGATGGAAGAATCCCGCAAAGCGCCGGTTCGGGAAGGTGATGTGATCGGACATCTGGTCTACCGGCTGGATGGACGGGAATTGGGAAGTGTGGAGATAGAAGCGGCAGAAACGGTGGAGAAAGCGGGACTCTGGGACTATTTTAAGAAGGTAATGGGAGTGTTTGCGGCATAAAAATAAAGAGCTGTCATGTTTGAATAGTGATACACGACAGCTTTTTTCATGGCTAGTTATTCATTCTGCAATCCAGCCGCTTTTTCAGAATACGTGGTCGTTACCAGTTTTTCATAAGGAATCCGTTCCTTGAGTTCACCTGCTTCTTCCAGAATATTTTCCAGAAGCTCAAAGCTGTCCCTGTGGAAAATGGTATCATTTTTCCAGGTGTCCTGCGCTTTGTAGCGTTCAACGATGCGGGCGATTGCCGCGCGGTCTGTTTCTGGAAACTGAGGTTGGATTGTCTCGGCGATTTCATCCGCACTGTGGGAGTTGACGTAAGCTAATCCCTTCTGGATGGCATTCGTGAACGACTGGATAATTTCCGGATGCCTATTTAGATAGCTCTGCTTTGCACAGTAGGCGGTGTAGGGGACATAACCGGAATCGACGCCGAGCGAGGCGACAACGGTGCCATTTCCTTCGGTTTCAAGGGTGGTGGCGAAGGGCTCGAACTCGACCGTGTAATCCGCATCATTACTCGTAAACGCCGCCGCTGTCAGCCCGAAATTGATACTCTGATCGATTGTCAGGTCATTTTTTGGATCGATGCCATTTTTCTTTAAAATATACTCAAAGACCATTTCCGGCATTCCACCCGCGCGCCCGCCAAGCACCTTTTTGCCTTTCAGATCCTGCCAGGAAAAGTCTGGTTCGGCACTTCGTCCAACGAGAAAGTTTCCGGCACGCTGGGTCAGCTGGGCAAAATTGACAGCATAATCGGCGGAACCTTCCTGGTAGACATAGATACTTGCCTCTGAGCCCATGAATCCGATATCGGCATCCCCGGAGATGAGCGAGGTCATAACCTTGTCGGCACCGGCACCGTTTACGAGTGTCAGAGCGATGCCTTCATCCTTAAAATAGCCCAGCTCGATCGCGGCGTACTGTGGCGCATAAAAAATCGAGTGGGCTACCTCATTGAGTGTGACCGGTTCAAGCGCCCTGTCCGCCTCCTTCGCCTGTCCACACCCGGTCAGGGTGGTAAGCAGAGTGAGCACAGCCAGGGCAGCTGCAAATTTAGTTCGTTTCATGGTTGCCTCCTGCGGTTCGTTCATACTATTAAGATATGGGGAATACAGGAAGGTGTGAGCGGTCTGCTGATTTTTCTTTCTGTCTCCAGAGAAGTCCAATACAAAGCCCGACAAGCGACGGCAGAATCCATCCGAGGTTCAAATCAAACAGCGGAAGCGTATGTCTGGCAAATGCGATGACGGGTTCCAGATGTAGGGCAGACTGCATTTCGTCCGGCAGAGCGGCTAAAAAGTCAAAGATGGAAGCTGCCCAGGAACAAATGGTAACGCAGACATAGACTTTTTTGTTATGCTGGAATGCATTTCCAAGCAGCGCGAGGAGAATCAGCGTGATGGCTGGCGGGTAAATCAGCATCAAAACAGGAACCGAGTAAGTGATGATAGCGGACAGTCCTATATTTGACACAATGAGTGAAAAAAGGGTAAAAACGACCGCCCATGCACGGTAGGAAAGGGCATGGGGAAACAGTTTCACAAAGGTTTCCGCACAGCTCGTTACAAGCCCGATGGAGGTCTTGAGGCAGGCGAACGTGATCGCAATGGCGAGGATCCAGGTGCCCATCCGTCCAAGGTAGTAGTCTGCAATCTGGGAGAGGGCGATGCCGCCGTTTTCTGAAAGTTCGAATTGTCCCAGTGACTGTACTCCAATCAGGATGGTAAGCAGATAGATAAATGCCATCAGAAGCCCAGCCAGCATACCGGAATGCAGAACCTCTTTTGCAATGGTTGAATCTTCCCGCACGCCCATCTGGCGGATAACCGAAATGACCACGATCCCGAATGCGAGTCCGGCAATCGCATCCATGGTTTCATAGCCCTGGGAGAGCGCGGAAAAGAAAGCTCCATTCTGATAAGAGGCATCGGGAACTGCCGCTGAAACCTCGATGCTCGGATGAAACAGGGCAGTCACAATCAGAACGCCTAGAAACAGAAGAAACAGCGGATTGATGATTTTTCCGATCCAGAGCGTGATGCTGCCAGGACGAATGGAAAATACAAACACCAGCGCAAAGAAGATCAGCGAAAACAAAAGCAGCATAGTCTGTTCGGAAAGCTGTGTTCCTAAAAGGGGTCTGACTCCGGCGGTAAAGGAGGTCGTAGCGCACCGCGGAATAGCGAAAAACGGTCCGATTGTCAGGTAGAGCAGACAGGTAAAGAAATAGCTATATCTGTGTCCGACGCGGCGGGACAGATCCTGAAGTCCCTCCGAATGCGTGCTTCCGATCGCGGCAACACCCAGGATCGGAATGCCGACGGCAGTCAGAATAAATCCAATCGCTGCCGGGAGAAACTGGCGTCCGGCAAGCTGACCGAGATGTACCGGAAAAATCAGATTTCCGGCGCCGAAGAACATACCGAATAATGTTCCGGCAACTAAAAGCCGTTGCTTATGGGAAAGACAGGTCTGCGTCATAGATATTCACTCCTTTTACATGAGAATTGAAAACTTTTTTGTAATCATCATTATAAAGCCTTCCTTGTGGTTTGTGAAAATCTAGTTTATAATAGAAATATGACAAAATGTAATATTCTAAAAGGAGGTGCGGCATGGATGCCAAAAAACTGGAAATATTGATGACGGCGGTAGATCTTGGAAGTTTTTCGAAAGCATCCGAGGTAGTTGGCTACACGCAGTCGGGGCTGACCCATCTGGTGGACAGCCTGGAGCGGGAGATTGGATTTCCGTTGATCCGCCGCAGTTACAGCGGCATCGCGCTGACGGAAGCGGGAGAAAACCTGTTGCCGGATATCCGCCAGTTTTTGCAGGCAAATGCCACCCTGGAAAATAAGATTCAGGCGGTGCGGGAACAGCAGGAGGAGTCGATCCGTGTGGCGGCATATGCGAGCATCGCGATGTACTGGATGCCGGAGATTTTATACCGGTTCCGCCGCCTCTGCCCGAAGGTGGACGTTGATCTCCGCATGGTCGATCATGCGCTGGAACCATTTGAATTATTACAGAGCGGAAAGACGGATGTCATTTTTGCAAGCAGACAGAAAGAACCGAAATGCGAGTGGATTCCGCTGTATCATGAACTTTTGTATGCGATTCTGCCAAAGCAGTATCCCTTAAATGGGCGCAAAGAATTTCCGCTGCGTGAATTTGAAGGAAAAGATTTCCTGATGCCTTATGGGCGGTTTGACATCGATGTACACGCCGCATTTGCAAAAGAGGGAGTCAGGGCAAAGGAGCAGTCCGTCTATGTGGATGACGAGACGGTGATCCGCATGGTGGGAAAAGGACTGGGCATTTCAATGATGTCTGAACTGATGATCCGCGGAAATACGGAAGATGTCTACTGCGTTCCGGTTTCCCCGACCTGCATCCGGGAAATAGGAATGGGTATGAAGCCGGGGACGGAGGAGAATGGGAGCATTGCAAAGCTGAGAGAATGTGTGATGCAGTTTGTGAGCACGTTAAACAAAGGCGGAAACGTCTCTTTGAAATAACCGGAATCACAGACCAAACAGTCCCAGCCTTGCCATTTTCCCAGTATAGAGTATATAATTAAATACAGATAAATATATGGAAGGAATACACCGTGAACATAAATAAAAACCTTTTTGACGCTCTCCCAATCGGCTTTTTCAACTGCCTGGCAAGCGGCAGCAGCAACCGCATTTATTCGGACTGTCTTCTGCTCATTTATCATGAGTATGACCGGGAGATCACCTACCGCATTGCCCGCAGCCGCATCCGGGATGCGCTTGCCATCTATCTTCTGGAAAATCACATTGATTATTTGGACGATGAGATGACAACCGACCGGAATTACAACCAGCTTGCCAATTCCGTGATCCGCAAATTCTGCTCGAAAGAGGTCGGATGGCTGGAGGAGGACACGGACGATGCGACGTATGAGAAGCATATCATGATGACGGAGCAGGGCGTCTTTCTGGCAGAATTTCTCCAGAAGATGATGAAGCCGGAGTGGGAAGAATTTTCAAGTTATATTTTCAATATTTATAATATTTTGCAGAATCCCGACCAGTGGGAACCGGATATCTATGTCAATGCGCTGCGCTCGGTCTACCGCAACGCGAAACAGCTCTCCGGTGCGCTCAAGCGCCTGGCGACCTTTATCAAAAAAATCATCGAGCGGATGGTGCGCGAGGAAAGCCTGGAAAGTCTGACCGAGAACGTCCTCGAATACTGTGAGGGCGATTTTATCCGCGAGTACGCGCGTCTGACGAAACAGCAGAATATTCATATGTACCGTTCCTTTATTCGGTCAAAGCTGGAAGCGATGCAGAACCGGCAGGAGCTGTTTGAGGGCCTGGTGGCGGGATGCGCGAAGGAAGAAGAACTGGAACACATTGAGGCGGAGAATAAGGTGCTGGATATGCTCCAGACGATTCTGCAGTTTTTCTCAGTCGATTACGACCAGATCATGCGGGATATCAAGCATAAAATTAATATCTATTTACAGATTGCGATTGGACGCGCGAGATTTCTTCAAAACCGGGACAGCGATGTGCGCGGGCATGTCGAGCAGACGATCCGCGTGATTGCGGCGGAGATGAACACACTCGGTTGGAAGGAAGAACTGCCGGAGTCGATGAACGGGTTGTTTTTGCTGGAAAATAATGAGTTTATCGATACCGACTCGATCCGCTATCCGCGACGGGAGCAGATGATCCGCGAGGCAACCTATGCGGAGCTGGAAGAAATGACACAGGAGGACATCGATCGTGCGAGGGAGGCACAGGAGAGGGAGGCAGAGAACCCGTATTCGAAGGATAAGATGAAGAATTATCTGGAGGCGCTTTTAGGAGATCGGACGGAGATATCCAGCGAGGAGGTTCCGATGAAGAGCAAGCGGGATCTTTTAAGCGCGCTCTCGGCGGTTGCATATGGTTCGGAAAATGGGTATGAGATACAGGCGGAGGATGGTTATCTGGAAACGCAGCAGATGCTTCTGCGGCGCTTTAAAATCGAACGCCGGAAGGAGAAATAAAACATGGGATTTGAAGAAATATGGAATGAATATACATCCTCTGAGAAGGACATGTTCCAGAAAAGTGTCAGGCGTCTTCTGAAGCAGACCTTTATCGTGCGCGACCGTGACGAGGACAGCAAAAAGGCGTACTATTTTGTCTCCAAGCGTTCGGAACCATTTTCAGCGTACCTGGGATATATCGGATACGATATTGTAATTGACCGGGAAAATGGCGTGATTATGCTGCAGAACTGCCGGGATCTCGGCGAGAATGGAAAACTGCAGATCAACCATGTGACACTCAAAAAGATGGAGAGTGTGGTTTTATGCTGCCTCTGGACTCTCTATGCGGACCGGGTGCGTTCTGGAAATCTTTCGAAAAATATTGAGATTTCGGTGACCGATCTGCGCTATGAGATGGAAAAATACGGCATTCGGGATCAGATTGACAAGAGCAGTTTTGCATCGATTCTGACGCTGTTTACCAAATATCAGCTTCTGCAGGTGATTGGAAAGCTCGGCGAGGAGGACTGCCGGATCTGTCTTTATCCGTCGATGCAGTTTGTGCTGGAACCACAGGAGTTTGGCAAATTTGTGGAAAATGTCAACCGGCGGATGCAGGAAAAGTGGAGCCGTGAGGACGAATGGGAAACGGAGCTGACAAAAGAGGAGGAAGACGGCGATGAAGAATCAGACGATCATGAATAGGAAATCGGCGAAAAAACTTTTGATGGTCCAGTGGTCGCGTTTCCAGAATGTCTGTATCGAGCTGGAAGGTTCGACCCTGGTGACCGGTGTCAACGGAAGCGGAAAATCGACGGTGCTTGATGCGATGACCTATCTCCTGACGGGCAACACGCAGTTTAACAAGGCGGCGAAGGACCGAGATCGGACGGTGCTTGGCTATGTGCGCGGCGACACGCGCAGTAATGGCGAGGCGCGTTATTTGAGAAATGGCAGCGTTGTCAGCTATATTGCGATGGAATTTTCCGATCCGACGCTGGGACAGCCGCTCACGGTCGGAGGATGCATTGAGTCTCCAAGTGAGTCTGGCAAGCCGGTCAGCAGCTGGTTTATCTGTCCAGGGGCGGCGATTGATGATATCGATTTTACACGGATTGAGGGAAATGCACTCCGCATCACGCCGAAAAATGAGCTGACAGTGAATGGCGAGGCGATGAAGCTTTCCTCTTTTATGGGACGGGACCGCGGCACGGAGGCGGTACTCCGGGCGCTGGGACTCCGCGTGGACGCAGCCAAATACCGGACAAAGCTTCTGAAAATGATGGCATTTAACCCGGAAAATAATATCGACCAGTTTATTCAGGACTGTGTCCTGGAACCGGGAAAAGTCCAGTCGCTGGAGGAACTGCGCGAGCAGAAGCGCCAGTTTGAGCGCCTGCGGGAACTCTATGAGAGTCTCAGACAAGGCAAAATCCAGCTCGAAGAGGTGCTTCGCCAGAGTGACGAATACGAGAAGAAAAAGCGGGTACTCCGCATCCGGGAGCTGATGCTTTCGTACCAGGCGCTCCGGGAGAAGGAAGAGGAAGAAAAGCAGACGAAAAACCGTTATCAGGCTTTAAAAGACCAGTACGGGCGCCTGACCGAGCGGGCGGGAGAGCTCATCCGGCAGCAGGAAGCCGCACAGGAACGCCTGCGAATTGCAGAAAATAACGATATGGTCAAGGGAATGCAGGAAAGCCTGGATTCCCTGAAACGCCAGATCGAGGAAGCGGATCGTGAGAAAAAGAACTGGGAGGACAAGCTGGCGCAGATTTTGAAATTGAAGAAGAAGATAAGCGCGCTTATCAAGCTTCTGGAAGCAGATCTTCCGTCCTTATCCTCGGAAAACACCTATCTGGAGACACTGGAACAGGCGGATGGGGAGACGGCGAAGAAGCGGGAGGCGTTTGACGCATTCCGCGAGAAGGTGCACCGTCAGGACGGCATCTATGAGGAAAATAAGATCCACCTGCAGGATCAGTGTAAAGAGCGCGAAAAAGAGATAGGGGCGCTGCAGGAGAAGATCCGCCGTCTGGAATCGAATATCCTTGTGTTCCCGGCGGAGGTGGAAAATGCCCGGAATAAGATTCAGAGAGGGTTAGAAAAACAGGGTATCCAGGCCGAGGTCCACATTTTTGCCGAATTGGTCCAGGAGGTGACCGCTCCGGAGTGGAGAAAGGCGGTTGAGACATTTCTGGGAAGAAAGCGTTTCTATATCATCGTGGACGGCGCGCACTGCCACAAGGCGATGCAGATTTTACAGAAAGAGAGGATCTATGATGGAAATGTCGTGATCACGGATAAGCTTCCGGAAACAGAGGCGGTGGAAGGTTCCGCGGCGGAGATTCTGCGGATCCCGAACGTCTATGCGAGACGTTACGCCAATTATCTGTTAAACGGCATTCATCTCTGTGAAAATCTGGAAGAGCTGCATGAATACCCGAAGGGCGGACTCATGCGGGATGGCATGCTGGCGAAGAGCTATGCGGTTGCGATGATGGATATGAGACGGACCGAGCTGTGTCTCGGCGCAGACGCGATCCGCTGCCAGCTGGAACAGTCCAGAAAAGAACTGGAAGAATTACAGGTGGTTCAGCGGGCCGATAAAGAGGCACTTTCACAGGTTATCAAATACCGTGATGCGATCAAGGAGATCGACTGGGACGGCGGACACTACGATTTCGGCGCGGCATATGGGCTGAAGGACTGCGGAAAGCGCAGGGACAGCCTGGTAAAGGACCGCGAGGAGATCGAGGCAAATCCGGACTTTACCGCAGTCCTGAAAGAACTGGAGACGGCGGGACGGCTGGCACGCGAGGCAAATGAGAGTGTGAACCAGAACCAGAGTGAGCTCGGCGGCTGTAAGAATGATTTAAAGGGCTGCGAAGGAACACTGGGCCGTATCAGCACGGAGATCTATTTATGCCAGAAGGCATATGAGGAAAAATGCCTTGTCAACATGGAACTCAAAGAGGCGATGCTGGAGGAATATAACCGCGAAAGCGAGAAGCGCGGCACGATCCGCGTGACGACACAGCTTTCCATCGACAAGAGCAAAAATATGCTGGCAGAGCGGGAGCGCCAGCTGGAGGACGCACAGCTGGCGTATTGCCGCCTGGCGGGAATCGACGTCGGAAAGCGCGGCATCGGTTACATCCCGTGGTACCGGGAAGAATACCGGAACCTGGCGCATGTCAAGGTGGAGGAAGCCCAGCAGAAGCTGCAGGAGCAGGCAGGACGGCTGGAGAGCGCGTTTATGAACGATTTCGTGGCGGAGATTGACGAGAATGTCCGCGAGGCAAAACGTGAGATGGACGCGATCAACCGTGAACTGCGCCATATGCCGTTTGGCAACGATACCTACAAGTTTGTGATGAAAGAAAAGCCAGACCGCGCTCTCTTCTTCCGCATCTGCAGGCGTCTGGAAAAATATATGAGTTCCCCGCAGGTCTATATGAATTCGGCGCGCGACGACGAGGAGATGGAGAATGATATTCAGGAGTTTATGAGTATCATTCTGGCGGAAGAAGATGAGTGGGAATACACGGATTACAGGAGATATTTCTCTTACGATATGGAGATCAGCAGCCGTCAGGGACAGACCGAGATCACGGCAGAGTTATCAAAAAAACAGGGTTCCGCCAGCAACGGCGAGAAGCAGACCCCGTATTTCATCATTCTGGCGGCGAGTCTTTTGCAGTGCTACCCGGCAAACACCTGCTGCGCCCGTCTGGCATTCATCGACGAGGCATTCTCGGCATTGTCGAGAGAGCGGATCGAGCAGATGGTCCATTATTTCGAAGAAAATCACTTCCAGGTATTCTATGCAGCCCCGCCGGAGAAGATCAACAGTATCGGTCAGTTCATCGATTCAACCGTCAGCCTGATCGTGACAGGACGGTATACGAATGCGGTAGAAGGATTGGTGAAGCAGGCATAGGAAACGAGGAGAAAAAATGGCGGATCGGAAAGAGTGGAAAGAACAGCTTTTAAGTAAATTGCTGGATCAATACGAAAAAAGCGTCACCTACGCCGGTGAAAACAAGGTAAAACAAGTGTTTTCGGTCAAACCATCCGATATTTTCAGGGGCTACAACAAAGATTTTCTCCCGCCGGAACAGCTTTTCCAGGAAAAAGAATTTGAACGACTGATCCGTCAGATGGAATCGAAGGGACTTATTCATGTAGTTCCTCCGAATACGGGTATTCTCCGTCAGATCTGTGCTGTCCCGGAACGCTGGGAAGATTACTATGCCTGCCTGAACCGGACAGAAAAGAATATTCTAAAAAAACGGCTGGAAGAGGTTTATCATCGCTTCTGCCAATGCGATTTATTGGAGGCATATGGAAAAGAAAAGCTTCAGACACTGAAAAACAGCCGTGCGAGAAAGCTGGATGAAAAGAAGGTAGAAAAAGAGATAACCGAGGCAGAAGCTATCTGGAATCTGGTGCAATTTTTAAAAGAAAATCAGGAAAAGCAGAGAACTACGCTGGAGCGGGAAATGTCAGAGGCAGTTCTGCATGACAGTAAACAGTGGGAAAAGATATACCGGAAAAAGGTGTGTGGAATTTTGGAGCACACGGGGCGGTATGATGAACCGCTTGCGGAGCTGGAAGAAGAACGGGAGCGGCAGACGGCGCTTCTGGAGGAATTTTACATTTATTCCAATCCGGCGTATATCTATCTGAAAGGGGATGCGCGGATCTGCCTTGAAGACGGACGCGAACTTCGGATTTATCACGATCTGCCGATATCGATCCCTTTTGAGACATTCCAGAAGGCAAAAAGCATCCAGATCCAGGATGCGGCGCTGATGACGGTGGAAAATCTGACCTCGTTTCACCGGCTGGAGCGGGAACATATATTTTATCTGTTTCTGAGCGGTTACCATACCCGCACGAAACAGGCGCTATTGCAGCGGATCGCCAGAGAAAATCCGGGACTTTCCTGGCATCATTTTGGCGATCTCGATCCAGACGGTCTGGCGATCGCGGGGCATCTGATCCGAAAGACGGGACTGCCGTTTCAGCTGTGCGCGATGGGTGTGCAGGAATTGCAGCGGTTTCAGACATATGCGAAGCCATTGGAAGCACCCGATCGGGCGAAGGCGGAAGCGATGATAAAACAGGGCAGCAGCTATGCGGGAATATTGCGGTATATGTTGGAGCACAACTGTAAATTGGAGCAGGAGATTATAAGCTGGCAGGAGACGAGATTGGAGAGCTTTCTGTAAAAAGAATCTTTTCGGTTCAATCCGGATTTTTATATATGATATGATAAAGACAAAGTGAAAGGAATGCAGCGTCTATGGAAAAACAGGAAAAAGCCTATAAAGGCGTCATCGAATATTTCAAGAACCGCATCATGGCGGGCGAGCTGCGTCCGGGGGAGAAGCTTCCTCCGGAGCGGGAGATTGCGCAGATGCTGGAAGTCAGCCGCAATTCCGTTCGGGAAGCGCTGCGGATCATGGATATGACGGGAGTGATTTCCTCCCAGCAGGGATCGGGGAATTACATCACTTGTGAATTTCAGAAAAGCATTGCGGAGACGATGGGGATGATGTTTGCTATGTCCCAGATTAATTATCAGCAGATCAGCCAGATCCGCTATGCGCTGGAACAGCAGGCGTTTGCCCTGGCAATTGAACAGGCGTCGGAGAGCCAGATGGAGGCGCTGGAAGAACTGGTAAAACGTCTTGACCGGAGCATGGACGAGCAGGAAAACGCCCGGATTGATAAACAGATCCATTTTACACTGGCACAGGCGTCGGGAAATGTGCTGCTGCTCAATATTTTAGAGGCGTGTTCCGGCGTGATCGATACCTTCATCCGGAATATGCGCGCGGAACTTCTGCGGACAAAAGAGGCGAAAGAAGCGCTGAATCTCTGTCACCGGCAGATTGCGGAAGCGCTGCGGAACAAAGATAATGCAGCGGGGAAGAATGCACTGGACCGGCATTTCCGGATGATAGATGAAATTTTGGAAAAAAATGAAAAAACACATTCTATGTGAAAAGATAAACAATCGTTGACAACTAGAACGCAGCCCACTATACTAACGAATAAAGAAAATTGGTTCTACCAAAATTCTTTTTCTTTTCAATAAATTGGTAGAACCAATATGCGGATTAAAAATTCTTTACATCCATCATTTAAAGATTTTTACAAAGCATCCATATGAAGGAGGAAACAGAATGAAGATTCTTGTCTGTATCAAACAGGTACCGGAAAGCAATAAAGTAGAAGTCGATCCGGTTACCGGCGTGCTGAAACGAGACGGCGCGGCTTCGAAGATGAACCCATACGATCTGTACGCGCTGGAGACGGCGTTCCGGATCCGGGAAGAAGTGGGCGGAATTGTTCACGTCATTTCCATGGGACCGCCGCAGGCGCAGCAGGTGATCCGAGAGGCATTTGCGATGGGTGCGGACGGCGGAACGCTTTTATCGGATCGCAAATTTGGCGGTGCGGATGTACTGGCGACCAGCTATACACTTGCGCAAGGCATCAAGAGCTGCGGCGATTTTGACCTGATCCTCTGTGGCAAACAGACAACGGACGGCGACACCGCGCAGGTTGGTCCGGAGATCTCCGAGTGGCTGAATATCCCGAGCGTGGCAGATGTTGTCAAGATCAATCAGATTGATGAGGACGGCATCACCGTCAGCATGGATCTGCCGGAAGAGGTCGAGGTGGCGAAAGTACAGTTTCCGTGTCTCTTAGCCGTTGACAAGGACATTTTCCAGCCAAGACTTCCTTCGTATGTCCGGAAAATGAACACGAAAGACCGTGAAATCCGGATTCTTTCCCTGGCGGATATGGACGATAAAGACGCGATGCACTATGGACTCAATGGTTCCCCGACGCAGGTTCAGCGCATTTTCCCACCGGCTGTCAATGACAAAAAGGAAATGTGGGACGGAAGCGGCGAAGAGCTGGCGGACCGGCTGTATCAGAAGATCGTGGATATGAAATTCGTGTAGGAGGTGGAATCATGGCTGAGTTAATCATACATCAGGACAAAATCCCGGATAATCAGGAACTTATCAAGCTCTGTCCGTTCGGGGCGATGGAAGAAAAAGACGGAAAGGTGACGATCAGCGCCGCCTGTAAAATGTGCCGTCTCTGCGTGAGAAAAGGTCCGAAGGGCGCGGTTGAATATGTAGAAGACGCGGTAAAACCGAGCGTCGATAAGAGTGCATGGAAGGGCATTGCCGTTTACGTAGATCACGTGGATGGAAAGGTGCATCCGGTTACATTGGAACTTCTTGGAAAAGCGAGAGAACTTTCCAAGGTAACGGGACATCCGGTTTACGCCCTGTTTATGGGAAATGGAATCGAAGCGGCTGCACACGAACTGCTTCATTATAATGTAGATAAAGTATTCGTCTATGATGCACCGGAACTGGCACGTTTCCAGATCGAGCCGTACACGGCTGTTTTTGAAAACTTCATTCAGACAGTAAAACCATCGTCTATTCTCGTCGGTGCGACCACGGTCGGCAGACAGCTGGCGCCGCGTGTGGCTGCCCGTATGAAGACAGGTCTGACCGCGGATTGTACGATCCTGGAAATGGATGAAAATACTGATTTATCCCAGATCCGACCGGCTTTTGGCGGCAATATCATGGCGCACATCAAGACCCCGAACCACCGTCCGCAGATGGCAACCGTGCGCTATAAGATCATGAACGCACCGGAGCGTGCCGAGAGAGAGAGCGGTGAGATTGTGGTCTGTACAATTGAGAAGAAAAAACTGCTTTCCCACGTGAGGGTTCTGGATATCGTAGAAAAGCCGAAGGAAACCTTTATTGAAAATGCTGACGTCCTGGTGGTAGCCGGACGAGGCGTGAAGAAGCCGGAAGATTTGAAAATGCTGGAAAAACTGGCAGATCTGCTGGGAGGTCAGCTTGCCTGCACCCGTCCGATGGTGGAAGCCGGATGGCTGGATGCCAAGTGCCAGATCGGTCTGAGTGGCCGTACGGTCCGCCCAAAACTCATCATCACCTGCGGTGTGTCCGGTGCGGTCCAGTTTACTGCCGGCATGAATCGCGCGGAGACGATCGTCGCGATCAATAAAGATCCGAAAGCGCCGATTTTCAAGACGGCACATTACTGCCTGACTGGTGATCTCTATGAGATTCTCCCGAGACTGATTGAGAAGATTGAGATGGGAAGATAAAGATTCACAGGAAGGAGAGCAGGATATCATGGGAAATTACAAGAAAATAGATAAAGATGATATTATATATATAAAAAACACAATTCAGGATGACGAGCGTGTCCTCGTAGGTGAAAATATCAACGAAGAGTACAGCCACGATGAGCTGAGCGGCACCAGCAGTTATCCGGATGTGGTGGTAAAGGCAAAATCAGCCGAAGAGATTGCGGCGATCATGAAATATGCATACGAAAATACGATTCCGGTGACACCTAGGGGCGCCGGAACGGGTCTGGTTGGTTCTTCGGTTCCGATGGAACATGGCATCATGATCGATACCACCCTGATGAACCAGATTCTCGAATTGGACGAGGAAAACCTGACGGTCACGGTGGAACCGGGCGTCCTTTTGATGGAATTGTCCGCCTATGTAGAAGATCACGATTTCTTTTACCCGCCGGATCCGGGTGAGAAATCAGCGACCATCGGCGGCAACATCAGCACGAATGCGGGCGGTATGCGTGCGGTCAAATACGGTGTGACGAGAGACTATGTCATGGGGCTGGAAGTGGTTCTGCCGGATGGCACGATCACTCAGTTTGGAGGCAAAGTCGTAAAGAATAGTTCAGGCTATGACTTGAAAGATCTGATTATTGGTTCCGAGGGAACTCTTGGCTTTATTACCAAGGCGATCTTAAAGCTTCTGCCGCTTCCGAAGCGTGTCATCAGCCTTCTGATCCCGTTCCCGACCCTGAAACAGGCGATCGACACCGTCCCGGTTATCATCAAATCTAAGACGATCCCGACCGCGATCGAGTTCATGCAGCGGGAAGTGATTGAAGACGCCGAGGAGTATTTAGGAAAAGCGTTCCCGGATAAACAGTCGGATGCGTATCTGCTTTTGAAATTTGATGGTAATTCCACCAAGGAGATCGAAGAAACGTATGACAAGGTGGCCAAACTCTGCCTGGAACAGGGCGCACTGGACGTGCTGATTTCCGATACCCAGGAGCGTGAGGAATCCATCTGGAAAGCCAGAGGCGCTTTCCTGGAGGCAATCAAGGGATCCACGACTTACATGGATGAGGTCGATATGGTTGTTCCGAGAAGCCGTGTCAATGAGATGGTGACGTATCTGCACGATCTCCACAATGAGATTGATATCCGCATCAAGAGCTTCGGTCATGCGGGCGACGGAAATCTGCACGCGTACATCCTGAAAGACGATTTGAGTGATGAAGAGTGGGAAAAACGGATGTCTGCTGCAATGGAGAAGATCTATCAGAAGGCCCATGAACTCGAAGGTCAGGTGTCCGGCGAGCACGGCATCGGATATGCGAAAAAGCCGTATTTAAGAGAATCCCTGCCGGAGAAGAACCTGGATCTGATGAACGGAATCAAGAAAGTGTTTGATCCGAAGAATATTCTGAATCCGCATAAGGTGGCGCAGAGATAGAAGAAAATAACTGCATTAATATTTTTTAGCCACAAGTGTTGCAAAAACGTTTGAGCACCACGCGGTAAGGCTGATTCTAGGAACTGCAGAAGATTTTTGGCAGAAAAACAGAATAGAACAGCAGGTTTTTGAGAAAGCCACGATCTGAATCAAAGAGTTCAAATCGTGGCTTTTTATAGTTGTTGAACTATTTTATAGTTTATATCTATCGACCTATCTTTTCTTCTTCAACGCCTGCATCACCCGAACCAGCGGAATCGTCTTCCTGTAAATCCGTTTCCCACTCTTATTTTCCAAAAATTCCCGAAACGCGCCAATTGCTTTCAAATTCTGGCTCTCATCCGAATTTGAACGGGACCCCGCGCTTGCGTCAATCCCCTTTTTCGGCACCATATACCCGCCGTAGGAATCGCGGAACAGATAGAAATAATCGCGGTCCTCACCCAGCTTTTCAAATTCATTGTAAGCCAGAGTGCTTTCGCGGGTGTTTTTCGGAAGAGAATAGACTTCCAGATGATTTTCACGGAATTCATAGCGGGACGCCGGGAACGGCATGCCGCTTTTTTTGATCTGTTCGGCGAGCCGGAAGATTTTCTCATTCAGCTCGTCATCCTGACAGGCTAACAGAACAGAAGCTTCTCTGTGAGATAAGCCCTTTCTTAAAGAAGCTTTTTTGATCAGCGATTCGATCAGTTCTTTATTGTTTTTGTTTTCATCTGCATAAGCAAGTGTTTCTAAGATTTCCTCGTGGTTGATAAAATCATCCGCGCATTTTGAATTTACATCATACATGATATGTTCCTCCATAAAATAAGTTGTTAAATGTTCAACGAGTCACCTCTCGAAGCGACAATATTGTAACCGATAGATTGCATGCGACGTTCCAGACAGAAACGACATTCCGCAGCTTCATCTCCGGTACAGATTTTGTTATCGTACAGTGAATAATCCTTGCGGACACTCACCGGCGACAGATTTGGCATTACGACATTGGCGCCTGCCTGGATTCCCAGTTCCCGTCCCTTCGGATGGATCGTGCCAAGCGCTGTTGTGGCAGGAAGCAGCACTTTCGGGAGCATCAGTCTCAAAAGTCCCAGCATAAAAAGTGTCAGTTCCAGCGTTCCGGCTTTTTCATCGGCAAATGGCGTATCGTGGTGTGGAATAAATGGTCCGATGCCGATCATATGTGGATTCAGCTTTTTAATAAATAGAAGATCCTCAGCCAGATGTTCCGCTGTCTGATGCGGTGAACCGACCATAAAACCGGTTCCCACCTGATAACCAATGTCTTTTAAATCCCACAGACATTGCTGACGGTTCGCGGCACTTAGCGAAGCAGGATGCAGCTTCGCATAATGAGCGGCATTTGCAGTCTCGTGACGGAGCAGGTAGCGGTCAGCACCTGCGTCATAATAAGCCTGATAGCTTTCACGAGATTTTTCACCGATGGAAAGCGTCAGTGCGCAGTCAGGGTATAATTCCTTGATTCGGGAAATGATGTGTACCAGCTTCTCGTCTGTGTAAAATCCATCCTCACCGCCCTGCAGGACAAAGGTGCGGAAACCAAGCTCATAACCGGTTCCGCAGCAGGAGAGAATGTCCTCTTCGCTTAAACGGTAACGTTTTGCGTTAGAATTACTCTTTCGTATACCGCAGTAAAGGCAGTTATTTTTGCAGTAATTTGATAGTTCAATTAATCCTCTGATATAAACGTCCTTACCGTATATTTGTTTTCTGATGTTGTCAGCTGATTCAAAAAGATATTCATCATTAGAGTTGTTTTCTATAATTGCAATAATATCTTTCTTTTCAGCCATATGAGTGCTTGAGATTCTGTCAATTATCTCTTTAATATTCATAGAAATCTCCAATTAATAATATTATTTTAATCATAATCATAGAACATTCTGTATTTTTTATCATTGTGCGCATAACAGCTTAAAACCAGTCCGATTGCTATATACATGCTGAGAAGCGCAGTTCCGCCGGCACTGAAAAACGGCAAAGGAATTCCGATAACAGGCATTACTTTCAGAACCATTCCTATGTTCATAAAACAGTGAGTAAAGATCATAGCAAATGTCCCCAGACAAATAAGCTTTCCCAGCTTGTCCATTGTATTTCTGCTGTTATTAAGTATTTTTATACAGATGTAAGCAAGTATTAAGATTACTGCAATTGCTCCTACAAATCCAAATACCTGACCAATATATGAGAAAATAAAGTCGTTGTGCATTTCAGGAACAATTACATAATCATCTTTATTTCCAAAGAGACCTTTACCAAATAATTTTCCCGAACCCAGAGCGGCAAGACCTAAATTCTGCTGATATTCAAGTCCCATAGGATCAGTTCCCGGGTGTATAAGTACTAAAATACGATTTTTATGAAGAGATTGTAATCCATAGTTCCAGAGAAGATATATTGCCGGAGGAGTAATTACAATCGCAGCAATTATATATTTTATAGAAAGTCCTGCTGAAAACAGCATTACTACAAACATAAGAATAAACACCATAGCGCCACAAGTCCGATTGGTATTGCTCCGTGAATAATCAGTAACAAAAGATGAAGCGGATGATTTATGTTTTCTTCATCTTTGTAAAGATGAAATGAAAAAGTAAGAATAAAAGCAAGCTTCAGGAATTCCGAAGGCTGAAGGGTAGTGAATCCCAGATTAAGCCATGCTCTGTCATCTGCTCCGGCGCGCTGGAGACCCAGACCGGTAAAAGTCAGCAGCACAAGAGCAATAGAAACCACAATTTAACCAGATGATGATAATCAATTGACGCTATAATGAAGCATACTGCAATTCCGAGTCCGGTAGATATAAGCTGTATAATATAGGTACGCTTTTCAATGTCTCCTATACCGACTTTATACATGGAATAAAGCATAATTACGCCTATCAGCGCACATACCGTTACTGCTATAAGCAGTCCCTTATCAAGACGTTTATAGTATTTGGAGATTTTTTTAACAAGTGTATTCATAATTTTACCTTTCTTCTGTTTGCCGAGTAATAAGAATCTGTTTTCATGAGTATTCACGAATAGATTCTGAAATTATTTACTGTTGTCTTGTTCCATATTCCAATATTTTCTATCAAGGCTTCTGAACTGTATAGCAGCGGATATATGTTCTTTTTCTATTATTTCGCTGGATTTCAGATCAGCAATTGTTCTTGC
>ENA-ORTV01001768-ORTV01001768.1-human-gut-metagenome-genome-assembly--contig:-NODE-1768-length-22591-cov-8.660055_pt1 | contig 22591 bp, 16 predicted proteins | sample MGYA00241915_ERZ509194 | MGnify/ENA primary metagenome ERZ509194 (study PRJEB26280, sample SAMEA2338810) | human gut metagenome | biome: human gut; feature: human-associated habitat; material: faeces... | reverse complement strand
ACAGCCTGCTGCTGTCCGAGAAGCTGTACCCCCATCTGCGGGAGATCGACGAGGCGGCGAACAACCGGCTGGAACAGATGATGCCGGAGCTGATGAAGTCGGCGGGCGTGACGGAATCGCTGAAAGCCAGCGACCCGATGAAGTGGGTAGGGCTGATGAACTCGCTGAAAGCGCAGGCCGAGGAAATGATCCTCACGGAACTGGTGTTCAGCTAAATATGTTCGATGCCCCTAATCCCATAACGAGCTGTGCGTTTGCTGATATGACAGATAATGCGGAATTGCTCTTTTTGGACTGTTTCTGGGTACTGATTCAGCAAATAGCGATACTTGGATACCTGTGCCACATCACTCGCCTCCTTTTTCCTGCCACAGACGCTCAAATGTATCCATCAATTCCTTTTGGAGAGGGGTCTTTCGGCGGATACGGCGGTAATATGGGCTTATCAGAAAGTCCAGCATAAAATCCTTTGGGACGGTGTACTGCTTTCCGGGCTGGAAAGCCTTCAGAATCCCTGTGCTGATCCACCGCACGATTGCCGAGGACGAAAAGCCTGTAATCTGCTGAATATCCTTTACGGAAAGCAGGTCTGAGTAGGGAGAGAGGTGTTCGTCATAGAATGTTCTCATAGCACAGATATAGGGACTGTCTGCTTCCTGTCTGCACTCACGCCGATAGAGATAGGCAAGAATGTCCGTCAGCTTGATTTTGTGGCTACGGATCAGGTGGTTTTGCTCAATGGTGTAGGGAATCTCACCTTGTTGCTCCAAATTGTAGGCGGTCTTGGGACAGATGTGGCAGATCTCGCATAGTTCCCGTTTGGTTACATAGGCGGGATACTTTGCGACGATGTCGGGGTAATACTTAGTCAAATCCATGTGCAGCACTCACTTTCTTGTTCATCTGTCATTGGTAGGTGAGGTACTTCACTGGTGTGTAAAATATTGGATTTTGAAGTGGGTTCAAATAAGATCAAGTTGTCTAATCAAAATGGTGATTTGCATTTTCGTGAAATGGTATGGGTGTGAATACCCCCAATCTGGCGTCCAGTTCTATCCTTGTTCTATCCTCCGGTCATAATTCGGGGCAAAAATGGGAAGAACTCGGAAAGCCCTGTGGGTTCAAATAAAAACGAAAAACGGAAGCCAAAATCCGCAGTATACCGCAGCTTTTGGGCTTCCGTTGTGTACTTCCATCTTCGCTTAATTTCCACCAAAAATCACAAGGGGGAAATGACTCGAAATCAGTTTGAGGGAAACCTCACGAGGGTTCGAATCCCTCCCGCTGCGCCAAAACAGGAAGAGACGCATTCGCGTCTCTTCCTCTTTGTTTTACACATTCTCCCGCTTCTGCCGCCAGAGGTTGATCGCCAGCATGACCGCGGCGTAGATCAGCGCGGCGGCGAGGATAATGAGCGAGAAGTCGCGCTGCATCTGGTAGCTCGTCGTCGTGAAACCCTTGACGAGTAGATGACCGGCAAGATAGCTCGCGGGAATCAGCGCGAGATAGCCGAGCGCTTTGCCCGTTTTCTTCCTGCGGCAGGCGAAAAATGCAATACCCAGCGTAATAAGGAGTGCTAACGATAGCAAAACGTAATAGCCCAACGCCAGCCGCGGCAGAGAAATGATGCCGCCGTTCATGCTGCCGCAGAGCAGCACATCGTCCTGCCCGTTGTTCTGAGAATAGCAGACCGCCGCGCAGTTCGCGGCGTCGAGCGTGAAGAGCGTGCGCGCGGACTCCGCCTTGGCGAGCACGCCTTGCAGTGCGTCCGCCTCGCGCCGTGTGCGATCATTTGCGCTGTGTGTGTTCGGGGCGCCCCCGGTTTTGTCGAATGCGCCGCGCCATGTGTCGAGCGGCGTGCGCCATGCGGTGATGAAGTAGATGGTTTTGCCGCTGTTGGGGTCCTGCGTGTTCGTGACCTCTGCGCCGGAGACCGGCACGAGCAGGCTGACGGAGATGCTCTCCGCGCCGCTGAGATCAGAAAGCCCATCCGCTGCCGAGCCGTCGTCCGCGAGCGCTCGGGGCGAGCGCGAGATCGCCCACTCTGTCTCGCTGTACGGCAAATACTGCGGCGCGGTGAGATACGCGAATCCCGCCGTCGCCAGCGTCAGCGCGAGTGTGACGGCCAGCAGCACGGCGGTCAGCTTCTTGCGTCGAAGCTGCCGCTTCAAGTCGCGCAGCGGCTGCGCGCTGACGGGCACGGGCTTCACATCCGCCTTCAGCGCGTCAAGCTCGGCGCGGCAGGCCGCGCACTGCGCTAAATGCCCGTCCACAAATTCCTTCGTCTCCTCGCGCAGCATATCCTCCTCGTAGAGCGGCAGAAGATCCTGCACGATGCTGCAAGTTTTGTCCATTTCAGTCGTCCTCCAATCCCTCGCGGATCATGCGCTTGGCGCGGTGATACGTCACGCATGCCCAGTTTTCCGTCTTGCCGAAGAGCGCGCCGATGTCGCGGAAGCTCTTCTCGCCGTACACGCGCCACATGAAGACCTCCTTGTACGGCTCTCTGAGCGCGTGCAGCAATTCCTGGATGCGCGCGGCCTCGCTGTGATCTTCTAACTCCTCCTCGTGGCTCTCCTCGGCGATCCGGCAGTCTTCGAGCGGGGCAAGCCGCTTCTCGCGCCGCAGCTGCGAATAATAGAGATTCTTCGCGATCTGGCACAGCCAGACGCGCACGCTGCACTCGCCCCGAAAGCGGTCGAGGGCGTCCATCGCGCGGAAAAACGTCTCGCTCGTCAGCTCCTCGGCGACGCTCTCGCTCCCGGACAGCGAGAGAAGATAGCGGTACACGTCGTCGAAGTACACGGCGTACACCTCTTCAAAATTCGTCAGCGCCCTCACCCCCTTTCTGTCTATAAGACGGCGGAGAATTGATTTTCTTACAAAAAAATCCGTCCCGCGGGACGGATTTTTTCTTTCACGTTTTGACGACCTTTTTCTTGCCGCACTTCGGGCACGTGAGCTCGACCTTGCCGATGTTTTTCGGCACGCGGCAGTACGCGCCGCAGGAGCAGCGGACGTATTTGTGCGCCTTGTCGGCGCGGCGGGCCTGCACGCCGCGGATGGCGTTGGCCTTCGGCGTCCACCAGGTCAGAAACTTCGCGTTCTCGGCCTGACGGCGCGCGAGATTGCGCGAAAAGATGCGGATGAGCACGATGAACATCAGCACCATCGACACAAAGTACAGCGCTTGGGAAACGCCCTGCACGCGGATGATCGAGCTCAGAATGCTCACGACCAGCTCAAGGATCACGAGCGCCCAGTTCAGCGCGTCTACGCCGTTGCGGCCATACATGAAGCGGTAAAGGGCATCGCGGAATTTGTTCACAAAAAACACTCCTAAAATCTTGATGCTGCCATTCTACACGCTTTTTGAACCCCCGTAAAGGCGTTTGAACAAAAGTTTACAGAATAGAAAAGAGTAAACGCAGGCCGCAAGTGTGGAATTTGCCCGCCGCAGGCGGGCAAATTATGCGCGCAGCGGCCCGCAAGAAATAAAAAATGCCGTCCCTTTCGGGACGGCATTTTTTAAGTTATTTTACTCCGTTGACGTAGCGATACAGGAACGTCACGGCCTCGCCGCGCGTGCAGGAGGCGTAGGGGGAGAAGGTGGTCGTGCTGGTGCCCTGGGTGATACCCTTGCCGACAGCCCACAGGATGGCGTTATAGTAGCTCGCCTCGTTCACGGAGCTGACATCCTTGAACGGGTTGGAGTAGTAGCCGCTGGGCTTGCCCGCGTAGCGGTACAGGAACGTCACGATCTGAGAGCGCGTGCACTCCTGATACGGGGAGAAGGTCGTCGCGTTGGTGCCGGCGGTGATGCCCTTCTGGCTGGCCCACAGGATGGCCTTGTAATAGCTGGCGTCTCTGACGGAGTTCACATCGGTGAACGGGTTGCGGGTGCTGGTCGGCTCGGGAGAACCGGCGGCGCGCCACAGGAAGGTCACGATCTCGGCACGGTTGCAGTTCTTGTACGGGGAGAAGGTCGTGCTGGACGTGCCGTTGGTGATCTTGTTGTTCACCGCCCACTTGACCGGCTCATAGAAGAAGTCGCTCGCCTTGACGTCGATGAAGTTCATCGTCTGGGCGATGGTGATAGCCATCGTACCGGAGGCCTCTTCGTTCTTGGTGCCGTAAACGGTGAAGGGGATGTAGATGGTCTTGCCGGCCTCGGCCCATCTGGTGGTGTGGTAGGCGACGTCCGCAAGGTCATACTGCGTGCGGGAGGGCTCATAGTAGAACTTGTCGGTGCTGTCGGCCAGCTTGCCGGTGGAGTAGCTGCTGTAGGAGCGGTACAGACCGCCGTAAGCGTAGGAGGAGACGTTCTTGCCGCTCACGTCGAACTTGACATAGTCGAGCTCAGCCTTGCGGTAAGAGGTCCTGGCGTCCTGCAGGAAGTTGACGAAGTCGCGCGCGGTCAGCTGGACGGTGTCGTCGATGCCGACGGTGTAGGTGATGTCTTCCTTGACGACGTTGATGACGACGTTGACGTCATACTTGACCTCGTCGGGCTTTCTGCTGTTGGGCTTTTCAATCTCGCCGTAGACGCGGAAGGTCAGGGTGACGGTGTCCTTGCTGGGCTTGGAAACAGAGTCGAAGCTGACCTTGTCCATGTCGGTCATGTCAGTCTTGCTCTTGTTGGAAGAGGTGATCTCGGTGCTGCCATAGTACAGCGTGCCCTCGCTCTTGGCGCTGGGGATGGAGGAGGTCAGGACGGCGTGGTCGAAGGTGATCTCGTCCTTCTTGGGGTTGTAATTGCCATTGTCCTCGGCATAATCCTCGAGGAAGCTCTCGAAGTCCTTCTGGGAGAAACTGACGCTCTTGCCCGCGACAACATTGTAGTTGATGTCGTAGGACTTCTGAGAAACAGTGATCGTACCGGTGGAAGCGATGTCGTCATCAACAGCGACAACATAGAGGGTAGCCTTGCCATTTCTGTCGAATGCGCTGGAGGAAACAGTGTAGTCCTTGTTCTGAGCAACGGGCTTCCAACTTCTGGGGGCGTAAGAGGTTTTGCTCCAGTCACCGTTGTACATGTCGGACTTGAAGCTGGTGCTGCCCTCATAGATGTAGAGGTAATCGTAATCGCTGTTGGTGAAGGTCACGGACTTGCCAGCAGAAGTGCCGGTCACAGTATCCTTGATTTCGCCCTTGCTGTCGACAGTCAGGTACATGGTGACAACATAATTGTTGTTGACCTTGAGCTGGAAGCTGGCATCGCCAATATAGGCTTCGTCAGCATAGATGGTGAAACCATCAGTGACAGAGCTGCCATTGCTCAGCGTGGTCTTGCCATCTTTGAGGGTGACGCGGCTGGGCGTACCAACAACAGTGATGGTATTAACATTGTTGTAGCGGAAGCTGCTGTCCTGCTTCTTGATTGCATCAGCGAGTTTATCCTGAATGTCGGACTGGCGGTAACTATCGCTATCGCCATTGACGATGGAGCTCAGCTTCACATCAAGAGCAGAGATATCAACGGTGTAATCAAGCGCGGGGTACTGCTTGCCCATGTAGGTGATGGTAGCAGTAATGGTAGCAGTGCCGGACTTGGCTGCGGTCAGCGCGGTCACCTTGCAAGAACCATTATCCTGCTTCTGAGTCTTGACAAAAGTATCGCCGCTTTTGACTGCCCAAGCAATATCAAAACCGGAAGTGCCATAGCTGATGCTATGAGTGGAGGCAGTAGAGCTGTAAAGAATAGGGGCGCTGAATGTGCAGTAATTCGTCAGCCCATTAGTAGCAATGGTCTTGCTGGAGCTTTCACCGTTGCGGTTCGGGGAATAGGGGTCATCTTTCACCGTGATGGTGATATTTGCCGTCTTGGCGGTCGTGTCACCTTCCTTAACAGTGCAGGTGACCGTATAATTGGTATCAGAAGAAACGGACGTAGGTGCCTTAAAGGTTGCCTTGGCCGAGGTATCGTTGCGGAACGTTGCATCCGGATTACTCGTCCAAGCGTAAGAAACGTTCTTATTACCATTGGCGCGGCTATACGTGGCAGTCAGTTCAACTTGCTGACCCTCATAGAGGGTGATGCTATTACCTTTGTCAATGGTAAGAGTTTGACCAGAAATACTAGTCTCATTGACAATAATCTTAACGCTCGGAGCATTCTCCTCATTACTGGCCTTAACGGTCAGAGCGTTGCTCGCATAAGTAGCAGTGGCAGAACTATAACCAGTCACAGCAACCTTAAGGTTATCTGTGCTGAACGCAGGGTCATCGGTAAACTTTTCGATTGCAACAGTATAATTACCAGGAGTACCGGTGACATTATAAGTCCTGCCCCGATAAGTAACGGTCTTAGCAGCCGCCTCAAAGGCTGCCTGAGCAGAAAGGACGGGGATTGAGTCAGTAGTTTGGGAAACGTTGTCGACAGTTACGGCGTCATCTCCGCTACCTACAGATAAGCTCGCCGTGCAAGTGACCGTGAAAGCTGCACTACCAACGGTGACAACATAATTGTCACCACTCGTTGTGCCAGAGCTGCCCGTTCCACTAACAGACCAATTTACAGCAGACATAGTAGCGGCAGTTGCCGAACCATCTTTGGGCGTAACAGTTGCCGTTGCAGAAAAAGTAACGGTATCGCCTTGCTTAATGGTTCCAGAGGCCGGTGAGCGAGTAATCGTAATCGCACCCGATGCCCCATCGGTTGTTGCCGCGTTCGCCGGAACGATGACCAGACTTAAAATCATAGTCAACGCCAGCAGCGATGAGAGAAATTTCTTCATAATTTTCTTCATCCTTTCTCATTTTTGTGATCTGGCCCCGCGCGCACAGAGCCTTTCTCATACATCGGCATTTTACCATGCCGCGGGGAATAAGGGAACAGGAAAATGCAAAATTCATAAATTCTTCATCTTCCTGTCCGCCGCCTCCCCCTTGTGTTACTTATTAGACGCAGAAAGCGTCGATTTTGTTTCACAAAATCTCAAATTTTTCAAAATTCTTTATGCCGCGAAAAACCGCACGTACACATATACTCCCGCCGCGATCTGCACGAGTAAGATCGCCGGAATGCCGAACCGGAAGTACCAGTGCCGCGTCTTGTGGTGAAAGACCCTCATTGCGAAAAGAGCACCCGCGCTGCCGAGCAGCAGCGCGAGTGCAAATAAGGTCTTTTCGGGAACGCGCCGCGCGCCCTGTATTTTGGCGCGGCGCTTGTCTGCGCCGTAGACGCAGAACGTCAGAATATTGATCGCGGCGAGATAGATGACAAAGTATCTCACTTTTCGAGCTTGCTGAGCTCCACAGCCGCCGCCGCGCCGAGGCGCGCGTTGTTGAACACGAGCTGGATGTTGGAATCCAGGCTGTCGCCGCCGGTCAGGTCCTTGATCTTGGCGAGCAGGTACGGCGTCGTGGCCTTGCCGTGAATGCCGTCCTTCTTCGCGTCCTCGACGGCCTCGGCAATCGCCTTGTCGATAACTTCCTTGTCCATGGAGTACTCTTCGGGGATGGGGTTCGTGACGAGTAAGCCGCCGCGCAGGCCCAGCTCGCGCTTGACGTGGAACGCTTTGGCCAGCTGCTCCGGCGTGTCGAGCTCGTAGTCGACGCCGAAGCCGGACTTGCGCGTATAGAACGCGGGCAGCTCGCTCGTGCCGTAGCCGATGACGGTCACGCCGTGGGTCTCGAGATATTCGAGCGTGAGGCCGAGGTCAAGGATGGACTTCGCGCCCGCGCAAACGACCATAACGGAGGTGTTGGCCAGCTCTTCGAGGTCGGCGGAGATGTCGAACGTCTCCTGCGCGCCGCGGTGCACGCCGCCGATGCCGCCGGTGGCGAACACGCGGATGCCCGCCATGTCGGCGATCATCATCGTGGTGGTGACGGTGCACGCGCCGTCCTTGCCCTGCGCGACGAGCACAGGCAGGTCGCGGCGGGAAGCCTTCGGGATGCCCGCGCCGGTGCGGCCGAGGTAGTCGATCTCTTCCTTGGAAAGACCGGCTTTCAGGCGGCCGCCGATGATGGCGATGGTCGCGGGGACCGCGCCCGCGTCGCGAATGATCTGCTCGACCTTGAGGGCGGTCTCGACGTTCTGGGGATAGGGCATGCCGTGGGAAATGATGGTGGATTCGAGCGCCACGACGGGCTTGCCGGCGGCAAGGGCCTCGGCAACCTCGGGGGCGATATCCAGATACTTGTTCATGTTAAAATCCTCCTGTAAAGTAATAGGTGAAAGTTTCACGTTTACCTTTTGAGGTAAGATTGCATCATAACATACAACTTGTCAAAAGTCAATACAAAGCGGGACTTGAATTTGCACGGGAAGTGGCATATAATACCTCTATTATCCCGTGAAATCCCACAAAAGGAAGGAAAATTATTATGGAACGAGTGAGAATTGCCGCGCTCTTCGCCGACAAAGAGCAGTACGGCGGCGCAAGCGTCACCGTATGCGGCTGGGCGAAGACCATCCGCGATATGAAGACCTTCGGATTCATCGAGCTGAACGACGGCTCGTGCTTCCGCAATTTGCAGGTCGTGATGGATGCGAATTCTCTTTCTAATTATAAGGAGATCGCCGCGCAGAACGTGGGCGCCGCCCTCATCGTGCACGGCACCGTCGTGCTGACGCCCGAGGCCAAGCAGCCGCTCGAGGTCAAGGCAACAGAGATCGAGGTCGAGGGTGCGTCCTCCCCCGACTATCCCTTACAGAAAAAGCGCCACAGCGTCGAATATCTGCGCACCATCCAGCATCTTCGTCCGCGCACGAACCTCTTCTCCGCGGCCTTCCGCGTGAGAAGCGCGGCGGCCTACGCCGTGCATGAGTTCTTCCAGAGCCGCGGCTTCGTCTATGTCAACACCCCCATCATCACCGGCTCTGACTGCGAGGGCGCGGGCGAGATGTTCCAGGTGACGACGCTCGACCTTGAAAACCCGCCGAGAACGCCCGACGGCAAGGTCGATTACAGCAAGGACTTTTTCGGCAAGAAGACAAGCCTGACCGTCTCCGGCCAGCTCAACGCCGAGAACTTCGCTATGGCGTTCGGCGATGTTTACACCTTCGGCCCCACGTTCCGCGCCGAGAATTCCAACACCGCGCGCCACGCCGCTGAGTTCTGGATGATCGAGCCGGAGATGGCGTTCTGCGACCTCGACGGCGACCTTGAGGTCATGGAGGCGATGGTCAAGCACATCATCCGCCGCGTGATGGAGCGCTGCCCGGATGATCTTGCGTTTTTCAACAGCTTTGTCGACAAGGGTTTGCTGGAGCGTCTCCAGCACGTCGAGAGTTCCGACTTTGGCCGCGTGACGTATACCGAGGCCGTCAAGCTCTTAAAGGAGAGCGGCCAGAAGTTCGACTACCCCGTCGAGTGGGGCATTGACCTGCAGACTGAGCACGAGCGTTACCTCACCGAGCAGATCTTCAAGCGCCCCGTGTTCGTCACGGACTATCCGCAGGAGATCAAGGCGTTCTATATGCGCCTCAACGACGACGGCAAGACCGTCGCCGCGGCGGACTGCCTCGTTCCGGGCATCGGTGAGATCATCGGCGGCAGCCAGCGCGAGGAGCGCATCGAGCTGCTCGAAAAGCGCATCCGCGAGCTCGGCATGAATCCCGAGGACTACTGGTGGTACTGCGACCTGCGCCGCTACGGCTCCTGCCGTCACGCGGGCTTCGGCCTCGGCTTCGAGCGCATGGTGATGTATTTAACGGGCATCGGCAACATCCGCGATGTGGAGCTACATCCCCGCACCGTGGGCAACGCAGACTTCTAATTCTTCAAAAAACAAGGGACACGGTTCCGTGTCCCTTGTTTTTTGAGAATTACACTCCGCTTCGTGCCTTGCCGCCCAAAGGGCGGCTTCGACACGCGCGGGGCGAGAAGAGTCTTTTGGCACGCGCATGTCGCGCCAAAAAACGATTCGAAATCATTTCGCGTCTGCGGATGCGAAAAGCTGTGACGCTTTAATTATTTGTGGTAAATAGTTACAAATGGGAACAAAAGCTCGAAAAGCGTAGTCAAAAGAAGCGAAGTCTGCTATAATGACCGCGCAGTTTTGAGAGAGGAGATTTTGACATGAAACACTTTTTTGCACTGCTGCTCAGCGTGCTGATGGTGCTGTCGCTGCTGACCGCCTGCGGCGACAAGACGACGCCGTCCGACGGCGACGATCAGACCGTCACGGACGAGAATGGCGGCGACACCGACAACAATACTGACGATACAACTGACCCCTACGACGCCGTGCGCAACTACTGGTCCGAGGACCAGCTCACGCAGGCCTGGGGACCGGATCAGGTGGTGGAGCATCTGTTCTTCCACCCCGTCATTGCCTATCCGCAGTGGGCGTTCCACGACTGCAATGCCAGTCAGGACCAGCGCTACGGCCTCGACGACTGGATGGTCACGGCGGACGAGTACAAGAAGATCTTGCAGTCCGTGTACGACAAGGGCTACATCTTAGTCGCGATGGAGGACGTGTGGAGCGAGGTGACGGACGAGACCGGCACGCACATGGTGCGAAACACCCTGATGCTGCCAGAGGGCAAAAAGCCGCTCGTCATCAGCTTTGACGACGTGAACTACTACCCCTATATGCTCGACGAGGGCTTCACGAGCAAGCTCGTCGTCGGCGAGGACGGCGAGATCTGGGCGCAGTGCACCGATCCGTACACCAATGAGACCTTTTTGACCAAGGAACTCGACGCGACGCCCATTCTCGACCAGTTTGTCTACGAGCACCCCGACTTTTCGCTGAACGGCGCGAAGGCCATCTTCTCGCTGACGGGCTATCAGGGGATACTCGGCTACCGCACGCAGGATGACCGCGATATCGCGGCGGACAGCCCCGACCGCCCCGCGTTCGACGCCTACCGCGCGAGCGAGATCGAGGCGGTCAAGCCCGTCATAGCGCGCTTGAAGGAGACCGGCTGGACGTTCGGCAGCCACACCTGGGGGCATATCCGCCTTGACAGCAAGTCGATGCAGACCATCATCAACGACACCGAGCGCTGGGCGGACGAGGTCGGCTCGCTCGTCGGTCCGACGCAAATTCTGTTCTACCCCCACGGCGGCCGTCCCGACGGTGACGACTGGCACCAGACCGGCGAGCGCTTCAAGTACCTGCAAAGCCAGGGCTTCCGCATTTTCGCGAGCGTCGGTACGAGCTCGTTCAGCTACGTGAAGGAGGACATTTCCGCCGTCATCTGCGACCGTCTGCATCCGGACGGCACCACGCTGCGCCACGCGCGTAGCCGCTATCTGCAATTCTATAACGCCGAGGACATCATGGATACGCAAGTCCGTCCCGATCTTGGCGTAGACTGGTGAGGAGGCGTTTTTATGGCAACGTTAGAAGAACTCAAGGCGAAGGCCGTCGCCATGCTGGACATGGCGTATGTGCCGTATTCCCACTTTCCCGTGGGCGCGGCGCTCGAATGTGAGGACGGCGCGGTCTTCACCGGCTGCAACATCGAAAATTCGAGCTACGGCCTGACGAACTGCGCCGAGCGCACCGCGGCGTTTAAGGCCGTGAGCGAGGGGCACAGGCGCTTCAAGCGCATCGTCATCGCTGGGCGCAGCGACGACTACTGCTACCCCTGCGGTGCGTGCCGTCAGGTGCTCTACGAGTTCGGCCCCGACATGGAGGTCGTGTGCCTGAACAAGGACAACGAAGAAAAGCACCTGCACATCAAAAAGCTCCTGCCCTACGGCTTCGACCAGACGTGGCTTGCAATCGATGAGAAATAACGAAAAAAGAGAGCGGCACTGCCGCTCTCTTTTTTTGCGCTTTAGTTGCTGCCGGAGGAGGTATCGATCGTCAACGTGCCGCTGACCGTCGAAATTTCCAACTCGCTCACCGCGCCGCCGTCGAGCGCGGGCACGGTGTAGTACGCTTCGTGGTCGCCGCAGGTGATGAGCGCTCCTTCGCGCTCGGTGAGCGTGGAGCGGAACGCGCCGCTTTTCGTTTCATAGTCGAGAGTAAACCCGTCCTGCGCGGGAAGGGTCAGATAGATGCTGCCGCTCTCCGTTTCGGCATCAAGGCGCAGCGCACGCTCGGTAGCCAAAATCAGGTCACCGCTGACGCTTTCGAAGTCCAGCGCGCCGAGCGCGCCGGCGATATCCACCTTGCCGCTCGCGGTTTCGATCTCGGCATTTTCCGCTTCGCCCGCAAGCTCGATTGCGCCGGAGACGGTCGAGAGCTCGACTTTCCCCCATGTGCCGTCCACCACGCCCACGCTGCCGTTCACCGTCTCGATCTCGACCGTGGGGCAGGTTGCACCCATCACGCGCGCGTCGCCGCCGACGGTCGAAAGCTTGATCCTGCCGGAAACGTCCGCGCCCACGATGGTGTAGGCGTCCGTTGTTTCGACTTTTATCTCCTCAAAGTGACCGGCGCTGACCAGTTCCCTCGGAAGTCCTACGTTGAGGTACTTTTCCCCGTCGTGGCTGCCGCGGTAAGCGTCGCCGAGGAAGTGGATGCGCAGCGTGTCGCCGTCGATCGCGCAGACCATCTTCTCGCTCTCGGCGAGCGGTGCGGTGGATTCCTCCTTCACGCTGATCTGCGCGCTCTGCTCGGCGGTATAGATGTTCACGCTGCCGCTGCGCCACGAGATGTCGATCTTGCGGATGTCTTCGCTCTCGCCGATGCTGAGCACCGCGCCCGTGTGGAGCTCTTTTGTCCCCTCCGCGTGCGTGCAGAAGGTGTAGGTCGCGCTGCTGGTGTCCCAGAGGGCGTCGACGGCGAAAATGCCGTCGCTTTGCGGCAGTTCTGCGCAGAATGTGCCGTTATCCTGCCGCTGGGCGGTCACGGTCTCGGACGGCATGCCGGTGCTGCCCCAGGCGTCGGACGGCCAGCAGCGGAGACTGACGGAATCGGGCGAATTATCGCCAAAATCGAGGGTCACGGTGTAGAAATAGGCGGCTGACACTGTAAAGGGCATTTCCAGTACAGGTGTGATGTCACGGGAGGTTTCGTCCAGCGGGTGGGCGCCGCAGGCAATGGCGGTCATGCTCTGTAGGCCCTGGGGGTAGGTCCAGTCGTAGCTGCTGCTTTTGAGGGTGACGCTGCAAGCGTTTGCACTTGTCACCGTCAGTGTTGGCGGGGTTTGGCGCGCGGCCTCGTCTGCGCTTTTTTCGCCGCAGGCGGTCAGCGAAAGGGCCAGCGCGAGGGGGAGCAGGAGGGAAAGGAGCTTTTTCATCGTTCGGTCCTCGTTTCTTTCGGATACTTCTATAGACGCATGATAGGCGAAAAAGTTCCCGCGCACAACGGCGATCGTTGCACAAAACGCGGCAATTTGTGGTATCGTGAATTCTAATATTGGGGGCGGTACAACTTTTTGCCGTGTTGTGTGCAACGCTGCTTCATGATACGGCGTATCATGAAAAGGCAAATCATGCAGCAGTGTCCCCCCATTTTCAGGGGGATGTGAGGTGCCTTTTCCAACATTATGAAAATTTGGGGGAAAGAGCATGGAGACGACAACAAATTACAAACTTCCGCAATGGGTCAAGGCGGATCAGATCAAGATGGATGACTTCAACGACGCGTTCGGCAAGATCGACGCGCAGATGAAGAAAAACGCCGACACGGCAAACGCGGCGGCGAGCGCGGAGAGCGTGAGCACGCAGATCACGGCGGTGCAGAAACAAATCGTGGCGGTGGAGCAGGAGATCAAGCTCGTGTCGCTCGGCGAACCGCGCACGACGACAGCGGCGAACGGCAGCATCGTCTACGACCTGTCGGCGCTGAACATGGTGGACTACCGCGCGTTTCTGGTGTTTGCGACGGTGGACGCGGCGGGCACGGGCGTGAGCGACAAGGGCAGGGTGGAACTGCTGTGCGACAGCAAGAGCATCGGACTGCTGGCCGATGCGATGGGCGGCCACGCGGCGACCGTCGCGTGGATTTTTCCCGCGATGTACGGCGTGGCGGCAGGTTACCACACACCGACGCAGAACCGAAACGACAGCTTTCGAGGTCTCAGCGGCGCGATTTTGAACGGCAGCGCAAACTGGAACGCCATGCAGAGCATGACATTCAAGTTTACGGGTTTGAAAGGCGCAAGCTGTGTGCTGTATGGATTGAAAGCGTGAAAATGAACAAAAAAAGAAGACCCCCGAGGGGGTCTTCTTTTTTGACTAATCAGAGATTAGACAGTAGTGTCGTCAACAGTGATCAGATACTTGGCAGTGGTCTTGCCATCCCAAGCGGTGACGATGACGTACATATCGCTGGCAACCTCGCCGGAAGCGGTCTCAACATTGTTGGTGTTGTAGACCTCAATGGTCTGGTTGTCGTTCGCCTTGGCCTGCTTCAGCAGTTCCTTGAGGTTAGCGACGGTGACAGTCTGAGCGTTGGTCTTGACGGTGATGGAGTCGGCAGCAACGGTAGCAGACTGGTTAGCAGCCTCGAAGTTGTAGGAGCCGGCCTTTAAGGAAGCGTTGGCATAGGCAGCCTGATTTGCGGTGGTATAAGTGATATCACCGGTAACAACGCCGGAGTAGCTAATCTCGGCATAAGCGACCTTGGTGCCCTTGTCGGCGTCCATGGTAACTTCCTTGCCGTCCTTGTCGAAGTACTTAACACCAGACATCAGGTCAGTGGAACCAACAGTACCATCGGAGTTGTACTTCTCCATGACAGCCGCGGAAATTTTTTCGTACTCCTTAAGGTCGACCTTAATGGTAGCAAACTGATGACCATAGTACTCGCCGAGTTCTTCGTCGTTCACGAGAGCCTTGATGAGAAGATCGTAAACAACAAGTGCATCGTGCGTGTCACCGACCTTGCTGTCGTCGTACTGGACGAAGATAAGGCTCTTTTCAGCCAGCTCCTTGGCAGTCCACTCTTCATCAATCTTGCCCTTGGTAATGGTGCCTTCGTACTTGGCAACCAGAGCGTCGTCAAGATCGAACCAAGTGTTGTTCACCTTAACGCGCTTGCCATCCGTGGTAAGCTGGTCGATGGTATAAGCGTTGTACTTGGCAATCGCGGTCCAGACGTAGTCGGAATCCATGGTGACCTTATACAGGCCAATCTTATCAACACCGTGGCTGGCAGTGCCCTGACCCTCTGCATAGTAGAGGTCGATGGTGGTGTCGGTCAGCTTGCCATCCACCAGCTCATAGGCCTTGAAGGTGGCATAGGGCTTGCCGTCATTCCAGTGGGAGGTGTAGTCCGTGGTGTCATAGATGAACACGGTACGGGTGGTGACTTCGTATGCGTAGACATAGATCATGTCAACGTAGCCATTGACGGTCGTATACTGAACGTCATAGCCCTTGAAGCTGGGCAGCTTTTCGTAGCCGGTGTAGGCGGTGAAAGTGCCCTTCGGGGATTCCTTGGTCTGAAGCAGGATCTTGGTATCCTTGCTGAGCTGGAGACGGGTATCTGCACTGCTGCTGGTAGCATTAACAGTCAGGTACTTGTCACCGCTATTGTAGGAGGCAAAATAAGCATCGCTGAACTTGGAATCATCGAGCGTGTAAGCGCCGTCCTTATCGATGCTGTAAGCATAGACGGTGTAGTAATAGTCTTTGTTCTTGGAAGCAGAGACTTCGAAATCAGCAACATCATCACCCTCAACTTTGTTGATGGTAGCGTCAGTCTTGCTGTCGGCATCGAAGAAGTACAGATCGCCGTAAGCGGTGTCAACACCCTTGCTGTGCTCCATGTACAGGGTATCGAGGACAGCATAGTTGCTGGCGAGTTCATCAACGCCGATGACATTGCCATAGGTGTCAAAGTAGAAGTTGTAGGTCTTGCCCAGAGTCATGGTCGCAGGAGCGAACGTGGCAGTGCAGTTAACCTTAGCGTCAGCCTTATCGAGGCCCTTGACCTTCTGGATGTCGCTGATGTTCTTGCTGTTGCCGGAAACGTCGGTCAGAACAGCGTTCTTGGACTCAGCCTTGACCATGGACTGGATCTCGCCGTTGGCGATGGTGACCAGAACCATATCGTCAGCCTTGAACTCGTCCTCAGTCTCGAACTTGGTGTCGAGCTTGCCTTTGTAACCGTGGACATTCTTGTCAACGATAGCGTAAGCGGAAGTGGTGTGACCCTTGGAGTCGGTCTTCTCAGCGACGAACTTGGTGACCTCAGCGAGGTAGGTGTCGATGTTGACGAGACGATCCTTATAGACGAGGGTCAGACGGCCCTGATCGGCCTGCTTGGAATCGTCCTTGTTGTCAGCAACAGTGTAGGTGCCATCGCTGGTCTTGCTGTTGGTGTAGACGTCGAGCTTGTCGCCCTTCTTCAGGCCGGAGTCAGCGTAGATGTCGCAGTTCTTGGCGGCCTCGGTGTAGGTGGCGAGAGGATCGACATCAACGACGGTGGACTTGTCGCCGACATCATAGGTCCACTTGATAGTGGGACGGCCGAAGGCGTCAGCATCCTTGTCGGACTTGAGCTTGAAGCTCTTGTAACCAAGCGTGCTGTTCTCGGAGAAGGTCTTGCCGTCATCCTTCTTGCCGTTGAAGCTCACGGTCTGATAACCGAACGCGGCGGTGTAGGTGACCATGGGAGCCTTGGCGATGGCACGGAACAGGAGCTCGGCAACCAGCTCACGGGTAGCGGGAGCGTTGAGGTCAACGCCCTTGACGTTGTCGAGAACGTGAGCCTGCTGCGCGGTCTGCGCAACATGCAGAGCCCAGTCAGCGCCGGAGAACTCGTTGTTCTTGTCGTAGCCGATGGCGCGCAGGATCATCGTCAGGACCTCATAGCCCGTGACCTTGCCGGAGGGCTGGAAGGTGCCGTTGGGATAACCCTTGACGAGCGCAGCGTTGGCGCAGTAGCCGATGTAGCCCTGAGCCCAACCGGCGCCAGCCATGTCGCTGAACTTGTTGTAGGTGGCGTACATGGAAGCCTTGGCATCCTTGACGTCAGCGGTGTACACGCGATACACGATCGCGGCCACCTCAGCGCGGGTGATGTTGCCCTGGGGCTGGAAGGAACCGTCCTCATAACCCTTGAACACACCCATGCCGTTCAGGACGGCGACGGCTTCGGAATAATCCGCAGAAACCTTATCGGCATCCTTGAAAGCGGCGTTGGCGCTGACGGCCAGAGACAGAGTCATGACCAGAGCCAGCACCATTGCGAGTAACTTTTTCATAGATGTTACTCTCCTTTCATAAATTTCCATCCCCTTGGAGCGCTCCGGCGGCGAAAAGCGGGCATTTTGCTGTTCGCGGGCGAAAATGGAAGTTGACCGAAAAAGTTGCAAAACATTTCGATTTTCTTGCATTTTTGGCCGTTTTGCAGGAAAATGTGCGATTTTAGTTGCTATCGCATCCCCTTAAAGATGGTTCGTTTGTCAGAAAGGAGCAAGTTTCGGCGTTTCTCGGCTTACTTACCGTGGCATGCCGATCCCGTAACTAAGTCGGGAACGCACCGTTCCCCACCCTTTCTGCACTGTCACCTTACCACACCCAAAATTTCAAGTCAACGCTTTCGCCCCATCTGTAACACACTTGTAACAAACCGCCGCTTCTGTTACAGCTTGACATAAAACCCCCGCTTTCGCCATTATCCGTTACCACATACATATAATATATAAGCACAAATATGAAAAAAGCGGCCTAAGCCGCTTTTTGTGATTTTAGACCCGCGCAGCGGTCAGGCGGCAAGTAACAGTAGTCCGCGCCGCCGCGCGGGGAGCGAAATTTCCCTTTTCCAGCCGCGGCCCGCCGAAAAAAAGAAAAAGCCCGCTCACCTGAGCGGACTTTCGCCAATATTTTTTGCACGACCCCGTACAACCGCAGTCCCCTTAGAAACAAAAAAGGCGGCTTTCGCCGCCTTTTTTGAAGTTCTTTACTGAATCTCGATCTGCTTCGCGTTCACCACCGCGCTCTTCTTCGGCATGTTCAGCTTGAGCACGCCGTCATTGTACTGCGCGGAGATGTCCGCCACCTCGACGCCGCTGATGTCGAACGCGCGCTGGTAGCTGCCGTAGCTGCGCTCGCAGCGGACGTAATTGCCCTTCTTGTCCTGATCCTCGTGCTCGCTGTGGCGCTCGGCGCGAATGGTCATCGTGTCGCCGTCCACATCGACGTGGATGTCCTCTTTCTTGAAGCCCGGCAGATCGGCTTCCAGCAGGTAGCTGTCGCCCTTGTCCTGAATATCGGTCTTAAACTCGCTCAGCCCGCGGCCCCACGAGCCGTCGCCGAAGAATGCGCGCTCCATCTGATCCCAGGGATCATAAGCCGCAACGTGGTTGTTTCTGTGTTCAAAAGGTCTAAGTTCAAACATAATACAAAGCCTCCAAATCTATTCGGGCGAGCCGCTCTTGCAGCCCGCGTGGTTTACATTTCTTTCGTTCCCCTCGGAACAATTTTGAGTATAGTCACGCCCTGTGAACAAAAATACATCTTTTGATGAACAAATCTTTAACTTTAGCACTCTTACGCTGAGAGTGCTAAAAATCGTGGTAGCTGCGGACCGCTACCAAACCGCTACCCGACCTTTCGCGCCCGCAAACCCTTGCAAAATCAGCCTTTTTTCGCCCTGCCAAACCACCGCTTTCGGCAAATCGCTACCAAACCGCTACCCGCCGCGTCCGCAAGCCCTTGCGCGGCGGGCTTTTTCCGCGGCGCTAAGGGGATGCGATATCCACCGAATTGAACGATTTTGCGTTGATTCTGCTGAATTTTTCTTATTTTCAATTGTTTCTGCAATAATTTGAGGATTTGCAAATTTTGGCAGCAACCACGGGAAAGAGGGAGAGACGGCGGGTGTTCGGCTCCAAGGGGATGGAAATTTATGAAAGGAGAGTAACATCTATGAAAAAGTTACTCGCAATGGTGCTGGCTCTGGTCATGACTCTGTCTCTGGCCGTCAGCGCCAGTGCCTTCAAGGATGACAAGGACGTCAGCGCTGATTACGCTGAGGCCGTTGCCGTTCTGAATGGCATGGATGTGTTCAAGGGTTATGAAGATGGTTCCTTCAAGCCCCAGGGCAACATCACCCGTGCAGAAGTGGCTACGATCATCTATCGTATCTACACCGGCGACGTCGCCAAGAACGACAAGTCCGGTCTGTACTCCACCTACAACAAGTTCAGCGACATGACCGGTGCCGGTTGGGCTGCCGGTTACATCGGCTACTGCGCCAACGCTGAGCTCGTCAAGGGTTATCCCGATGGCACCTTCAAGCCGTCCGGCAACGTGACCGGCTACGAGGTCCTCGCGATGATCCTGCGCGCTGTCGGCTACGACAAGAACGGTGAGTTCTCCGGCGCTGACTGGTCCCTGAACGTTGCCAAGTATGCCGAGCAGCTCGGCGTTCTGAAGAACGTTGCCAAGACCACCAACCTCGGCGCTCCCGCTACCCGTGAGCTGGTTGCTGAGATCCTGTTCCGTGCTATTCAGCAGCCCACCGTCACCTATACCCCGGCTTTCGGCTACGTGACTGACAAGGCTCTGAAACTCGACGAGACCACTCTGGGCAAGAAGAACTTCAACCTCGATTCCAAGGATTCTGAGGATGAGTGGGGCCGTCCCTCCACCAAGTGGTACAACACCAAGACCAGCAAGACCTATGCTGAGGTCGTTGCCACTCCGGACGCTTCCTACAATGTTGCCACCGCTCAGTGCGACATTTGCAGCGCTCTCGGCGAGAAGACTTCCGCCAAGATCGTTGAGACCTACACCAACGGCGTGAAGAGCACCGCTGCTGAGACCTACAAGGCAACCGCTACCAAGGCTATGGTCGGCGCTCAGGGCGAGCAGATCGAGTTCTACGAGGTCAAGGACGGTTATCGTCTGGTCATCGTTGATACCTACCTCGCCAAGGTCACTAGCGTTGTCAGTGAGAAGATCGACAAGAACAACCATGTTGATCGTGACGACTACACTGTCCTTGAAGCCTATGTCGACGAGGGCAAGACCGAGACCGTCTATGTTGATGGCAACGACTATGCCAAGGACGATTATGTTCTCGTCAATATCAACGAAGCTAAGGCTAACAACGTTGAGTTTGCTGGCCTGAAGGGCGAGTACAAGTATGTTGAGGATGTTGCCAAGGCTGAGTCCTTCGAGGGTGCTCAGACTGAGATCTGGTATAACGCCAACAAACATATTGTCTCCGATAAGGAGTACAACGATGCCGTCAAGTTCTTCAAGGATGCTGCCGGCAAGGACAAGACCAACAAGTTCACCTGGCTGCTCGACCAGTTCGGCAACCTGATCGGTTCTGTCACCATTGACAACAGCAACTACGCTGTTCTCAAGGACCTGAACTGGGTCTATGCCAACGACAAGACCAAGGGCCATGCCGAGGCTACCCTCGTTGACATGGAAGGCAAGGAGTACACTGCTACCGTCAACAAGATGGACGGCTTTAATAACGATCCTGCGTTTGATTGGCGCGCTGATATTGACAATGCTGAACCCGCTTACGGAACCTTTGGTGAATTTTACAGCAGTGAAATTTATGTTTCCCGCGAGCCCAAGAACAACAAGGACTTCCTCGGTCTGGCTCTCTACCGCGTTGACACCAACGATGACGGCACTGTTGATCTTCAGGGCTTCGAAGGCCAGAAGAACATCATCTCCGCCACCGGCAGCGCTACCATCGACCTCAAGACCAGCGCTATCCTCGATAACAGCAAGAAGCCTGTCGCCTACCTGACCGATGACACTCAGATCATCGTCCGCACGGTCGACAAGAAGGACAACAATGTTTACACCGCTTACACCGGCACTGACAAGCTGCCCGAGATGGCTGCTGGCTCTGTCTATGTTATGTACGATCTGAATTCCAACAAGATCGCCAAGCGCGTTTACGTTTACGACTTCGATGCTGCTGAAGAGCAGAGCAACCTGCTGTTCTCCATTTCCGATAGCTACAAGAGCTATGTCGAGACCAACAACAAGGAAAAGCAGGAAATCTACTACATGGATGCTTACCTCGGCGGTGAGAAGGTTACCGTCAAGACCCCGAACAAGGAACTGATGGAGACCCTCGCTCAGAACGTCGGTAAGCTCTTCGTTGCCGACCTCGCTCAGCGCGGCGGCCAGACCTTCGATGGCATCTACTATGCTTACGGCTATCTGTATGACCTTGACCTTGTCAACGAGGCCACCGATCATCAGTATGCTGGCGAGTATCTGGTTGACTACATCACCGGCAGCAAGGCTGAAGTGACCGGCAACCGCATTGTCAGCAGCAATGAGCCCGATACCGAAGGCAAGGGCGTCGGCTACTACCTGACTGGTGCTACTGTCATCTCCACCGATAAGGACATCACCTCTGTTGAGGACCTCGCCAAGAGCGATATCTTCGACACCTATGGTGTTTGGGTTGTTGCCAACGACGATGTCAGCGCTTACAACCACGCCAAGTATGTCTACGTCGGCGAGAAGCTCAGCGATGACGTTACCGCCAAGCTGACCTACACCTACACCGACGCGAAGGGTGTTGCCAAGACCGGCGAGTTCAATCTCGTTGCAGATAAGGACAACGCCCTCAAGCTCGACCTCGATACCAAGCTCGACAGCAAGTACACCTACAGCAACTTCAAGCTGGTCGTTTCCGGTGTGAATTCTTACATCGACTATGACAACCACAGCTGGCTGACCCTGTGCGGCGGTATGGATTACTACACCGGTCTGTTCAAGACCAGTCTCATTGATCTTGCCGACAGCGCTAAGGTTCTCGCTGAAGACGGCGTGACTGAGTACACCCTGACTTGGGACGTCGCCGGTTCTGGCGTTAAGGATCTGATTGCCAGCCTGATCGACTTCAACAACCACGAGACCGTTCTTTACAGCAAAAACGGTGATTGCTATGCCGACCTCGACACTGCTATCGCCAACGTGAAGAGCCTTTCCTATGATAAGGCCCAGGCTGCGCAGCTCATGCTCAACAGCGGTGTGAACGCTTCCAGCGTTAAGTATCGCAACTTCACCAACACTGCGGATGTCACTGCTGCACAGATCGATCAGGAGATCATCTCCACGGGTAAGATCGAGTTCACCAACGCGCAGAACGTTGTTGCCGTCTCCATCACCGTTGATGGTACTCCCTACTATGCTGTGTTTCAGGTCACTTCCAAGTAAGTAATTACCTGAACACTTAAAACCGCATAGTTTTACAGCCCCGAGGCTTTTGCCTCGGGGCTGTTTTTATTCCTCTTCTTTGGCTTTGTCGTAGCCGATGACAACATAGAAGTACGTGATGCCGGATTCGTTGAGCTGGCAGGCAACGGATTTTTCGGAATACCAGCTGACGCCGCTGTCGCCCCACGTGGGGCGCAGGGCCGTGTATTCCGCGCCCATCGAGCCGCCGTTTGCCGCCGTCAGCGTGGGTGCGAGGCCCGCCCCGCGCAGCAGAATCGAGGGGGCAGCGGGGTAGTGGCCCAGCTCGTCGCAGGTGATGGCCACCAGCACGGGGCAGAAGCCGAATTCGAGCGAATTCGGGTTGCTCACGCCGTAGGTGCCCGTGCCCGTGTAGCTGCCCCACATCACGCGCGCGTTGTGGCCGACGACGCCGAGATTTTTGGCGAGGGCCTCGAGCGCGGTGGCGGTGGCTTTTTCGCCGACAGCGTCGGCGTTGGCTTTGAGCGCCGCGTCGGTCTTTTGCGTCAGGTCGTTGAAGTCCGACATTTGGATGAAGTCCGATTTTTCCCACGTGGGAA
>ENA-ORTV01001764-ORTV01001764.1-human-gut-metagenome-genome-assembly--contig:-NODE-1764-length-22631-cov-3.689582_pt1 | contig 22631 bp, 16 predicted proteins | sample MGYA00241915_ERZ509194 | MGnify/ENA primary metagenome ERZ509194 (study PRJEB26280, sample SAMEA2338810) | human gut metagenome | biome: human gut; feature: human-associated habitat; material: faeces... | reverse complement strand
GCTCCAGCTTAAGGTGGACTTCCGCATAGTGGCGCAGGGGCTCGTAGTGGCCCACGCCCTCCATGGCTTCGGTGATGGTCTCCTTATACAGGATGCCGCCGGGGCCGAAGCTGACCTCCAGCCCGTACCGCTCGGCCAGCAGGCTTTTCAGCACCTCCAGCTGGACCTCGCCCATCAGCTGGACATGGATCTCGCCCAGGGTCTCGTTCCAGACCACATGGAGCTGGGGCTCCTCTTCTTCCAGCCGATGGAGCTTTCCCAGCGCGGCGTGCACATCCGCGCCCTCGGGCAGCAGCACCTGATAGCTCAGCACCGGCTCCAGCACCGGCAGGTCGCTGTCCCGTTCCGCCCCCAGACCCTCGCCGGGGCGGGCTCTGGTCAGGCCGGTAACGGCGCACACCTGGCCGGGGCCGATGCACTCCGCCAGCGTAAACTTTGCGCCGGAGTAGAGCCGCAGCTGGTTGGCCTTTTCGGCCCATGGCTCCCCGTCGACCTCTCCGGTGAGCTGTGATTTCACTTTGAGCACACCGCCGGTCACCCGCAGCCAGGTCAGGCGGTTCCCCTGCTCATCCTGGCTCACCTTGAACACCTTGGCCCCGAAGGCTTCCAGCGCGGGGGCCGGGCGGGTATAGCGGTCCAGGCCCTCCACCAGCGCATCCACACCCTGCAGCTTCAGGGCTGAGCCAAACCAGCAGGGAAACACATGCCGCCGGGCAATGGCGGGGATGAGGTCGGTATCGGTCAGGCTTCCCCGGTCCAGCATCGTCTCCATCAGCCGCTCATCGCAGAGAGCCAGCGCCTCGTCCCGGTCGGCCTGCTCTGCCCCGAAATCCACAAAGCCATCCCCCAGCCGACGGTTCAGCTGGGTCAGAAGCGCTTCCCTGCCCGGGCCGGGCAGGTCCATCTTGTTCACGAACACAAAGGTGGGGATGCGGTACCGCCGCAGCAGCCGCCAGAGCGTCTCGGTATGGCTCTGCACGCCGTCGGTGCCGCTGATGACCAGCACCGCATAATCCAGCACCTGCAGTGTCCGCTCGGTCTCCGTGGAAAAATCCACATGGCCCGGGGTGTCCAGCAGGGTAAAATCGGTATTGCCCGCCGTGAAGAGGGCCTGCTTGGAGAAAATGGTAATGCCGCGTGCTTTTTCCAGCGCATCGGTGTCCAGAAAGGCATCCTTATGGTCCACCCGGCCCAGCTTGCGGATGGTGCCGGTGCCGTAGAGCAGGGCCTCGGAAAGGGTGGTCTTGCCGCTGTCCACATGGGCCAGAATGCCGATGACCAGCTGCTTGTGCTCTTGTTCCATGCCGCGGCCCCCTTACAGTGCACTGGCGATCAGCGCAGCAGCGACCAGCGGCAGGCCCAGCACCAGATTGGAGAGCAGGCTGCAATAGGTGCGCTCCTCAGGTTCCAGCTCCTCAAAGGAGACGATCTTCTCATCCGCATAGTCGATGATGGAGCGGGTGGAATGGATCTTTTTCTGCCGCTTGCCCATCCCCTTGAATTCCTCCAGCAGATGGTGGATGGTCACGCCATCCAGCCGCAGGTAGTCCACCCAGGCCCAGATGAGCAGCACCACGCCGCACAGAAAGCCCGGGGCCTCCCAGATGGTAAACGTGCCATCGCTGACATAGCGCTGCCACAGCAGCATCAGCACGGCCACAATGGAGGTGCGGGTCACGGTCTTATATAAAATGGGGTGGAACATGTAGCGTTTGTACATCGAGGTCAGTTTCTTCATGGTGCGCTCCTTATTGATACAGATACACTTTATTGTATCATGTTTTTGTGAAAAAAGATAGCTGTTTTGTGCGCACAGCGTGAACAGTTCCTCTCTTTTGCCTGTTCTTCACAGATATACAGTTCTTTCCATTTTATAGTAATTTTTTCCACATTCTTTTCCCATGAAAGTGTTTGTCACCGTTTTGTTTCCAATTCTATGCTGCGGCGGATTGACTTCTTTCCAGTAAAGTGCTAAAATATACAGTGGTGTGACTTTTGTCTTTCCTGTGCACTTTTTGGAAAGGCAGACAGCCTCACTGCATTTAGGAAAAGGAAAAACGCGCGGCTCTGTCCGCGCAAGATCTGGGAGGATCATCCAATGAGCTTCAATTTTGATCGCCGCACCTTCCTGAAGGGTGCAGGTGCTGTGGGTGCCGCCAGCCTGCTGGCAGCCTGCGGCGAAAAGTCCAACAACACCGGCAATGGCGCTGCCGCCAGCGGTGCTGCTGCCCCCAACTCCACCGGCGCTACTCCCCTGAAGGAGTTCATCTCCTTTGAGAGCGGCAACCGTGAGCTGGAAAGCTGGAACATGCTGTACAGCCAGAGGGCTGAGGATGCCAACGTGGTCACCAACCTGTGGGACGGCCTGCTGAGCTTTGACTGCTACGGCAAGGTGGTGCCCGCCATCGCTTCCAGCTGGGAGCACAATGAGGATGCCACCGTCTGGACCTTCCACCTGCGGGACGACGTGGACTGGGTGGATTGCAACGGTGAGGTGAAGGCTCACCTGACCAGCAAGGACTTCCTGGTTGGCTTTGAATGGGTGATGAACGCCATCAAGAACGAGGCCAACAACACCTCCATGCCCAACGACACCATTGTGGGTGCTTACGAGTACTACCAGCTGACCAAGGAAGCCGGTGACGCTGCCGCTGACATGACCTATGAGGACATGCTGGCTGCCGGTGTGGGCATCGAAGCTCCGGATGATTACACTCTGGTGTTCACCTGCCCCAACGCCTGCCCCTACTTTGATACCGTTGCTGCCTACACCAGCTTCTACCCCGTGGCTCCCGCTCTGATCGAGGAGCTGGGTATCGATGGCTTCCGTGGCTGCGACAACACCACCATGTGGTACAACGGACCCTATATGGTGGAGGAGTACATCCAGGGCAACACCAAGAGCTACATCCCCAACCCCAACTACTACGATGCTGCCAACGTCAGCCGCTTTGAGCGTTTCACTGTCACCATGATCAGCGACGGTGCCATCAGCCTGCAGCTGTATCAGAACCGCGAGCTGGACGAGGTGGATCTGGGCGAGAGCAGCATCACCACCATTCAGTCCGATCCCTCCAACGAGTACAATCAGCAGCTGTGTGAGAAGCGTGCCAAGAAGTTCAGCTACTGCTTCATCTTCAACTACGACAAAATGAACACCGATGGCACCCCCGATGAGAACTGGAACAAGGCCATTGCCAACAAGGCGTTCCGTCAGTGCTTCTCCAAGGGCATGGTGCTGAACAAGTTCTTCGCCCGTTATAACCCCATCAATCCCCTGAAGTGTGAGAACGACTTCTTCACCATGAAGGGCCTGTGCTACACCTCTGATGGCACCGACTACACCAACCTGGTGGCCAAGGAGATGGGTCTGGACGGTGAGGCTTACGATGGCAAGACCATGAAGCGCCTGCGCGCCAACAACGGCGACATCACTGAGCTGAAGAAGCAGGCCATGGAAGAGCTGAGCGCCATTGGTGTCACCTTCCCTGTCCACTGCTCCTACTACGTTCTGGCCGGCTCCACCTCCGCTCTGGACCACGCCACCGTCCTGAAGCAGTGCTTCACCGACAGCTTCGGCGATGACTTCATCGTGCTGGATGTCAACACCTTCGTGTCCTCCACCATGAAGGAAGTCGTGGCTCCCAAGCTGCAGAGCTTCGTCCACATGGGCTGGGGCGCTGACTTCGGTGATCCCATCAACTTCCTGACCCAGATCATCATTCACGATGAAAACGCTTACTACAGCTGCAACATGACCAACATTGCAGGCATTGTGAACAATGGTCCCGCCAGCTACCAGACCGAGCTGGTGGCTGCCTATGAGAAGTTCACCGATCTGGTGAACGAGGCCCGTGCCATTGTTGACGACACCGATGCACGCTACGCAGCATTTGCCAAGGCCGAGGCTTACTTCCTGGACGAGAACCTGATCTTCCCCACCGTCTACGATATCACCTGGTGCCTGACCCACGTCAACGAGTACAGCAAAATCAACGCAATGTATGGTCCCTGCAACTACAAGGCTGTGAACTGGGAGACCAGTGAGGAAGCCTACACCACCGAACAGTACGATGCGTTTGCCGCTGCATTTGACGCAGCCGCTCAGGCCTGATCGAGTGGACCAATAACCAATCGCAAAAGCAGAACCGGACGTTTTTGAAGCGTCCGGTTCTTTTTTGCTCCCTGACAGCACAAAACCCCGCCGCGCGGGAAAGCTCCCAGCGCGGCGGGGTCATTGTGTTAAAATACAGGAAAGCGGTTCAGCTTACAGCTGGCTTTCATACTCCTTGCGGTAGCCTTCCAGCTCACGCTGGTTGCCATACACAAAGTGACCGTTTGCGATCTCTTCCCAGATCGGCTTATCCACGCTGTAATCGTGGATCGAGGGGTCATAGACCAGCAGCTTCTTGTGCTTTTCCAGGCTGGGGTCAGGGATGGGAACCGCGCTCAGCAGGGCTTTGGTGTAGGGATGCAGCGGATGGAGGAACAGCTCCTCCGCCTCAGCCAGCTCCACGATGCGGCCCTTGCTGATAACAGCGATACGATCCGAGATGAACCGGACCACCGACAGGTCATGTGCAATGAACAGGTAGGTCAGGCCGCGGCTCTTCTTCATCTCGTTGAGCAGGTTCAGCACCTGTGCACGGATGGAGACATCCAGTGCGGAGATGGGCTCATCGGCCACGATGAACTCCGGCTCCATGACCAAAGCACGGGCAATGCCGATGCGCTGGCGCTGGCCGCCCGAGAACTCGTGGGGGAAGCGGGAGGCAAACTCCGGCAGCAGGCCGACCTCATGCAGGGCGTTCATCACCTTTTCGTGCAGGTCATCCTGATCCTTGTAGAGATGATGGTTCAGCAGGCCCTCGGCAATGATATACTCGACCTTGGCGCGCTCGTTCAGCGAAGCCATGGGGTCCTGGAAGATCATCTGGATCTTACGGATGACCTCTTTGTCCAGTTCCTTGGAGATCTTACCGTTGATCTTCTGGCCCTTGAAGAAGATGTCGCCGCCGGAGGTCGGGTTGATGCGGCAGATGGCACGGCCAATGGTGGTCTTGCCGGAGCCGGACTCGCCGACCAGCGAGAATGTCTCGCCCTTATAGATGTCAAAGTTGACATGATCGACAGCAACAAATTTCTTCTTACCGGAGCCAAAGGTGATCTGAAGGTCTTTCAGCTCAATCAGCTTTTCGCGTTCAGCCATTTAAGTTGGCGCCTCCCATCTTTCCCATTTTCTCACGCAGGTTCTGGATGGAGTGCGGCCGCTCGATCTTGGGAGCGCGCGGGTCCAGATACCAGGTCTTTGCGGCGTGGGTCTCGGACACCTGGAAGAACGGAGGCTCTTGCACAAAGTCGATTGCCAGCGCATGCTTGTTGCGGGGCGCAAATGCGTCACCCTTGATCTCGTTGAACAGGTTCGGGGGAGTACCATCCACGCTGGGCAGGGCCTCACCCTTGGTGCCCAGCTGCGGCAGAGCCTGCAGCAGAGCCCAGGTGTAGGGGTGCCATGCGTCGTAGAAGATCTCCTCCACGGTGCCGTATTCCACGATCTGGCCGGCATACATCACGGCCACACGGTCTGCCACGTTTGCCACAACGCCCAGGTCATGGGTGATGTAGATAACGGACATGCCCAGTTCCTTCTGCAGGTCGCGGATCAGCTGCAGGATCTGTGCCTGAATGGTCACGTCCAGTGCAGTGGTGGGCTCGTCGCAGATCAGGATCTGCGGGCGGCAGGCCGCTGCAATGGCAATGACGACACGCTGACGCATACCGCCGGAGAACTCGTGGGGGTACTGCTCGTACCGACGCTCGGGGTCGGGAATACCCACCTTGCCCAGCATCTCGATGGCAGCCTTTTTGGCTTCCTCACCCTTCAGACCCTGGTGATGCTCAATGCTCTCCTGGATCTGCTTGCCGATCTTCTTCAGCGGGTTCAGGCTGGTCATGGGGTCCTGCATGACCATGGCGATCTTCTTGCCGCGGACACCCAGCCAATCCTTCTCGGTGAACTTGGTCATATCGCGGCCTTCAAACATGATGGAGCCGCCGGTGATCTTACCGTTGGCATCCAGCATACCCACAAAGGTCTTGGTGAATACGGACTTGCCCGAGCCGGACTCGCCCACGATGGCAAGGGTCTCGCCTTCGTACAGGTCCAGCGAGCACTTGCGGATGGCGTTCAGCTTGCGACCGCGCAGGCTGAAAGTGATCTCCACGTCTTTGGCAGAGATAATCGGTTGTCTATCCATTTACGTCTCTCTCTCCAATCTATCAAACGTGGTTGCGCGGATCAGCCGCATCCGACAAAGCGTTGCCCATGATATAGAAAGAAATGGAAATGATGGACACGATGGATGCAGGGAAAACCAGCAGGTACGGATAATCCAGGAAGAAGCCGCGCACCTTGCTCAGGATCAGGCCCAGAGAAGGCGTGTCGATGCCCAGGCCCAGGCCCAGGTAGGACAGCGTGGATTCCAGATTGATGGTGCCCGGAATGGACAGTGCCATACGCAGGATGATAACGGAGACCAGATAGGGCAGGATGTTCTTGGTCAGCACGCGCCACAGCGGGGTGCCCAGGCAGCGGGACGCGAGGTTGTACTCGCGGTCACGGAACATGAACACCATGTTGCGGACACGGCGTGCCATGGAAAGCCAGTTGATGGCGATCATGGAGATGGCCATGATCCAGAAGCTCTGGCCCACCATCAGGGCGATCAGGGTCATATAGATGATATAGGGCACGTTGTCGATCAGGTTGTACAGCTCCGTGAAGAAGCGGTCCAGGCTGCGCACATAGCCCCAGATCAGGCCGAAGATCACGCCCACGATGCTCTCGCCCACGGCAACCACCAGAGCCAGACGGATGGACACCTGGGTGGCGTACCACACCTGGCACCAGTAGTCACGGCCCAGGTTGTCGGTACCGAACCAGTACTCACTGTTGGGCCTGATGAAAGCCTTGCTGGAATCAGAAATCAGGGTGGTGTAGTGATACTTGCCAACGCTCAGCGCAATGAAGGAGAACACCGTCAGCGCCAGGAACAGGATCAGGCAGAAGACAGCGACCTTCTGCTTGAAGAAGTTCTGGATGACAGAACCCCAGTAGGAATAGTTGGAGTAGCCGATGCGTTCAGCTTCTTCCGGGGAATAATCCACAAAGTAGAACAGTTCTTCGGGCTTCTTGCCCTCAAAATCCGATGCCTTAGCCATCAGCGAGCCTCCTCCTTTCCGGTCAGAGTAATACGGGGGTCAACCACCATCATCAGCACATCGCCCAGGAACACGCCCACGATGCCCAGCACAGCGTAGAGGATGACCAGGGTCTGAACGACATTCAGGTCATAGCGCTGGATGGCATCCGTCAGCAGGGGGCCCATGCCGGGAACGGAGAAGAACCGTTCCATCAGCAGGGAGCCGCCCACCGTCAGCAGGATGGACTGGGGGATATACTGCACCATGGGGACCATGGCGTTGCGCAGAACATGCTTGAACATGATCTCGCGGGAGCTCAGGCCCTTGACACGGGCCAGCTTGATATAGTCGCGGGTCAGCTCATCCACCATGTAGCGGCGGGTCCACAGGGCATAGCCTGCAATGGATGCCAGCGAAAGGCAGGTGATGGGCAGCACGCTGGAAGCACTCACATTGCGGGTGGAATACAGCGTGGGGAATCCCAGGTACTTGGAACCGAAGACCAGCACCAGAGAATACGACACCAGCGACGGGACCGCGTTGACGAACACGGTGTAGGCCGTGCCGATCCAGTCGAATACCTTGTCCTTGAATGCCGCCTGCAGGATGCCCATCAGCACACCGATCACCAGAGAGATGCCGGAGGCGATGAGACCCAGACGCATGGAGATACCAAACTTTTTACCAATGACCTTGACCACCGGGGCACCGTTCTGAATGCGGCGGGAAGTGCCGAAATCCAGATGCAGCAGGTTGTTATAGAACTTGACCAGCTGGGTGGGGATGGGATCGGTCAGGCCAGCTGCTTCCAGAGCGGCGGTCTTCTGCTGATCGGTAAACTTCATGAGCTGTTCCTCAGTGAAGTAGTAGTCCGTCGGCAGGCAGCGCATCATCAGGAAAACTGCTGTTGCGATCAGAAAGATTGTGACAAGCGACTGGAGCAGCCGCTTAACCGTGTATTTTAACATGTTATCGAACCCTTAACTTTTATTTCTACCCTTTCGGGCGGGGAAACGGGGAACTTAAGCCTTGGTAGCTGCGTCGAATGCAGCGGCGAACTCCTCGTACTGCTCGGTGGTGTAAGCCTCTTCGCTGGTCTCCCAGTTCACAGCCTTGTAGTTGCAGGGACCATACACAGCGTTGATCTTGCTGTACTCGTTGGCGTGGGTCAGAGTCCAGGCAACCTCGAAGTAGCAGGGGCAGGCCAGAACGTTGTTCAGCATGCTGGCCTCAGCCTTTGCGAAGGCAGCGTAGCGGGCATCGGTATCATCAACGATGGCCTTTGCGGTGTTGACCAGATCGGTGAACTCCTCGTAGCAGGCCACCAGATCCTTCTGCCAGTCAGCGGGGCCGGCCTCCACGACCTTGGCGATGTTGGAGTAGTACCAGCTGTAGTAGGCGTTGTCGTCGTGCAGGATCTCCTGACCAACGAAGTTGACGGGATCGCCGAAGTCAGCGCCCCAGCCGTTGATGACGAAGCTCTGCAGCTGAGGATTGCGGACTTCCTGAGTGAGGGAAGAAACAAAGGTCTTGATGTCCAGCACGATGAAGTCATCGCCGAAGCTGTCGGTGAAGCACTGCTTCAGCACGGTTGCGTTGTCCAGAGCGGTGGAGTTGGCGGCGATGATGTAGTAAGCAGCGTGGACAGGGAAGGTAACGCCGATGGCGCTCAGCTCGTCCATGGCCTGCTTCTTCAGGTCAGCGATGTCGCCGTTGTTGGCGCGCAGGCGGATCATGGTCTTGCCATCGTATGCTTCCTTGTCGAAGCCCATCTCCTTGGCAACCAGGGTGGAGTACTCCTGGCCCTGGGTGTTGTAGCAGACACCGGGCATGGTGTAGTAATCGTTCTCGCACTTCAGGGGGTTGATCTTGTTGGTACGTGCATACCAGTTGGTCATCTCCAGGCCCTTGTAGAAGCACTGACGGAAAGCAGTGTTGGCAATCGCCTTGTTCCAGTTGTCGTCGGGGGTGCCGTCCTCGTTGTTCTTCTGGTAGTTGAAGTGCATCTGGTAGCTGAACTTCTTGGGGCGCTTCTCGCACAGCTGATCATTGTACTCGCTGTTGGGATCAGCCTGGATGGTGGTCAGGGTGCTCTCGCCCACATCCATCTCGTCCAGCTCACGGTTCTGGTACAGCTGGAAAGTAACGGTGCCGTCGCTGATCATGGTAACGGTGAAGCGGTCGAAGCGGGACACATCGTTTGCACCAAAGTAGTTGGGGTTGGGGATGTAGCTCTTGGTGTTCTGGCTGATGAACTCCTCCACCACATAGGGACCATTGTACCACATGTTGGTGTAATCGCAGGCACGGAAGCCCTCAACGCCCAGCTCGTTGATCAGATCCTCAGAGGCGGGGTAGAAGCTGTTGTAGGCAGCAACGGTATCGAAGTAAGGGCAGGGATCCTTGCAGGTGAAGACCAGGGTATAATCATCCGGAGCCTCAACGCCCACGCCTGCGTCCAGCATATCCTGGTAGGTCAGGTCGGCAGCAGCATCGCCCATATCGCTGGTCTTCTGATAGTAATCAGCAGCACCGGCCAGGGTTTCGTTGGGCATGGAGGTGTTGTTGGCCTGGTTCTTGGCTGCGTTCAGCACCCACTCCAGACCCACGAGGAAGTCCTTGCTGGTCAGGTGAGCCTTGACCTCGCCGTTCACATCCACCCAGTCCACATCGTCGCGGAGGTTGAAGGTCCAAACAGAAGAGTCCTCATTGTGGCTCCACTCCTTGGCCACGGAAGGCACAGCCTTGCCGTAGCAGTCAAAGCTCAGCAGGCCTTCCCACAGGTTGGTGGTGACATTCATGTCGGAAGCCATCTGGCTGTACAGCATGTTCCAGCTCTCCAGCTCACGGTTGGTGCTCTCCCAGGAGATGAACTCCTTCAGCGGGGTAGCGCCGGTGGTGTTGGGAGCGCTGGTAGCACCAGAGGAAGCAGCGGTGGAGCTGCTGCCAGAGTTGCCGCCGCAGGCGGCCAGAATGCCGGCGGCACCAACGACACCGGAAGCCTTCAGAAAGCTGCGGCGGCTGATTGCATGAGACTCGTAGTTGTTGTTCATTGTGTTTTCCTCCCTATAATAATTCCGTGCTTCAGTGCATGGTGCAGGGCGGGATGTCCTGCTGTTTTCCCACTATTCTGCGGAGGTTTTTTGAATCCTGTATTGCCAGGGAATACAAAAGAGCGCAGAAACAGACCCCTCTGTCTGCACCTGTGCTCCTCCCGCAAAACCTTAACACGTCATATATTGTACCATTGAAATAAAAAGATGTCAATGGAGCACACACAGCTTTTTCTTCAAAAAGCAAAGTCTGCCGCACAAAAACGATGAAATATATTTGCTTTTACATGGTAAAGCGTGCAGGAAATTTAACAGACGATGCTGCGGACAAAACAACCGGAATTGTTCTTGTCAAAAGGACACCGTATTTTCTGCTTTATATTCTAAAAGAGCAGGCGCTCCACGCTTTGCGAAGAGCTCCTGCTATTGGAAAACCGAATTATTAAAACAAGTCACCGTGCCAGTGCGTTCTGGATCTTTGCAAAATCCTCCAGCGTCAGGGCCTCGGGACGGATGCGGGCATCGAAACCGGCGGCTTCAATGGCAGCGGTCACGGCATCCTTGGGCATCCCCAGGCCGCTGGCAATGGCATTGGCGGCAGTTTTGCGCCGCTGGCCAAAGGCCGCGCGGACAAGGGCAAAGTAGCCCTCCTCGTCCTCCACCTGCACGGCGGGGGTGGGGCGGATCTCCATCCGCACCACAGCGCTGGTCACCTTGGGGGCCGGGTAAAAGCTGCCCGGGGCGGCGGTGAACATCATCTTAGAGGTCGCGTAATAGCTCACCGCACAGCTGATGGCGCTGGAGGCCCGGGTGCCCGGGGCGGCGGCCAGACGATCGGCAGCTTCCTTCTGCACCATCACGGTCAGGCTCTCGATGGGCAGGCGGTCACCCAGCAGCTTCATCACAATGGGACTTGTAATATAGTAGGGCAGGTTGGCGCAGACCGCCACCGGCATCCCGGGGAACTCCTGCGCGATCAGGGCTTTCAGGTCTACCTTGAGCACATCCTGCAGCACCAGCTTGAAATTGTCCACACCGGCCATGGTCTCGGCCAGCAGGGGCGGCAGGCGTTCGTCCACCTCGATGGAGACCACCTTTGCTGCCCGCTTTGCCAGCTCCCGGGTCAGCACGCCGATGCCGGGGCCGATCTCGAGCACGCCGTAGCGCTTGTCCACGCCGCTGGCATCCACGATCTTGGGGGGCAGGCCGGGGTTGACGATAAAGTTCTGGCCAAAGCCCTTGGAGAGGGCAAAATCATATTTTTCGCACAGGGCGCGCACATAAGACAGGTCGGTCAATTCGGGCATGGCTCTATCCTTTCTTTTCCAAAATAACCCTCTCAGTCTCGCTTCGCTCGCCAGCTCCCCCAAAGGAGGAGCTTTTGACAAAACCGCAAACTTTGCATGAATTGCCAAGACCTCGCCCTTCGGGAGAGGTGGCAGCGCGTCAGCGCTGACGGAGAGGGTTGTTCTCTTATTCTTGACTACTGGATGCAGTGCTCTCCCCTGCTGCTTCACTTTCGGCGGGCGCAGTCTCTGCCGGGGTGCTCCCGGCAGATGCAGCCTCAGCATCCCCTTCCGCTACGCTCTCGGCGGCGGCGCTGTCTGCAGCTTCACTGGAAGCCGCTTCGTTGACACCGCTCACGGTGGTGGTACCGCTCATCTGCTGGGCAGTGCTCACGGCACGCTGGATCTGGGGATCGTTCTCCACAGTGTAATCATAGTATGCGGTCTGCTCGTCCGCAGTCAGGGGGCGCTCCACATCCACAGTCAGGCCGGTGCCGTCAAAGCAGCTGCCGTCGCCGCAGACCAGCTTTGCCACGGTGACCACCACGGCACTGCCATCGGACAGGCGCTGGGGGCTGCTCTGGATGGTGCCCTTGCCCTGCGTGGTGGTGCCCACCAGACGGGCACCATTCAGGGTGCGCAGGCTGCTGGCAAAGAGCTCCGCAGCGCTGGCGGTGCTGCCGTTGACCAGGCAGACCACGGGCAGGCCGATCTGGGATTCGCTGGTGCTGGTGCCCAGCAGAGTCCGGGTGCCGTTCTTGTCCTCAGCAAAGGCCAGCGTGCCCTCCGGGGCGATCAGGTCGATGCACTGGATGGCATCGTCCAGCAGGCCGCCGCCGTTATCACGCAGGTCAAACACCAGGCTGCCCGCGCCGTTGGCGCTCAGGCTGCGGATGGCGTAATCCAGCTCGCTGGGGGTGGTGGAATCAAACTGGCGGATTCGGATGTAGCCCACATTGCCCTGCACCATCTGGTAATCCACGGTGGTGGAGCTGTAGCCGGAGTGGGTCAGGTCAGCGGTATGCTCGGAGGCCTCACTGTCCAGCCAGGTCACATTGACGGTGGTGCCGCTCTCGCCGCGCAGGCGGGTCTGGATGGCATCCACGCTGCTCATGCTCTTGACATCGGTGCCGTCCACAGCGGTGATGTAGTTGCCGACCTGAATGCCGGCCTCCTTGGCGGGGGATTCATCGTAGACCTTGATGACCTTGGCATAGCCGGACTGATCCACAGCCAGCTCCACGCCGATGCCGATCAGGGTGCCGTTCTGGGTGTTCATCAGCTCCGTATAGGCGGTGGCGCTGAAATAGCGGGCGTACTTGTCGCCGGTGCCCAGCAGGTAGCCAGCCGTCAGGCGGTCGTAGAGGGTGGTCTCATCGATGGGATAGTAATCGTTGCTGCGGACATAGCGGTCCACCTCAGCGATCTTGTTGTACATGCTCTCCTTTTCCTTCACGCTGGAAACGGTGCTGTCAAACAGGCGCATCGCCACCAGCATGGTAATAGAAAAGGTAACGGTCATGGCCAGGATGACGATGCTGACCGCCATGCCGACCGATATCTTACGGTTCATCTTCTTCCCTCCTCTGTCAGACCAGCAGCATCATAACCACGCTGCCCAGCATGGAAAGTGCAAAGATCCCTGCCAGGATCAGACATCCCACGCGCAGGATGCGCTTGCGTTTTTCTTCCTTCATAAGCCCTGACGGCCTCCTTTGATACAATGCAGATTATTTCATGGGGATATAACCACGGGGGTTGACGGCATTGGCCTTGGAGCCGCCCTTCCAGACCTCCAGATGGAGGTGGTTGCCGGTAGAGTTGCCCGTGCTGCCCACATAGCCGATGATCTCACCCTGCTGGACATACTTGCCCGCCGAGGTGGCGACCGACCGCATGTGGCCGTACAGGGTGCTGTACTGGTTGCCATCGGACATTTTGCCGTGGTAGATGATGACATAGTTGCCGTAGCCGCCGCTGGACCATCCGGCCACCTGTACATAGCCGCTGGCGGCTGCGTAGATAGGAGTGCCGGCGGGGGCGGCAAAGTCGATGCCGGCGTGGAGCTTGTTGACGCCGGAGACCGGGTTCTTGCGCCAGCCGTACTCACTGGAAATGCGGCTATAGCTCTTGAGCGGGCAGATGAAGCCGGTAAAGCTCAGGGTGGGCTTGGAGGCAGCGGCCGCAGCGATCATCTTCTGGATCTGCTTCTTGACCGCCTCATAGTTCATCTCGTCCGATTCAATGGCGGCCTGCGCGTCCTTCTGGGCCTGCTGCGCCTCGGCAGCGCTCATCTGGGCGGCGGCCACGCTGGAGTTGAGCTCGTTCTGCTTGGCACGCATCTGGCTGTTCTGGGCATCCAGATCTGCCTTTTTGCTTTGCAGCTCGCTGCGCTGGGATTCCAGCGTCAGCTTATCGCTTTCCAGCGCTTCCTTGGCGTTCTTCATGTTGTCCAGGATCTCGGTGTCCTTGATGGAGATGTCCTGCATGACCTCGTTGAAGGTCAGCAGCTCATACAGGTCGTTCACCGCGGACAGCATGGCAACGCTGCCGCCGTCCCGCAGCTCCTGCATGGCGGCCATGTGCTGCTTGAAATCCCCCCACTGGTCGGCGATCTCCGCTTCTTTTTCGGTGATCTGCTGTTCCTTGGCGGCGATCTCCTGTTCCTTCAGGCCGATGCTGTTCTGCACCTCGGCGATCTGGCCCTTCAGCACGCTGATCTGGCTCTGAACCACCGTGACCTTTTCCTTCAGCTCCGATTCCAGCGCCTTGGCGGCCTGCTCCTTCTTTTTTGCATTGGACAGTTCCTTTTTGTGCTGTACAATGGACTGGGAGAGCTTATCCAGCTTGTTCTGCAGGCTGGACATGCTGGTAGCCGCCGTGGCCGGGTAGACCGAAACGCTCAGCAGCAGGCAGGCCGCCGCCAGAAACAGGCTGGCGGCGCGCATGGCCCGGCTGTGCCCGGGGGCGGGCTTTGCGTGGGTGGGGGTATACATGAGGTGCAGGCGGAAGCCCGCAGAGTGTTTTGCTTGTTTCACAGAGAAGGCTCCTTTCGCTTACACATTCAGATGCTTGCGGATGGAGAACATGCTGCCCAGTGCACCCACCAGCGCACCACCGGCCAGACTGTACGTCAGGATGGTGGGCCAGACGGCATCCACAGGCACCATGGCGGTGCCCATGAGCAGCTGCCACAACCCGCCCAGCGTGCTGGAGGCCTGCACGATGTAGGCATAGCCGAAGATACCGGCTACCGAGGTGATGGCACCAGAGATCAGGCCCATGGTCAGGCCCTCCACAAAAAAGGGCAGGGTGACAAGATGGTTGGTCGCGCCCACATACTTCATGATCTCGATCTCACGGCGGCGGGCAAAAACGCTCAGGCGGATGGTGCTGCCCACCGTGATGATGCTGACCGCCATCAGCACCAGGATCACGATCTGGCCCACCTTGGTCACGGCCCGCTGAACCTCCACAAAGGTCTGCGTCATCTCAATGGGGGCGGTAACACTGTACACCCCCGGGATGCTCTGGAAGTTCTGGCTCATGGCCTGCATCTGGCTCAGGTTTGCCAGAGAGACACGGTAGTTGGCCTTGAAGGGGTTATCATTCTCAAATTCGTCCAGCAGAACGGCGTAATCCGCCATGTACCCACGGTACTGGTTGAGCACGTCCTCCTTGGACATGTACTGCACCCGGCTCACGCCCGGGGTGGCAGTGATGCGCTCCCCTACCGACTGGATGGTGGCATCGTCGGCTTCAGGGTCCACATAGACCACCATCTCGTTCTGCTGGCCCAGATAGTTCACCATGCTGTTCACATTGACTTCCGCCAGCGTGGCAAAGGTGTTCAGGGTCATACAGACGCTCAGGGAGGCGATGCAGGCAATGGTCATGGCCCAGTGCTTGCCCAGGTTGCGCACGCCGCGCACCACAAGGAAACCGAACGTAGAAGGCTTCATCATACCAGCGACACCTCCATTTCCAGTTCCTTCGGGTCTACGGGCGGGTGAGGGATCATGGAGCCCGTGGGCACATCGGAGATGATGTGTCCGCCGGACAGGGTGACCACGCGGCGGTCAAAGTGACGGACCAGCTCGTGCTCATGGGTGACCACCAGCACAGTGATGCCCATCTCGCTGACACGCTCCAGCAGCTCCATCATCTCAAGGCTCAGTTCGGGGTCGATGTTGCCGGTGGGCTCGTCCGCAATCACCAGCTTGGGGGCGTGGGCCAGGGCGCGGGCCACAGCCACACGCTGCTGCTCACCGCCGGAGAGCAGGTCGGGGTAGACCTTTGCCTTGTCCTCCAGGTGGACAAGCTCCAGCATGTAATTCACGCGCTCCTTGATCTGCTTGTGCCCGATGTTGGTAACATGCATGGCAAAGGCAATGTTCTCGTAAACTGTCATGGTGGGGATGAGCCGGAAATCCTGAAAGATGATGCCCATCTGACGGCGCAGGTAGGGAATCTTGCGGCGGCGCAGGCGGGCAACATCCTGCCCGTTCACCAGCACGCGGCCCTCGGTGGGGGTCTCCTCGCGCAGGATCAGCTTGAGCAGGGTGGATTTGCCCGCGCCCGAGTGACCCAGCAGAAAAACAAACTCGCCGTCATCCACATGGAAGTTGACATCCTCCAGGGCAGGCTTTGCGTTGTGCTTGTACTGCTTTGAAACGTGTTCAAAATCTATCATGCGTTTTTCGCTCCCAATAATTTTCTCCAAACCAAAAAGAACCGGCCAGCATCGGTTTCGAGCGGCCGGTTCTGCGCCGACGGCTTTGTGCCGCAAGCGTTTGCTTAATATTTGGCCGGGTTGTTGGACAGGTACTTCTTGACCATCAACGCCACCTTAAAGACGATGGCATCGTCGAACTCACGCAGATCCAGACCGGTCAGCTTTTTGATCTTTTCCAGACGATACACCAGCGTGTTGCGGTGGACAAACAGGCCGCGGCTGGTCTCAGACACATTCAGGTTGTTCTCGAAGAAGCGCTGGATGGTGAACAGGGTCTCCTGATCCAGGCTCTCGATGCTGCCCTGCTTGAACACCTCGCGCAGGAACATCTCGCAGACAGTGGTGGGCAGCTGGTAGATCAGGCGGGCAATGCCAAGGTTGTCGTAGCGGATGATCTGCTTCTCGGTGTCGAACACCTTGCTGACCTCCATGGCGATCTGGGCTTCCTTGAAGGAGGTAGCCAGATCCTTCACGTTGGAGATGGGGGTGCCGATGCCGACCACAGCCTTGATGTAATGCTCACCGGACAGGGTGTCCACGATGCTGGCAGCCAGCTTCTCCATATCGGTGCGGTCGATGCCCTTGCGGATCTCCTTGACCAGCACGGTGTCGGTCTCGCTGATATTGAACACAAAGTCCTTCTGCTTGTCCGGGAACAGGCTGCTGACCACATCGTAAGCGGAGATGTCGCCGCCGGAGGTCACGCGCACAATGAACACCACACGGGAAACATCGGTGGCAAAGTGCAGCTCACGGGCCTTGGCGTAGATATCGCCGGGCAGGATGTTGTCCAGCACCACGTTCTTGATGAAGTTGGCTTTGTCGAACTTTTCATCGTGGTACTGCTTGATGCTCTGCAGACTGATGGAGAGCAGGGCCGCAAACTGGCCCGCAGTCTCGTCCGCGCCTTCCACAAACACGGCATAGTCGTTATGCTTTGCGCTGGAGAACTGCTGATAGGTGTAGCCATCCCGCACAAAGCGGTCACCGGCCGTCAGGCGCTCTGCCATAAAGCCCTCGCGCACCTCTCCGATCAGGTTCAGCTCCGAGCAGGAGATCACAGCGCCGGTCTCATCCACCACACCGACCACACGATCGATGGCGTCTTTCATCTGGTAGATCACGCTCTGGAATACTCTATTGGCCATAAATGGATACCCCTTTTCCTCTTTTGTGCAAGCCGCAGGGGCGAGATTGTCGTTTTTAACAATTTCGCCGCTTTACATTATCTATTTTACACAAAAGAATTTACTTTTGCAACATATTTCACCAAAATATTTTTGACTTTCTTGGTGAAATTATCTTTCAGGGGTATTTTCAGGCCCAAAAAGCACTGTTTTGCGTGGTTCTTGTGAATATTTTACCGGCAAAATGTGATGTTTTTTTGAAAATCAGGTGAAAAGCAGTCAGGCTCCGGTGGTAATTGCTGTCACTTCCTCCGCAGAAAGCTCCCGCCACTGCCCCGGTGCAAGGGCCGGGTCCAGCGCAAGCCCGCCGATGGCATCCCGGTGCAGGGCGTTCACACCCGCGCCGTACACACCGAACATCCGCTTGATCTGGTGGTACACCCCCTGCCTGAGCCTGACTTTCACGGTCAGGCCGTCCGGGGTCAGGGCTTCCACCTCTGCCGGGGAGAGGGCGGTGCCATCCGCCAGCGTCACGCCCTCGGCAAAGCCCCTGCGCATCTCCTCGGTCAGCGGTGTGTCAATGACCACCGTATAGGTCTTGGAGACGTGGCGCTTCGGGGCAAGGATCTCGTGGGCGAAGCCGCCGTCATCCGTCCGGTGCTGGTCTTGTCCAGCCGGCCGGCCGGGAACAGCTCCCGCCGGGGGTAGGCATCCCCGATCAGATCCACCACGGTGGTATCCCGCTTGTCGGTGGAAGCGCTCACCACGCCCTCAGGCTTGTTAAGCATCAGGTAGACGAACTGCTGGTAAGCAAGCGGCGCACCGTCCACCGCCACGCTGTCCCCTTCCCTGAGCTGGGTGTCCCCCTTTTTGCACACCGCTCCGTTCACCGTCACCCGTCCCCTGCTCAGCAGGGTCTTTGCCTCGCTCCGGGTGCATTGCGCCGTCTCGGCCAGATATTTGTCTAGTCGCATAAAAACTCCTTCTGTGTGCAGAAAAGAGGCCGTTGCCTCCGGCAACAGCCTCTTTTCTAAAAATTTTACGCTCAAACGCTCAGGCTTGCGTGCTGTTCCACAGCATCGGGGTTGGCATCAAAGATGGGCTGGAGCACATTTGCAATGAACTCCTCCACCTGCTGGGGTGCACGGCCCACAAAGTTTTCGGGCACCAGACCGGCCACGATCTCCTCCTTGGTCAGGCCAAAGGCGGGGTCAGCGGCAACGCGGTCCACCATATCGTTGGGCAGGCCCTCTTCCTTGACCTGCTTGCCAGCGGCAATGGCGTGCTGGCGCAGGCGCTCGTGGAGCTCCTGACGGTTGCCGCCCTTTTCCACAGCCTGCATCATAATGTTCTCGCTGGCCATGAAGGGCAGCTCTGCCATCAGGCGGCTGCGCACCACTTTGGGGTAGACCACGATGCCATCGGTGACATTGAGCATGATGTTCAGGATGGCATCGGCAGCCAGGAAGCCCTCGGCCATGGCAACACGCTTGTTGGCGCTGTCGTCCAGAGTGCGCTCAAACCACTGGGTGCCGGTGGTGAAGCTGGGGTTCAGCACATCCACCATCAGGTAGCGGCTCAGGGCGCAGATGCGCTCACACCGCATGGGGTTGCGCTTGTAAGGCATGGCGGAGGAACCGATCTGGTTCTTCTCAAAAGGTTCTTCCATCTCCTTGAAGTTGGCCAGCAGGCGCAGGTCGGTGGCAAACTTCATGCAGCTCTGGGCAATGCCTGCCAGAGCGTTCAGGATAAAGGCATCCACCTTGCGGCTGTAGGTCTGGCCGGACACGGGGATCACGGCATCCGGGGCAAAGCCCATCTCCCTGGCAATGGAAGCATCCACAGCGCGGATTTTGTCTGCATCGCCCTTGAACAGCTCCATAAAGGAAGCCTGGGTGCCGGTGGTGCCCTTGACACCGCGCAGCTGCAGGGTGGCAAGGCGGTGGTCGATCTCGGCAAGATCCATCACCAGCTCGTTGGCCCACAGGGTGGCACGCTTGCCCACGGTGGTGGGCTGTGCAGGCTGGCAGTGGGTATAAGCCATGCAGGGCATGTCCTTGTACTCCTCAGCAAAGCGGGAGAGCTTTGCCAGCACACCGATCAGCTTTTTGCGGATGAGCTCCAGACCCTGCCGCATCACGATGATATCGGTGTTATCGCCCACATAGCAGCTGGTGGCACCCAGATGGATGATGCCTGCTGCCTTGGGGCACTGCTGGCCGTAGGCGTAAACGTGGCTCATCACATCATGGCGCACCAGCTTCTCGCGCGCAATGGCGACCTCGTAGTTGATGTCGTCCACATGGGCTTCCAGCTCGGCCACCATTTCGGGGGTGATATTGGTCAGGCCCTGCTCCATCTCGGCCCGGGCCAGCGCCACCCACAGGCGGCGCCAGGTGCGGAACTTGTTGTCATCCGAGAAGATATACTGCATCTCGTCGGAAGAATAACGGGTAGAGAAGGGGCTGATATAACGATCATGCTGTGACATTGGTTGTTTCCTCCTGAAAGTAACTCCCCCAGCCGCCTTCCGGCGACAGCCCCCTCGAAGAGGGGGCCTTTCAGCCTCCCTCGGAGAGGGAGGTGGCATCGCGTCAGCGATGACGGAAGGAGTTTTTCTCTATTCTACCATCAAACCTTGAAATAGTCTACGCCGCCCTCAAAGATCGGCTGATATTTGTCGCCGGTGACATTCTTGTACAGGTACTCGCCGCTGCGCTCCGAGTGGCCCATCTTGCCGAACACGCGGCCGTCCGGGCTGGTGATGCCCTCAATGGCCAGCAGAGAGCCATTGGGGTTGTAGCGCTGATCCATGGTGGGCTCGCCCTCCAGATCAACATACTGGGTAGCCACCTGACCGTTGGCAACCAGCTGATCCAGCACGTTCTGGGGTGCTACAAAGCGGCCCTCGCCGTGGCTGATGGCGATCTCGTACTCGCTGCCTGCATCGCAGTGGGACAGCCAGGGGCTGCCGGTGGAAGCAACACGGGTGCGCACCAGCATGCTCTGGTGGCGGCCGATGGTGTTGAAGGTCAGGGTCGGGTCATAGGCCGTGATGGGGCGGATATCGCCGTAGGGCACCAGACCCAGCTTGATCAGGGCCTGGAAGCCGTTGCAGATGCCCAGCATCAGGCCGTCGCGGTGCTGCAGCAGGTCGCGGACCGCCTCGGTGACCGCAGGGCTGCGGAAGAAGGAGGCGATGAACTTGGCGCTGCCGTCCGGCTCGTCGCCGCCGGAGAAGCCGCCGGGCAGCATCACGATCTGGCTCTCGCCAATGGCCTTGACCAGTGCCTCGCAGCTGGCGGTAACGTCCGCCGGGGTCAGGTTGCGGATGACCAGGATCTCAGGGTCAGCACCGGCGCGGGCAAAGGCCTTGGCGGTGTCGTACTCACAGTTGGTACCGGGGAACACGGGGATGATCACCTTGGGCTTTGCCACACCGATCTTGGGAGCAGCGGGGGCGTTCAGCTTTCCGTTGATCTTTTCCACAGTGGGGCCTGCCTTGCGGTAGGGGTACACAGGCTCCAGCTTGCTTTCCCAGATCTCCTGCAGCTCTGCCATATCCAGCGTCTCGCCGCAGCTTTCAAAGGTATACTCCCTGGTGGTCTCGCCCAGCAGCTCGCCTGCAGGGGAATCAGAGACCATTTCCAGCACGATGGAGCCGTACATGGGCTCGAACATCCGGTGGGTGGGCATATCAGCGCGCATCTTGAAGCCGATGTGGTTGCCCAGGCCCATCTTGAACAGGGCCTCGGCAATGCCGCCGTAGCCCACGGCGCAGGCAGATGCCACCATGCCCTCTTCGATCATCTGCTCCACGATCTTGTAGTTTGCCTTCAGGGAGAAGAAGTTGGGGCAGCCGGTCTCGGGGTCCAGAATGGGCCGGATGAGGACAACAGTGCTCTCGGGCTTCTTGAACTCGGTGGAGACCACCTTGCTGGCCTTGCCGATGGCAGTGGCAAAGGAGACCAGCGTGGGGGGCACATCCAGCTGTTCGAAGGAGCCGGACATGCTGTCCTTGCCGCCGATGGAGGCAATGCCCAGACCCATCTGGGCATCCAGAGCACCCAGCAGCGCGGCCAGCGGCTTGCCCCAGCGCTCGGGCTTGGTGCCCAGGCGCTCAAAGTACTCCTGGAAGGTCAGGTAGGCATCCTCATAGCGGAAGCCGGAGGCCACCAGTTTGGTGACACTGTCCACCACGGCCATCCGTGCGCCGATATACTGGTTGGCGCTCATCAGGTAGGGATTGTAGCCCCAGGCCATGCCGGAGCAGGTGTTGGTCTCGCCATCCACGGGCAGCTTTGCCACCATGGCGTTCTGGGGAGTCAGCTGGTAAGCACCGCCAAAGGGCATCAGGACGGTGGCGGCACCAATGGTGCTGTCGAACCGCTCAGAAAGGCCCTTCTTGCTGCAGATGTTCAGGTCGCCCACCATGTTCTTCATCTTCTGGCTGAAGGTGATGCCGGCCCACTGGGGCTGCCAGACGGTACCCTGCTCCACATGGACGTTCTGGTGCTTCTCCGCACCGTTGGAGTTCAGGAACTCGCGGCTGATGTTGACGATGGACACGCCGTTCCACACCATGTTCAGGCGCTTTTCCTCGGTGACCTTTGCCACGGGGGTCGCCTCAAGGTTTTCCTCGGTGGCAATGGCGATGAACTTGTCCACATCCTCGGGGGCAAGGGCCACAGCCATGCGCTCCTGGCTCTCGCTGATGGCCAGCTCGGTGCCGTCCAGGCCGTCATACTTCTTGGTGACCTTGTTCAGGTCGATATACAGGCCGTCGGCCAGCTCGCCGATGGCGACGGAGACGCCGCCTGCGCCGAAGTCGTTGCAGCGCTTGATCATCTTGCAGGCATCCTCGCGGCGGAACAGGCGCTGCAGCTTGCGCTCGATGGGCGCGTTGCCCTTCTGCACCTCGGCACCGCAGGTCTCAAGGCTCGTCAGCTTATGCGCCTTGGAGGAACCGGTGGCACCGCCGACACCGTCGCGGCCCGTGCGTCCGCCCAGCAGGATGACGACATCGCCCGGGGCGGGCTCCTCGCGGCGGACATGGCTGGCAGGCGTCGCGCCGACAACTGCGCCGATCTCCATGCGCTTGGCGGCGTAGCCGGGGTGGTACAGCTCTGCAACCTGACCGGTGGCAAGGCCAATCTGGTTGCCGTAGCTGGAATAGCCGGCGGCAGCGGTGGTGACCAGCTTGCGCTGGGGCAGCTTGCCGGGCATG
>ENA-ORTV01001758-ORTV01001758.1-human-gut-metagenome-genome-assembly--contig:-NODE-1758-length-22668-cov-3.560916_pt1 | contig 22668 bp, 45 predicted proteins | sample MGYA00241915_ERZ509194 | MGnify/ENA primary metagenome ERZ509194 (study PRJEB26280, sample SAMEA2338810) | human gut metagenome | biome: human gut; feature: human-associated habitat; material: faeces... | reverse complement strand
CATGGGATTGATATCTCTACCCTTATCTATGTCTTGCTTAATTAGTAAAGCTCGGTAATTGTTAATCCATTGTTCTATCTATATTCTACTTATGTGTTCTGATTCAGAAACAGAACTATTGCGCAATTCAAGTAAAATATCATCAATAATAGTATTCAGTGTGTTTAATTTCATAATGCATTATTTATTAAATATCTTTATAACGTATTTAGATGCGTTCTAAGCCATTTTATAGGTGTAGTAGTACAATTGGTCAAGTAATATAATAGCGTTTGTCTAGAAGTCTTAAAATAAAAAAAGGCTAGTATTAACTAGCCTCATTCATTGCTTTTTGCATATTCTATGGTAACATCTATTTCATCTAAGGTGGAACCATATTACTTGCTTGCTTTATTAATCCTTTTAACTCTGCAACTTGTTCTTGTAATTCCTTTATTCTAGGATCTTCTTGTTTCAAATTTTCCTCCTAATAATCCAACTACTTGAGTATTGCATCGCACTTATTCATCTCTTCTTCATACTTAGCTAAAGCCTCCTTCTTTGCCTTGTATTCATTATAATTATTCTTTACCATTGTTATTATCTATTGTTTATCTGTTGCTATAGTTAAACCTACAGCTCCATCAGTTACAATAGACTTATTCTCTTCTACAGATAATTTCTTCTATTCGCCGTCACACCCTATTGTTATATCAACTAGCTTCTTTCTATTCTAATTTGGTAGAGGAAACTATTGAGGAGGAAGGGGTTCATCATAAACCTTGGATACATTCATTACAGTACCTTTATAATAAGTAGTACTTTTCTTAAACGTTCCAGTTATTTCTAATACATGTATAGGATCTCCTATATTTAATTGTGCAAATGTTATCATAATAAGTATTTATTAAAGGGCTCCTAAGAGCCCTTTTTGATTAAAGATTACGCAGTAGCAGTAGTAGGCGGTATAATATGGTTTACAGTTTGAAATATACCATTTGATTTATTATAGTAAATCAGATATCTATTGCCAGTGGATATTTCTTCTGTAGCCATTTGATCGCCTGAACCATTTATAAGAGCTCTAGCCCCTGTAGAAGTAGTAGTCGTAGGACTTACTTGATTAGCTGTTCTAGTAGTATCTATACTTACTAAAGAAGCTGCAGTTACTGTTGTAGCAGGAGTATTTACTATATTAAGTAAAAATATTCCCTCACAAGGAAGTTGTCTCCAGATTCTAGGACAGATACCATAAGTAACAGTATTATTGGTAGTATCAGTGGTAACATATATTGTTCTCAATGAAGGTATACCAAAGTTATCTATAGTTCTTACTCTACTTCTATTAAATGTATAAGGATTAAAATTAAAAAACATAATTACCTCCTTTCTTAGCATCCACAGCCACATCCATCACAGTAACCATTGTAACCATAGCCTGTAAAGCCACCATTACATCCATACGGGTTACAAGTCAGATATGCAGGAACCGGAGTAGGTCTTAACTGATTAACAATGTTAGCGGTTTGAGCTTGCTGAGAAGCAGCTAAAGCTAACTGATTGTTTTCTTGACGCAATGAGTCAATCTTGTTCTGCATTTCACGCATTTCAAGTTGACAGAATCTGTCATTAATCATTTGAGTCTAAGCGTCTATTTTAGCACCCAAGATGTTGAACTGAGTATTAGCGTTGCTTGTCAGAGTATTAGTCTGATTTACAATAGCTAATTGGCTCTCATAACCCTGAGTAGTTATAGCGTTACGTACATCACAGCAGCAAGAAGCCAATTGTGATGCAAGACTAGCGTTACCACTCTGTATAGCATTAATTACTTGTGCACCTGTAAGTTTGGTATCACAAGCTATCTGACTTACACTTGCATTAATAGTATTCAGAGCATTTTGAACTGAATTAATATCACAATTCAAAGTATTAGACAATGTGCTGATAGCTTCTTTGTTACCATTGATTGCTTGCATTAGCAGATTAGTATTGGCATCAGTATTTAATTGAGAAGCAAGCTGTGAAGCTTCACAACTTCTGTTACCGAAGCCATTACCACCCCAACCGCCCCAAACAAAGAACAGTAAGATGATCCAGATCCACCAACAACCGTTAACACCAAAACCTCCATTGTTATTCATCATAGCCATGAGAGCTGCAGGGTCCATATTTTTATTACCATTCTGCATTAATGCAGCTAGACCAGCGTCAAAACCACGGTCTTGAACAATAATTTTATCTTCTAACATAATTGATTTTATTTAGGATTGATTTAATTTGATTAATATCTAATGTAGCGCACAGAACGACCACGTTTGAATTCTTCTTCCATAGGAAAGGATTTTTCTCTTTCTCTCTCCTTCTCAAAGTCTCTTTCATCGTATTCTCTGTCGTATTCTCTACGTCTACCATATGAAGATCTACCCATTCTACGGTAGTTTCCATAACGTTCCTCTTCGTCATCATCTTCGTACTTGCTGTAATATCTTTCATAAAGATCTTCTTCAGCGTTTCTAATCTTATCACACATGACATAAATATAGTAGAACCACATTTTACCTTCATCTATATCTTTGTCACAGATCCAAGCTTTAGCTAATTCTACGAAGAACTTCGTATTGTTAGTGCCGGTAATGTTAACAATGACACGATAGTAATCAGAGTATACCATATTCAATGCAACGTACCAATCATATTTGTTTATCTTTTCATCTAAACGAATACCATATTGATTAGCTAATGCTGTAGTTTCTTCTAATGACCAATGTTGACCTCTTGTTCCGTCTTCATTTTCCATTTTATTTACAGCTTTACGAGCATGTTCTTCATTGAAATGAGGACCGTGTTCAGCTTCATAAGCTTTTGTACGGATTATTCTATGCATATTATTATTGATTAATTTATGTTTATAATAATAGTTTATTTGATTTCTATTATTCTGGTATCAGTTACTTTGATAAGTTTATTGGAATTATCTATAGTAAATTTGCGAATTTTATCTTTTTTAAAGTCAAAGTGAAAGAACCTGGACAGCCACGATTTGTACTAATTACGATACACTTTTTTTTCTTCTATGAACAATGTCTAAGCATTCTTCAAATCTAATGTGACTGATAAGATTGAATCTTTTCTACTTACTATGATTGTCGTTAATTTATTGAGTTTTAACTCCTTACTAAAATCTGATTCTTTTGTTTGGATTACTGTTTTGATTGAATCCTTTACTTCTGTATTGATTACTTGAGCTTGTACCAGGTTCTTATCTTTAACTTTTAATTTCTTTTTGGTTTCATTAAGCTATTCAATTATACTGTCTTTACTACATTTTAACTAATCTATAGTAAGCTATAATGTTCTATTAGCCTAATCTTTCTTGTCAAATAGAGATTCATAGTAACTAGTATTATTAACTAGCCTTGCTATCTCTGCATCCTTTTTCTTCAGTTGGTTGTACATAAAAAAAGCACTTACCGTTAGAATACATATGAAACTTATGGTAAGTGCTTTGAAATTTCCTTTCAACCAATTAACTACTGTGAGTATTGCTGTTATTATCATTATTGGTATTTTTTAAATCATTAATGTCAATATCTACTCCGAGATATTTCTCACCTTTAGATTTGATAACCTTTCCTAAAACTTTTTCTATTACTTTACAAATCTTGCAATCTGGATGTAAATCTTTCATAGACTCAAGCCAAGATATAAACTCTGTTCCGCATATCATACCAGATATAAACTCTACAGCATGCAAATCTATAGAAGTAACTATACTAGTATCTATTACATGTGCTCCTGCTATCAATAGTACAGCCTCAAATAACTTATTTATAGTCTTCCATAATTTGTAGGACTCTATCTACTTATGACCATACTTACGAGAAACTTTATAACCAAGGATTACATCTACAATGATGAATAAACATACGCAAACAACAGTTACTGAAATTGGTGCAAAGTAGCTAGTGATTCCCGCTAGTATTCCAGCAGATATTTTTTGTGCACTGCTGAACATACTTTTTAATAGTGTCATAACCGGATATCCTATATTGTGAATCATAGCAAGTGTTTTGAAAAGTAAAACCCTAGCTGATAATTAGTCTGCCAGGGCTGATAATATTGTTTTGATATACTTATAAAACGTAATATATTTATATATAGTTTCTTAGTCTAATTATTCTTTAATATATTCTAATAGCTCTTTATATTTAGACATTTTATTTAATAAGTTGCGTCCATTACAGTATTTAATCCAACCTATATAGCTACATATTTTCTACTTATATGTATCTTTATCTAGGTTCTATTTTTTATTTAACTTGTTTATCTTTTTGCAGAATTTCTTTTTTATACTTTTTCTTAATAACGTATGAGTATGAAATATTCTATATCCTACAAAATCTATACCTCTTGAATCTACCTTAAATATCTACCAATTATTTTTAAAGTTTAACTTTAATTTATTATTAAGATAATATTGTATATTATAGAATAAATCTCGTAATTCCTGCTTATCTCCACCTAATATTACAATATCATCTGCATATCTAAAGTAGTATCTAACTTTCTTTTGTTCTTTAATCCAGTGATCTAAATAAGTAAGATATAAATTAGCAAAGAACTAAGATAGGTAATTACCAATAGGTACTCCCTAAGCTGATTCTATTATTTCATCTAGTAGACTTAATAGTCTTTTGTCTTTTATTTTCTTTCTAATCAACTATTTTAATATCGCATGATCTATTGAAGGATAAAATTTTCTGACATCTAATTTAAGACAATACTATGTGTTAGCTTCATCTTTTAATGCATGTTTGACATCTTTTAAAGCTTTGTGTATTCCACGATTTTTTATACAACTATAAGTGCCTTTAATGAAAGAAGAGACCCATATAGGTTCCATTATGTTCATTATTGCGTGATGAACTATTCTATCTGGATAATACGGAAGTTTAAATATTTCTCTTTCTTTCGGTTCATATATCTTAAATATGTAATATTCAGAAGTTCTATATTCACCGTTTATTAATTTCTTCTGAAGATCTAAGAGTAACTTCTCCCTACTCTTATCGAATTCAATTATCTCGGGTCTGTGTTGTTTTTGCCTTCTAGCTCTTTTATCTGCTAAATATAGATTATCTAAAGTTACTATTTTGTCAAATAAATTGTTATATCTTTTCATCTGTAATCCCTTACCGAGTTTTCACATATGTTACTAGCACAGTTAATTAGTATGTTATTTTTTGCCAAGGGGCAGGGTCTCCCTCTACAGTCTCTTAATTTCTTTACTTTTTTTAATTACGGATTCAGTGTACTGACATTAGCACCAGCACTGCCGAGCGCATTGCCAGAACTAACATTGAGTAAGCCTGAATTAGCACTATTACTCGTATTACTGCTTAATGATGAGGAACAACCTATCTATATTTTTAATTAAATTACGGTATATAGATTAACCGAGTACCGACACCAGCATTAGCAGCGCCGAGCGCATAGCCAGAACCAACACAGAGCAAGCCCGAACTAGCACCACCACCCGCATTACCGCCTATAAACAAGGTTCTATCTGAAGAGCTATTGTTGGCATAGTTATAATCACACCAGTATGTAGTAGCACTTCCTCCATATGCCTCATCAATTGGTGGAAACAAATCAAATGATTCATTATAAATTAGCCTCTTCTTATAACCTTCATTAGTTACAGTACTACACTGTAAGTTATAATCTGAAACATTAGTCGAACCAAACTTGCTTACATCTGTAGTAACATAAACGTCATTTTTCGTAGAATTTGTATTATAACGGATAAGCGTGTCTATACAATTTTTCCATACGTGACCAAATGGATTCTCTATCCCTCTGTAAGTAGGAACATTGTAAGTCTTCTGAGTAACAACTCCTTCTGCATTACTGCTATCAACAGTAACTGAAGTAATTCCTGTAGAATTACCGTGTTTATCAGTACTACCACATGGTATGAAACTATATTTAGCTACTCCATTCACTTGTATACTACCAGTAGTAACACCATCTCCTAGACCTCCCTGACGATAACCTTCTGCAGTTAATTCAGCATTAAATGCTTTTTGAGAATTAGTACAGGCATATTCTACTAAATATAGTATAGTAAGTACCTTGTGTGCATTATAAGTATATATATTCCAATTGGTACTACCAGCCTTATTAGCCCTAGCTCTTTGTTGCATTGTGGTTCTTGCAATATTAACTGAAGGAGTAATATTATCACCTTTAATAGACTTGTATACATTTTCAACATTAGATGCTTCGTATGCTGAAATATAGAATTTCTCTACATGCTCTACTCCAGGTATCATAGGATCTGCAGGATACAAATTTAGATATACCGTATTGTCATCCTTCATACACTTATACCAAAACTCAGGTATTTCTACCATAGTATTTAAAGTCATATCTCTATCAGAACCATCTTCATATTTAGTTCTATCGTCTGCTTTAAGATATTTAACCACACCATCGGCAGTAAGTGTACATGATTTCATTTTAGATTGAATCGGTAATTCTTTATGCCAAGGCATATAACCAATTCTAGTCAAAGTAGTACTTTGAGGTTCTATAGGAAAACTAACCCCATAATAATTAGTAAATACGTTAGCGTTTCCTAAACGGACAGCTACAATATTTTTATCTCCGAGTTCCATAATTATTCGTAAATTAAGTATAGTGTTTTAGAATTTTTATTAGGTAATGCGTTATATTCTGCTTGAGTCATAGTAACTATGTTGTTAACAACCTCTGATGATATACAATTAGTTAAATCTACAGTTTCTGATAATTTATCCCATTCTACTGGATCAGCATTAATGCATACATAATTAGCCCCTGTATCATCTATGTTGTACACATCTCCGACTACAGATACCTCAGGTAAAGAATCAAAGTCTGCTACAGTGCCTTTTACTCTATATACAGATGCTACCTTAGCGTCTACCTATTCCTTATTATAGGTATCAGATTTATCTGCTTTGTTATCAATCTTCTCTTCTAGTTGTTCTATTACTTCTGTATCTCCACTAATAGGAGCCCAACCAGAATTCTTATAAACTTTAATTACAGCACCTGTTGGATCTTCTTTTAGATCAATCCAGTAATTTACTTCCTTAGGATCTGGAGCTGTAACACTAGCTTTAAAATTTATGTTTTCTTTCATTGTATATGTTATTTACTTAAGTTTATGATTAACTTATCTGGATATCCAACAGTATAGTCATAATTGTTAATTTGTTCTTTACTGTTTAGTTTTTTAATGTTGGCTATATGTTGTTGAGTAGTATTATAACATTCAGATGCATATAACTCTATACTATCCATTATACCGTTAAATTGGTTTAATGGTATGATAGTCTTATTATTATTGTACCATACAGTTATATCTGCTTCCCCGTTAGCTTTTTTGATATTGGCTAATTCTCTTATAGATAATCTCTCCGTTTTATTAAGCCAAATGGAAACTCCGTCAATAATTACTGAATTAATAATATCTGATTTATCATACCGCTCTATATTCTATATAGTTATCTTCTTTACCTCGTCTATAGTAGCTACGTAATCTACAGCTACAGGATACCCACTTTCATCTTCAGATATTAATTTGCCTTGAGATTGAGCAAATAATAACTCCTACCAATATTCTTCTGTTATTTCTACCGCTCCGTCTACCGGTTCACAATAAAAACCTTGTTTCCAGTATATTTTATTACTTATATTCTTCATATTATCTTTTCCATTTACCTATTGCTATATAACTTACAGGTTGTGTAGTATATGCTGCCGAAGTACTCATATCTGCTTCTGTCGCTCTATACGTGAAACTAGACGCGTAAACCTATGTAACTACTGCACTATACATATTACGATAAGTACTATTATTGGTTTTGAACGAAACCATCACAGTCCACGGAACACTATAAAAACCAATAGGAAACGTTACAGTTTTTAACTCTGAAGAAGCACTAGGTGTGTGTGTACCCCAACATATCTATAGTCCGTTTATAAATCTCTAATATCCATCAGTATTAAATCTACTGCTTTCGTTCCAATTTTTCATACTAACGGCAGCCTGATCATTAGTAGTAAATCCGCCACCAGCGTAGTCTTCGACATTAAATACTTCAGATATACAATTTCCTTGATCGTCTATAATGGAAGCATATACTGCAACTCCATCAGACAAACTTCCGCTGTCTAAATCAGAGTTTGCTATAACCATTGGAAATGTACCGTAGTCACCCTAAGGGTTACCATAATATAAGAATTGATACTCGTTTAAATTCCTATCATTATTTATTTTTTTTAGTATGGCAACATCTGTACTATTAAGAGTGACATAAGTACTTCTATCTGTCTTAAATAAATCATTAGTAGTAAATATTGCTACTTTACTATTAGCAGGTTCACCTTGAGGTCCTTGTGGTCCAACATCACCTTTATCACCTTTGTCCCCCTTCGGCCCAGTAGGACCCTAAGGACCAGTATCACCTTTATCACCTTTCGGACCCTATTCTCCTTGCGATCCTGTATGACCTTGAGGTATACCAAATCTGAATGTTCTGGCACTAGCTGTACCGCCCATTGTTACTGTTGCTTCTGAAGTATATGGTAGAGTAACAGCAGATACTTCTGTAATAGTTGCAGCAGTACCGGCATCACCTTTAGGTCCTTGAGCTCCTGTATCACCCTTGAGTCCAGTTGCACCTCTAGAAGGTTTACCAGTATCAGTATCCCCTAAATACCAGTTACCATTGGAACCAATAGTTGGTGTTATACCGTTCTCTCCCGGATCCCCTTTATCGCCCTTAGGTCCCGATGCAGATGCTGGTATATTAATTGTTTTAGCTGCAGATCCATCCCAAGTTCCTGTTACAGCTCCAGTAAATGTCAATGCATATGGAGTTGGTAGTTTATCAGATGACGTAACTAATTTCTTCCACGAATTCCAACCGCTATCGGATAACGAACTTCTAAAGTATAAATTGTCTACATTGTCGTGTGATAAAGCTATCTGCAAAGAATTATTATTACTGCTACCTGGCAATGATATAGTATTATCAGTTATCTAAAGTATATTACCTTTCGCTCCCGTTATTGGTAACTGTCCAGTGTTGTCTCTATTATAATACCCAAAAAATGAACCGGCTACTTGATCTATGTTATTAGGAGCTAAAAACCTAGTGAAATCAAATACTGATTTAGTAACTCCAGAACCTGTTAATAACTAATTACCATCTGAACCAGATACTACATAACCGGTTGCCCATAATCTAGATGAAGAGTCTCTCTATGCTACAGAATTAGCAACAGAAGATGAAGAGAATGTAGGTTTATTAGTTATATTATTCCAAGTTAAATCATCATAATAGGCTAAAGCTTTCCATTCTGCATCTGCTAATGTTCTAGTGACCCCATTGAAGTCACTTCTAACATACATTCTTACTTTCTATAAAGTACTCTATCTTAAATCTGGAATATAAAACTGAGTAACACTAGTACCACTAGTAAAACTCAAGAACTACCCATAGTCGTATGATCCAGTTCCTAAATCATCTGCGTTAGTATATCCTATAGCTTCTATGTAACACTTATCTGCATAATCTTTACTTATATTACCAACACTTTTAGCGTATCTACTAGAGTCTTTACCATCAAGTAATTGAGCATTAAGATTAGTAACCAAATTAGTATTAGTCATAGTACCACCAGATAAACTAAGTTTACCAGATAATCCACTATTCAATTCTGTCTTAGTAGCTAACGCACTAGTATCAGGTATAGTAGGTTTATTAGTTAAATCATTATAGTTACCAGAGAATTCAATAATCTCAGACCATGCTGCATTTCTTCTACCATATTTTTTATTATCCTTTGGTGCTTCGCCTACTTCTCCAGCTCCTGCAGTAATTTCAATGTTACCAGATCCAACTAAAGATTCCCCATTAACCGTCTTTATGTTAGTACCACTTACGAGGGTGTTTTGTTTCTAAGAATTTAGTGCGTATATTTGACCTACTAAGTTATTCTCTACCTCTGTAGCTCTAACAGTTTCTGCTTCTATTGATTCTATCAATTGTTGACTAGATTCTTCAAACTCTGATCTAACGGAATTAATCGCTGCAGCTACACCTATTAATTTTACTCCATTAGGACCTACAGTTAAATATGAATCTGATGTAGAGTCTATAACTACATTAAATTTATTAGACGCAGCAAGTTGTAACCCATTTCCAGCAGTATATACATCTACTAAATCTCCTATGTTTACTCTTACTACAGAATCTCCATTTTCTGCCACAAAAGTGAATACTAGACTAGTAGTATCCGCATCATATACAACTTCTTTAAGGAATCTATCTTTAGGTATACTAATTTCTCCAGCATTAACAGAATCTACCATTAGTGTGTAATGCAAGCTATTCTACTAATCCTAGATCAGTTTTACTGATGCTACTTTACTATTTTGTAAATTAGTTATTAAAGTGTCTTGTGCGTCATTACGATTCTTCTCAGCAGTAATTTTATTAGTATTAGCATTTTCTGCATTAGTAGCTCTAGTAATTTCATCAGTAATCCTTTGACTCAAAGTATTATCTGCTGCTTTGTATGCAGCCTCAACTTCATCTATTCTATCAGAAAGACCACTATCACTACCAATTGATTCTTTCAATTCTGTAATAGATTCTTTAACATAACTATCTAAGGAATATACAGAACCGATTATTTGATTCTCTGCAGTTTGTGCTCTACTTATTTCTGTATTAATAGCATCAGTATTCTTTGACTCAGCCGCTTTAGCTCTATCTGATTCATCTTTAATAGCTTTAGCATTAGTCTCTTCAGCCTATTTGGCTCTAGCTATTTCATTATTTATTTTTTCAAGATTATCTGCTTCTGCCTGTTGAGCTCTTGCTGTTTCTGCAGACACACTATTCTATATGTCTCTTTCTGCTTGAGTAGCTCTAGCAATCTCTTCATCGAGTTCTGTTTTTAAGCTATTCGTACTCTTGTTAATATCAGATTGATACTTCTATAAATCTTTATCCCAAGTTTGATCGGTATTGACTATCTTAGGATCTGTAGTATCATTAACTAGAGTACCATATATTTTAATGTTTGCCATAATATATTTTATTCTTATCCAATTGTAAAATCAAACGTTCCAGCATTAAGCTACCCACTTGTACGATAACATTTGTATGTACCTTTGCTATCCACAGTTACTGAAATAGGATTTTCCATGGGAACTCCAAATCCAGAAGATGTTACTTTAGATATATTAAAATTAGATGGTACGCATAACCACACATAATCACCTTGATTTACATTCATAGAATATGTTCCATTTGGTGAACTCTTGATAGGCTACTTAGTAAAGCCCGTTATATCTGTAGAAGTTAAACTGGTTTTTGGAGAATGACCAAAAAACATAGGGTAGTATGCACGAACTGTTGCAGTAGCTGATTTTTGTACTTCATTACTTATTATATCTACTCTATAGACAACACTATCACTAGTAGTATCAAGATTATCTGTAATACCATTAAGATTATCTATTGGAGTATTATGTATAATTACAGAATCTCTTTTAAGAGTTACACTCTATGGAACAAAAGGTTCATTGTTAAATAAGAATCTACCAGCCATTTTAATAGAAGTAGAAACTCCTTTTTCAATTATAGTAGGAGAAACTGAAAATCCTGAAATTACTGTAAATTGATTATATAGTACTTCCCATACTTCTTCGTGTCTACCATCTGCGATCTATTCATCTAGAACCTTAATATTATTTATTAAATCTTTAGAATTACTAAGATAATTAGTATCTGATAGATCCGGTAGATTTCCATCACCAGTAATACCTATAATTCTATTGGTATTTGATAATTGTGCTCTAGTTGCGTAAGTATTCTAAGCCTCTTCTTTAGTAAGATACGGAGACAAATCTATAGGGGCTTGATATTCTCCCATCAATTCCCAATGATCATTCACATATATGTACTCTTTCCATATATTACCTTCCTCTCCGTTTTCATCTAATACCAAATATATTTTAGTAGGATCAATATCTTCAGTAGGTAATTCAAGTACTACCTTATATAAAGTTAAGTCTACTATACAAGATATTACATTATCAGATATATTGATACCAGCACCAGCTACTAGCTTATCTTGTTTACCTTGTTTTAATGACTCTATATCTTGATCTACAATAGCTATTTGACCCTCAATAATCTTAACCTTCTCATCTACACGTTCTTCGTATGATTCTAGTTGCTATTGTACATATTTTTTAATCTTCTCTTCAAATTCTGGCAGTGTACCTTCTAATACTCGAAGAGTTTCCCAATACCCTTCCGCATTCCAAGTTTTAATACTACCTCCTAGAGGATCAGTAGCCAGATCTACCCAATACATTACTTCATCTGGATTAGGCTAAATATCTGTTGCTCTAAAGTTTACAAATCTTACCATTTTCTGTGTTTATTAACTATTTTTTAACTGTATATAGTGCTGGCATTTCATCAAAGTTTTACTCTCATTTACGCTCTTGCATAGTAATGTCTTCATTATTTACCAAGTTTTAACATCTATTTTCTAAGTTTGCCTTCTCTATAAGATACATGTATCCATGAGTAATTGTTTTCATTAATAAGCTAATCAAATTCAAAATTATCTCTAATCAATTCGAATAACTTTTTGTTTTCTTTTTTACTACCAGCTGTTATATCAGCAGCTTCTCCTAATACGTGTTGACTAGATGTAGCTCCATTAACGCTACGATTAACTTCAGGACTACGATAGCCAGATGTAACAATAATAGGTTTACCATACAACTTACGTAAAGGATCTAATACATTATCTACTAACGTATTTAAATTCTTTATTGCCTATTCTCCGGGTGTATTATCTAATTTCTTTGTAATAGCTGTATTAGACTTTATTAGCTCCTATAAAGTAAAGTATATCATAACAATTTCATTACTAAATATATTAAACCTATCTGTATAGCTTGGCCTATAGTACCACCAATCATAGTAGCTATCCAGTCTAACCAATCCCATTTACCGCCGTGTTGTTTATCTTTAAACTCCATACCTGTAGCCAAACCAGCTACAAATAATATAGTGAACAGAGCACCTGGTAGTATTGCGTACTTCAGGTGCTTCATTCTATTACTTTCTTTTAACCATTTAATTTGCATATCTTGTAGTTCTAGGTTGAGCATCATATACTATACTACTAAGTAAATTTGCAGCAAGATTCATTCCAAATTGTTTATCATCGTTATCAATTTCGTTTACTCTTACTATTACATATTGTAACATAGTATATATTGCTTCTAACAATTCCCTATCACTGTATTCACTCAGCTTGTTGGTCATTGTTTTCAGAATTTATAATTTCATCTAACATAGGTATTACAGATTCTTGAACTATAGCTAAGAAGCCGTTAGATACTACACCTTTTATAGAAGTTGCAGCATCTTTGTCAAGTTCTACTTCACCATTATCATAAATGTCCTTAGCCAGTTCTAATCCTTCTTTACTTATAGCAGATCTATAAAGAATTTTACCTAACTCTTTTGACATATCTATATTCTCTTCATTACCCTCAATATCTCTAATAACTATATTTTTAAAATCTATTTTCATAATTTACATATTTAGTTAATAATAATACTGAACGTTAATTTGAGCAACAGGTCCTGCAATAATTACAGTCTTTACAATTTATTATGTTACACACTTTAACTAACTTTAAAGGTATATCTTTATCTATCTGTCTATTAATTCCACAGATCATAGATTCTAGCATCTATCTATCTTGAACAAATTCTACTTTAGTAGAAACTATAACTCATTAGAGCATATAGCAGATACTACGTCTCTGTTATTATACTTTACAGAGTATAATAGTTTATTATTTACGTAATTATTTAGATCATTCATAATTATATTTGTTTCTAGAAATCAGACCCATTTTCAACCATCCAAGCAGGACAATTAAATGGAACAATAGTATTATCAGACCTTACATATCCAGAAGCCATATTAGTGTATTTAAGCTGTACAAATTTATTAGGAGTTAGTGTTATTATACTCAAACTTAATGAACCGTTATATAAGAATTTACCTACTCCTCCGGGTAGATCGCTTTGAGAATTTTCAGTTACTATCCTCAGCGCATAGTTACCGGTACCAGTTGTAGAAGTATAAAATATGTATAATGACATACCTTCATAAGCATCATTGAAAGGTAACGATATGGTATAATCAGTAGATCCAATATCATCTATTACCATTAGCTGTTTATTAGATGTAATATTAGGTCTATATACTGATGTGCTACCAGTTAGCTATGAGTAGTATAACTTATCATATTCCTCAGCACTTCTCATTCTTATTATACCCTTATTCATATCTACCTATCCAGTGACAGCATTTACCATGAAATTAGGAATAAATACATTACTTATATAAAATTCAAATGATACACTTAAAGATCCAGTACCAAATTGCGCTATCTCTATAGATGTAGTGTAGTCTCCTCCGCTACCAGCTTCACTGGCTGGTAAAGTATATTCTACTGTAGAACTAGTTATAGGCATCTGTATGTACTCTAGATTCCCGTTTTTAATATATCTGTATTGCAATTGTACAGTTGCCGAAGGGTAAGTTTTTACTCCTTTCACTTTTATTTTAAACTCAGGTGTCTGTTTAGTAGTACTGACTATATCTGTATTAACTCCCCACATCATAGATACAACGGCATTACGTACAGTTACTTTATATGTCTCTATTGATAATTCATCTACCCAATTGGAATTTGATGGCATAGTGAAATGATTAGTGAAATTAACTGTGTTATTAGTAAAATTCTAATAATTACTAGTAGCATTTCCTCCACCGTCAACTCCTTCTTGGCTAAACATGTAATCTCCGTTGAATATAAATTTACCCATGCTGCCACCATCCGCAATTAATATTTTAGTGAACAAGGCTTCGTATTTATCCATTAAGATCCATGTAGCATTACTACCATTGGTGTTCCAATCTTGTTCTGGAGTCTTTCCAGTGCTAGTGCCTAACCAATTACCATTTTCGTTCATCACATAGTACTCATCATTAAAGAATACATATGGTGCCTTTTCATCAGTACAAGTGTATGTCTTACTATCACTATAAGTACCTACTGGATATATTATTCTACCCTTGTTACCATCAGCTCCTACCCACTTAGTCCATTCGTAGACTTCATAATCTGTACTTTCTACAGGGCTAGTCTTATTATATGCTATACCAATATATTTAGTATATCTATTAGGTGCATCATATATGTCAGCATCAGAAGTAGGTTCGTTATCTGAATATTTTATCCAGGTATACAACGTTGCTCCTGGTTCTCCATCCTATCCTGTTTCACCACTTATTCTTACAGGAGTACTCCAACTAGATTCCAGTTCATCATTAGGGGTTATAACAGCCATTATCATCCATAGTGTTTCTATATCTTCATCTACAGAAGGTACTGTAGTATTCCATCCTGCCGGATTACGGACCTACTGAGGAGTACCAGGAGAATAACCTGTAGTCACAGCTTTGAATCTAAATTCAGTATATTTACCGTCCTAAGCTACTCCATCTTTACCATTTAATGGAACTACCTCTCCCCAAACATGAACACTATTGGTTTCTCCGTATACTAAACCTATACATTGCCACCATTGCCCCGTAGAAGAATCTGGAAAGTCAACCCAACCTTCTAATCCTCCAGGTTGAGGAACTCTAAAAGTAGGTTTATCTGGTTTAGTGTTTGACTACTTATATACATAGGTCTTCCAATTTGGAACAGTTCCAGGTTGTCCGTCTTCACCATCCTTACCGTCTCTAATTACGTATATAGTTTCTGTATCTACTGTCACTCTATTGTCTGGTCTCTCATCATATAAAGTAAATGTCACCTGAGCTGTAATGGAACTACTGGCTACTACACTACCTATTGAATAATTAACTTCACCTCCATTATCTACTTTGTATGTGAACTTATATCCACTTGGAGTAGTACTTAAAGTTTTAACAGTATCACCTTCTTTTAATTGAAGATCACACCGAACTGAGTTTACTTCATTGCTGTCATCTTTAAATCTATGAATAGCGTTTACTGAAGGTAATAAAGAATACACTTTTGCATTCTCTCCATCTGCACCCGGTCTTATCTTATTTATAGTAAATACTACATCTCTAATATACTAAGTACCGTCGTTGGAAGCTTTAACATTCACAGGAATTCTTATAACATCTCCAGTAGTAGAAGATATGCTTGTTACTGTAATTACTCCTGTTGATGCATTTGCACTAGCAGTTATTCCTTCTACAGATCCTACAGCCAAACTATCTAGTACTAACTTAGTAGTACCATAGTACATGCTTACTGTAGTAGTTAACGGCAATCCAGAAATTACATTACCTTTAGAATCACAAGCAACAGACTACATATCATTATCAAAGTCTGTTACTAATCCTCCTACACCATCAACACCATCCTTACCATCACTTATTTTGAATACAGTCTCTTTATCTACTAGAGTTTCTCCACTAGTAAGTAGGAATGTTACTTTTTTATCTATAGAAGTGACAGATAAATTCTAATCTATAGTATAGTTTTCTGCTAAGTCTTCGTCTATTACATATTTAAATTGGAATCCGACAGGAACAGAAGTGAGCATAGTAGTAACTTCTCCTTGGGTCTTCTTAATCCCACAGCTGATAAACTTAACATCAGCTACTCCTTTTTTGTCCACATGCATAGCATCTACAGAAGGCACTAAAGAATATAATATTGCATCCTGACCATCTGCTCCTGGTTTAATTTTATTAATAGTAAGATAAGTAGTTCTTTCTATTAACTCATCATTCCATATGCATGAAGCATCAATAGGTATACGAATATTAGTAGGAGCCGAAGGGGTTATGGTGCTTACTGTTATTATACCAGTCTTTCTATCTGCTGTAGCTGTAATTCCATCTACTTGACGTACACTTAAAGAACTAAGATCCAGTTCGGTAATACCATAATACATAGTCAATTTGGTAGTAACCGGCAATCCAGATATTACCGCCCCCAAATTATCTGTAGCTACCGATTGAACTTCATTGTCCAAGTCTAATACGACACTACCTAGTCCATCTAAACCATCTTTGCCGTATTTGGCCCATAACGAGGGTCCTGTGTAAGCTCTCCATCGTCCCCCTCTAAATTTTCTTTGACATACCCATTCATACTATAGTTCTTTAGTAACTCCTTGAGGGTTATCAGTCCATCCATCTCCTGGTACATATTCAATACCTTCGAAGTCTCCAGTTTCTTGATATGCATCTGAATTAGTATTATTTGGAGTAGGATTATCAGGATCGTTGTTCGTAGCAGTTCTATAGAATATATATTGAACTCCATCTCCGTCCTATCCGTTCTCTCCCCACTTAGACCATAATGCGGGGGTGCTGAATTCTCCCCATTTATTATCCTTTTTACTTCTGGTACTAACCCATTCTGCTTTTAATATAGAGGTTACTCCCTTAGGATTATCTGTCCAATTAAGAGGAATAAAATCATCTACGTCTTCTCCTACAGGAGTTTCAGGAGCATCACCTACTCCCGAATCAGTTGTACGAGTATAAATAAATTCTACTGAATTACCATCAGTTCCAGCTGCACCATCTTGTCCAGATATCTTTATAGGTTCTGACCATTCTCCTTGTATGTTAGGATTAGATGTAAACACTTTATTGGACATCCATACAGGTGGAGTTAATTCTTCGTCATTACTAGACCAACCTTCTGGATATACTATAATATTAGTGTCAGCATCCCATTCTCCTCCTACTGGTTTTTCTGGTTTTTCTATACTAGATTTATACGCGAACACCGTGTTATAAGTATCTCCAGGTTCTCCCTATCCAGGTTCACCTTGTGGCCCTTGTTCACCAGTTATTCTTATCGGACCCTACCATTCCTTGACTAACTCATTGTTCTCATCTATAAGAGCATTGATCATCCACATAAACTCACCTGGAGCTAATGTAGGTGGAGTATCTTCCCAACCAACAGGGTTTCTACTAGTTTTATTTAAGACTGGTATTATATTTATGGATACACTCTTAGAATATTTGAAATCCATATAGGTATTAGTTTTACCGTCTTCAGCCGTGCACTATACAGGATCAGACCAAGTAGCTACAGTATTTGTACTACCATCTACTAAACCCATAGACATCCACCATTTACCTTCAGCGCTAGGACCATCAAACCAACCGTCAATACCAGATACTCCAGGAGTAGGGATAACAAAAGTAGGTTTAGATGGCTGCAATTCTGCTTGCTTAAATACCCATGTATTCCAATTTGGTTTTACAGATTGCCCTGGTTTTCCATCTAATCCATCTTTACCAGGAGGCCCTTGTTCTCCTTGAGGACCTTGAAAGCCTCTTTCCCCTCTTAAACCTTGTGCACCCTGTGGACCTACAAATTTAGCCCACATGTAATCTAATGGATTATTACTTGGTTCTTCGGTTTCTTTATTGGAAGCAATACCAATATACTGTGAGTCTTCTTCCGGTTGATCTGTCATCTAGTCTCCATATTGAGAAGGAGAATATTTAATCCAAGTAAATTTGGTATACTCATTAGTAATATTAGGTGTAGAAAGATCTATCTTGTTATTATTTACTACTGCTATTAAGCTATCCTTAATTGAATCGTAGTATATCTATCCATCTTTATAGGTACCTGTAATATTTCCTTCTATATGTTCTGCTACATCAATACCCTATGGTAATATCATAGTATCATTTAATACTACGTCACCGTTTACAAACTTACCTCCTTCGAATAACAATATACTATTGTTTGGTATAGTGATAGTTTTACCTTGTAAATCAAATTCGTATTGAATTACATATATAGTATCACTGCTATCAAAATCAGTTTGTAGCAGTATATTTTTGTTATTAACTATTCTTTTTCGTAGAATTTTTCTACCTAATCCACTATATTTGCTAGGATTATACTCTTTATCAGCAAATTTAAGACTAAGATCATCATCTACTTTTATATCCTCACCATCAGCATATACTACACTTATAGGCTGCCAATATGATTCGTTAGTCAAACTTATATTACTTGGTACTTCTTTTATAGATATGAAAGACCTATATTGTTCGTCATAGACTAAACATAATCTATCATATTCTTTAGAAGAATCATGCTTACCGTCACAAGTAAGAGTAACTTTACCTAATAATTTTGTGTATTCCATTCTAAAAAATTAATTTTGTATCTGGTTTAATAAAGTCTTTAACATCTGGTTCATCAAAAGTAATCTAGTTATCTTTTGGATCAACTTCTACATTAGGATAACTAGCATAATCTGATATTACTACGATGTTACCCTAGAAGTCTAGAGCAACATATAAGAACTATTTTAATTCATTACATGTGCACATAATATTTTTATAATTTACATACTCCGTTAATACATTTATTACAAGGAGTGCTAGCTACATTACTGTCTATATTAACGTCTAATAACTTACTTAATTCTAAGTAAAACTGCAAAGCCTCTTTATTATGAGAAGTAGCAATAGCCTATTCTAGAAGCTGTCTTTTAAAGACTATTAACATTATAGTTTGCATTTGTCTATCATCTAAACAGGTGCTACAATAATTGTGTAATGCTCTTATTTCAGCATTATAAAGTATGTTAGGATTATAGTACACTCCATCTGCATAATCATTTGCATATCTCTCTGTAGTACAAAACATTTTAATGTACTTAATATTAGTATCAAACTTAGATATAATATCTGATGCAGCAGATATCTCATACGCATACTGTGTAGTTACTTCCTTCTCTTCTCCATCTCTTACGATTTCTTTCAGAGTGAACTCACAATTAGTGTAATTCAATACATAATCATGATTATCTGGACTATCACAGTAAATATTAGCGACATTTAAACATTCGTCAATATATAGAACTATGTCATTAGTATTTACTATAGATATAGTACTATATACTTCAAAAGTCATAGTATCGTTTTTAAAGTTTACATTAACTATTTTATTCATAATCATAAAATAAAAAAGTGGAGTGGGAAGGAATAATCCAACCCGCCCCACTTTCGTTTAGTAAAATGTTAATTATTAGGCAGCGATGAAGTTTTCGATACCTTTTGCTACAATAGAAGAAGCAAAACCAGTTGAATGCTTAACGTACAGTTCAGTAGTAAGCGGAGTGGTTTTGATGTATTGATTATCGTTACTCAAATACTTATTATCATTTTCTACAGTAATGTAATCGTAAGTAGCATCTTGCTCTACCATTCTATCTTGTACTACTTCAGGATAAGCTCCAGTAAACACATGACCTTGGTAACCCATATAGCGTACCTCAGCATCACGTACTTGTTTCCAGTAACCTTTACCAGGATTACCAGGAGTTTTAACAATCTTAGCACCAGGAATAGCATCAGGCTGATTACTCAAAATAGCACCAGGAATAGTAACGTACAGACTAGCTTCCATATCTACTACAGAGTATTCATTCAATGAATATACACCGTTATTGTCATCTTTTTCCATTGCAGTTAAAGTAATAACTGCAGCAGATGCAGACGCATTAACTCTACGGTTAGCATGTTTGTTAATCTTTTCAACGATAGCGGTAGCTAAGTCAGCAGCAGTAGTGTTAGCAGCAAATACTTCGTATGTGTGCGTAAACTGACCCGGAGCTTCATACATGTCTTTATATACTATTCTCAGTACATATCTGTGACCTGCAATGATAGTAGCATCGGTAAGAGTAATAACTATTTTGTCCTAAACCGGAGCTACATATTCTCCAATAACTGCACTTGGATTAGAATTCTTCTGAATTTCATTACCAAATTTAATATTGGCTTTATCAGCTACACTACCGTTAGGCATAGTAACTTTTACTTTATTCTGAGCTACACCTATATACAAAGAAGTAGCCTTAGCTGCGTCAGCAGCTGTTTTGATAATAGCTCTATTCTGGTCAAACAGAGCAACATCACCTGCAGAAAGTGCATCAGCAGTAGTATAAGCTGACGGAAGATTTTTACCGATCAAAACGGTATTTACGTGTTGAATCATTTTAAAATTTATTTTTAGTTTAACATAAATGCGCGCTCATGTAAACTTAGTTCATGTTCTACTTTCCTTATTTCAGATTTCCACGTTCATGAACGCATTATTGTTCATCAGATTTCTCTGATCTTTGTGTTGAAGCAGCTTGTGCTATATACATATTTACAGCTGCATCTACAATTTCCTAATGAGTATGCTCAGGTAATTCTGTGTACTCTTTGGTTAAATTCTAACCTATATTTTTTGCAGACCTTAGAAAAGTGAGGGTATATTTGTGAATAGCATAATTACCGTCAGTATACAATACAATATTGTTTTCTGTTTGCAATCTAACTGGTCTGGCCTAATTATGATGTAAGTGATATTCCGAAAGACTGTTTTCCAGTATTCGATCTACCGTTTCAATAGTGGCTTCAATGACATCTCTAGTTTTAGTTATTAAGTTAGGACATTTATTGTCAAGTATTTTAATCTAAACTTCTTCTCCTAAACTGAATAAATAGTTATTGGGATATTGTACTATCCATTTGTTATCCTGTACTTTAAAGTCTAAAGAATTATACGTATTTGTCTATACTAATGTACGTAACTTATCAGATAGTTCTTGATTCTGTTGGAATACTCTATATACCTGTTTTACGTATTCATCTTTAGCTTTATTGAGGTAGAAAAATATAGTATCTGAAGGTAACTTTACCTTTAGATTGTAACCAGGAACTATAGTACTCAACTACCTTTCAAATGCTATTTGCAATTCTCTTTCTGTCATAATTATTCAGATAATTGGTTTAACTATAATTTACTAGAGGTTCTTTGAGATTCAATATTTTCTAATGCTAACACTACAGCTCTATTTATTACTTCTGACATTACATCATCCGGTAAATCTAATTCACCGTCTAGATTAGTATAGTCAAATTGAGTAGGTTTCTTTATGTAAGTAATATTTACTGCATATTTATTGTTAGAGGGAGCATAAGCTGTCTGCTGCATTAATATTGGATCAACGTACAGTAACATTTTATTATCTTCCAATACTACTACTGGTACTTCTACCCAAGGTATATTATTATAAGTCTGTTTGAATAACAGTGCAGTATTATGATCAACAATCATGCAGTTGGCAAAATTATTGCCATACTTTAGCGTTACCGCCCATATCGTTACTCTATTTCCATCAGCATGTACATTATCTAATACAAATTCATTATATACATTCTTCTGCATTATTATATTTTCATCTGTACGTATGAGCTTATCTAATTCAGATATTCTCTATAATGATCCTTCAAAACCTAACTTTAGTACATTATTACCGCTTATTTTGTTGCTTATTACATCATCCTAAGCCTAGTTAAGAAACAAATCTATCTCCTAAGGTAGGAATGCAGGAGCTCCCCCAAAGGCAACTCCCTAAGCATTCTTATCTAGGATAACTTTAAACTAAATATGTGCAGTACGGTTATTCATTATTTAGACTTAAT
>ENA-ORTV01001752-ORTV01001752.1-human-gut-metagenome-genome-assembly--contig:-NODE-1752-length-22707-cov-3.909147_pt1 | contig 22707 bp, 16 predicted proteins | sample MGYA00241915_ERZ509194 | MGnify/ENA primary metagenome ERZ509194 (study PRJEB26280, sample SAMEA2338810) | human gut metagenome | biome: human gut; feature: human-associated habitat; material: faeces... | reverse complement strand
ATTTTAAGTAAAAAAGAGTATGCGGTAACACAAAACAACGAAGACGACGCACCATACGGCAAATACAGCTCCGACGAAAATCGCAAAGGAATTTATACGGATATAACTACGGGAGAACCGCTTTTCAGCTCATCCGATAAAATTGACGGTCAAAACGGTTATCCATGTTTTTCAAAACCAATAGATCCTAATGTAATAACCGAAATACCGGATTTTGACGATGAAAAGGTTAAAATTATAAGCCGAGTCGGTAAAGCATATCTCGGATATTATTATAAAAATTCCGTTTATATAATTATGCAAACAAAAGTGTAAAATTAACGTGCAAACAGAGGATACAAAATGGAAAAGTCAAGATTATTTAACAGGGAAAAATTAAACAGATTTATTGCAGCTACATTATCATTTCTTTTTATAATGCAGCAATCGCTATGTTATCAGGTAATTGCATCTACAATTACAAATGCTGACGGAAGCGCGATTAATAAAAATCCGCAGACAGGCAACTTTGAAATAAGACCTGATGCTTTTAACGGTGATGTCGGCTTTAAACAATTCGGCAAAATTGACCTTTCCAAAGGCGATGTAATGAACTTCATTTACCAATGGTATCAACAAAACCAAACTGTTAATGGTGATACTGTTACTCATACATATAAAACAGGTGATATCAATACGTTCATTAACCTTGTAAATGAAGGCGTAAATATCAACGGTATTGTTAATGCTCTAACTAAAATCGGAAGCAACGGAGCTCTTAAAACTGACGGTAATTTAATGTTTATTTCACCTAACGGCATGGTTGTTGGTTCAAGCGGTGTTTTAAATGTTGGTAACTTATCAGTTATTACACCTACTCCGACATCTTACAAAACTTTATCAGACAGCTTGGCTTTACCTCAATCTTCAAATTATGCCGTAAAAGAAGCGACAGCTCATAACGGTGTTATTGATCCTGACAGTATTGTATATGATAAAAACACTTTAGTTGGTGTTGCAACAGATAAAACATTTAATGCAGGACTTTTAGAAGCAGGAACAGGTGCTATTTCAATTAACGGTAAAGTTTTAGCAAGAGGTAATGTTGAATTAAACGGTGGAACAGTTGCAGTTGGTAATGGCGGTTTGCTTTTAGCAGGTGTAGGTAATGATACTACCGTATTTAAAACAGAAGATGCGGCTACAACATTATTTGATACTCTTGTAAACACAGATAATATGAATACAGGTTCAGGATTTGCTAATTCAAACGGTAATATAGTTATTACATCTTCAGTGGGCACTTCTGTCGGAGCTAATGCAAAGGTTAGAAACTATGCAGCTAACAGCAATATTACAATTAACAATTCAGGTGCTGACGGTGTAAGCATTTCAGGTGAAGTTTCAAACCCTAACGGAACTTTGGCTATAAACAATAAAGGCGGTGAATTACTTGTTAACACAACAGGTACTTTACTTAATAAAGGTGCTATGAATTTGGTTAATAACGGCACAGGTATTAACCTTAACGGTACAGTAACAAATACAGGAAACTTAACTATTAATAACGAAACAGGTGCTAACGGTTTATTAGTCGGCGGCGGTGTTGTTACAAACAAAAGCGGTACGGCAAATATTACAAACAGCAAAGGTTTATTAAAAGTTGCTCAAGGTGCTAAAGTTGTAAGCGAAGGCACATCATTAACAGTAACAAATACAGCAACAGGTTCAGGCACAACCATTGCGGGTACCGTTGAAAACAAGGCCGGCACTGCAACAGTTGAAAACAGAGCAGGTGAATTACTTGTTGATACAACAGGTTTAATCAAAGGTTCAGGTTCAAAATTAACAATTAAAAACAGCGGTTCCGGATTAAGAATTGCTGCAGGCGGTGCTGTTCAAAATACAAATACATTAGAAATCTCAAACAGCGGAGCAAACGGATTAAACGTTCTAGGCTCAATTACAAACAATGGTACAGCAACCGTTACAAATACATCAGGATTGTTAAATGTTGGCGGAACTGTTACTAATACAGGTGATTTAACAATGACAAATGACGGTTCAGGTTTTACAATCGGCGGAACCGTTACTAACAACACAGGTGCAGCTAAGTTAACAAACAATAAAGGTTTATTAAATGTTGCAAACGGCGGTTCTGTTGTAAGCAATGGTACATCATTAAATATGACAAACTCTGCAACAGGAACAGGCATGACAATTGCAGGTACTGTAAACAATACAGCAGGTACAGCAACAATTGATAATAAAGCCGGTAATTTACTTGTTGATACTACCGGAAGAGTTATTGGTAAAGGTTCACAATTGACAATGAAAAATACAGGCTCTCAATTGCGTATTGCAAAAGGTGGTTCTGTTACAAATACAAATCAATTAACAATTTCAAACAGCGGAGCAAACGGATTAAATGTTTTAGGCTCAATTACAAATACAGGTAAAACTGATATTTCTAATACAGGAGCTGCAGGTATTAATCTTGATAACTCCGGTACTATTACAAACAACGGTTCTTCTTTAAATATTACCAACAGCGGTGCTTCAGGTATTAATGTTAAAGGACTTATCAAAACTACAAACAGCGGAACAGTTAATATTACTAACAGCAATTCTAACATTGTAATAGGTGATAACTCAGCAAACGATAATTATATAACTTCTGATGGTAAAGTAACAATTACTCAAACAAACGGTAATATATTAAACTCTGGTCATAAGAAAACTCATATTAAAACTACAAACGGTGCAAACTTAGTAATGAACGTTACTAACGGCGCAATCGGTACAGAAGTAGGACCTTGTGAAGGCGGTATCTGCACAGGTATCGGCGCTGATTCAAGAGATTTAACAAAATCAGTTAACGTTGCTGTTGACGGTACTGTTAATGCAACAAGTACTAAAGGTTCAAACGCTTCATTAATTAATATTGCCAGCTTAAATAAAGATATGAAAGTTGATCAAATTAAAGCTGATGGCAGAGTAATTCTTCTTGCAGACAATTCAAATTCTCCAACCCAAACTTCAGGCGGAACAAAATACAGCATCTTGAACAGAACTTCTAACGCTGCTAATCCAAACGTTGAAGGTGCAGGAATTTCTATCATTGCAAGCGGCAATATCGGAGAAACAGGTAAAGCGTTAACATTCAGACAAAACGGAGTTTCTCCAATATTCAACGGTGATGATGCTACTCAGCCTCATATTGTTACAGACATAAATAAACCTTCTTACGGTGTTGATATGCTTGCAATCGGTAATATCAATGTAGCAGGAATGGATGCGGCTGACGGTACAAAATTGAACACTAATGTCTGTGCAATCATTTCAAGAGAAGGAAATATCAACGCATTATTCTCAGGTGATACTTACATTGGTGAAACTACGGCTAAAAATCAAATTAATATAACTACTCGCGGTAAAAATTTATATATTGATCATTTAGGAGAAGTTCCAAGTTATGCAACTGATTACTATGGACCAAATACAAATATTGTTCCTGAAAAAGTAAAACTTGTTGCACTTGACTTAGGCAGCTATCTTGACCCTAGTGAAGCTCCTGAATATGAGCACGCAGCAGATTCTACAATCGTAGTTAAAAACGGTAAAATTAACGGTCAAGGACAAGGCAGACCTGCTCACGAACAAGATTTAACATTAGTTGCAGATAATGCTTACGCAGGCGGTTATTACTTCAATATGGGTAAACATCGCGGCGAAGATGGTAAATCAACAGTAGTAAAAGATTCTACAACAAATCCTATAAATACTCCTGACGGTAATGCTATTTCAATCAGAGGTAAAGCAGTAAGACCTGATGATGTTGAAGCAGCCGGAGGTGAAACAGCGGATCGTAATTACTATTACGGCGGCAGCTCACAAGGCGATGATGAAGGATATGACGGTGTTGATGACCCTAGCAAAAAAGGAACTGAAGATGATGATGATAACTTAGTAGTTCCTAAGGATGAAGAAGAAAAACCGGATCCTGATACAGACACCGACACTGACACTGATACAGACACAGATACTGATACAGATTCAGACACAGATTCAGATACAGACACAGACACTGATACAGACACAGATACAGACACTGATACAGATACAGACACTGATACAGATACAGATACTGATACAGATACTGATACTGACACAGATACAGATACAGACACAGACACTGATACAGATACAGACACAGATACAGACACAGACACAGACACAGATACAGATACAGATACAGATACAGATACAGATACAGATACTGATCTCGACACAGATACCGATACAGATTTTCCAATCACTGACTACGGTAAAGAAGTTTACAAACAACGTGTCGTTGATGAAAATGTTTACTCAATAGATAAACGTCAATATATGAGATTTAATGCAGAAGAAAACCAAAATGTAATTTCATTTGAATCAGATGACTCTGTAATAGCAATCTCAGACATTTCAAGAGGCGGCGTATCTCTAAAACATAATAATAAATTAAAAGTTGGAGATGTTGTTCCGGTACATTTGAAATATGGCGATTTAGAAATCTCGGCTAACGTAAAAATTGTTTCAGCATCAGATATCAAAGCCGGAGGTAAATTCATCGACCTTGATCAAGCAACAGCAAACAAACTTTTATACCTGAGCTTGTTGATAAAAGATGAACCTATTGCTCAAACAATACAAAACATTTCAACAACATCAGTAGATGATTAGGATATATAAAAAGAGGTTAATTATTTAACCTCTTTTTTTTTTGCTTGACTGATAGTTACTATTAAGTTGTATTATAATATTAAAATACACATGGAAGGTGATTGATGTTAAGTAAAAATTATACAAAGTTTCTCTACTTTTTAGATTGCGATTTAGAAAAAATATTTAAAAATCAGGAAGAATATATTTGCTGCAAAGAGGGCTGTTCATACTGCTGCGAAGACGGAGAGTATCCTTTCTCTATGCTCGAATATGAATATTTGATGAAAGGTTTTGACAGTCTGGATATAAATACTCAAAAAAAGATTAATGAAAATATAAGTGACGTAAAAAAATCCGGAAAAGAGTCTTACAAATGTCCTTTTCTAATTGATAAGAGATGTTCTGTTTATAAATACAGAGGTATAATATGCAGAACTTTCGGAGTTTTATCAGAAAAAGCTAACGGCAATTTAGCTGTTCCTTTTTGTTACAGCTTGGGTCTGAACTATTCGAAAGTTTATGATGAAAAGGCTCAAAAAATATCTCTTGATATGATTATGAAAAATAATTATAAAACTTTTCCGCATCCGTTTAATCTTCGTTTATCAAATATAATCAACATGGATATAACAAAAGAATTAGAATTAGATTTCGGTGAAATAAAAAGATTGATTGACTGGTTTTAATGTCTAAGACTTAAAACAGGCTCGGAGCGTATTTTTTTTATAGTAAAATGTCATCAGGAGGTAATAATATATGTATACAATTAAAGACGTAGCTGAAAAAATGGATGTTTCAGAACATACTCTAAGATTTTGGGCAAAATCGGGTTTCTTTCCTTTTATTAAAAGAAATGAAAATAATATTCGAATTTTTTCTGAAAATGATTTGGAGTGGGTAAGAATTGTAAAATGCCTCCGTTCTGTTGGTACTGAAAATAAGGCAATTAAAAGATATATTGATTTATGCATAAAAGGTGATTCTACTATTCCTGAGCGTTATGGAATAATCCATTCTACAAAGATTAAAGCTCAACAGCAAATGGAAGAATTGCAAAAGCAATTAGATTTGTTAAATTTTAAAGAAAGCTTTTATCAAAATCTAATAAAAAACAATCTCAAAGATACCTGGAACCCTATGAATAACATTGAAATAAAGGAAGAAGCAGTATAATCTTAAAACTGTCTTCTTAACAAAACTTTTTGATTGTCTTGATTAAATCAAACGTTTGTTTTATAATCAGATTATGAAAAAGATAAATGACGAAAATTCAAAGGATAAGATTTTAACAACAGCCACAAAGCTGTTTGCGCGGAAGGGATTTGACGGTGTCAGTATTCGTGAAATCTGTAAAGAAGCTGATGTAAATCTGTGCATGATTTCATATTACTGGGGCGGCAAGCAAGAGCTTTATAATGCAATCGTCGAGGAGATGATTGAACGTCAGACTAATTATGCCAAGACTTTTTTGGACTTGAATTCTAATCCCGGGAAAATGAGCAAAAAAGAACAAATTGATTTACTTTTGTTAATTTTGGATAAATTCGTTGAGTTCTTTTATGCAAATGTTTCTTCAGATTTGGTTGTTTTCCTGATTAAAGAACAGCAGAAACCTGACTTTATTCCGATAAAAAAAGCTCCTGTCATAAACTATTTAAGACGATTGCTTGCAGTAATTTTTGAAAAAAATGAAAATGACAGGGAAATGATTTTTCGCACAGTATTTATATTATCTCTGGTTAATTCGCCAAGAATTCTTCCGAACTTTTCACTTAAGCTATTAGGGCAAGATGATTTTATTCAAGAAGATATTAAAATAATTAAAGAAAATGTAAAATTTTATGTAAATTCACTTTTGAAGGAGGAAAAAATTGTTTAAAAAAATATTTGCGGCATTTTTTGTATCTCTTTTTATGGTTCAAAGTGTTTTTGCGTATGATAATAAAGATTTGAATATTGTTTTTTTTAACAGATTTAATGACGATTGTTTAACGTATTATATTAAAACTGCTTTAGAAAACAACCATGACTTGAAAAAGGCAGGATATATAGTTGAACAATACAGACAGCAGGCTAAATATTCTTTGGGAAACGAACTGCCGTCTTTCAGCGTAAGTGCAAATTATTTAGGGATTAAAATTCCTAAACTCGATAACTTTCAACTTAAGCAAAATGCTTTTATCTTACCTTTTATGGCAAATTATGAGGCTGACTTATTGTTAAAAAATCGAGATAAAACAAGAAGTGCCAAAAAGAGTTATGAAGCAAGCAAGTTTGAAGAAAAGACAGTTTATATTGCTTTGTTAACCGATGTTGCAACAGTATATACAAATATTCTTCAGTATGATGAACTTATTGAAATTCAAAATCAAAAAGTTGATATTTATTTTCAGATGCTTAAACGTGACGTTAAAAAGTTTGACAGAGGCGTAATTGATTCTTCTCAGTTAAACAGGTCTAAACAGAATTATGAAACTTCTAAAAATGATTTGGAAAAACTTTTAAAAGAGCGTGACACGTTGCTGCTGCAACTTGCTGTACTTGCAGGATGCAGTCCTGAAGGTGTTGACGGCTTAAATCGCGGAGATTTATTATCATTTGAATACAAAGGTGTAATTCCTTCACAAGTTAACTCAGATGTGATTTTTGCAAGACCTGATGTAATGGCTGCGGAAACAAAGCTTGAAAAAGCAAAAATTGATGTACGTGTTGCAAGAAAAGAATTTCTTCCTACATTCAATATTACAGGACTGTGGGTATTTAACAACATAGCTCCTGGAAGCTTTTTCTCTTGGGAATCTTCTCTTGCTGCATTACTTGCAGGAGCAAGTCAGGATATTTTTGCTGGCGGTAAAAAAGTTGCAAATTTAAGAATGCAGAAAGCAAAATATCAGGAATTGTTTGAGGAATACAGGCAGACTGATTTAGAAGCGGTAAAAGAAGTTAACACATCTCTGTGCTTTGTCAAACACGATACAGCTATTGATGCAAATACAAAGAACAAACTTCAATACGAAATAAATAACTTTAATAACATACAGAAAAAATACAATCGCGGAGTAGTTTCATATCCTGATTATTTAGATGCTCAGCTAAAACTATTGTCACAAGAAAAAGAAGCAGCTCAAACGAAAACTCAACGATTAGTAAACTATTTTACTCTATATAAAGCTGCCGGAGGAAAGCTATGAAAAAGAAAATATTAGTACTGATATTACTTTTGGTAATAATCGGAACATGCACCTGGTTTTTAACCGGGAAAAAGTCAAATCCGAATGAACTTACTCTATATGGAAATATTGAAATTCGTCAGGTAGATTTGAGCTTTCAGGTAGCAGGTCAAATAGAAAAAATGCTTAAGGAAGAAGGCGATAATGTAAAATCCGGTGAACTTTTAGCTGTTCTTGATGACAAAGATTATCGTTCAAATTTGGCAGAAGCATCTGCACAGGTAGTTAAAACTCTTGCTTTAAGCAAAGAAGCAGATTCCAAGTATGAAAGGAATTTACCGCTCTGTGCTGACAATACTGTTTCTGCTCAGGATTGTGAAACGCTTTTAAATACAAAAAACAAGGCAAGAGGTGATTATGAAGCTGCTTTGGCACAAAAAACTTTTAGTCAGAATCAACTTGGTTATACAAAGATTTATGCACCTGAAGAAGGCACAATAACCGTTAGAGTTCAGGAGCCCGGTGCAACAGTTAATAAAGGGCAAATTGTTTATACTATGTCTAAGACAAAACCTGTTTGGATTAGAGCTTATGTTAATGAAACCGATTTAGGAAATATCAAATACGGTATGAGCGTTAATGTATATACTGATTCCATTAATCCTGATACCGGTAAAAAACGAGAGTATAAAGGTTACATTGGTTATATTTCACCTGTTGCGGAATTTACTCCTAAAACAGTGCAGTCAACTGATTTGAGAACAAGTCTTGTTTACAGAATAAGAGTTTATATTGATGATATTGATGAATATTTGCGTCAGGGAATGCCTACAACTATCAAGATTAATATAGGAAGCAGCACCCAAAATGAACACAGTAGTAATTAAAAATTTAGTAAAGACCTTCTCATCGATTACCGCAATTGATAACCTTTCATTAAATATTGAAAAAGGCAAAATCACAGGTTTAATCGGTGCTGACGGTGCAGGTAAAACAACTCTGATAAGACTTGTTATCGGACTGTTAGTCCCTGACAGTGGCGAGATTTCTACTCTCGGACTCAATCCTGTTACCCAAAAGTCTGAACTTAATCCCAAAATCGGATATATGCCTCAAAAGTTTGGTTTATATGAAGATTTGACTGTAATCGAAAACTTAAAATTGTATGCTGATTTAAAAGAAGTTCCTTATGATTTTGATAAACTGCTGGAATTTACAAGTTTGAAACCTTTTCAAGACAGACTTGCAGGTGCTTTATCAGGCGGTATGAAGCAAAAACTCGGGCTAGCTTGCACATTGCTCGGTTCACCTGATTTTTTGGTGCTTGATGAACCTTCAGTTGGTGTAGATCCGATTTCAAGGCGTGATTTAATGAAAATGGTGAGTGATTTAATTACACCTGAAACAACTGTATTATGGTCAACTGCATATCTTGATGAAGCACACAGCTTTGATACGGCAGTTGTGCTTGATAACGGCAAAGTAATTTATGAGGGAAAACCACACGAACTTGCTGCAACGCCCCAGGAATTTGAAAACAAAGTTATAGACCTTATGGGCGGATATAAAAAGGAAAAATCACTAATTGCAGAAAATTATTCTCCTATACAAACCGACATTGAGTGTACGGTTGTTGCTGATAATCTTGAAAAGAAATACGGGAATTTCTATGCAGTAAAAAATAATTCTTTCTGTATTAAAAGAGGGGAAATTTTCGGACTTTTAGGCCCTAACGGTGCAGGCAAATCTACTTCTTTTAAAATGATGTGCGGTCTTGCAAAACCTACAAGCGGAACAGCAAAACTAATGGGTGTGGATATTATTAAAGATCCTGAAAAAGCTCGTTCTAATTTGGGGTATATGGCACAAAAATTTTCTCTTTACGGAAGTCTTACTGTACGCCAGAACCTTGAATTTTTTGCCGCAGCATACGGAATAGGACTTTTTGACAGGAAAAAGCGTATTGATGAAATTATTCAGGTTTTCGGGTTTTCAAATATTGAAAACCAAAAGTCAGAAGATTTGCCTTTAGGCTACAAACAAAGGCTGTCAATGGCGTGTGCTTTAATTCATAACCCGCCAATATTATTTTTGGATGAACCCACCTCAGGGGTTGATGTTGTTACGCGCCGCGATTTTTGGAACCATATTACATCGCTTGCCAAAAAAGGAATTACCATTCTGGTTACAACACACTTTATGGATGAGGCTGAATACTGTGACAGGATAAGCCTTTTTTATCATGGAGAAACAATAGCAGTAGGAACTCCGCAAGAACTTAAAGACAGAGCACATGCTTACAATATGGAAGATACTTTTATAACGTTGATTAAGGAGTCTGAAAAAGAATGAAAATTTTATCAGCTTTAATAAAAAAAGAAATATTACAGATTATAAGAGATCCAAGCAGTATTCTTATAGCTTTTGTTCTGCCATTAATATCAATATTAATATATATGTATGGTGTAAACATGGATACAGTAAGGGTTAAACTCGGTATTAAAAATGATGATGCAAACCCTGAAATTTCAACACTTGTAAAATCATTCGGACACAGCAGGTATGTAAATTCATTTGTTTATGATAATGAAGGAAAGCTTACAGAAGATATAGTCCGCTCAAAATTAAAAGGTGCTGTTATAATACCGAACGACTTTTCTACTAACCTGTCCCGCGGTAAAAAGGCTGACGTTCTTATTGTAACCGATGGGACTGAAGTTAATACGGCAAATTATGTTCAAAACTATTCATTGTCAATTTTAAATCAATGGCTTATGACAAGCAAATACAGCGCTCTTGCTTCAAAGCAGATAGTGACACCTGAAATAAGGACCTGGTACAATCAGGATATTAACAGCCATTATTTTATTTTGCCAGGTTCTATTGCTATAACAATGACATTAATCGGAATTTTATTAACTGCGCTTGTTATCGCAAGAGAATGGGAACGCGGGACAATGGAAGCGCTTTTAAGCACGCGTGTCAAAAAAATTCATATTGTGCTGGGTAAATATATTCCTTACTTTTTGCTGGGTATGCTTTCTATGGCATTCAGTGTATTTATGAGTGTAGGAGTTTTTCATATACCGTTTAGAGGAAGCTATCTTGTCCTGTTTTCTGTCAGCGGATTATTCCTATTCACTTGTCTTGGCATAGGCTTGACAATTTCTTCTATAACTAAAAATCAATTCCTCGCCAGTCAGCTTTCACTCGGGCTTGGTTTCTTACCTGCTCTCTTATTGTCAGGATTAATGTTTCCTATTAATTCAATGCCATCATTCTTTCAGTTTTTGACAAGAATTCTGCCGCCAAGATACTATATAACCTTTATAGAAAGCGAGTTTATGGCAGGAACTGTATGGGAAATTGTTATTGTGAATTCTATTTTTCTTACCATACTCGGTCTTCTCTTGTTTATGCTTGTATATAAGAAAACTGATATGAGGTTACTTAAATGATTATAGACTTTTTAAGACGAGTATTTGCTCTTATAAAAAAAGAATTTATTACGATTTGGAAAGATCCTAAAAGCCGTAATATTATTATAGCAATGCCTATTATGCAGCTTCTTGTATTTGCTAACGCAATTACTATGGAAGTAAAAAATATTGATGTTGCAGTTATTGACCGTGATAATTCTGTGGAATCACGTGAACTGCTTTCACGTTTTGAGAACTCTCCAAGATTCAGAAAATTTTATTATGTTCACAACGAAAATGAACTTAAAGAGAAAGTTGATACACAAAAAGTTCAGGTTGGTCTTTATATAGATAATAATTTTTCCAAAAATATAAAGGGACAAATTCCGGTAAATATATTGGTTATAACAGACGGCCGTCAGACAAATTCCGCATCCATAGCAGGCGGTTATGCATCACAAATTATAAACGGCTACAATCTTGAAATCAGCAAAAACAAAGGAGCTGAAATTAATCCAGTTATTAGGAACTGGTATAATCCGAACCTTGAATACAGGTGGTATATATTAACTGTTTTGATAGCAATGCTTGCACTTGTTATAACTATTCTTTTAACAGCATTATCAATAGCAAGAGAAAGAGAATTAGGTACTTTTGATCAACTGATTGTCAGTCCGCTTTCATCTTTTGAAATTCTCCTTGGTAAAACAGTTCCGCCTCTTATCATTGCAATGGGTTTAACCTGTCTGATGACAGTTATTGTAATAGCCTGTTTTAGAGTGCCTTTTGCAGGTTCAATAGTTCTGTTTTTAATTGCAATATTTGTGTCACTTCTATCTATTGTTGGTGTTGGGTTATGTATTTCATCTATATGTAAAACCCAGCAGCAGGCAATTTTGGGTGTTATTACTTTCCAAATGCCTGCAATTTTATTGTCGGGTTTCATTTCACCTATTGAAGATATGCCTGTTTTCCTGCAATATTTTACATACATAAATCCTATAAGATTTTTTATGGTTTTGACCAGAGGAATTTTCTTAAAGGGAATGGGAGTTGAAGATATAATAATGAATTTAATCCCGTTAATTATAATTGCGGCAATGACATTAAGCCTTGCAAGCTGGACTTTCAAAAGAAATTTAGATTAGCTCATATAAAGTTTGAAAAAAATCTGTTTTAATGATACTTTTTCATTAATGAAAAAGTTTTTATTATTTTTACTTGCATTATTAATTTTACAAACAATCAGTTTTGCCGAAAGCAGTTCATATGTAAAGCAAATTGATGAATTTTCCTGCGGACCTGTAAGTTCATATAATCTTATAAAAAAATCTTGTCCTGCTTGCAGGGATTATGATATTAATAAGCTGAAAAGCTTTGAAAGGACAGATAATAACGGAACTACAACTTATAATCTTTGTAACGGGTTAAATAAATACTTTAAATCACAAAATTTACAGACAAATATCAGTTATTATGGAGTAAAAAAATTAAAAAGGTATAAAAACGGCTCAAATGTAGATTTTCAAAATATAGCCAAATTATTAAATGAAGGAAATTCTGCAATATTAAATATTGGTGTTTATACTTTAAATGATGACGGTTCATATACAAGACATTGGGGACATTATGTCAATTTAATATCTGTTAGTGATAATAAACTCAAGGTATTCGATCCTTATGACAAGGCAAATCAATATTCTGATTGGACTATCAAGACCCTCACTGATATTAAAGTTAACAACATAAATGATAATGAAAAATATGTTAATTTGAAAAATTACCACATAATAAGCTCTCAAATTAATTATCTTGAAAAAAATGAATTTGCATTGGTAAACGGTGTCATATTAATAAATGACTTTGAATGAAAAAGGTGCAATGATAAAACATTTTGTGAGCATTTTGTGAGCATTTAAAAAATTCAGGCGTCACCTAAAAAAATAAAAGGCTCGAAAGCCTTTAAAAAACGGAGTGTGTAGTTTTGGCATCAAAAGTCTTTCTGTAACAAGGTCACACTTTCATAAATGGTTATCAAATTCCCTGCTAAATATATAACAAGGAAATTTTACGGTAATTTTAAAAATTAAAGCTTCAAAACATAATTAATTTAGCTACTTTAAAGTAATTCCCTGCTTATAATAAGCAGGGAATTTTTCATCAAAAAGTTTATTTAAACAGGGTATCAATTATCTTTTTCATTTAGTAATTTTTCTTGAATGATTTTATTAAGATAATCTTTTATATAAGCATTTTCTTCATCTGTAAATTCTTCTTCTTTTTGATTATTACGTTCTTTTATAAATCTTACAATTTCTTGGAAATTACATTTAAACAGATTATTCGTTTGAAGTAAAAATTTCCTTGATGGACCATCATTCTGAATAGCATCTTGGACCAACTTTTTAGCAAGAATACTGTAAAGTGGAACTTTCTCTTTCAAACCGCTTGCGTCTGTAATAGTCTTTTGCTGACATAATTCAAGACTAATTGCTTGAAATAGCGTATCCGGAATTATTTTTTTCTTACGTCCTGCGGGATTCCCTGAGTGTCCTTTTGTAAAACGGGTGTTCTTTGGCGGTTTCCCATAACCGATTTCGTAATCCTTATTATTCTCCATCTTGAACCTCCGCAAAGTTGTTGATTAATTTTGCAGTTTTACCGGTTTCTTTCTCCCAGCGGTAAATTGTAACATCCACATATCTCGGGTTTATTTCAATAAGCCTTGCTCTGCGTTTGCAGCGTTCTGCCGCAAGAAGTGTTGAGCCTGAACCGCCAAAACAGTCGAGGACAACATCATTTTTAGATGATGCATCAAGTAAAATATTATGAAGCATAGGGACAGATTTGCTAGTCGGGTGCAGCTTCAGGAGTTCTAGTGATGCAGGGTTTGTTGCACGAACTCCGGGATAATCCCAAACATTTGTACGATACCTGCCATATTTTCCCAGCTGAATATGGTTTTGGTGCTTGGCCTTTCCGTTTTTGAATATCGGAACCATCTCATGTTGGCTTCTATACATAGCCCCCATACCGCCAACACCTTTGTTCCAGACTGCGATATTTTTAAGCTCAGTATAATGTTTTTTGCCCTGAGTTAATAAGGTATTCAGACCTGCCCAATCCATGAAAAGGTAATGCAAGGAACCGTCAACGGAGAATTTTATCAGATTTTGCATGAAATTTGAAATAAACTCAGCGAATTCCAAAACGGTCATCTCTCCAGATGCCATAGCAAATTCTTCATGTTGAGTTTTGCCTAAACCGCAAACGTGACCGTTTATTTTGCAATTATATGGAGAATCAGTTATAACAATTTGAGCAAGTTCACCCTGCATAAGGTGTTCAAACGACTTGGCACGCAGGCAATCACCACAATAAACAAAATGATCACCAAGCCGCCATAAATCTCCGAGTTTTGCTCGTGCAGGTACGTTTGCATCGAGCCAACTTTCGTCTTCTTTGTCAGAGTTGTTGTCTTTGTTTTCGTCCGTATCGTTAGCAAGGAATATTTTATCATAATCAACGGTATCGAATCCCAAGTCTTCAAAAGTAACATCGAATTTTAACAATTTTTCGAGTTCATCTTTTAGGGTCTCAAAATTCCATTCACCGTCTTCTGCAATTCTGTTGTCTAAAATTCGGATTGCATCAGCTTCTTCTTGTGTTAAATTTTCCAGTATTATTACCGGAATTTGAGTGAAGTTGAGATCTTTTGCAGCTAAAAGCCGCAATTCGCCTGCAATGATGTTTTGATTTTCATCGATAATGATAGGGTTTGTGTAACCGACTTTTTTAATTGCATTTTTTAACTTTTGCAACTGCTTTTTTGAGTGTTTGCGCAAACTTTGGTTTCTCAAAATAATTGAATTGATGTCAATCATTTGTAAATTGTTTGATGGTTTGCCCTCTAAAAACGTCTTTTCCAAGTGACGTAAACTTTTTGCGATATCATCGCTATTTAATTTTATATTTATTGATGTCATTTAATTTTCCTTTTTTTGTATTTAACACAGCCTTTATTGCAGCACAAATTGTGCCTATAAGGCCAGAAATAACCGTGCAAAAATATTGCAATTAAACAAGGAGATAAGGGGTTGTATCGTCGTTGTATAAGACTTTAATTTTGACTAAATTTTTAATATTTATATTTGATAAAATCGAAATTTGAAGCTTTATAAATTCCCAAATTTGTAATTCTGCTTCTAAATTTGTGAGAGGTTTAATAAATAATTCAAAACATGTAATTGAGCGGATTAGGTCGAGTAAAAATGCCTGCATATATTGACGGACTTTTTTGCATTTATGTTTTACCGGTTCATTAATTGCAGATGCAATGTTACCAATGATAGCCTCTATTGCCTGCTGACCATTTGAATGCTTTATGGAATTTTCATCTAAAGTTTTGCTGATTTTTATTGACATGTTTTTCTCCGATATGCACAATATAACAGCATTTCAAATATTTTGCAAGCCTATAATTAAATATTGGCAAGGTATATAAGGGATTTATGCTTGTAAAAGTCTTGTATGACAAGGATTTCGCAAGTATAAATTTTTGTAAAATTTAAAGAAAAGGAGTTTATTTATATTTAAATAAACTCCTTTTCACTGTTAAATATTTTCTTTTAAACGAGATTCATGACCTAACATATATTTTCCGCCAAATGTTGCTGCTATACCGTTTCTACCGCCGTTTCTAAGCATTACCTGTCCGTATGCCGTAAATCTGTCGCCAATGAGCTTTTGTACGCCTAATCCGTATTGAAAATATGGTTTTATGCTTAATTCAGGCAATGATACATTATTTGCCGTAAATTGCGTATCATCCATCAAATTCCACATCATACCGACACTTGCATAAGGCTGCCAGCCGCTTTCCGTATTCATTACGAATTTTACGGCAGGTGCTATTTGAAAAGCGTGTAACGGGTCTGCATCTATTCTTACGCCTGCTGCATTTTTATAGTTAAATGTATTAACAAAACTGTAACTTAACATCAAACTTGGCTGAATAATAAATTTGCCGTCTTTGAATTCAAAGTTGTATCCTGTTTTGTTTGCAACACCTGTCATTAACATCGGAAAATCTTCATTACCGAACATTGTACTTGCTTCGGATAAATTCAATCCGATACCTGCTGTTAAACCTGTAAAGAATTTACCTTTATACAAAGAACCTGTAAAACCCAGAGTTCCGCCGTTTTGGTATATACTGTTTCCTGCAAAATTTTGGTGGCTTCCCTGATAAGCTATATAAGGGCTAAATGTCCCTTCAAAACCGTTTTGGAACTGATGAACAATGGAGTCGCCGCCGATAAATGACCCGTAAGACATGTTGTTGACTTTGGGTCCGTTTTTCATTCCGACGCTGTCAAATGATGCATAAGGTTTTACATAAATCCCGCCGGAATTGTATTCAGTTGCCTGATATGTATTCTGTGACGCCGATAATTCCGTAACCGCATATTTGTTTGCATTTTTGGAGGATAATCTCATGCTTGACGGTGAAAGCATTCTCATATCCATATTTGCAAAAGCGTTACTATATGTATCAAGCATTGTCATATAACCGCCTGCTTGTGCAGCAGCAGGAGCAACCATAACAGCAGGGTTTAAATTGCGATAATCTGATGTTGAAGGTCTTGAGAATGTAAAGTTACCTGTTGAAGAATTATAATCCACACCATATTTAAATATTGGTGAATATGCAACGTTACCTACACTTGTCGTTATATGACTTGCAAGGGTTTCACCATTGTCCAAGGTTACGGCAGGTTCTATTGCATTAATTTCAACTTTATCTTTGATTGCGTCGCTTAAAAGATTTATATTACTGACGTTTAAAAAGGCATCTGTATTTGCACTTGCACTGTCTGCGGTAATCTTATCCATTTTTTCTGCTGCCAAATCTGCATCCAGCATTATATTGGAATTGGCGTTAATATTTAATGCCGCCAAATCAATTAAACCTACTGAACCGTTTGCAAGGTTTAATGTTCCGCCGTTGAAATTTAAAGTATTTTTATTAGTTTGGCCGTTCAGATATTCGTCCTTTGCAAAACTTACAGTGCCGCTGTTGAGATTATAATTTACACCGTCAATAAAATTATTATGGAAAGTTTCGGAATTCTCGTTTGTTAATGTTAAAGGGTCTACAATTCCATTGAATGTGATTTTTCCGTCTCCGTTTAATTTTAATTCATTGGAAATATTTGAAGAACGAATATCGTTATTTATTGTTATTTCTTTTTGGTTTGAAGTTGACAAAAAGGCTTTGGAAGAATTTCCGTCCAAATAAATTGCGTTTGTGTCCATGTTTTTATCGGCAGAAACTCCACCGATTGTAACATTATGGTTTACGGCATTAATATTTAATTGGCCGCCGTCTTTAACAGTCAAAGCCCCTTTTCTGTCTTGGAATGTTTTAAAACCGTTTATATTAGTATCATTGAATGTAAGTGTTTGGTTATTTGAAATCACTATTCCTTTTTTGTCGTAACCGTTAAGTGAACGCCCCATACCGTTTACGGTTAGTGATTTCCCGCCAAGTTCTCCTGTCCAGCCTCGGCTTGAACCCTGTGCAGTTATTTCAATATCTTTGTTTGCAGAATAAACACGGTTATCAGAAAGATTTATTTCATGCCCGTCAATGATATCGTTTTGATTAACTGCTGTCGTAAACCCGTCAATAACTTTTGCGTTGCCTGCATCATCAGTTAGTCTGTTTACCTCAATTTTTTTGCCGTCAGATGTGACAGTATACAAATAATCGTTAGTAAGAGTATTTATTTCATTACCGGATGTATTCAATGCAATCGTATCAGGTAATCCGATTTGTGATATATCAACAGAAATTTCATTCACATTATCTTCCATATCGGATAAAACATTTATTCCTGAAATATTTAAGTTTCCGCTTGCAGTCTTTGCATTGATAAAATCAAAATTTTGTTCTTTGCCTGACAAATCCATGTCCATATTTAAGTTTCCGTTGTTGGATGTGAGACTATTAAGAGTCATTGTGCCGGTTTTATTGTTTGTTAAATCTAATGTAGAACCTTCTTCTAAGGTTAAATCCGTTCCGTCAAGGTATTTTTCCTGAGTAAGTTTTAATGTCCCGCCTTTGAGATTAACAGGCAGAGTCGATTCTTTTTCTGGCATAACAAAATTATTAATAACGATTTGTCCTGTTGAAGATAAATCCTCGTAAAGATTTTTTGTCTTATCGTTGATGTTTATTATTGAGTTCTTACCGGTAATTCCGCCGTCAAAGGTAATCTTTTTGCCTTCATTTGAATTTAAATACAAAATATTATTTTCAAGATAAATATCAGCACCGTTTTCTGCTTGATTGCCGCTAAATTTAACATCTTTATTCAAAGCAGTAACATGAACTCCTGCATGTAAATCCAAATCTTCAAAAGTTGGAACTAAGTCCTTTAAAACTCCAGTCCAGCCTGCATAAATTGCTCCGCCGGTATTTGCAGAATTGTTGATAAAATCCGTATCGGTCAATACTAACCCCGAATTATTAGCATAAATTGCCCCGCCTTTATCAGAAGCTCTATTGTTTTCAAATGAAGAATTATTTAATGTTTGAACAGACATTATGGCTCCCAAAACAGGCAGATTACTATCTGAATTATTTAATGCAAAATTACTTGATGTTTGTACCGCTTCAACAACGCCCGGATTTGCCGATATTGCGCCTCCGGAACCACTTGTCTGATTATTTTTAAATACGGAATCATTGATTTCAGAACTTATTGACGTTGCAATCGCTCCACCGCCGTCATCTCCCGAAATATTATTTTCAAAAGTGCTGTTTTCTATAACAAATTTATTCTCCTTATTTGTATCAGGATTTTCGTTATCTTCAGTATTGTAAATTCCATAATAATCATCACCATATGCGAAAATAGCCCCGCCTGCTCCTGCAATTCTGCCAGGCTCAACTTCTCCCTCTTCGCCATTATTTACTTCTGACTTTGCAATATTATTTTTAAAAGTTGAATTTTTTATGTATATATTAGTGCCGACGTTGAATATCACTCCGCCTGTTTCAGACGCAGAATTACCGGTAAATTCAGCATTTTCAACTTCCAAATCTCCAACAACATTCAATGCACCGCCGTTCAAGGCAGAGTTGTTGTCAAACTTGCTGTCATTTACAGCTATTTTGTCTTTTGAATAAACTGCGCCGCCATTTCCTGATGAAGAATTGCCGGTAAATACGGAACTTGCGATATTGATTGATGAACCTTCCGAACTTATTGCTCCTCCGTTTTCACCGCCGGCAATATTGTTTTCAAATATTGAATTCTCTATTACTAAATTACCACTGCCATGTGAAATAGCGCCGCCGTAACCATCGTGATAGTCATAATCGATTTTTTCAACTTCGCCATTACCTTTATAATTGTACTGTGTGCCTTTGTTATCTGCTTTTGCAATGTTATTTTTAAAAATACTGTTCTTAACAGTCAAATCTCCGTTTACAGAGACAGCACCCCCGTCACCACCTGTGGTATTACCTGTAAACTCACTGTTTTCAATATTGGTTTCACCATTGGTGACAACAGCTCCACCTGAACCCAAACCATAATGTTCATTATCAAAGTTATAAATTTCTTCGCCAACTGTAAGACTGCCTTTCTCGGAACTTTCATTATATGACGTATTATTTATGAATTTACTGTTCTTGATGTTGGTAATACTATCGGTGTTCTCACTATAAATGGCACCACCGTAAGCCGCTTTATTGTTTTCAAAAATACTGTCTGTTATATCTAAATTATCTTTGGTATAAATCGCGCCACCGGAACCCTCATAACTCACGTATTCAGCATTTTGACTGACCAATATTCCGTTATCATCATAAGAATTGTTATTAAAAGTTTTATGTTCTATTAAAGAAGTATTATTACTAAAATTTGAGTCGTTTATTACTAACGAGCCCTGCGCATTATGGATTGCCCCGCCATTTCCGTTTGTATAAACCGTACCAACAATTTCACCGTTATACATTATATTATAAACGCCCTCGTTATAAACAGGTGCAGCCGTAACTTCAACGGTTTCACCATCTAATGTTCCTGTTAAAATGCCGGTTTGCGTATCATAATTCCAACCTTCTTTCATATTGACTGTTCGAAGTTGGGTCGCAAAGGCTTTATTTCCGTTAAATATTGAAGCGTTAACAGAATTTATAGTACCTTTATTGTAAATTGCTCCACCGTTATAGGAAGAATTTTCATTAAAAATTGAATTATTAACGTCCAGTGTCCCGTAATTTTCAATAGCCCCGCCGTTTCCGTCATAGTTTATATTTTCCAGTGTCAAATCACTTATATTTAAGGCTTCACCTTCATTTACAATTTGCCTTTCAGCAGCTGAAACAATATTAAATGTAGAAAGTATTGCTGCAGCTATCAATGATGTCAAAAAACTCATCTTTTTCATAATAATCTCCATAATTCTTTATCAAGGACATATTTTTCTATAAATTACCATATTTAAAATAGTATTACAATATTAAAAACATAAAAATCATCTATTTAGATGTCTTTAATACGGTTTATAAGTTCCTAAAATACTATTATCCTCATAAAGAGGTAGTTATGAACATAAAAAAAGATTTCGGACAAAGAATAAAAGAATTACGAAACAAAAAAGGGATTACACAATACCAGCTTGCCGAAATGGCAGGAATTGACCCGAAGCACATGAGCCATATTGAAACTGGAAGAAGTTTTCCGAAAGCTGATTTAATTGAAAAATTCGCAACTGCTTTAGAAATAGAATATACACAGTTGTTTCAGACAGAACACTTACAAGAGCGGGATGTTTTACTTCGCAAAATCAATAATTCTCTCGAAAATGTAACCGATAGTGATTTAAGGACTATTTATAAATTAATTTCTGGATTTATAAATTAACTTTTTCATTCCTCAAGCGGAGCTATTTCATCCATTTCTATATTATAACGTTTTCCTTTTTGGTCTACGCAAGTTGCAAACCAAACTTTCCTGTCTGCATATTCATTAAGCCAAGTCTTAATAAGTAATCATATCTCGTTTGTCTTACGATTAATGATTTTGGTTCCATAGCGGATTCTCGGCAGAGGGCTGAAGTCAGCAGCTTTGCTGTTGCGTGCCCATTTATCGCCGACAACCAAGCTTGCTATGTCCATAAGTCGTTCCTACATGTACTACATAAATTGCTCTTGTTGCAAGTAAATCAAGCCCATTGACACAAATGTTATCATTCGCTACAATTAGGAAAAAGGAGTTCAGAATGGCAGTCCCAAATTATCAAGATTTTATGTTGCCAACACTTGAAGTCATTGCAGATGGTCAAGAACACAAAAATAGTGACGTTGTTCAATATGTAGCAAAGATTTTAAATTTGACTGATGAAGATTTACAAGAAATGTTGCCGAGCGGAAATCAGCAAATATATTATAATAGAGCAGGTTGGGCAAGAACATATCTTAAAAAAGCAGGATTGATTGAATATCCTTCACGCGGTGTTATGAAAATAACAGAAATTGGCAAATCAGTATTAGAAAAGAAGCCAATGAGAATTGATAATAAATTTTTATCAAAGTTTGAAAAATTTAACGAATTTATTAATCACACAACCAAAGAATTCAAAACTGAAGAAAAAGAAAAAACTATCACAAATGACTTAACTCCGGATGAAATTTTTGAAGCTGCGGAAAAAGAATATTTAGAATCCTTAAAACAAGATTTGCTTGAGGCTTTGAAAAAAGTTGACCCTGTAAGTTTTGAGAGAATAGTGCTTGACTTAATGGAAAAAATGAATTACGGAACGGGTTCTATGACAAAATTAAGTCATGATGGCGGTATTGACGGAATTGTCAATGAAGATGAACTTGGACTGCAAAAAATTTATCTACAAGCCAAAAGATATTCTGAAAACAAAGTAAATGAAAAAGAAATTCAAAACTTTGTCGGAGCACTCGGCTGTTCGATTGTAAGCAAAGGAGTCTTTATTACGACCAGTTTCTTTGACGAAAGAGCAAAAAGAAAAGCAGAAGCCGCTCAGGGTAAAGTTGTCCGACTAATTGACGGCGATGAACTTGTAACCTTGATGATTAAATATAATCTCGGAGTTCAGCCTAAAAAAACTTATACAATTAAACGACTTGATGAAGATTATTTGGCTGGGGATGTATAAACGATAAGCTTTATGTCTAACTTCTTGATATAAAACACTTTCGAGTGATGTATATAAGTACAAAACTTGAAAGGATTTTATTATGCCAAATTTGGAAGAACTTATTGCAGTACTTACCGAGGTACAAAATTTAGACCCTGAAAATAAAACTGCAAATGTAAGGCTCTACAATAAATACATATTAATAACAAGACCAGACCAGGAAGATGGCTATTTTATTGAAC
>ENA-ORTV01001749-ORTV01001749.1-human-gut-metagenome-genome-assembly--contig:-NODE-1749-length-22723-cov-4.197724_pt1 | contig 22723 bp, 18 predicted proteins | sample MGYA00241915_ERZ509194 | MGnify/ENA primary metagenome ERZ509194 (study PRJEB26280, sample SAMEA2338810) | human gut metagenome | biome: human gut; feature: human-associated habitat; material: faeces... | reverse complement strand
CGTCTTCGTAGGCGTCGCGGGCCTTGTCCAGCGCCGTGCCGACCCCTTCGAGCGAACCGGTGAAGGCCACCAGCTGTTCGTAGAGTTTCAGCCCGCATGCGGCGATGTCCCTGGTGTTCTTGTCCTGGTCGTTGTATTTCCACAGGTCGGCGACCAATTTGAGCAGGGCGAAAAGGTTCGTCGGCGACGAGATGATGACCTTCTTGTCGTAGGCGTCCGACCAGATGGCCGCGTCGTTCTGCAATGCGGCGAGGAAGGCCGGTTCGTTGGGGATGAACATGATGACGAAGTCGGGCGAGTTGAGCAGGCGCTGGTACTCCTTGCGTCCCAGTTCGTTGACGTGCTGGCGGACGGAGGCCGTGTGCGCTGCGAGGCAGCGGCGGCGCTCCTCTTCGGTTTCGGCCGAGGTATAGCCTACGAAAGCCGTGAGCGAAACCTTCGAGTCGATGACGATGTCTTTCTTCTCGGGCAGGTGCAGCACGACGTCGGGGCGCAGGTTGTGTCCCTCGGCGTCCTTGATGTTGTATTGCGTTTCGTAGTGGATGCCCTTGATGAGCGCTGAACTGTCCAGGATCGTTTCCAGCAGCATTTCGCCCCAGTCGCCCTGCACTTTCGAATTGCCTTTCAGTGCGTTGGTCAGGTTCGTGGTCTCGGTCGTGATGCGCCGGTTGAGCTCCATCAGGTTTTTCAGCTCGGCCTTCAGTTCGCCGCGCTGTGCCGTCTGCGTGGTGTAGATGTCCTCGACGCGCTTGCGGAATTCGACGATGTTGTCGCGGAAGGGTTTGAGCAGCACGTCGAGCGACTCCTTGTTGGTCTCCTTGAAATGCTTGGACTGCTCGCCCAGTATCTCGGTCGCAAGGTTGCGGAACTGGGCCCGGAAGGTCTCCTCCAGTTTTTCGCGCTCGGCTTTTTCGGCCGCGCGATCCTCGGCGTTCTTCGCGCGCAGCGATGCGATCTCGGCCTCGGACGAGGCGCGGAGTGCCGCCAGTTCCGCTTCGGTACGCGTCCGCTGCTCGGTCAGCGCCTGCACCTGTCCTTCGTAGCGCTGCCGCAACTCTTTTTCCGCGGACAAGGCTTGTTCCGCGGCGGCCAGCCGGGCTTCGGCCGCCGCCAGCCGCGACGTGGCATCGCGCTCGCGGGCTTCGGAGGCTTGGTTGTCAGCGGCAAGCCGCCGGGTGTCCCTGCGCCAGAGTACGAGGAACAGGGCGACGGGCACTGCCAGGCTGCACGTAGCGGCCAATATGAAAAGGGTGGTAGGAGTCATCGTGTGTTTTTGTGTCTGTTTCCATGCAAAAATAGCAATTTATTCCCGGAAAAACACCCCGTACCGGGGCATGTGCGTTAATTTAGCCCCGCAACGCAATTTTTAGTCCCGATGTCGCAGGTTGTTACGTATTTTTTTATAGCTTTGTTTGTTCCAAATACGGATTCAAATAATTTCGAATATGAAAAAAACGTTACGATCCCTGAAGCTGGCCTGCCTCGCTGCAGTGTCCATGCTAGTTGTTTCCTGCGGCGGAAGTGCCGATTACCGCAATTTCCTGCCTGCCGATTCCTTTATGACGATGTCGGTCAATCCCGCTTCGCTTCTGCAGAAGAGCGATGCCGGCGACATCGGGCAGCATCCGCTCTTCATCCGGCTCAAGGCCGAGCTCGACAAAGCCGAGGGCATCACCGCCGAGGAGAAGGAATACCTGCTCGCCCTGCTGAAGAACCCCTGCGAATCGGGTGTCGACCTGAAAAAAGACCTGTTCTTCTTCATGTCGATGGATGGCGCGATGCAGTCCCCGAATGTCCGGGGCGGTATGCTGCTGCCCGTCGGCGACAAGGCGAAACTGGACGCCCTGCTTGCACGCATCGGCGAGAAAAGCGGCATTGCACCCCGGCACGAGGGCGGTGTTTCGGTCATCGCATTGGGCGAGGACAGCTCCGTGAGCGGTTTGTGCGCCTACAACGATGTGGCTGTCATGCTCTATTTCGCGCAGGGGTCGCCGGAAAGCGCAATCGATGCCGTTAAGAAACTCTTTGCCCAGAAGTGCGGCGAGAGCCTGATGGGTGACAAGGTCGTTGCCGACCAGCTCTCCGAGAAGAACGACATCAACATGGTGATGGTCTATTCTGCGCTGGCGTCGATGCTGGACAGCAACCCGATGGTGGGTTCGATGCCGATGATGGATGCCCTCAAGGGTGCCACGCTGGCAAGTTCCGTCAATTTCGAGAAGGGCCGGATCGTTTGCGATGCCGCCATGTCGTACAAGGACAAGGAGAGCGAGCAGAAAATGATGGATTTTTACGCCTATGTGAAACCCCAGACGGGAGCCCTGTTGCGCTACGTGCCCCGGAATACGATCGGTGCGATGGCCTACGGCCTCGACGGCGAGAAGATGTATTCGGTGTTCTCCGCAATGCCCGGTTACGGGATGCTGATGGCCAACCCGATGGTCAAGCAGGTGATGGATGCTTTCAGCGGCGACTGCGTGATCTCGTTCTCGGGGATGACAGCCGACGGTCAGTATCCCGTAGCGTCGCTGCTGGCCCAGGTGAAGGATCCCGCCGTGTTGCAGACGATCGTCTCCAACCTCTCCGGTATGCCCATCCAGAAGGCGGGCGAAGGCGAATATACGATCAGCATGGGCGGTGTCACGGTGCTGTTCGGCGTGAAGGGCGATGTGCTTTACTGTACGACCGATGCGGTCGTGAAATCGGCGCTCGACGGTGCGGACATCGAATCGCTGGCTTCGATGAGCAAGATATTCAAGGGCCAGTCGGGAAGCTTCTACGTCGATTTCGAGGGTGTGACCGCGCTGACCGCGCAGCTTGTCGGCGGTAATGTCGACCCGCAGGTCGAGGCCGCGCTCTCCGTGCTGGCCATGTTCGAAGACCTGGAAGCCTATGGTACGATGAAGGGCGGGACTGCCGTAGTCAATATGACGGACAAGGAGCAGAATTCCTTTAAGACTGTCTGCGACAAAATTGGCGAACTGATCCGCCGGTACGTACCGGAGGTCAATTTGTAATAACCTTCGGGGTTTATGGTAAACGGCCGTCCGGGATTCGAACGGCCGTTTACCTTGAAATAAAGAAGGTATGGAATCGATAACTTTGCAACGGGTGCTGCCCTGCGTGTTCGCGGGGAAAGCGGCTCCGCGAGATTCGGGGGTCTGGTTGCAGGAGGTGACCTTCCGCAAGGGGGAGTACTGCCTGCTCGAGGCTGCTTCGGGAACGGGGAAAACTTCGCTGTGCCACTTTCTCTACGGCATCCGGGAGGATTACGCGGGGCGGATACTCTTCGACGGGGCGGATTGCCGCGGCTTTTCCGCCGCGGCGTGGAGCGGCCTGCGCCGCAGGTCGCTGAGTATGCTTTTCCAGGATTTGCGTCTTTTCGGCGAATTGACCGTCGCGGAGAATATCGGCCTGAAAAACGAGCTCACGCATTTCAAGACGCAGGAGCAGATCGGGCGAATGCTCGAGGCTGCGGGTATCGCCGATAAGCGGGATGCCCCGGTCGATAAGCTCTCCTTCGGACAGCAGCAGCGCGTGGCCTTCATCCGCTGCATGTGCCAGCCGTTCGATTTCATCCTGCTCGACGAGCCTGTCAGCCACCTCGATGCCGCTAACGGGGAGTTGCTCAGCGGGATGCTGCTGGAAGAGGCGCAGGCGCAGGGGGCGGGTATCGTCGTTACCTCGGTGGGCAGCCGGCTCGGGCTTCCCTACCATAAAACCCTTACGCTATGACGCTGCTTTGGAAATTGTTGCGCAGCCATCTGAGCGTCGCGCAGACCGTAGGTTTCGCCCTCGCCGGGGTCGTGGGCATGACCATCGTGCTCACCTCGGTGCAGGCTTACCGCGATGTCATGCCGGTCTTCGATGCCCCCGATTCGTTCATGCGGGGCGATTACCTGGTGCTTTCGAAACGGGTCGGCGCGCTCCAGACGATCGGGTTGGGGAGCAGCGACTTTACCCCCGGGGAGCTGGAGGAATTGAAGGGACAGCCTTTCGTCCGGGACGTCGGGGCTTTCACGCCGGCGAACTACCGGGTGAAGGGTACGGTGGGCATGGGCGGCGTGCAGCTCTCGACCTACCTGTTTTTCGAGGCGGTGCCCGACCGTTTTCTCGATGTCGCCTCCGGGAAGTGGAAATACGAACCCGGCGACGGGGACATCCCCATCATCATCCCGCGCAATTACCTGAACCTCTACAATTACGGGTTTGCCAAGTCGCAGGGGCTGCCGCAGATTTCGGAGGGGATATTCCAGCGGGTTTCGCTCGGCATCGAGGTCGCCGGCAACGGGCGCACGGAACAGTTCCGGGGCCGTATCGTCGGGTTGTCGAACCGTCTCAATACGATCCTCGTCCCGGAGTCTTTCATCCGCTGGTCGAACGGGCGGTTCGGCCAGGGCGGGGAGAAACAGGCATCGCGGGTCATCGTCGAGACCGACCGCCCTGTCGATGCCGCGATTTCGGCTTACCTCGACGGCAAGGGCTATGAGGCCGAAGGCGACCGCCGTGACGACGGGAAGGCTGCCTATTTCCTGCAACTTGCGGCCGGAGGACTCGGAGGGGTGGGGCTGGTGTTCAGCGTGATGTCCTTCTACATTCTGATGCTGAGCATTTTCCTGCTCTTGCAGAAGAACAGCGCGAAACTGGAGACCCTGCTTCTGCTGGGTTATGCACCGGGGCGTGTGGCACGGCCGTATTGGTTGCTGACCCTGTGGCTCAACCTGGGTGTCCTCGTCGTGGCCGTGGTGCTGTCGTGGCTGGTGCGTATGTGGTACCTGCCCGAACTGGCGGCATTGCAGGAGGGGTATGCCCCCTCCGGGGTCGGCGTTACATGGGCATGCGGCATAGGGCTTGCATTGCTGCTTTCACTGTCCAACGGCATTGCGATACGCCGGAGGATCGACACCCTGAACCGGAAAAGATCCTGACCGGCAGTTCTTTCGGGACGGAATCCCCGGAAAGACCGTGCGACAGGGAACCGGCATTCGGAATCCCGAACTGCAACCCCGAACCCCAAAACCCGGGTTTGCGGGGACGGAATCCCGCTCCGAAGCATGGGAAACTGCCGGGAAATGACTATATTTGTCGTAAGTAATATTCGAACCATGAACAGAATCGTAGCACCTTCGATGCTTTCGGCCGATTTCGGCCACCTGGAACGCGACACGCAGATGGTCGACCGCAGTGCGGCCGAGTGGGTACATATCGACGTGATGGACGGCGTGTTCGTCCCCAATATCTCCTTCGGGTTCCCGGTGCTGAAGGCCATCCGCAAGGTGACCGCAAAGTGCCTCGACGTGCACCTGATGATCGTCGAGCCGGAGCGTTACGTAGCGCGTTTCGCCGAGGCGGGCGCCGACATCGTGACCTTCCACTACGAAGCCACGTACGATCCCAGGGGGTGCATCGAAATGATCCGCAAGGCCGGTGCGAAGGCCGGGGTGTCGATCAAGCCGGCGACTTCGGTCGAGGTGCTGCGCGATATCCTCCCGCTGGTCGACCTGGTGCTGGTGATGAGCGTCGAACCCGGTTTCGGCGGGCAGTCGTTCATCCCGGCTTCGATCGGGAAGATCGAAGTCCTGCGGGCGATGGCCCGGGAGCTGGGCTTGCAGACCGTCATCGAGGTCGACGGCGGCATCTCGTCGCACAATGCCCGCGAGGTTTATCAGGCGGGTGCCGACGTGCTGGTTGCCGGCAATGCCGTTTTCGGTGCCGCAGACCCGCAGGCCGAAATCGTGCGGATGCTCAACGCCTGAACCTGCGTTCGGCCTCGCGGATGAACCGCAGGTGGCGTTCCGACTTTTCCATGACTGTGTTTGTTTCGAACTCCAAAGATACCATATGTCGGATTAAATCACTAACTTTGCCGTGATTTTAGACAGACCATGATATCTCTTGACAACCTTACAGTAAGTTACGGGGGCTGGACGCTCTTCGACAACATATCGTTCCTGATAAACCCCAAAGACCGCATCGGCCTCGTCGGCCGGAACGGGGCGGGCAAAACCACGCTGCTGCGCATCATTACGGGCGAGCAGCAACCGACCTCGGGCAGCGTGACCCTGAACGGCGACTGTACGATCGGCTACCTGCCGCAGACCATGCGTGTGGCCGATACGACGACGCTCGTCGAGGAGACCGCCAAGGCGTTCGAGGAGGTGCTGCGCCTCGAGGCCGAGATCGAGCATCTGACGCGCGAGATCGCGGAGCGTACCGACTACGAAAGCGACGGTTATGCGCAGCTGTTGCACCGCCTGAACGATGCGCAGGATCACTACCATATCCTCGGCGGCGAGACCCGCGAAGCGGATATCGAAAAGACGCTGCTGGGGCTCGGGTTCAAACGCGGGGATTTCGGACGCCCGACGAGCGAATTCTCGGGCGGCTGGCGCATGCGTATCGAGCTGGCGAAACTACTGTTGCGCCGTCCCTCGATCTTCCTGCTCGACGAGCCGACGAACCACCTCGACATCGAATCTATCCAATGGCTCGAAGATTTTCTGATCAACAACGGCAAAGCGGTGATTGTCATCAGCCACGACCGCAAGTTTGTGGACAACATCACCACCCGCACTATTGAAGTGACAATGGGACGTATCTACGATTATAAAGTGAATTACTCACAATATCTGACCTTGCGCAAAGAACGTCGCGAACAGCAACAGAAGGCTTATGACGAGCAGCAGAAATTTATCGCTGAGACGAAAGAGTTCATCGAACGCTTCAAAGGAACGTATTCAAAGACGTTGCAAGTGCAGAGCCGTGTCAAGATGCTGGAAAAGCTGGAACTGCTGGAGGTAGATGAGGAAGATACTTCCGCTTTGCGGTTGAAATTTCCGCCTTCGCCCCGTTCGGGAAGTTATCCGGTGATTATGGAAGGTGTCGGCAAAACGTATGGCAATCACGTGGTGTTCCGCAACGCAAACCTGACGGTGGAACGCGGGGACAAGGTTGCCTTTGTCGGGAAGAACGGCGAGGGTAAATCTACGCTCGTGAAGTGTATCATGAAGGAAATCGAACACGAGGGGACACTGACGCTGGGCCATAACGTACAAATAGGATATTTTGCACAAAACCAGGCTTCGCTCATGGACGAAAACCTAACGGTTTTCCAGACGATCGACGATGTGGCGAAAGGTGAGATCCGGAACAAAATCCGTGATTTGCTGGGTGCGTTTATGTTTGGCGGACCGGAGGAATCAATGAAGAAGGTGAAAGTGCTTTCGGGCGGGGAACGGACACGTCTGGCAATGATTAAATTGTTGCTGGAACCGGTCAATCTCCTCATTCTCGATGAGCCCACGAATCACCTTGACATGAAAACCAAAGATATTCTGAAACAGGCGCTACTCGACTTCGACGGCACTCTGATCGTTGTCTCCCACGACCGTGACTTCCTCGACGGACTGGTTTCAAAGGTGTATGAGTTTGGCAATCAGAAAGTGACGGAACATCTTTGCGGCATCTACGAGTTCCTTGAAAAAAAGAAAATGGATTCGCTGCAAGAACTGGAAAAGAAATAAAATTGCCGGTAGTATACCTTTCTCTTTCTTCCCGAAGGAGGAGAATGGAGATACCACCGACTGGTTAAATTGCCGCCAAATTTGAAGAAGAACAAATAATAAAAGATGTTATCGGCTTTTAACGGAGAAAAAGTTTTTGTATCTTTGTAACGTTCAAATAATCAAGCTGAAGCCGATACATATCCAAAAGAAAGGATGAAAAGGAAGAAACGATATATAGTAACATTGCTGCTTTTTATCAACATTATTATGTTGACGGCAGCCGTTATTCCTCATCATCACCACCCCAACGGAACGATTTGCATGAAACAGGACTTGCCCGTAGAACAGCAATGTCCCAAACATCATCATCATCCGGCAAGCGACTCATGTTGCAGCAGCGAATGTATGACGCGCTTCCACTCTCCCATTCCTTCCTTCCACACAGATAGCGGACCGGACTACGTGTTCATCGCCACCCTGTTCACGGACGGAATCATCGAACATCTGCTAAAACCACAAGAGAGACGGGTCAAGAACTATTACGTCTACCGAGACTCGCTGCACGGGACGAACATCCCCCGTACCACCTCTCTCCGCGCCCCTCCCTATTCTGTTTTCGCGTAAGACCAACGTGAATGCAAACTTGTTGCATCCGCGTCACCCTATCTTTGTAACGTAAAAACAGTAAATTTTAGTAGGAAAATATCATTTATGAAAAAACTTATTTTTATGGGAATCCTGGGCTTATTCGCTTTAGGAGCCTGCAATAACAAGAATACACAAGGTCATGAAGGACATGGCCATAATACCGTCACACACAACAACGATGAACACGACCATGAAGCGGAAGGTCACGACCATGAAGCGGAAGGACATACCCATGGAACAGAAGGAGAATGCAACGGCGATCATAAACATGATGCGGCCGACAATCACCAAGGCACTGCTGCCGGACACGATGAAACTGCCGAAGCCGCCCACAGCGACGAAATCATCCTCCCGAAAGCGAAAGCCGATGCTGCCGGAGTGAAAGTAAGCATTGTAGAACCCGCCCCTTTCCAACAAGTAATCAAGACCAGCGGACAGGTATTGGCTGCACAAGGCGACGAATCCGTCGCGGTAGCCACTGTGGCAGGTGTTGTCTCATTCCGCGGAAAGGTGACGGAAGGTATGAGTGTAGGCAGCGGCACTCCGCTAGTGACCATTTCCTCGCACAACATCGCAGACGGCGACCCGGTGCAACGTGCCCGCATCGCTTACGAAGTGTCGAAGAAAGAATACGAACGGATGAAAGCGCTTGTCAAAAACAAAATCGTATCCGACAAGGATTTTGCACAGGCAGAGCAAAATTACGAGAATGCCCGCATCAGCTATGAGGCGCTCGCAAAGAACCATTCGGCAATCGGACAGAACATTACCGCTCCTATCGCCGGCTACGTGAAAAGTATTCTGGTGAAAGAAGGGGATTATGTCACAATTGGCCAGCCATTGGTCAGCGTGACACAGAACCGCCGTCTGTTCCTCCGTGCCGAAGTGTCGGAAAAGTATTACCCGTATCTCCGCACAATTAATTCCGCCAATTTCCGGACACCATATAATAATAAGGTATATGAATTGGGAACATTGAACGGCCGGCTTCTCTCGTTCGGCAAAACAGCGGGAGACAACTCTTTCTATGTCCCCGTAACTTTTGAATTTGACAACAAAGGCGACATCATAGCCGGTTCGTTCGTAGAGGTCTACCTGCTTTCCTCCCAACTGGAGAATGTCCTTTCCCTTCCCCGCACGGCACTGACCGAGGAACAGGGAATCTACTTTGTATATCTGCAACTTGACGAAGAGGGATACAAAAAGCAAGAAGTGACTTTAGGCGCCGACAACGGCAAAAATGTGCAAATCCTCACCGGAATAAAACCGGGCGACCGCGTAGTGACGGAAGGAGCTTATCAGGTTCGTCTGGCAAGCGCCAGCAACGCAATTCCCGCACACAGCCACGAACACTAAGCGGCAAGGCGCCGCAGCCGGATTGCTTTGCGGTGCATCTATCTCATTTTTTATCACTCAATTGATGAATTATCATGCTTAACAAAATTATACATTACTCCCTGCATAACAGGTTGGTCGTACTCTGCGCGGCTTTCCTCCTGCTCATCGCGGGCACCTACACTGCCATGAATACCGAAGTTGACGTCTTCCCCGACCTCAACGCCCCGACGGTGGTTATCATGACCGAAGCCAACGGTATGGCAGCCGAGGAAGTGGAACAACTCGTTACCTTTCCTGTCGAAACAGCCGTAAACGGTGCTACCGGTGTACGCCGTGTCCGTTCTTCGTCCACCAACGGCTTCTCCGTTGTCTGGGTGGAATTTGACTGGGGAACAGACATCTACCTCGCCCGCCAGATTGTCAGCGAGAAACTGGCGGTAGTCAGTGAATCCCTCCCCGTCAACGTGGGCAAGCCGACGCTGGGCCCGCAATCTTCTATCCTGGGCGAAATGCTGATTGTCGGTCTGACCGCCGACTCGACCTCCATGCTCGACCTCCGCACGATTGCGGACTGGACGATTCGCCCGCGCCTGCTGTCCACCGGAGGGGTGGCACAGGTAGCCGTATTGGGCGGAGATATCAAAGAATACCAGATTCAACTGGACCCGGAACGGATGCGCCACTACAGCGTTTCAATGGGTGAAATAATGGCTGTCACCCAAGACATGAACTTAAACGCCAACGGTGGCGTACTTTACGAGTTCGGAAATGAATATATCATGCGTGGGGTACTTTCTACCCCGAAGGTCGAGGAGCTAGGCAAAGCAGTCGTAAAAACTGTAAACACTTTCCCCGTCACACTGGAGGACATCGCCGACGTGAAAATCGGCCCCAAAGCTCCGAAACTGGGAACCGCTTCCGAACGCGGCAAACCTGCCGTACTAATGACAGTCACCAAACAGCCTGCCACTAGTACCCTCGAACTGACCGACAAACTGGAAGCCTCTCTGAAAGACCTCCAAAAGAACCTGCCTGCCGACGTGAAAGTGTCTACTGATATTTTCCGCCAAAGCCGTTTCATCGAAAGTTCGATCGGCAACGTGAAGAAGTCGCTTTTTGAAGGCGGTATTTTCGTGGTGATCGTCCTGTTCCTGTTCCTGGCAAATGTACGTACAACGGTGATCTCGCTGGTGACACTGCCTATCTCACTGCTCGTCTCCATTCTTACGCTGCACTATATGGGATTGACTATCAACACAATGAGTCTCGGTGGTATGGCCATTGCTATCGGTTCACTGGTGGACGACGCGATCGTGGACGTCGAAAACGTGTACAAGCGCCTGCGGGAGAACCGGCAGAAACCGGAGGCCGAACGGCTCAGTACACTGGAGGTGGTATTCAACGCCTCGAAGGAAGTTCGTATGCCTATCCTTAATTCGACGTTGATTATTGTAGTCAGTTTTGTCCCCCTGTTCTTCCTGAGCGGAATGGAAGGAAGAATGTTGGTCCCGCTGGGCATTGCGTTTATCGTGGCGTTGTTCGCTTCGACGGTTGTTGCGCTGACGCTGACCCCGGTACTTTGCTCGTATCTGCTGGGCAGTAACAAGACGAACAAGGAACTGAAAGAGTCATTCGTAGCCCGTTGGATGAAAGGGATTTACGGGAAGGCACTGACTTGGGTACTGGCCCACAAACGGGTGACTTTGGGAAGTACAATCGGACTGTTTGTGGTCGCTCTCGGTGTGTTCTTCACTCTCGGACGCAGCTTCCTGCCTTCTTTCAATGAGGGCTCGTTCACAATCAACATCAGTTCGCTGCCGGGCATTTCGTTGGAAGAAAGCAACAAAATGGGACATCGTGCCGAGGAACTGCTGCTGACAATTCCAGAGATACAGACGGTAGCCCGTAAGACGGGACGTGCCGAACTGGACGAGCACGCGCTTGGCGTGAACGTCTCGGAAATCGAAGCTCCGTTCGAGCTGAAAGACCGTCCGCGCAACGAGCTCGTTGCCGAAGTGCGCGAGAAACTAGGAACGATCACCGGTGCAAATATAGAAATCGGTCAGCCTATCAGCCACCGAATCGATGCCATGTTGTCCGGTACAAAGGCAAACATCGCCATCAAACTTTTCGGCGATGACTTGAACAAGATGTTCTCACTCGGCAACCGGATAAAGGACGCTATCGGAGATATACCGGGCATTGCCGACCTCAACGTGGAGCAGCAGATCGAGCGTCCGCAGTTGAAGATTCAACCGAAACGGGAGATGCTTGCCAAGTTCGGGATTACCTTGCCGGAATTCTCGGAATATGTCAACGTTGCCCTTGCAGGAAAAGTGATCTCGCAGGTTTATGAACAGGGAAAGAGCTTCGACCTCATCGTAAAAGTGAAGGATGACGCACGGGACGAAATGGAGAAAATCCGTAACTTAATGGTAGACACCAACGACGGCCGCAAAGTGCCTCTGAACTACGTGGCGGAAGTGGTTTCGGCCATGGGACCGAACACGATCAACCGCGAAAACGTGAAGCGCAAAATCGTGATTTCCGCCAACGTGGCGGACCGTGACCTCCGAAGTGTGGTAAACGACATCCAAAAGCGCATCGATACGTCTATACAGCTCCCCGAAGGCTATCACATCGAATACGGCGGACAGTTTGAAAGCGAACAAGCCGCCAGCCGGACATTGGCGCTGACTTCATTCATCAGCATTGTTGTCATCTTCCTGCTGCTTTACAACGAGTTCCGCAGCGTGAAGGAATCCGGCGTTATCTTGTTGAACCTGCCGCTTGCACTAATCGGCGGTGTTTTCGCACTGGTCATCACGACGGGTGAGGTCAGCATTCCGGCAATTATCGGGTTTATCTCCCTGTTCGGCATTGCGACCAGAAACGGTATGTTGCTTATCAGCCACTACAACCACCTACAAAAAGAGGAAGGACTGAACGTATACGACAGTGTCATGCAAGGCTCGCTCGACCGTCTGAACCCGATTCTTATGACAGCGCTTTCGTCGGCACTGGCACTGATCCCGCTGGCGCTCGGCGGCGACTTGCCCGGAAACGAAATTCAAAGTCCAATGGCCAAAGTTATCTTGGGCGGACTTTTAACCTCTACGTTCCTGAACGGTTTCATCGTTCCGATTGTTTACCTGATGATGCACCGCCGGCCTACCGACGCTGCACCGGAGCAAGAATCCCTCGCGACACCCTGCTAATCATCAGCCAGACGTAATAGAAGAAACAAATAAAAGAAAAAGTATGAAACGGATTATCATTATAAGTTCTTTTGCTGCCACTGCACTCTTCACCCTGACGGGGGGTGTGCAGGCACAGAACAGCATAGAACAGGTATTAAAAAATATAGAAACGAACAACAAGGAGTTGCAGGCGAACGCCCAACTGATTACCTCGCAGAAACTGGAATCCAAAACGGACAACAACCTGCCCGATCCTACCTTGTCCTACGCTCACCTCTGGGGAGCAAAGGACAAAAACGAAACAATCGGCGAACTCGTCGTTTCGCAGAGTTTCGACTTCCCCAGCCTGTATGCCACGCGCAATAAACTGAACCGGTTGAAGGCAGGGGCTTACGACAGCCAGGCGGACGTATTCCGTCAGGACAAACTGTTGCAGGCGAAAGAAGTCTGTCTGGACATTATCATGCTCCGCCAGCAGAAACAAATTCTCGAAGAAAGGCTCCGCAACGCGGAAGTACTCGCTGAAATGTATGCCAAACGTCTCCAAACCGGAGACGCCAACGCCCTCGAGACGAACAAAATCAATCTGGAATTACTGAACGTCCGCACAGAAGCCTCACTCAACGAAACGGCGCTCCGCAACAAAATGCAGGAACTGAATACGCTGAACGGCAATATCCCGGTGGTCTTTGAAGAAAGCCGGTATCCCCTCACTCCTTTTCCCTCCGATTACCAGATCTTGAAATCGGAAGTGCTCTCTGCCGACCGTACCCTCATGGCGCTCGGCAACGAAAGCCTCGTTGCCCGGAAACAAATAGCGGTCAACAAATCGCAGTGGTTGCCGAAACTGGAACTGGGATATCGCCGGAACACAGAAACGGGCACACCTTTCAACGGGGTAGTAGTCGGCTTCTCTTTCCCTCTTTTCGAAAACCGGAACAAGGTGAAGATTGCGAAAGCACAAGCTTTGAACATCGACCTGCAAAAAGAAAATGCCACGTTGCAAGTTGAATCCGAATTGTCACAGCTCTATCGTGAAGCCAAAGCACTGCATAACTCTATGGAAGAATATAAAAAGACGTTCCGGTCGCAACAGGACTTGGCATTGCTGAAACAGGCACTCACCGGAGGACAAATCAGCATGATAGAGTATTTCGTAGAAGTATCTGTCATCTACCAGAGCCACCAGAACTATCTGCAACTCGAAAACCAATATCAGAAAGCAATGGCACGGATTTACAAAAGTAAGTTGTAGGCCTTATCCGGCCTTTACAACACGCGGATCTTTTCCGGCAAATACCCGCTACGGATACGCCATTCCTGCGGATAAAGATTATTAGCCCGGTTGCCGATATTCTTCACAAAACCCAGAGGAATATTTCGATAAGTGAGCAAAACATACCCGCGAGGGGCTGTCGCCGGCAAAGTGACAGCCTCTTTCCGCAAATAAGCGATTGCTTGTTCATAACTCACCGCCTCGGTTGCAAAAACATCCTGCCGCAGAAGAAGGGCACTCATGGCCAAGGCATGGGCGGGAATCAGATCTTTTCCTTTCACCTCGCCAACCGAAACGCCTGCCTGCACCACCCGCAAATGTTGTTTCATGGCAGCCAGTTCGGCTACGCATTGCTGAGGAAACGCGTGTATTTCAGCACCTTCTGCCGACAAGACGTACTTTCCGGCACACTCATCATTCAGCCATTTTCCGGCCGTTGCCATGTTTTCCTTGGAGACAGGCGAAGAAGAGGCTCCCCTACCTTTCTTACCTTTTTTCCCGGCGGATTTTCCTTTCGGAAACGAATAATAATCGGCATAACTGTCCTCCCCTGCCGTTTCCGGTTTGCGGAGTACGGACAAGAAAAAGCCTTCACCCTTCGTCTTATGCGGGAAAAAGTGATATACGGAAGCCGATTCGCCGCACAGCAGATTTCCTGTGATATTCCACTCTTCCCGAATATCTACCGCCAACGATTCCGCCCCAAATTCCTGCTGAATCCAACGGACATTTTCTTCGTCCTCTTTCGTGTTATATGTACAGGTACTGTATATAAGAATGCCTCCGGGCTTCAGACTCGGCCAAATGTCCGCAATAATCCTCCGTTGCCGTTGCCAGCAAATTTCCACATTCTCCGGACTCCATTCTTCAACGGCCACCGGATCTTTACGGAACATCCCTTCGCCGGAGCAAGGCACATCTGTCAGAATAACGTCAAAGAAAGAAGGCAAAGCCGAAAAATCAGCCGGGTCGTTATTCGTAACCACCACATCCGGATGTCCCCATTTCGTCAGGTTCTCCGCCAAAATCTGCGACCGGTTCCGGATTACCTCGTTGGCAACCAGCAAACTACCTTCGGGCAACACACTACGAGCATGGGTCGATTTCCCTCCCGGAGCGGCACAAAGGTCGAGCATCACCACCGGCTTCGTGACATGCTGCCGGAGCACCTGTTCCACGAACATCGAAGAAGCCTCCTGCACATAATAACACCCTGCATGAAACAACGGGTCGAATGTAAAAGTGAGCCGTTCGTCGAGGTAGATTCCCTCCGAAGACCAGGGAGGTTGAACCGATAGAGCATTTTCCACTTTCAACCGATGAACTTTCAACCGATTCAGTCTAATGCTCACGGGAGGTTCCTGCTGCAAGGCGGAAACCAGTTTTTCGTATTCTTCGACGCCCAACAAAGCGCGGGTATATTCTGTAAAAGAAGCGGGTAAATTCATTTTCATTTATTAATTTGCGCAAATATCAAAAATATTTCGTCTCTTTGCAACTTTCTCGGATACTAACTGCGTCTAACAGACAAAGAAACAAATTAAAAAATAACAAATATGAAACAAATTCTAATAGCATTATTGCTCGCATTCACCACTTCGACAGTAATTAATGCACAAAAACAGAGTAGCATTGAGAAGGATTCTACCGAAAATGTGAAAGTGACCCTTTCGAAAAAGACAGATACCAAGGCGGATGAATCCAACACAACAGTGACGGTGATCGGCGTAGATACAACGGACATGGATACGACGGCGGGCAAGGATGACAACGACCTTCCCTTCGGCAACCTCAGCGACACGATCAGCGGAGGGATTCTAATCTCTATTATCGCAATCGTCGCCGTCTTCGGACTGCCCGTATTTATCTTGTTTGTAATCTTTTTCTTCCGCTACAAGAACCGGAAAGCTCGTTACCGCCTTGCCGAACAGGCCATTGCAGCCGGACAACCGCTGCCGGAAAACTTTATCCGTGAAAACCGGCCGGCCGACCAACGCTCACAAGGCATCAAAAACACCTTTACAGGGATCGGACTTTTCATCTTCCTCTGGGCGATCATCGGAGAGTTCGGAATCGGAGCAATCGGACTGCTTATCATGTTTATGGGCATCGGCCAATGGATAATAGGCAGCAAACAACAGAAAACAGATGATATTGATCCTTTCCGGATGAACGTTTCCCGGAAAAGGGACATCGAGACAGCCGCCCCTTCGGCAACGCAGCAGGAAGAAAGAAACGGAGAAAAGAGCGACGAAAATAAATGAGCCAACTCAACGATATATCGCTAGTCGCACAGGTCGTAGTGTTCAAAAACACTAGGGCCTTCGACCAGTTAGTGAAGAAATACCAGTCGCCCGTGCGGCGGTTCTTTCTCAACCTGACTTGCGGCGACAGCGAATTGAGTGACGATTTGGCGCAGGATACATTCATCAAGGCATATACCAATCTCTCTTCTTTCCACAACCTGTCGAGTTTCTCAACGTGGCTCTACCGCATTGCCTATAATGTTTTTTATGATTATATTCGCAGCTGGAAAGAAATGGCCGGCTTGGACACAACGGAAATAGATGCCATTAACAGTACCGAACAAGAAAACGTCGGGCAGAAAATGGATGTCTACCAGTCGCTCAAAACGCTAAAAGATGTGGAACGAACCTGCATCACCTTGTTTTATATGGAAGATTTAAGCATTGACAAGATCGCAGGTATTACCGGAATACCGGCAGGAACGGTGAAAAGCCACCTGTCGCGTGGAAAAGATAAATTAGCAACGTACTTAAAACAAAATGGTTATGACAGAAATAGACAATGATAAACTCTTGCGCGACTTCTTTACCGAAAACAGGCAGGAGATAGCGGACAGGGGATTCAGCCGCCGTGTCATGCACCACCTACCCGACCGCAGCAATCGGCTGGCACGCATTTGGAACGCCTTCGTCATGGCTGTGGGAGCCGTACTTTTCGTCTCCTTAGGTGGACCGGAAGCTGCATGGGGAACGATTCGGGAGGTATTCATCGGCATGATTAATCATGGAACAACAAGTCTCGACCCGAAATCAATCATTATCGCAAGTGTAGTGTTACTGTTTATGGCTGCGAGAAAAGTAGCTTCATTGGCATAGGCGGTACAGAAATGTTAAGATGATACTATCGACTGTTTAATCAGTCCCCATTATTTTCCTCTTAATTTTTCCCTTACTAATAAAGCTATCCGAGTGTTAAACAATAATAAATCTACCCTTTGTCCCCGATTAGCCCAAACATAGATGTTGTATCTTTGTTGCTCTGTAAACTAAAATAGAGAGAAAAGTTTTGAAATTACGTATATTCATTTTATTCCTGTTCCTGCCTTTATTGCGTGCCCAGGCAAGCGTCATCGACAGTTTGATGACCCACCCCCGGGATTCTATCGGACTCACGAGTGATTCCCTTGTACTGCATTTTTTAGAGGAATCGGGTATACCTATCTCCGATAATAATAAAGTGAAACTGCTGAAAAGCGGGCGGGAAAAGTTTATCGACTTGTTTGAAGCAATCCGTCAGGCCAAGCACCACGTGCATCTGGAATATTTCAACTTCCGAAACGACTCTATCGCCAACGCCTTATTCGCCCTTCTCGCCGAAAAAGTAAAAGAAGGTGTCGAAGTGCGGGCAATGTTCGACGCTTTCGGCAACTGGTCGAACAACCAGCCGCTCAAAAAAAGACACCTCAAGAAAATCCGTGAACAAGGGATTGAAATCGTCAAGTTCGACCCGTTCACTTTCCCTTATATCAACCACGCCGCCCACCGCGACCACCGGAAGATTGTCGTAATCGACGGAGAAATAGCTTATACCGGCGGCATGAACATCGCCGACTATTACATCAATGGACTACCCAAAATCGGTACATGGCGCGATATGCACATGCGCATTGAAGGCGATGCGGTGAACGATTTGCAGGAGATTTTCCTTACAATCTGGAACAAGGAAACCAAGCAGAACATCGGCGGGGAAATTTATTTCCCCCAACATGAAGACAGTACAAATATCGTTGTCGCTATCGTAGACCGTACTCCGAAGAAAAACAGCCGTATGCTAAGCCATGCATACGCCATGTCAATCTACTCGGCACAAAAAAACGTACATATCGTCAATCCTTATTTCGTGCCGACTTCTTCTATCAAAAAAGCGCTCAACCGGACAATCGACCGGGGAGTGAACGTAACAATTATGGTTTCGTCCGCCTCCGACATCCCTTTCACGCCGGATGCCGCACTTTACAAGTTGCATAAGTTGATGAAACGGGGGGCAACAGTTTATATGTACAACGGAGGATTCCACCATTCTAAAATAATGATGATCGACGACTTGTTCTGCACCGTCGGCACCGCCAACCTGAACAGCCGCAGCCTCCGTTACGACTACGAGACGAACGCTTTCATCTTCGACAAGAAGACAACGGCGGAACTGAACACCATGTTCCGCAACGACATCGAGCACTGCACACAGTTGACACCGGAATTTTGGAAAAAGCGCTCACCATGGAAGAAGTTCGTCGGCTGGTTTGCTAATTTATTCACGCCATTTTTGTAATTTTGCACAAAGAGGATGACTAAAAAGCCAATAGTATCCCAAACTCTCCTCCTTCCCGAAAGAGGGGATTGGAGAGGCTACCGACTTTTAAGCACAGCCTTGCAAATGCATTAACGCTTTGATAATTTACTCATTATGAAACAATATCTCGATTTACTGAACCGTGTGTTGACTGAAGGCACGGAGAAAAGCGACCGCACCGGTACCGGAACGATCAGCGTGTTCGGTCACCAAATGCGCTTCAACCTCGACGACGGCTTTCCCTGTCTCACCACCAAGAAATTACATCTGAAATCAATCATATATGAATTGCTGTGGTTCCTCCAAGGAGACACGAACGTGAAATACCTGCAAGAACACGGCGTCCGCATCTGGAACGAATGGGCGGACGAAAACGGTGATCTGGGACATATCTACGGCTACCAATGGCGTTCGTGGCCCGACTACAACGGCGGATTCATCGACCAGATCAGCGAAGCGATAGAGACGATCAAACAGAACCCGGACTCACGCCGGATTATTGTCAGCGCATGGAACGTAGCGGATTTGAATAATATGAACCTCCCTCCCTGTCATGCTTTTTTCCAGTTCTACGTAGCGGACGGACGACTGAGCCTCCAACTTTACCAACGCAGCGCCGACATTTTCCTCGGCGTGCCTTTCAACATTGCTTCATACGCACTGTTGCTGCAAATGGTAGCGCAGGTGACGGGATTGAAGGCCGGAGACTTCGTTCATACATTCGGTGACGCACATATCTATCTGAATCATCTGGAACAGGTAAAACTGCAACTGTCCCGCGAACCGCGTCCGTTGCCGCAGATGAAAATCAACCCGGATGTGAAAAGTATCTTCGACTTCAAATTCGAGGATTTCGAACTGGTGAATTATGACCCGCATCCGCACATCGCAGGTGTGGTAGCAGTCTGACCCCGGCACGATGCAGACGGGAGAATATCAAACGAACTTAATCTGTATGAGTAAAATATCTATTATAGCGGCCGTAGACCGCCGCATGGCTATCGGATTCGAGAACAAACTCCTTTTCTGGTTGCCCAACGACTTGAAACGTTTCAAAGCACTGACCACGGGAAATACGATTGTTATGGGAAGAAAAACTTTCGAATCACTCCCCAAAGGTGCCCTGCCCAACCGCAGGAATGTCGTTCTGTCTTCAAATCCGGCTGCGGAATGTCCGGGAGCGGAAGTATTCCCTTCACTCGAAGCGGCTCTGCAAAGTTGCAAGGAGGATGAACACGTATATATCATCGGCGGCGCAAGTGTCTACCAACAGGCGATTCCCTTTGCCGACGAACTTTGCCTGACGGAAATAGACAGCACCGCACCGGAGGCTGACGCCTTTTTCCCCGAAGTCTCGCCCGCCGTATGGCACGAAAAAAACAGAGAAGCTCATCCTGCGGATGAGAAACATCTCTGCTCGTATGCATTTGTTGATTACGTAAAAGCGTAAAAAACAACTATTACAACTTATTAATCTTCGTCTTCTACGTCGACCATGATCGGCATCTGCCGTTTAATGGCTTCGTGGAAGGAGATTAGCGTTTCGGTACGCGCCAACCCCAACGGTTGCAGCTTATCGTGGATAATGCTCAGCAAATGGTGGTTGTTCTTAGCATAAATCTTGATAAACATATCATATTTTCCGGTGGTGAAATGACATTCTACCACTTCCGGAATCGCTTCCAAGGCTTTTGTCACCGAATCAAAGGACTCGGGGTCCTTCAGATAAATGCCGATATAAGCGCAAGTCTCATATCCTATCTTTTCAGGGTCGATCACATATTCCGAACCCTTTAATATACCGAGATTAGTCAGCTTCTGAATGCGCTGATGAATGGCCGCGCCGGAAACGTTACAAGCTCTCGCTACTTCCAGAAAAGGAATACGCGCATTGCCGGCTATTAACTTCAGAATCTGCTCATCTAAACTATCTAATTGATGATGTCCCATATTTGAATCAAATTGTTTTAATCGACGAATCTTTTATGCAAAGTTAGCGATTTTCCGGCAACAAATACTATAATTTATTACTTTTATTTGCAGAAAGCGGATAAGTCAACAATAGTTTGTACCTTTGTGGAAAACATAAATATACTATTTATATGAAACAATTTTGCTGTACACTGCTTTTTTTCCTTGCCACTCTGACAAGCTACGCGCAAAATTTTGCGGACTTTTTTCAAGATAAAACATTACGAGTGGATTACATTTTCACCGGAGACGCCAACCGTCAGGCGATCTATCTGGACGAACTCTCACAACTGCCTTCCTGGGCCGGACGACAACACCATTTATCCGAACTTCCCCTGGCGGGAAACGGGCAAATTATCGTGAAAGACGTTGCCACCGGACAATGTATTTATAAAACATCCTTTTCTTCACTGTTTCAGGAATGGCTGTCGACCGATGAAGCCCGGACAACCGCCAAAGGATTCGAAAATACGTTTCTCCTGCCTTTTCCCAAGAAAACGGTAGAAGTAGAAATTACGTTATATTCGCCCCGTAAGGATGTTATGGCAAACTTCAAACATATTGTATCGCCCGAGGATATTTTAATCCACAAACGCGGCACATCGCACGTCACCCCGCATCGTTATATGTTGCAAAGCGGCAGCGAGAAAGACTGCATTGATGTCGCCATTCTCGCCGAAGGATATACGGAAAAGGAAATGGATGTTTTCTATCAGGATGCGCAACGTACCTGCGAAAGCTTGTTCTCACACGAACCGTTCCGGTCGATGAAACAGAAATTCAATATCGTCGCCGTAGCCAGCCCGTCTACCGACAGCGGCGTAAGTGTCCCCCGTGCAGACCAATGGAAGCAAACTGCCGTCCACTCACATTTCGACACGTTCTATTCCGAACGTTATCTGACTACCAGCCGGGTGAAATCGATCCACAATGCGCTGGCGGGAATCCCCTATGAGCATATTATTATCCTCGCCAACACGGATGTATACGGCGGAGGAGGAATCTACAATTCCTACACGCTGACCACTGCGCATCATCCCATGTTCAAACCGGTGGTCGTCCATGAGTTCGGACACAGTTTCGGTGGACTCGCGGACGAGTATTTTTACGAGGATGATACGATGACCGACACTTATCCGCTGGATGTGGAACCGTGGGAACAGAATATCACAACACGGGTGAACTTCGCCTCCAAATGGGAAGATATGCTCCCTCCACACATACCGGTACCTACTCCGGTTGCCCAACAAAAGAATTACCCGGTAGGCGTGTATGAAGGAGGTGGTTATTCATTCAAAGGTATTTATCGCCCGGCGTACAACTGCCGCATGAAAACCAATGAGCATCCCGAATTTTGCCCGGTCTGCCAACGCGCAATCCGCCGGATTATCGAATTTTATGTGCCATAAAGAAATAACGTTTGTCAAACTTAAAAACCCAAGCCTTTATGATTAAGCTTCAACCGATCAGCACATCGGATTTACAACATTACAAGTTTATGGAAGAACTCCTCGTTGATGCATTTCCACCGGAAGAATACCGTCAATTGGAAGAGTTACGCGAGTATACCGACCGGACGGGCAACTTTCATAATAATATCATCTTTGATGATGACCTGCCTATTGGGTTCATCACGTACTGGGATTTCGACCGCTTCTACTATGTAGAACACTTCGCCACCAATCCCGCCCTGCGCAACGGCGGATACGGGAAACGGACGTTGGAATACTTGTGCAACCACCTGCAATTGCCTATCGTACTGGAAGTAGAACGCCCCGTAGAGGAAATGGCAAAACGCCGTATTTGTTTCTACGAGCGTCAAGGATTCACCTTGTGGAAAAATGACTATTATCAGCCGCCCTACAAGCCCGGAGATGATTTTCTTCCGATGTATTTAATGGTGTACGGTGACTTGAATCCGGAAAAGGATTACGAAGATATAAGACATAAGCTCCACACTGTTGTTTACGGGGTAAAGGAGTAAAAGTAAATCAAATCAAATCAAAGCAAAGTAAAGTAAAGTAAAAATCAGTAAGACTCCGGTTAAGAGATTGACCGGAGTCGCTTTATAAATATATATTCTTCTTCAATTTTAGTGGTAAGGTTGATTGGGAAAATAACAATTTGATAATTGATAGTATCCACCACTCTCCTCCTTCAGGAAGGAGGAGTACCCGTAGGGGGAGGTG